>JAABUN010001436.1_pt1 | contig 52426 bp, 53 predicted proteins | sample 5559311 | NCBI WGS metagenome assembly JAABUN01 (sample SAMN10711877, study PRJNA513370) | rock metagenome | isolation source: Antarctica rocks | place: Antarctica: Victoria Land, Siegfried Peak sud
TGCCCCGGGTGATGGCCTGGCGGATCCACCAGGTGGCGTAGGTGGAGAACTTGAAGCCCTTGCGCCAGTCGAACTTCTCGACGGCGTGCATCAGGCCCAGGTTGCCCTCCTGGATGAGATCGAGCAGGGGTAGGCCCGAAGCCTGGTACTTCTTGGCGATCGAGACCACGAGGCGCAGGTTCGACTGGACGAAGGTGCGCTCGGCCTGCTCGCCCAGTCGGGACTGACGACGGAGCTCGCGCTTGCGGGCGGCGGTGACCTCCTTGCCACCGACCTCCAGCTCCTCGCGAGCGGTGTTGCCGCCCTCGATGGCCTGGGCCAGGCGGACCTCGTCGTCCTTGGTGAGCAACGGGTACTGGCCGATGTCGGTGAGGTACAGGCGGACGAGGTCTTCTTCGTCCCGTTCGACACGCTCTTTCGGCATTGCACACCTTTTCCTGTTGGAACTGCGGATTCCCGGCTGGCCGGGAGCTTGCTTCGAAGGTCGACCACGAGGGCAGATCCCGCGCTCGGGGCTGGGAGCACCTACGATCGGCCCCGGCTCCGGGCACTCTCAGGTTACCGACCGGGTCAAGAGGCCCAAACATCGCGACCAGGAAGCCATGAGCGACACCGCCGACACCACCATCGTCCCAACCGAGTGGGGACTGCTCGACGCCGAAGCCCAACACGAGGCCTTCCCGGACACGTTCCCAATCCCCAGCCGGGCTGAGCGGGACGCACTCCGCACGGGCGACATGGTGAAGTTGGTGTTCGTCCTCGACCCGCCTCCGTCGTCGGGTCCCAACGCCGAGCGCATGTGGGTCGAGGTGCGCACCACCCGCGACAACGGGTCGTTCGACGGGTGGCTCACCAACCAACCGGTGGTCGTCACCGTGCTCGAACCTTCTGCGTTGGTGGCCTTCGAGGCCAACCACGTGGCCGGCATCGCCCTGCGTACCGATGAGGTGAGCTTCGACGTGAAGCTCAAGTCGGTGGTCAGCAAGCGGGCGCTCAAGCTCCGTGGCCCGCCCGGGTGGGCCGGCTACGACGCCCCGCTCGACGAGCAGGACAGCGGCTGGAGCGTCACCGCCGGCGACGAAGCGGCCGACTACTTCTCGGGTGATCCCGCCGATGTCACCCAGGTCGTCACCTTGGGCGAGCTGGTGCAGCGCTACCCGGCGCTGGTCGAAGTGTTCCAATCCGGCGAAGGGGAGTGGGTCTACCGACCCGATCACAGGCGCTACGTCCGCCTCAAGGACACCTGAGCGGTGCAGGGCGGCACCGCCGCACCCGGCCACCCCGCCGTGCTGGTGCCTGCGGGAACAGGGTTGCTCGACGCGGCCGCCTGGGTCGGCCATGCGTGCTGGTCCGAGTTGGCGCTCCACAAGGTGCTCACCGCCTGGCTGGCCACCGAGGCCGATCCAGAGCTGTGCGCCATCCTGTGGAACGTTCGGTCGCACCGCAGCATGGTGGCCGAGGCCTGGCACCGGCGTCTGCCCGAGTTGCGTGAGCTTCCTCGGGCCGGCTTCGTGGAGCCCGAGAAGCGCGACGAGGAGGGCCTCGTGCCGCTCGACGTCCTCTCCACGTCGGGCCCGTCGCATGCGCGATCCACCGCCCTGCGCATCGCTCTCGCCTCGATGGCAACCCGCTACGACGCACGGGTGCCTGTCGCTGTCGGCCCCGCCGACGGCCCCACGGCGGCCACGTTGGCCGACGCCCTCCGCACCACCGCCGCCGACGTCACCGCTCTCGCCGCCTGGACGCAGCCCCGTAGCCGACGGGCGCTCTACCGGTAGCCGTTGGTGATGGGCAGGCGACGGTCCTTGCCGAACGCCTTGGCCGTGACCTTGACGCCGATGGGGCTCTGGCGGCGCTTGTACTCGGCCCCGTCGACCAGGCGGGCCACCCGTCGCACGGTGGCCTCGTCGTGGCCATGGGCGATGAGCTCGCCCACGGTGCGGTCGTGTTCGATGTAGCCCTCGAGGATCGGGTCGAGCACCTCGTAGGGCGGCAGGCTCTGGTCGTCGCGCTGGTCGGGGCGCAACTCAGCGGACGGGGGCTTGGTGATCACGCCCTCGGGGATGACGGGCCCGTCGCCCTGGGCGTTGCGCCAGCGGCACAGGTCATAGACCCGGGTCTTGTAGACGTCCTTGAGCACCGAATAGCCGCCGATCGTGTCGCCGTAGAGGGTCGCATAGCCCACCGCAACCTCCGACTTGTTCCCGGTGGCCAACACGATCCAACCGAACTTGTTCGACAAGGCCATCAGCGTGAGGCCGCGGATGCGGCTCTGGATGTTCTCCTCGGTGAGGTCGGGGTTGCGGTCCTCGAACGACGGAGCCAGCATCTCCAGCTCCGCTGCGTGGGCCGCCTCGATGCTGATGGTGCGCAGATCGATGCCCAGGTTCTCGGCCAGGAGCGCAGCGTCGCTCCGCGAGTGGTCGCTCGAGTAGCGCGACGGCATCGAGACGCCGTGGACGTGCTGGCCGCCGACCGCGTCGACGGCGATGGCCGCCACCAGCGTGGAGTCGATCCCGCCGGAGAGCCCGATGACCACGTCGGTGAAGCCGTTCTTCACCAGGTAGTCGCGGGTGCCCAACACGATGGCCCGGTACACCTCCTCGTCGGCGTCGAGAGCCCCGGCGATGGGCGGGGCCGGCAGCGGCGCCTCGCCGGTCGAGGGTCGTTCGTCGGACGCATCGACCTCCTCGGACCGGGTCACCGCGACCGGCAGCAGCCGGTCACTGGGCCGACCCCGAGGGTCGAGCAGCCGCTTGCGGTACACCGGGTCGACGTCGACCTCGACCACCAGCACGTCCTCGACGAACTGCGGCGAACGGGCCACCAGCTCACCCTGGGCGTCGAACACCATCGAGCCGCCGTCGAAGACCAGTTCGTCCTGGCCACCCACCTGGTTCACGTACACCACGGCACACGACGCGTCGGCGGCCCGGGTGGCCATCAACCGCTCCCGGCGGGCCAGCTTGGCCTCCGCGTAGGGCGAGGCGTTGAGGTTGACGATGAGCTCGGCACCGCTGTCGGCCTGGTCGAGGATGGGCCCGGCCGGGTTCCAGGCGTCCTCGCAGATGGACACGCCCACACTGACCCCACCGACGTTCCACAGCTGTGCCGGCTCCTGGCCGACGGCGAAGTAGCGGGCCTCGTCGAACACGGCGTAGTTGGGAAGCTCGCGCTTGTGGTAGATGCCGCGGACCTCACCGTGGCCGCAGACCGCGGCGGCGTTGTAGAGATCCCGGGTCGCGTCGACGAAACCCACCACGGCCACGCACGATCCGGTCCCGGCAGCCACTTCGTCGAGCGCAGCCCGGTTGTCGGCGATGAAGCCCGGCTTGAGGAGGAGGTCCTCGGGCGGGTAGCCGGTGACGGCCAGTTCGGGGAACACTGCCAGGTCGCAGCCGGCGTCTCCCGCCGCCCGGAGCGCCTCGATGATGGCCGCCACGTTGTGCTGGAGGTCGCCGACGCGCGTGTTGATCTGGCAGCAGGCGATGCGCAGTCGACCCATGGCGGAAGTGTGGCACGGCCGACCCCAACGACGGGACGGGCGGGTTCACAACCGATCGCGTGCCCTGAGAGCAACTGGTGAGGTCGGCTACCTGCGCAGGGCACTTCTGCTCACCAGAGGAGCGCCGACCCGATCAGGGTGGGCGACACGTCAGTTGCCCTGCCGCTCTCGGCTGCGGTCTCGCAGCCGCCCGGAGCCACCTCGGCCGGACCCGCGGCCGTCGGCGTCGAGGATGCGGTCGACCATGCCGTCGAGCTTCTTGCGGGCCTTGGTGGCTTGGGCTTCGGTGAGCTTCCCGGCCTCGACGGCGCCTTCGATCCGGTCGGTCAGCGCGCCAGTGAGGGCGTCGTCCACCACTTGGCGCTCCACGCCGGTCGCGTCGGCCTGGGCGGCGATCGACGTGCCGCCCTCGAGACCGGCCTTGACCTCGCTGGGGGTCGATCTGAGGGCGTCGACCGCCACCTCGAGGGTGGCGGCCCGGCGGTCCTTGCGAGCCCGACGGCCTTCGGTGACCTCGTCGCCCACCCGTTCGGTCACTGCCGCCGCCTGGGCCTCGGTGAGCGTGCCGTCGGCCACCAGGGCGTCGAGCGCCTGGGCCAGCGGTCCGTGCCGACCGGCAGCGGGCCCACCCGCCGGCGCGTCCTGGGCGCTGGCTATGCCCATGGGGTTGACCGCAGCGACGGCGAGGCCGCCGATCCCGATGGCCGCCGCCACGGTGAGGGCGGCGAGTCTGGTGCGCATGTCGTTCTCCTCGTGGTCGCAGCCCCCGGCTCGGGGGGCGTGGGGTCATGGTGGACCCCACCTGTGAGGAGACCGTGAGCGGGCGCCCCTACTGGCCGGCTTCGGCCGAGCAGATGGTTTCGGTGATGAGGCCGCAGACCACGTAGGGGTCCATGTTGGCGTTGGGGCGACGATCCTCGATGTAGCCCTTCTTGTCGATCGCCACCTGCCACGGGATGCGCACCGAGGCACCACGGTTCGACACGCCGTAGGAGTACTCGGTCCACGGGGCGGTCTCGTGGGCGCCGGTGAGGCGGTCCTCGATGCCGGCGCCGTAGGCCTTCACGTGCTCCTCGGCACGAGTGCCCAGGGCTTCGCAGGCGGCAATGACGGCGTCGTAGCCCTCGCGCATGGCCTTGGTCGAGACGTTGGTGTGGCAACCGGCGCCGTTCCAGTCACCCTTGACCGGCTTGGGATCGACGGTGGCGGTCACCCCGAACTCTTCGGCGATGCGGTAGAGCAGCCAGCGGGCCATCCACAGGTGGTCGCCCACCTCGACCGGACCGACCGGGCCGACCTGGAACTCCCATTGGCCGGGCATGACCTCGGCGTTGATGCCCGAGACCTCGATGCCGGCCTCGATGCAGGCTTCGAGGTGGGCTTCCACCACGTCGCGGCCGAACACCTCATCGGCGCCGACGCCGCAGTAGTAGAAGCCCTGGGGGGCCGGGTAGCCGTTGACCGGGAAGCCGAGCGGGCGACCGTCCTTGAAGAAGGTGTACTCCTGCTCGATGCCGAACCACGTGTCCATCTCGGCGTACTTCTCGGCGATCGCCGCTGTTTTGGCCCGGGTGTTGGTCGGGTGCGGCGACATGTCGATGAGCAGCACCTCGCACATCACCAAGACGTCCTCGCCGCCGCGGATGGGATCAGGGAACACCGAGACCGGTTTGAGCACGCAGTCCGAGTTGTCGCCGGGGGCCTGGTTGGTGCTGGACCCGTCGAAGCCCCAGATCGGCAGATCCTTGTGCTCCACGTCGTCCTTGACGATCTTGGTCTTGGAGCGGAGGCGAGCGGTGGGCTCGGTGCCGTCGATCCAGATGTACTCGGCCTTGTAAACCACAGGGTCTTCTCCAGTCGTTGCGCCGCCGACCGGCGGGCAGTCCGATGTGCGAGCGCACCCTAGGAGTCCCGCCGATCGGCGTCGTTTCCCCTTTGTGAACGGACTGTGAACGACGCTGTCGTCCGGCGGTCAGCGTCTCGCCGAACCGGAACCGAGCGGTCGGCGTCGCTCCGTGAACGCAACATGAACACGACAGGTTCCGGGTTGCCCGGGCCGGCACCGGCACCGCAGGATGGCCCGGTGGATCGCCAGAAGGAATATGTGCTGCGTACCGTCGAGGAGCGCGGGGTGCGCCTCGTCCGGCTGTGGTTCACCGACGTGCTCGGCCAGCTCAAGTCGTTCGCCATCTCCCCGGCGGAGCTCGAGGGCGCCTTCGAGGACGGGATGGCGTTCGACGGGTCGGCCATCGACGGGTTCAGCCGCCGCCAGGAGAGCGACGTGCTGGCCCGACCCGACGCAGCCACCTTCGACATCCTGCCGTGGGACGCCAACGGCGAGACCACCGCCAGGGTCTTCTGCGACGTGACGACCCTCGACGGCCAACCCTTCGCCGGCGACCCCCGACAGGTCCTGCGGCGCAACCTCGACGTTGCCCGCGAGCGGGGCTATTCGTTCTTCGTGGCCCCCGAGGTCGAGTTCTTCTACTTCCGCGACAACGACCCGACGAAGCCGCTCGAACCGCTCGACAGCGGTTCCTACTTCGACCTCACCACCGCGGATGTGTCGTCGGACCTGCGGCGGCGCACCATCCACCACCTCGAGGCGCTCGGCATCCCGGTGGAGTACTCGTTCCACCAGGACAGCCCCAGCCAGCACGAGATCGACCTGCGCCACACCGACGCGCTGACCATGGCCGACAACGTGATGACCCTGCGCCTGGTGGTGAAGGAGACGGCGCTGAGCCAGGGCGTGCACGCCACCTTCATGCCCAAGCCCCTGGCCGACGTCCAGGGCTCGGGGATGCACACCCACCTCTCGCTCTTCGAGGGTGACGGGAACGCCTTCCACGATCCCGCCGAGCCGTACCTCCTGTCCAAGACCGGCCAGGCGTTCGTGGCCGGGCTGCTCCACCACGCCGCCGAGATCACCGCGGTCACCAACCAACTCGTCAACAGCTACAAGCGCCTCATCGTGGGCACCGAAGCCCCGTCCTCGATCACCTGGGCCCGCAACCATCGCGCCGCGCTGGTGCGCGTGCCCGAGACCCGGGTGGGCAAGGAGGAGGCGGTGCGCATCGAGTACCGCTCGCCCGATCCGGCCCTCAACCCCTACCTTGCCTACTCCCTGCTGCTGGCCGCTGGTCTCAAGGGCGTCACCGAGGGCTACACCCTCCCCGACGAGGCCACGTCCTACTTGGAGTCGTCGCCTCGGGAGCAGGCCAAGGTCGACGTGGCCGACCTGCCCCAGTCGTTGTCCGATGCTCTCGACGCCATGGAGAGCTCCGAGCTCGTGCGCGAGACGCTGGGCGACCACATCTTCGAGTGGTTCCTGCGCAACAAGCGGGCCGAGTGGTCCGACTACAAGGCCCAGGTCACCCCGTTCGAGCTGGCCCGGTACCTCCCCACCTGGTGAGCTGACATGGAACCCCTCCTCGTCCACCCGAGCCCGCCGCCACCCGAGCTGGCTCGGTTACTCGACCTGGGCGGCTACCCCTGGAAGCCGGTCGCCGACGAGCGCGACGCGGTCACCGAGACCCCCGACGACGGGTGGGGCGGTGCCATCGTGGTGGTCGGCGAAGCGAGCGAGGTGGTCTGGGGCCTGTGTCGAGCCATCCGCAAGAGCGACCTCCCGGTCGAGCCCGTGTTGTTGTTGATCGGCGGCAACCGCGTCGACGAGCTCGACCTGCGAGACGAGCTCTACGACGACTTCTGCCTCGATCCCTTCCATCCCCGCGAATTCGAAGCCCGACTACGCCACCTGCTCTGGCGGGCCGGCTCGGGCACGGCACCTGAGCTGGTGGCCTACGGCGACCTCATCTTGAACCTGGAGACCTACCAGGCCGCCATCGCCGGCACCCCGCTCGACCTCACGTACATGGAGTACGAGCTGCTCAAGTTCCTGGCCCAGCACCCCGGCAAGGTCTTCACCCGCGAGACGTTGCTGAGCCGGGTCTGGGGCTACGAGTACTACGGAGGAGCCCGCACCGTCGACGTCCACATCCGTCGGCTGCGCGCCAAGCTCGGCGAGGAGCACGCCAACCTGATCGCCACCGTTCGCTCGGTGGGCTACCGCTTCGGACAGTCCCGCTGGGGCATCTGAGCGCAGCCGTCGCCGCGGCGACCGACGACGGACCTCTCAGGGCGGTGGATCAGCGACCGCCGAACCGGGCGGTCCTGACGCCCCGCCGGAGGGGCGTGCGTCGTCGACCCGGGCGGGCCCATACGCGCTGGCCAACTGGCCACCGAGCCACTCGTTCCACAACCAGGTGGCGGCATCCACGTTGAAGTGCGTCCCGTCCTCTCGTAGGGCGATGCCCTCGGGCGTCTCCGTGCGACCCTCGCCGGCCTCGTCGCAGAGCAGTTCGGCGGGATCCACCAGCCTGACCCAGCCTCGGTTGCGGGCTGCGACCTGACGGATCCGCTCGTTGACCCAGTCGACCCGGTCGTCCTCGAGTCGTAGGCCGCCACGAGTGACGGCCTTCGGCCCAAAGCATGGGACCACCGGCATGACGGTGGCGGCGCCGACCGAGCGGTACGTGTCGATCCGACGTTGGATCTGTGCCTCGATGAGCCGCGCTCCGCCGACGCTGCCCACCGGATAGCGGACCCCATCCACCTCCTGGTCGAACACCTCCCAGGCGCCCAGCCACAACAGGACCACGTCGGGTGCGCCGGTCAGCCCCAACGACTCGCTGCGCTCGGCGAGCGAGCAGGACTCGGGGTACGCGACCGTCTCACCGTTGCCCATCACGAACCGTGCTGAGGGTGGCGAGACCCCGCAGCCGATGATCGCCCGGCCATCTGTCTCCAAACCTTCGCCAAGTCCCTCCGCAACCTCCCAACCCAGCGACCACGCGACCGAGTCACCGGCCACCATCACCCGTAGGGGCCGCCCATGGACCGCTGCCGGGTCGGCATCTGCTGCGGGATCGACGACGAGCGGCTCCCGGGGATCGAAGGGACCCGGCGCTGCGGTGGGGGCCGTCGGAGCCGGTGACACGTCCGGACCGTCCTCATCCGGTGCAAGGGGGATCGCTGAGGGGGAGGATGTCGCAGGGGATCCGGGCCGAGGGGCGCCGCGGCCCCTGAGCGGGGGCGCCGACGGCGGCCGAAGTGCCGCCTGGAGCACGTCATCGTCGCTGACGGTGAGGTAGGTGGGCGGGGGAGGGGTGTCGATCGAAGAGCCGACGAGGACGCCGACCACGACGACTGCGGCGGCCGACCATGCGGCGAACTGCGGCACCCGGTTCGGTCGCTTCTCCGCCGGCCACCACCGGCCGAGCCTGGCCGGGCGGCGGTCACGGCGGATGGGCTCCTCGACCAACCAGTACGAAACCGAGGCCAGGACCAGGATCGAGACGACCACCGCCAGGTCGAGTTGGAGGCCCCCCAGGCCGAATCGCTCCGTCGCCAGCACCTGGGTGGGCCACGACCAGAGGTAGATGCCGTAGGACCGCCGTCCGACCCACACCAGAGACCGGTGGGCCAAGCCGCGGGCGACCACGCCCTGTCCTGTAGCAGCGCCGGCCACGACCACGACCGACACGACGGCTGCGACCTGGAAGCCGCCCCGATAGAAGCGGGCGGAGTCGGTGACCGCCAGGGCGAACAACGCCCCCAGCGGAACGAGGGCCACCGATCCTGCGGTGGCCCACCTCCTGGTGCGACGTTGCCGGACCGCCCGGGTCGCACCGTGCACTGCAGGGTCCCACCAACTGGCCAGCCAGGCGCCGGCAAAGATGGCAAACACCCTGGTATCGGTGCCGTAGTAGACGCGGGACAGGTCGTAGCCGTTCCCGGCAGCGGCAGCCATCCACAACGCCGAGCCGAGGGCACCTGCGAGAGCTACCGCGCCGACGCCGCGCCGACCTGGTCGGCGAAGCCGGGTGGCCAGGGCCAGCACACCCACCACCACGATCGGCCACAGCACGTAGAACTGCTCTTCGATGGCGAGCGACCACAGGTGTCGCAGCGGGCTGGGCGTCGCACCCTGCGTGAAGTACGACTGCCCGCTTTGGACGAACCGCCAGTTGGCCATGTAGGCGAGGGCCCCGAACGCATCGTTGCGGATACCGGGCAGGCGGTACCCGGGCAGCCAGGCCCGCGACGCCACCGCCACGACCGCCACCACCACGAGCAGCGCCGGCAGCAGGCGACGGAACCGTCGACGCCAGAACGCACCGAGGGCGATCCGGCCCGTGCGCTCGTGCTCGGCCAACAGGAGGCGGGTGATCAAGAACCCACTTACCACGAAGAAGACGTCGACCCCAAGGAACCCGCCGGGGAGCTCGCCGAGGTGGTACGCCACCACGGCCGCCACTGCGACCGCTCGAAGCCCGTCGAGCCCCGGGAGGTAGCTCGGCACCGCGGTCGCCGGCCCCGCTTGCGGTTGCCCCAGTGCGAAGGCCTGCTGGCGAACCGCCCGAGTCGGTCGGGCCCCGCGCCCGGGCACCGGTCGGATCAGACCGGTCTTGGGTTCACGTCCGAAGGACGTCACCGATCCTCCGCCACCGGGCATTCGCAACTCGTCCCCCACTGCTCGTCGACGGCCGAGAGTTCGGCGGCTTCACCATCGTGTCCGAACGGTCGAAAGCTTGGCATCGTCCGCCCCGTCGGGCGATGATGACGACCATGTTCGGTGCAGTCGCCATCATCGTCGTCCTGGTCATCGTCGTTCCAGTCGGGGTCCTCGTCTCGGGCGCGGTGGCTTCGGCCCTGCTCGGTTGGCTGGTCAACGACGACGTGGACCGCAGCCACGAAGGCAGCGAGCTCGTCCAGACCAACGTCTGAGCACTGCTGCTGGCCTCGACATCTCGAGACGGACGGGTTGGAGACGCGGTCAGGTCGGCCGGGCCAGGGCCCAGGCCTCGATCTCCACGTTGGCGTCGAAGGGCAGTCGGGCCACCTGGAACGCCGAGCGGGCCGGTCGCGGCTCGGCGAACGCAGCGGCGTAGCGCTCGTTGAACTCGGCGAACTGCGCCAGGTCGGCGAGGAAGCAGGTGGTCTTCACGACGTCGCCCAGGCCGAGGCCGTGCCCGGCCAGACGGTCAGCCAGGTTGACCAGGACCTGGTCGACCTCGCCGGCGAAGTCGGCCACCAGGGCGCCGTCGCGCAGCCCGAGCTGACCCGACACCGCCACCCAGCCGCCGGCGGCCACCGCTGGGGTGTAGGGCAGACCCGTGGGGTTCGGCGTGGGCGTCGTACCAGGTGGGTCGGTGGGGTTCGACATCAGAGCGCTCCTCGGGTGGGCCAGTCGGTGGGGCAACCCTGGTGCAACCAGACGGCGGCTGCCACTGCGGCGAACACGGCGTCGGACCCGTTGACCGGGGGGCCCGGGGCGGGATCGACCTCGACGTCGATCGGCGGGGTGTCGACGGCCCGAGGGATGCCGAACGAGCGGATGGTGAGGTCGTGCACCGTTCCGGCGTCGTCCACCACCAAGGCCTCGCCGGTCACCCACCCGAACGCCATGTGCGCGGCTCCTATGGCATAGGAACGCAGGACCACGTCGTCGAGAGGGTCACCCGCCGCCACCCGAACCCGGATTCGACCGGCGGCCACCTCGGCCTCGGCCACGCCACCCTCCGGTCCCCGCACCGGCGCGAGCCTCCCACGCGCACCCGAGAGGAGGACCACGGCCTCGGCCCACCCTGCCGCCCGCAGATCGACCGAGGTGGGCGGGCCGGCCACCTCGACCTCGGTGACGGCCAGGCCGGCGGCGACCCGGCTCACGGCCCTTGCGATCCCGGCGGTGCGAGCGACGCGCAGCTCACCCGTGCCGTCGGGCCGAGCCCCACCGGCCACAGGAGGACGCTTCACCCCGAGCCGGACAGCGTCCTCGCGTGACCACAGGACCCGGACCGGACGACCGTGTCGGTCGGCCAGTTCCCGGGCGCTGCTCCCCAAACGGTTGCTGCGCTTGGCACCGAAGGCGCCGCCGTTGGCCAGAAGGGTCGCCGGCTCGCCGCCCGGCTCGCACCACGTGGCGTCGGTCTCGAGGTAGCCCGGCTCGACCCACGACGTCCGCAAGGTGACCGCCCAGTCGCCCTCGGGCAGGGCCAGTGGCGGGGCGGCCGTCACCGTGGTCCGCCGGCCCTGCACCTTGCCGGCGAGGGCTCGGGCCTCGCCATGGGTCTCGCCGACCGCCCACCCGCCGTGCCCGTCGGGCACGGCGACCAGGGCATCGGCCGGAGCGCGGTCGTCGGCGAAGCCCCCACGGCCGAGCGCGACCTCGGGACCCACTCGCTGGGCCGATCGTCCCTCGGTCGACGCCCGCCGGGCGGCAGCCTCCAGGTCGCGAGGAGCACCGGCGCCTGGACCGAGGTCGGTGACCCCCAGTCGGTCCCAGGCCTCGATGATCGTCTGCCACCCCGTGCACCGGCAGAGGTGGGCCTTGAGCGCCCGAGCCACCGGAGCGTGGTCCTCCGGGTCCGCAGCCTGGTCGCGGAGCGCAGCCAGGCGCACCACGATTCCCGGCGTGCAGAAGCCGCACTGGCTGCCCCCAGTTGCGCACAACGCCTCGGCCCAGGCGTCACGGACCGTCGGATCGAGCCCGTCGACGGTGGTGACCGAACGTCCTGCGACCCGCCGTACGGGCGTCACACAGGCCACCCGGGCTGCTCCGTCCACCAGGACGGTGCAGCACCCGCACTGGCCTTGCGGGCTGCAGCCGTCCTTGGGTCCGCGCACGCCCAGGCGGTCCCGGAGGGCTTCGAGCAGGCTGGAGCCGTCGTCGGGCACCGTCACCGGTGCGTCGTCCACCGTGAACGCCACGGTGGCCGGGGTGGGTCCGGGGTCGGGCACCGGGCGAGGCTACGGGAGCAGCGTCCCGCCGGGCCGCCTCACCATCCGCGGCAGGGCGCCACGGCCTGTGTAGAACTGCGGACGGCTCTCCGGGTCGTGGTCTGGGCCCCACCGTCCTATCTGCCGACCGGGATCGTCCGCCGAACTACAGGAGACCAGGTGTCGGGTTCACCAGCCCCCGACCCTCCGGATGGGCCCGGGGGGCTCGTCGTCATCATCCGCAACGATCCGACCGAAGCGGCGCGCTCGCTTGCCGACGACCTCGACGCCACCCTCGCCATCGGTGGACGAGCCGCCGAAGCAGCGCTCGAAGCCCTCCAACCCGCTGACGACCCCGTCGACCTCGGGCGACTCAGCGCGGCCATGCGGCGCACCGAGGCCGTGCAGGCGCGCACCCGGGCCAGCGCGGCTGCGCACCTGGCTCGTACCGTCAACGCCGAGCTCGCCATCCACCCGGACACGCTCCGCCGGGCCGCCCACGAGCTCGTGACGATGCGCAACCAACTCGAACGGGCACAGAAGGGAAGAGGTCCCGTCGAGGCTCGCCTCGCCCGTCGCATCCGGGCCGGTGGCCCCGGAGGACTCGTCGTCGCCGGCATCGCCCTCGGCGTCATCATCTCGATCCCGGTCGGCGCAGTCGTGATCGTGGTTGGCGTGGTGGGCGGGTCGGTCGCCCTGATGGCTGCCCATCGATCGGTGCTGACCACCGTGCCCCTGCTCGAAGCGGCCGAAGCCGTGTCTCGGCGTCGTTGGGAGCAGGTCGCTGGGCGGGGCGTCGATCCGGCCGATGTCGGCGCGGTGATCCATCGCTACGACCCGCAGCACCGGATGATCGCCGCTCTGGTCGACCACCATCCTGCGGTACGAGCGGCCGACCGGGCCGCCACCGTCCGGCGCGACGCCTGGATCGCCGCCTGGCGCCAGGAGATGGGCGGCGCCGCGTCCCCCGAGGATGACGCCTTGCAACCAGCGCGCGCCGAAGACGAGCTCCTTCGGGCTGCGACTGAGCCCTCGGCAACCGACAGGGCCCCTGTCACCGTGGTGATCGCCGCGCCCTACGCCGATCTGTCCGACGACTGCGCCCGTCGACTCCACGGCCGCCTGCGCAACCTGCCGGCGCGGGTCCGGGTGATCGTGGTCCTGGGACCCGACTCCTCCGACGATCGGGTCCCTGCCCTCGACCTCACCGATGGCCCACACCTGGTGGACCTGGCCGGTGCCGAGCGCTCGGCAGCCGCCCACACCGACGCTCACGCTGATCGAGCCGAACGGGCCGCTCCGGCCATGGCGAACGACGGTCCCCGTGTGGCTGCGTGGAAGTCCTAGTCGTGTCCGGTTACATCCTTCGGATGCCTACGCCGTTCGGCTGCCCGTTTAGCTGAAGGACGAGCCGCACCCGCAGGTGCGCTGGGCATTGGGGTTGTCGATGGAGAACCCGGCCTGGTTGAGGCCGTCTTTGTAGTCGAGCGTGGCGCCGGTGAGCATCTGGGCACTCGACGCGTCGACCACCACCTTGACGCCGCGGTAGTCGGCGGTGACATCGTCGGTGGCGACGTCGGAGTCGAAGAACATCTCGTAGCTGAAACCGGAGCAGCCACCAGGCCGCACGGCCACCCGGAGAGCGAGCGCAGTGTCGCCTTCGGCGGTGATGAGCTCTTGCACCTTGCTGGCTGCGGTATCGGTGAGGGCGATCACGGGTTCCTCCTCGGAGCGTTGCGCACCAGGCTACCGCCCCGTCGTCGCCACGATGCAGTCGTCGCGCCCACCCACCGCCGGGGGCCTCTCCGGCGGTGCCGCGCCTCCCCCCGGACCGGCCCCGCGATGCTGCGGTGGCGCCGGTAGGATCGAGCGGTGCCTGCACCGGCGGCCGACCGCCCCACTGCTTCGGATCTCCGCTCGCTGTTGCGCGGCGTGATCGATCCGGAGCTGGGCAGCGACATCGTGGAGCTGGGCATGGTCCGCGACGCCACCATCGATGCCGATGGCGCAGTGGTGGTCACCATCGCCCTCACCACGTCGGGATGCCCGTTGCGGGCCCAGATCCAGCGCGACATCCGCACCCGGGTCGGTTCGGCACCGGGCGTCGAGTCGGTGGGGATCGAATGGACCGAGATGACCGCGGCGGAGAAGGCGGGCGCCATGGCCAAGGCCCGTTTCAACGTCTCCCAGCGCGACGAGCAGACGGCGATCGGCCCCACCACTCGAGTCATCCTGGTGGCGTCGGGCAAGGGCGGCGTGGGCAAGTCGTCGGTCACCGCCAACCTGGCTGCCGCCCTGGCCACGCGGGGCCTCAAGGTCGGGGTGCTCGACGCCGACGTCTGGGGCTTCTCCATCCCTCGCATGCTCGGGGTCTCTGGTCGGTTGCAGGGCCGGGCCGAAGGCGCACGCAAGCTCATGGAGCCCATCGAGCGCACGATCGGCCCCGGCCTGCTGCGCGTCGTCTCCATGGGCTTCCTGGTGGAGGACGAGGAGTCGGCGCTCATGTGGCGCGGTCTGATGCTCAACCGCGGCGTGCAGCACTTCCTCCAAGACGTGGTCTGGGGCGACGACCTCGACTACCTCCTGGTCGACATGCCCCCCGGCACCGGCGACGTGCAGATGGGCGTGGCCAAGATGGTCCCCCGCGCCGAGGTCCTGGTGATCACCACCCCGGCGGTAGCCGCGCAGAAGGTGGCCATCCGCGCCGTGTCCATGGCCCGCAAGTCGTTCCTGCGGGTGGCCGGCGTCATCGAGAACATGAGCGCCTTCACGTGCGACCACGGGGAGAGCTATGCGTTGTTCGGCTCTGGTGGCGGTGACACCCTGGCGCGCGACGCCGGTGTCCCGTTGCTCGGCCGGGTTCCCATCGAGAACGCCGTGTCCGAGGGGGGAGACGTCGGCCAGCCGGCGGTCCTCGGTGAAGGCCCGGCGGCTGACGCCTTCCGGGCCATCGCCGACCGGATCGTCACCGAGGCCGTCCCGCCCGCCGAACTGGCCGGGTGCTCGGCCCGCATGCTCGACGCAGCCATCGCCGCCTTCGACGACCTGGACAAGGCCGCCGCCGGCGCCTGAGCAACGGTGAGCTGCGCTCAGCCGGCCGTCCAGATGGCGTCGGGATCATCCGGTTCGGCCGAGGCAGCCTGGTCATCGGCCGCCAGCTTTCGGAGGTGGGCCCAGACGCTGCGACGGGCCACGGGGTGCAGTTCCTCGGCCACCTGGGCGTAGATGGTCTCCACCAGACCGGCCGTGCCCGTTCCACCTGGCCCGGCAGCTTCGAGCTCGGCCAGCACCTGCGCCTCGCGGTCCAGGCGGTGAACCAGGTACTGGGCCAGCTTGGCCCTCGGGTCGTCGATCAGGTGGCCATGGGCGGGAGCGATCCCGCGCAGGGCCGGCCGCCACGCCTGGAGCCGCCTGATCGAGGCCAGGTAGGCGGCCATGTCGCCGTCGGGCGGGGAGATGACCACGGTGGAGCCGTCCATCACGTGGTCGCCGGAGAACAGCAGACGCTCGCGCTCGAGCAGGAAGCAGAGGTGGTTGGACGCGTGGCCGGGGGTGTGCACGGCCTGCAACGTGAACTCGGTGCCCTCCACCGTGTCGCCGTCGGCCAGGTGCCGGTCGCAGACCAGGCCGTCGCGGTCGGCAAAGGCCACGATCTCGGCGCCGGTTCGCTCGGCCAGGCCGGCGGCCCCGGGCGAGTGGTCCCGGTGGGTGTGGGTGCAGAGGATCCACTTGATCTGGCCGCTGCCGGCAGCGGCCACTGCGTCGAGGTGGTCGGCGTCGTCGGGCCCGGGATCGATCACCGCCACTTCGTCGATGCCCACCAGGTACGTGTTGGTGCCGGGGCCGGTCATCATCCCCGGGTTGGAGCACAGGACCCGACGAACCAACTTGCCAAGGGCCACCGGCACATCGGCGATGAGGCCGGGCCGGACCGGTTCCTCCACGGGGGCGTCGGTCACGGGGACGCGACCTCGTCGAGCCCGGTGGTCCGACCGGCCGCCACGCGCACCCAGTCGAGAGAGGCGTCGGCGACACCGGGCTCGTCGTCGTAGTCGGGATCGCCAGGAAGGGCGATGCGCAGCCCACCGTCGGTGGCGATCACTCGTGGGCAGATGGTCGGCACGTCGACGATCTCGGTGGCTGCGGCCAGTGCCTCGGCGGCGGTGGCGAAGCGGGATATTGCTCGGAGGCTGGCCGTGGTGGGCGGCATCATGGTGAGCTCACCGGCTGCCACCCGGGCCAGGCCGTCGGCGGGTCGGAGCCACTCGTTGGCGATCACCTCGTGGTCGTCGTGGAGTGGGGTCTGCCTGACAGGGGCACCGGTGATGAAGAACCGGGTGTCGTACCGCCTGGGCGCCCCTTCGGGGGTGATCCAGTGGCCGAAGTAGTGGATGGCGCCCACGGCCAGGCGGAGGCCTTCGGTCTGGCACACCTCCACCAGGCGACGGGTGCCCGAGTCGACCGCCGTGCGGTGCGCAGCCCAGCGCTCGATGCCCGCGTGGTGGTCGAGGTCGACGATGTCGCCGCCGGAATCGAGGGCCAGCAGGACACCGGCCTCTTCGAAGCTCTCGCGGATGGCTGCCACCCAGAAGGCCAGGCCACCCGAGTCGATGCCCAACCGGCGCGAGGCCTCGGCGTCGGAACGGCCTTCGCAGAGCGGCTCGAGGTCTGCGGACCGATCGGCCGGGTCGACGGCACCGCCCGGGAACACGTACGCCCCGCCCACGAAGTCCGAGTTCAGGTTGCGCCTCAGCATGAAGACCTCGAGGCCCTCGGTGCCGTCGCGCAGGATGAGGACCGTGGCTGCGTCCCGCAGGACCACTGGTACGGCGTCGGTCATCGGGGCGGCGTTGCGGGGTTGGTCCGCGGCGACCCGGTCACGGTTCGAGCGGCGGGCGGTCGCGTCGGTCGGTCTCGTGACCGGTGGCGTCAAAGGCCGAGCGGGCGCCAAAGGTACCCACGAAGCGGCCGCCGGCCGCCGATCCCATCGCGGTGAAGAACCGTCCGTGAGCGCCGCGCTCGAACCGCTTCAAGAGGGGCCCCCGCACCAGTGCCCTGGTGGGCGGGATCAACAGCAAGTAGCCGACGATGTCGGTGAGGAAGCCGGGAGCGACAATCAGGGCCCCTGCCACCATGATGAGGAACCCGTCGACGAGCTCCTTGCCGGGCACCCGGCCCTGGTCGATGGCCTGGCTGACCCGACCCAACGTGGACAGCCCCTGCCGCCTGAGCAGCCAGGCGCCCACCATGCTCTCCAGCACCAGGAGGGCGATCGTCTCCCACCCACCGATCAACTGAGCCACCGAGATGATCACGTAGAGCTCGACCAGCGGTGCCACCACCAGGAGCAGGACGACCCAGATCACGGTCCGAGGTTACCGGCGCCGGTGCCGCAGCCGTCACCGGCACCATCGGGACGCGGGTGGCGGATGGCGGTCCCGGGTACGTCGGCGCCCGTGTGGGTCACCCGTGAGATCGCCGCCCCCTCGGAACGAGCCTGGGACCTGTTGGTCGACGTGCGTCGGTGGCCCGAGTGGGGGCCGTCGGTGGCCGAGGCCCGACTCGACCGCACCTCGCCCAGCGGCGAGGGCACCGACGACCGCGGGCGGGGTGGCCGTCACCGCATCGGCTCCGGATCGACCGGCCAGGTGCGGCCAGTAGTCGGACCATGGATCCGGTTCGAGGTGACGACCTTCGTGCAAGGCCGATCATGGTCCTGGCGGGTGGCCGGTGTGCCGGCAACCCGTCACCGCGTCGAGGCCCTCGGCGCCGATCGCTGCCGGGTCGGATTCGGGGTTCCCGTGTGGGCTGCCCCGTACGCCGCCGTGTGCGTCCTGGCCCTGCGGCGCATCGACCACGCCCTCACCTGAGCACGGGGACGCCACCAGCAACGCACGGGTCGGCCGCATGGGTCGGCGGGCAGCGTCGCGTCCGAGAGGCGATGATGGGGTCATGGCACTCGACGTCAACCGTTGGTTGAAGTACGCCAAGGCCCGCATCGACACGGCGGTGAACCAGGGCAACGCATCGCTCGACCGCCGCGAGGCCGAGCGCGAGGCGGACCTGGCCGACAAGCCTTGGCTGCGATCGGACCGGTCGGCGCCCACCCTCGACGAGGCCAAGGCCCGCATCGAGTGGGAGGCCGAGGAGCAACGGCGGCGAGCCGGCAAGGACGGTGTTGCGCCTGGGGACGCCGACGCCAGGACCGAGGCCCGTCGCCCGCAGGCCACCGCCGACGACGCCGAGCACGAGTCGGCCCGCCTGGAGCTCGAGCAGCGCGAGCAGGCCTCCGCCGCCCGGTTGGACCAGATCCGTCGCGAGCTCGGTGTCGAAGATCCGCCGGCCGGCGCGCCTCCCGAGGACGGCCAGCAGTAGTCGCGTTCTCCTTGTGAGAATGGCCGAACTTCACCCTCGACCACAAGGAGAACTACCCGCTCTCGGGGCCGATCGGTTCTGCTTGTGGAGACGGTTGAGTCCCGACCGGGTCACCAGAAGAACGGGTCCACTGCCGGAGGCGCGACGACGGACCCGGTGCCTCGTTGCACCGGGTCGACGCCATCATGGGCGGCCGGCCGCTCCCCTGCGCGTGCCGTCCCCAGGCCCGCTCAGCTGACCTGGGTCAGCAGGTTCTTGCGCTCGGATTCGTTGAGCCCGCCCCAAATGCCATGCGGCTCGCGGATGGCGATGGCGTAGTCCAGGCACGGCTGCTTGACCGGACAGGTCCGACAGATCTCCCTGGCTCGAAGCTCCCGACCCTGCTTCTCGTCCTTCCTCTCGAAGGAGCCTGGCGGGAAGAACACCGCCGCTTGCGGACCCCTACATGCAGCTCGGAGCTGCCAGTCGTTTTCGACTCGTTGTGCGCTCACCGGAAGTCCCCCTTTCGGTGCCAGCGAACGTAGGACCAGCCCGAGAGCAGAACAAGACCCAACTTTCGCGAGCACTTCGCCTAACCATCGCGAGCGCGACGCGGGTTCCGGGGTCAGGCCTCGGACCGGGGCGGAGCCAGCGGCCGGCCGTCCACCAGCACCACTTCGTCCGCCGCATCGTCGTCGCTGCTGCGCTTCTCGCGGTAGTCGACCGCTCCGCCCTCGAGCGGCTCGACCTCGAGGAGGAGGCCGTCGACCTCGACCACCCGCACCACGGCGTTGAGGGCGACCGGCGTGGCCCGGTTGGTGCGAGCCCGCCACAGCGCGCCGCGCACCCGCACCACGCCCTCGGGCGACACGTTGGTGACGGCCTCGCCCTCCTCGCCGATCATCCACTCGCGCCCGATCGTGGGCGTGGAGAACCGAGTCCGCACCATGGCCGGCATGCCCGCCACCATGAAGAGGGTCACGCCGACGATGCCGACCAGCAGGGTGATCCACGACAGGCCGTAGCCGTCGTAGATCAGCAACGACCCGGCCACCAGCGACACCGCCCCGACGGCCGACCACGCTCGCGGCACCCCGGTCTGAACGTCGACGGTGAAGCCGAAGATGGCCAACACCAACAGGGCCACGCCGACCGGGCGCACGGGCAGCACCGCGAAGCCGTAGCACGACAGGACGAAGCACCCGGCGCCCACCAGACCGGCCACGCCCACGCCGGCGGTGAAGAGCTCGAACACGATCAGGGCGAGGCCGATCACGAACAGGAGGTAGGCCGCCGCCGGGCTGGCCACGGTGTGGAACAGCTGGTCCTGTACCGGCAACGACGAGAACACCGGCACCGAGACCGGCTCTCGGACCCGACGGTCCTCCAGCGTGACCGTACGGGTCTCGACACCAGGAAGCTCGATGATGAACTCGCCGATGACGGCCGCCCGTCGTTCGGGGGCGATGTCCAGCTGGCGCGCATCGTCGTCATCGATGGTCCCTCCTTCGAGGCGCTCGCCGGCGGCCAGGAACTCGGGCGACAAGAGGTCGTCGGGTACCACCAGGTCGCCGGTCTTGCCGATGCGCGCGCCCGGCGCCACCCCGACCAGCGCACTGGCCCCGGCCAGCTGGGCGGCGCCGCCGAGGGCGCGCGAGCCGCTCGGGCCCACCCACACCGTGACGGGGACCTCGGCGTCGTGGATCCGGCGGGCCAGCCTCACCAATCGGCGGTCGCTCACGACCGAGCCCGAGCTGTCGAGCTGCAAGACCACGGCGATGACCCCGGCTTGCTCACCGGCCTCGATGGACTCCTCGATGTAGTCAGCGACCACCGGATCGATCAGTCCCTGGACCTCGATGATGCTCACCCGACCGGCGTCATCACTGGTCTGGCGAGGCGCAATCGCACCTACTGCCGTCGGCCCAGCAAGGCCGAGGATGACCCCGGCCAGGGCGAGTGCAGAGCCGAGGGCGGGTAGTCTGCGCAAGGCGAGTACTCCCAGACGAAGTCGATGGTGAGGGGACCGGGTGGATCCAGCGCAGTTCTTCGCTGCATCCCGCGTCGTCATCGTGGCGGGCAAGGGCGGGGTGGGCAAAACCACGGTCTCGGCCACCCTGGCCCGTGCTGCGGCCCTTCGCAACGTGTCGTCGCTCATCGTGGAGGTGGAGGGCAAGTCGGGGTTGGCCTCCATGTACGGCCGGCCCGGCTTCTCCTATGACGAGGTCACCCTGGCCCCGGCCGATCCGGCGACCCACTGCGCTGAGGTCCGAGCCCGCACCCTTACCCCCGACGAGGCGTTGCTGGAGTACCTCGAGCAGTCCGGGATGAGCAGGATCTCCAAGCGGCTGGTGAGCAGCGGCGCCCTCGACATGGTGTCCACCGCGGTGCCCGGCATCCGCGACATTCTGGTGCTCGGCAAGGTCAAGCAGCTCGAGCAGGTGGCCGACGCCGATCTCATCGTGCTCGACGCCCCGGCAGCGGGTCACGCCATCTCCTTCCTGCAGTCGGCGAGCGGCCTGGTCGATGCCGTGCGCCTCGGGCCCATCAACAAGCAGGCTCAGGACGTGCTGGAGCTGCTCGGCGACCCCGCTCGCTGCCAGGTGGTCCTGGTCACGCTGCCCGAGGAGACGCCGGTCAACGAGCTGGTGGAGACGGCGTACCAGCTCGAGGACCGCGTCGGCGTCAGCCTCGGGCCGGTGGTGGTCAACGGCTGCTACCCGGAGCTGGCCGGCCTGGCCACCAGCCCGACCGCCGCGGCCAAGGCTGCCGGCACGTCACTGCGCACCGGCGAGGCCGGCGCCCTGTCCGAGGCGGCGTCGTTCCGGCGCCAGCGGATGGCGCTGCAGGCCGAGCAGGTGTCCCGGCTGGCCGAGGCCCTGCCCCTCCCGCAAATCCGCCTGCCGTACCTGTTCGACGCCGAGATCGGCCCGGATCAGCTCGACCAGCTCGCCGAGGCCCTGCTCGACGGGGTCGAGGGCCTGGACGCGACGGCTCTGGCGGCCGACGCTCCGGCGGGATCATGACCGCCGCCGCCAAGGAGGACCCCGACAGCCAGCCGACCGCTGCCGTTCGAGACGCAGGGGGTGCAGCCGACCTGACCCGGCTGGTAGCCGAGCGCAAGATCGTCGTCTGCTCGGGCTCGGGCGGCGTCGGCAAGACCACCACGGCCGCGGTCTTGGCCATGGAGGCCGCTGCGGCCGGCCGGCGCGCCGTCGTGGTGACCATCGACCCGGCCAAGCGGTTGGCCGACGCCCTCGGGCTCGACGGCATCGGCAACCAGCCCACGCGCATCGAGGGGCCCTGGCCGGGCGAGTTGTGGGCGGTGATGCTGGACACCAAGACCACCTTCGACGACCTGGTCACCCGCTACTCGGCCGATCCCAACCAAGCGGAGCGGATCTTGGCCAACCGCTTCTACCAGAACATCTCCGGCGCCCTCTCGGGCACCCAGGAGTACATGGCCATGGAGAAGCTCTATGACCTGCACGCCGACGACGGCTTCGACCTGGTGGTGGTGGACACGCCCCCGAGCCGCAACGCCCTCGACTTCCTCGATGCTCCCCGCCGCCTGACCCGCTTCCTCGACCACCGCATCTACCGGGTGCTCATGGCCCCCACCCGCGGCGTCATGAAGGCCGTCAACGTGGCCGCCCAGGCATTTGTGCGCAGTGTGTCCAAGGTGGTGGGCGGCGAGGTTTTCGACGATGCCGTCGCCTTCTTCACCGCGTTCGACGGGATGGAGCAGGGCTTCAAGGAGCGCGCCGAGCTGGTGCTCGACCTCATCACCAGCCCGGCCACCGCCTTCGTGCTGGTGGCGTCGCCCAGCCGCGACACCGTGGCCGAGGCCCGGTTCTTCGCCGACAAGCTGCGCCAGGCCCACATCCCGGTGGCCGCTTTGGTGGTCAACCGCATGCACCCCACCTTCACCGACGTGCTCCCCGAGTCGCTGCGGGCCCGAGCCGAGACGCTCGACGGCACCGACCTCGGTGGCCTCTACCGCAACCTGGCCGACTTCGCCCTGGTGGCCGGGCGAGAACAGGACCACCTGACCGGACTGGCCGACCAGGTGGCACCGGCCCCGGTGATCCGGGTGCCGTTCCTACGGACCGACGTCCACGACCTGGACGGCCTGGCCCTGGTCGGCGACCACCTCTTCGGTCGGGCCTGAGCGATCCGGTCAGCTCCCCGATTCCCCGGCCAGGGCGGCTACGGCGTCGTCGAGCGTCTCGGTGACGGGGACGATGCGATCGAAGCCGGTGGTGTGGAGAAGACGGGTCAGGGTCGGCCGGCTGCAGGCCACCGCCACCTCGCCGCCATGCTCGCGGGCCCGTCTGATGCCGCCGATGAGCGCGCCGAGGCCGGCAGAGTCCATGAACGGCACCTCGGATAGGTCGATGACCACCCGTGGACGGGTGGCCAGCTCGCCGAGGGCCTCGCGGAAGCTGGCTACCGTGTACGCGTCGAGCTCGCCCACCGGGCGGCACAACGTGTACGCCTCGCTCTCGTCGACTTCGATCTCAAGCACGCCGGCTCCGTTCGCCTAGTGGACGCGTGAAGCAGCGATGGTACCGAACCGCCTCCCGCGGTCCGCCGCGACAGACCGCTCGCGCTCGGTGCCGGCGAAAAGGCGGTTTCTGGGCCGGCGCTAGGGTCGGGCTCGTGCCTCGCGTGCTGCTCGCCACTGATGCCGACTGGATCCACGAAGAGGTCGACGCCGCCATCGCCGGCGACGACATCGAAGTCCTCCGGGTCCGCGAGGGGGTCGAGGTCCTGCCTGCGGTACACGCCGGCTCCCCCGATCTCGTGGTCCTCGACCTGCAGATCGGCAACATGGGAGGCATGGCGGCGTGCATGGACATCCGCCTCGACGAGAGCGTCGACAAGCTCGATCACGTGGCCGTGCTCATGCTGCTCGATCGCGATGCCGACGTGTTCCTCGCCGAGCGGAGCAACGCCGACGGCTGGATCATCAAGCCCCTGGACCCGTTCCGCCTCCGCCGAGCAGCCACGGCCCTGCTCGGCGGCGGCACCTGGACCGAGGCTCGGACCCAGACCGTCGACTCCGTCAACGGCTGACCCGGAGGCTTCGGAGCCATCGTCCGCTGGCTGGCAGCAGGCCGGTCGACCGGGAACAGGATGGACCGAGCCAACGGGTGCTGGGCTACGCTCGCCGTCCGCACAGGCACCGGGGTGTGGCTCAGCTTGGTAGAGCGCTGCGTTCGGGACGCAGAGGTCGTGGGTTCAAATCCCGCCACCCCGACCAACCAGCTCCACCGTCATCACTCTTGGCCCGGTTCGACCGCGGGACCCTCGACCGCAACTCACCGAACCGTGCTCGTCATCGACGAGGCCGCCATGGTCGGCGATCACCGGAGACTCGGCGCCGTCGGGCGCGGTGGCGGCCCGATACCCGATCAGCCACGCATCTTCTGAGAGCCGAGCCCCGCCTCAGGAGGTGCCTCGGTCACCGGCGGGATCGGACGGCGCCCCGCCGGCGTCCTGGGTGACGGCGGGGATGAGCCCTACACCGTCGGGGGCCTCGACCGCAGCAAGTCCGTCGGCCGCAGGTCGAACGATCGAGGCGGTCGGGACCAGTCCCACACCGTTCGGGGTTTCGACCACCGCTGCGTCGCGCATCGCATCCTCGGGGGTTGCCGGTTCGTCGATCGGCGAAAAAGGAAGGTTGGTGGCGGCCTCGACCGTCGCCGGGCGGCCACGTGTCTCCGACGACACGTCCCGTTTGACGAACCAGCGACGCTGGCCACGACACGCACCCACCAGGTCGACGAAGGCCTCGAGCACCAGCCGGTTCCCGCCCCTACCGCCAGGCTGACCGACCCGGCACCCAGCGACAAGCGTCCGGAGATGGCGTCGTACACCAAGCCGTCATCCGTGCGTCGAACCGTCGGGTCGGCCACGTCTCGCAGGGACATTGGTCTCCATCGGCCCGAAACGTGCCCCTGTTGAGGCTCTGCTCCTCGGTTTGCCACGACGGTCCGCCGTCGAGATCCGGGCCGTCGGCCGCGCGGTTGCGGTGCCGTTGGCGTTCGCTACCGTGACCGGCGGTGCCCCCGCTTCTCCGGATCCCGCCCCGGATCGAGGCGGGGGCACCATCTCGTCGCGAACGTCGCGCTCTGGCGGAAGCGTTCTTGCGCCGGGCCTATGCATCGCAGCGATCACCAGGTCAGCGGGTCCAGCCATGGACTCGGGACACCGCAGCAAGCACCTCGCGGAAGCGCGCTTCGGGTAGCGCCGATCCCTCCCGGCGAACCCCTCCCGGGTCGACTCTCAGGAGTCGGGTGGCGTCCGCGTAGCTGGGCCGAGCCTCGCGGTCCCAGGCGCCGGTCCCGACCGGAACCCAGTCGCCCGCGTCCCGGCGGTCCGAGTGGTCCCTGCTCGAGAGTTGGACGCAGACGAGCAGGTCGTCCTCCCGTCCGAGCACCAGTACGGGACGGTCCTTGCCCTGCGATGGGTCGTCCTCGTAAGCCACCCAGGTCCACACCACCTCACCGGGATCGGCGTCACCGTCGTGCTCCGGGGCGTAGGAGACGGCGATGCCGCCGGTGTCATCGTGCTCGCGGTCTCCCGATGGCGTCCCCGCACGGTGGCCCTCACCTCTGCCCCCCGCATCGCTGCTGCTTGAGGATGGGGTGACCCGTCGGAGAAGCGAGGTTGCGACCCTGGACGTGAGCCGTCTCAACGGTCCGGTGCCGGGCATCGACCGAAGCGTAGGACCGGTGCCCCGGGGCTGTGTTCAGTCGGCGAGCTCGGCGGCCACCAGCTCGGCGAGCTGGACGGCGTTGAGCGCCGCGCCCTTGCGGAGGTTGTCGTTGGAGAGGAAGAGGGCCAGGCCGTGCTCCACCGTCTCGTCACGCCGGATGCGGCCCACGTAGGTGGGGTCCTGGCCGGCGGCGGCGAGCGGGGTGGGCACGTCGGCCAGCTCGACGCCGGGGGCGTGGTCCAGGATCTGGCGAGCCTCGTCGGGGGAGAGGGGCCGCTCGAAACGGGCGTTGATCGACAACGAGTGCCCGGTGAACACCGGCACCCGCACGCAGGTGCCGGAGACGGCGAGCCCGGGGATGTCGAGGATCTTGCGGGTCTCGTTGCGGAGCTTGTGCTCCTCGTCGGTCTCGCTCCGCTCGTCGTCGTCGACGAACGAACCGGCCTGCGGGATCACGTTGAAGGCGATCGGCGCCGGGAACTTCACCGGCGGCGGGAAGTCGACCGCCCGCCCGTGGTGGGTGAGCTCGGCGGCCCGGTCGACCACCTTCTTGGCCTGCTCGTCGAGCTCCGCCACCCCGGCCAGTCCGCCGCCCGACACGGCCTGGTAGGTGGACACCACCATCGAGGTCAGTCCGGCCTGGCGGTGCAAAGGGCCAAGCACCGGGATGGCCGCCATGGTGGTGCAGTTGGGGTTGGCGACGATGCCCTTGGGACGGTGTGAGATGGCGTGGCCGTTGACCTCCGACACCACCAGCGGTACATCGGGGTCCATGCGCCACGCCGAGGAGTTGTCGATGACCACGGCCCCCGTCGCCGCGACCGTGGACGCCAGCCCCTTCGACGTGGTGCCACCGGCGGAGAAGAGCACGATGTCGAGCCCGGCGTAGTCGGCCCGCGAGGCGTCCTCGATGGTGATGTCGGTGCCCTGCCACTCGAGGGTCCGTCCCGCCGAGCGAGCTGAGGCGTACAACCGGAGCTCGTCGACCGGGAACGCCCGCTCGGCCAAGATGGCCCGCATCACCCCGCCGACTTGACCCGTCGCTCCCACGATCCCGATGCGCATGGCCGAGAGGCTACCGACGCTCCCGGCGACGCCCCAGCGAGTTGGCCTCGCCAACCACCGCTGCGGGACCGCGGCCCGCCGCTCGGCGACGTTCAGTTGCTCGGTATCGGCGCAGGAGGCGGGTCGTCAGGGTTCGTCGGGCCTGGCGTGGTCGACGACTCCGCCGCGAGCGGCGGCCCCACGGCGCCCGGAGCTCCGGGTGCGGCTGAAGGTCCGGACGATTGCGGTGGAGCGGGTCGCCCGTCGGGTCCACCGGTCGGCGGGTCGGGGCTCGGCCAGCCACGTCCGGAGACGCATGAACGTCGGACAACCTCAGCGGATGGGCGTGTCGAGACCGAAGGCGGTGTGGAGCACGGCCACGGCCCGGTCGCACTCGGCACCGGCCACCACCACCGAGATGCGGATGGCCGAGGTGGAGATCATCTCGATGTTGATGCCGTTGGCGGCCAGGGTCTCGAACACGGTGGCGGCCACGCCCGGGTTGGTCTTCATGCCGGCGCCCACCAGGGACACCTTGGCGATCGAGGCGTCGGGGGTGACCCGGCTGGCGCCGATGTCGGACGCCAGCGCCTCGGCGAGCTGCGCGCACTTGTCGAGGTCGTCGGCGGGCAGGGTGAAGGAGATGTCCGTGACCTGGGCCTCGGACACGTTCTGCACGATCATGTCGACGTTGACGTCGGCCGAGGCCATGGCCCGGAACACCCGGGCGGCCACACCGGGCTGGTCGGGCACGCCGCCGATCGTGATCTTGGCCTCGGAGGCGTCACCCACCACCCCGGACACGATGGCGTCTTCCATGTCGGACTCCTCCTCGGTGATCCAGGTGCCCGGTTCCCAGGTGAACGCGGACCGCACGTGCAGGCGCACGCCGTGGGTGCGGGCGAACTCGACCGCCCGCATGGCCGGCTTCGGGCAGCCGGCTGCGCACATCTCGAGCATCTCGTCGAACGAGATGCGGCCGATCCGCCGGGCCGTCGGCACCACGCGTGGGTCGGTTGTGAACACTCCGGACACGTCGGTGTAGAGCTCGCACACCCCACCCAGGGCTTCGGCCAGGGCGACCGCAGTGGTGTCGGAACCGCCGCGACCCAAGAAGGTGACGTCGCGTGCCGCGGACACGCCCTGAGCCCCCCCGACCACCGGCACCCGTCCCGCATCCACCGCTTCGCGCACCCGGTCGGCTCGGACCTCGAGGATCTTGGCGTTCATGTGGGTGGCGTCGGTGATGAAACCGGCCTGGCTCCCGGTGAACGAGTCAGCTGGCACGCCCATGTCGTGCAGCGCCATGCAGAGCAACGCAGTGGCCTTGCGCTCGCCGGCCGTGATGAGCATGTCCATCTCGCGACCGGGACGAGTGCGCGACACCTGGTGCGCCAGGTGCAGGAGCTCGTCGGTCTCCCTGCCCATGGCCGACACCACCACCACCACCTGCTCGCCGCGCCGGCGGGTGCGGGCGACGTGGTCGGCCACCGCGCGGATCCGCTCAGGGTCGGCCACCGACGTGCCCCCGAACTTCTGCACGACGACGCCCACGGCCGGGCACGGTACCGGACGGTCGCTACCGCACCCCTGCTGTGGATGGTCGACGCTGAACGGCCCACCGTCGAGCGTCCCGGAGGTCATCTCGCCATGGTCAACGATCCTGAGCGCATTGCCGCACGATCCTTGCTCACTCGCTGACGCTCGGAGCACCTGCTCCATCCCGCCAGCTACGGGTTGCTCAGGTTCAGGTCTGGACCACCGCCCAGCGACCGCGGACCAGCGGGTTCTCGGCTCTGTCCCGGTACCAGATGCGAAGGCGAGTGCGGCCGTGACCGCACCAGCGTCACCCCAGCCTGGTGCGGTAGCGCGGGTCATTCGATTTGGGTGCCGTCGGGGCGGTGGGTGTGCCAGTGGCCGGTGGGGTCGCGGTGGACGGTGTAGCCGTGTTGTTTGTACCGGTTGTGTCTTCCGCAGGCGGGTCCCCCGTTTCGGGGGTTGGTACTGCCGCTGCCTCGGTCGGCCCACGGTATGAGGTGGTCGAGCTGGCAGTCGGTGGTGGGGACGTGGCAGCCGGGCCAGTAGCACTCGGTGTTGGCGAGCCGCACGGCGAGGGCGGCGGGGCCGGTGTAGAGGCGTTGGCACCGTCCGAGGTCGGTGATGACGCTGTCGGCGCCGGTGATGACGCGGCGGACGTGTCCGGCGAGGGTGGCGGCGACGGCTTCGGTGGCGCTCGGCGTGCCTACCTACCAGCAATGAGACAGCCCTCCGCGCCAGTCCCGGCGTGCGCAGGCACCCAGCCTGGGTCGGCGAAGCCGCCCTGGCAATCGCTTCCATGGCGGCGCCACGAGCCGGCTACGTGACCCCCGCAACCGTGCTCGGCGTCCACGACCTCGACCGCTTCGCCCAGGCCGGCGCTCGCTTCAACGTCGCCGACTGATCGCCGGCGTTTCGGACACGACTTCCAGCGTCGGCGAGTGCTGAAGCGGTCGAGGAGCACCCCGCCCCGCTCCGCGTCCGATCCGGCGCAGGTCCAGACGCCGGAGAACTCTTGCGGAGCTTCCCGCCTTTGGAGAGGTACCGCAGCCCGTTCCCGTCGGCGGGGCAGGTCCGAGCCATCGATTGCGCGATCTCACCGAACTCCGGCAGGGCGTCCTTTCGCAGGCCAGCACTGAGACGACGCAGGTCTGCAATCCGCTACCGCTGACCGCGTTCTCCACTCTCGCCGAATTCCCTTGGAAACGCTGCGAGCGCCCGGCCCGTCCTAGAACTGGCGCATCGGGTCGTCGGGGATCTCTGGGCCATCGATCATGACGCCCCACGAGCGCAGCTGGACGATGCCGGTGGGGATGTCGCCCCCCACGAGGGTGCACAGAGCCTTCAGGTCGTCGTGGCGCAGCGACAAGATCTTGCCGTTGAAGTCGCCGCGGGCCGTGATGATCGACTCCACGAAGCGACGGATCGGTGCCGATGGATCGATGCGGGCCATCGCTTCGAGGTCGAGGACGATCTTGCGCCGCTCGGGCGACCCCGCGAACGGGGCCGGTTCGCCGAGGAGGACGCCGACGGGCACGCGGTAGAAGTCGGCCAGCGCCTTGAGCCGAGGGAGCGACAGCGTGCGGAAGCCCCGCTCGTAGGCCCCAACGGCCGACGCGCTCCAGCGACCCTCCGAGCGATGCTCGACCTCGGAGAGCGACAGGCCCTGAGCCTGGCGGATGGCTCTCAGGCGTTGGCCCACCGCCAGGGTGAACGCCGAGTCGGTCGCGTCGAGCGCGTCAGTGGGTTGGGGGTCGTCACCGAAGTCCCGCTCGCCGGTGCGCATCGGACCATTCTGTCCGTCGCCGGCGAAGCGCGCCGGCTTCGTGGTCCTCGTCTGAAACTGAGGAACCCCGCACATAGGTTCGAAGGGGTTGCCCGGGGAGTGGTGGGAGGAGTCCGAGCCCGTCCCTCTACCGGTCACCAGGGTCGTCCGGGTGGCCGAGCGGCCGCTCGACCTTGGCCCCGGCCTACCACTCCTTCCGTGCCGGCATGCACCGATCGCCGCGGTGACCGGCCGGTAGGGTGCCAGCCCGATGGGTACCGACAAGCGTGACCGACAGAAAGCCAACAAGGCCGCCCGCCTGGCCGCCGAGCAGGCGGCCGAAGCCCGCCAGCGACGGCTCCGCACCGTTCGCAACGTGGTCATCTTGGTGGTGGGGATCATCGTGGTCGGCGTCCTCCTGAACCTCACGTCGTGTGCCAACGGCGGCTCCGATGAGATCGACTTGAGCTTCGGCGCCAGCACCACCACCACCAGCACCACCGCCACTGGCGACGGCACCACCGTGGACGGCACCACCGCCGATACCACTGTGGACGGCACCACCGCCAGCTCGGGCGTGGCCAGCTACGGCACGACGCCGTGCCCCCCCGCCGAGGGGTCGCCCGAACCGCAGATCGACTTCGAGACGGGGTTTGCCCAGTGCATCGACCCGGCCCAGACCTACGTCGCCACGGTCGCGACCACCGAGGGCCCCGTCACCGTCGAGCTCGACACCACCCGGACCCCGATCACCACCAACAACTTCGTGGCCCTGGCCCGCTACGGCTACTACGACGGCACCCAGTTCTTCCGCACCGAGGCCCAGTCGGGGATCATCCAGGGCGGCGCACCGCACACCCAGGACAACAGCGATCCCGGACCCGGTCCCGAGTTCTCGGTGCCTGACGAGGGCCTTCCGTTCTCCGCCGACGACTACGGGCCCGGCACCCTGGCCATGGCCCGCACCTCGCAGCCCAACAGCGCCAGTGGCCAGTTCTTCTTCCTGGCCAACGAGGGAAGCCGCTACCTGGGCGAGGAGGCCAGCCTCGGTCCCGACGCCGGCAGCTACGCCGTGTTCGGCAAAGTCACCGAGGGCCTCGACGTCCTCGAGGCGATCACTGCGCTCGACGACGGCTCCAGCACGCCGTCGAAGCCCGTCGCCATCGAGACGGTCACCATCACCGAGTCCTGAGCTTGCTGCGAAGCCCTGCCCTCACGAAGGCAGGGCAGAGAGGTCGGCAGGGTCGCCACCCCGGAAGATCGCTACCTCGCCTGCGCCCTCGACCCGCCACTCACCTTCGGGGTCGCGCACCAGTGCCGTGCGCTCGTCGATGCCGGCGAGGACCAGACCGGCGGGGCTCATCTTGCGGGTCCGGTGCGCCGCGTCCTCGGACCAGCTGTCATGCGCCGGGATCACCGCCAGACCGGACAGCAAGCCGAGGCCGAGGGTGAAGGCGCCACCCCGGGGATCGACCATCGGGTCGCACAGCACCATGGCGCCCGCCGACGAGCCGGCCACCGTGGCCCCGTCGGCCCAGGCGTCGACCAGCGCGGACCACACCAGCGAGTCCTTCAGGACGGACCGCAGGTGCATCGGCGAACCGCCCACCAGGTAGGTGAAGCGCGACCCGGCGACGGCAGCGGCCATCTCGGCTGACTGAGCGTCGGGACGGGCCAGCACCCCAAGGCCCCGCGCGGCCACGCCCAAGCGGTCAAACCAGCTCACGGCCTGGGTCACCAGCCTGTCCGGGTGCTCGTACGCGGCACCGGTGGGCAGCACCAGCACCCCGTCGGCGCCGCTCGACTCGACCATGGCTGCGTCGAACGAGCACCCGTCGGTGAACTCGCCGCCGCCAACCAACGCCAGGTGCCCTGCCATGGGCCGACCCTAGTGAGGCCGCCTGCGCAGTCGATCGACCCCGACGCCGGCGCGGTTTGGGCGCCGTCGGGCGACCATCGGTAGCTTGACCGGCCATGACGATCACGCGCGTTGGCATCTTGGGTTCGGGCATCATGGGGTCGGGCATCGCCGAGGTGGCGGCCAAGAGCGGCCACGACGTGGTGCTGCGGTCCCGGAAGCAGGACTCGGCCGATGCCATGGTGGCGTCGCTCGAGAAGTCGCTGGCCAAGCAGGTCGAGCGGGGCAAGCTCTCCGACGACGATCGGGGTGCCGTTCGCGATCGGGTCTCGGCCACGGCCGACCTCGACGCGCTGGCCGACTGCGACCTGGTGATCGAGTCGGTCGTGGAGGACCTGGCCGTCAAGAAGCAACTCTTCACCGAGCTCGACGGCATCGTGAAGCAGGGCGCCATCCTGGCCACCAACACCTCCACCCTGGCCGTGATCGAGATGGCCATGGCCACCGGCCGGCCCGACCAGGTGTGCGGCGTCCACTTCTTCAACCCGGCCCCGATGATGTCGCTGGTCGAGATCGTCCGGCCGCTGACCGCCTCGGACGAGACCATCGACGCCGCCACGACCTTTGCCACCGCCTGCGGCAAGGCCCCGGTGGAGGTGGCCGACCGGGCCGGGTTCATCGTGAACGCCCTGCTCTTCCCGTACCTCAACAACGCGGTCCGGATGCTCGAGAACGGCACCGCGAGTCGCGACGACATCGATGCGGCCATGAAGGGTGGGTGCAACTTCCCGATGGGCCCGTTGGCCCTGCTCGACCTGGTGGGGCTGGATACGTCGCTGTCGATCCTCGACGCCCTCTACGACGAGTTCCGCGACCCCAACTACGCCGCCGTCCCCGCCCTGCGCCGCATGGTCACCGCCGGCCAGCTGGGCCGCAAGTCCAAGCTGGGCTTCTACGACTATGCGACGAAGTAGCAGCCTTGCCAGCTCTCCGGTGAGCTGTGCCCGTCACGGGGCCGCAGGGCAACATCGCGCACGGTCCTGCCCTGGAGCAGGAGCCGAGATCACGGCGCAAGGACCTGAGGAACGGTTCCGAACGAAAAGCCCCTGGCCTTCAGCGCGGTGGTGATGCAGGGGAGTGCGTTGGCGTCCTGGGATTGTGCACCAACGTGGAACAGGATTATGTAGCCGTTCCCTTTGTACGCATCGGCATCCATGGCGCCGACAACTCGGTTGCAGATCTGCGTTGCGGTCAACCCCTTCCATCCGATCGAGTCAACACTCCACATGACGTTCTTGCTGTACCCATTGGCGCCAATGTCACGCAAGACACCGTTGTCGTAGTCGCCATACGGCGGACGGAAATAGGGTTTGGTGCTTTGCCCGGTTAGCGATTTGATCCGGTTGTCGGTCCTCACGAGCTCATCGGTGCGCCTCGCCGGGCTCATCGCAGATGTGCGAGTCGAGAAGCCGGTGAAGGAATCGTGGCTCCACGTGTGGTTGAAGATGTGATGTCCTTCGTTGGCCATCCGCTGAACGTAGGTGGGATTGGCGTCGACCCATTTGCCCGTCAAGCCAAAACTCAGCTTTATATTCTTGCTCTTCGAGAAGTCGAGGATCTGGCTTGTATATCCTAGGTCCGCCCCGGCATCGAACGTATAAGAGACCATCTTTCGTCTCGTATTGCCTTGAGCCACGCTCGTAGCAGGCGTTCCCTGGAGCACCGTATACCGAGAGCTGACCCAACCAGTCGTTCCTCCATAGCTCGTTTTGAACCAATCACCCGACGCGACGAAGAAGGAGAGCGAGGAGCCGTGAGGAATCCTTTTCAGGACGCTGCAGGACGTTCCCGCGCACGAGCGAAGGCTCAACGTGTCGTTCGGCGTGTTGGTTCTGCCTGAGAGGTTGCTAACCGCGACGCCAGGACCACAGGACGCCACGAGAAGGTCACCGGCTCAGGATGGACCCCACGTCTCCGGCAAGATGGCGGTTGCTGGCACCGAAGACCCCACCCGAGCGGCCGCCCGGGCCGGGTTCATCGTGAACGCCCTGCTCTTCCCGTACCTCAACAACGCGGTCCGGATGCTCGAGAACGGCACCGCGAGTCACCCAGGTGGTTTCGCCGAGGATCAGCCCGCCCCTTGAGGCCGGTTCGGGCATCCCAGAACAACGCACCCGACTTGTGTTGGCTAGAGCCCATGAACTGGGCGATTTCGCCCCGGACGATGGACCTGGTGCGACCTGAGGTTCCGAAAGGGCTCCCAAGCCGCACCGAATCCGGGGTCTGCATCGCGTTTGGACAGCAACGCTGACTATGAGTTTGACAACCATTCTCATTTACCCGAACATGGGGTGATGCGCCGCACCTCCCGTCTCGCCCTTCCTGCCGCTCTCTCGGTTGCCGCTGTCCTGGCTGGTAGCTGCAGCACCAGCGACAGCGGTAGTCCGGTGTCGGGTGGTGCCGTTGGCGGGGCGGGCAAGATCGGCATCCTGGCGTCGTTCTACCCGTTGCAGTGGATGGCGGAGGGAGTCGGCGGAGACCTCGTATCGGTGTCAAACCTGACCAAGCCGGGAAGCGAGCCCCACGACCTCGAGTTGACGCCGACCGACGTCGCTGCGCTGTCCGACATCGACGTGATCGTGTACCTGTCAGGTTTCCAGCCTGCGGTCGACGACGCCGTGGGCGGCTCCGACGCCACCGCCTTCGACGCCGCCGACGCGGCGTCGCTCGACCTCACCTACACGCCTATCGAGGAAGGCGAGAAGAACGAGGCCGAAGCTGGCGATACCGACCCGCACTTCTGGTTGGACCCGACCCGTCTCGCTCGCGTGACCGAGTCGTTCGCCGCGACGATGGCCGTAGAGGATCCGGACAACGCCGCCACCTACCGGGAGAACGCAACCGACGTCGTGGCCACCCTCGACGACCTCGATGCCGAGCTCGAGTCCGGCCTCGGCGACTGCGAGAACAAGAACCTGGTCACCAGCCACAACGCCTTCGGCTACTTCGCACAGCGGTACGGGATGAAACAGGTCGGCATCACCGGGCTCACGCCCGAGACCGAGCCGTCGGCCGGCCAGCTCGCCGAGGTCACGCAGTTCGTCGACGACAACGACGTCCGCACCATCTACTTCGAAACGCTGGTGAGCCCCGATCTGGCCGAGACCGTCGCCAGCGAAGCCGGGGCCGAGACCGCGGTCCTCGACCCCATCGAGGGGCTGAGCGACGATTCGAAGGGCGACGACTACCCCGAAGTGATGCGATCCAACCTGAAGGCCGTGCAAGCCGGCCAGCCCTGCGCCTGACCGGCGAGCGAGGCCTGCATCGTCGAGGGCCCGAACCCGAGGTACGCGTACCACCTGAGGGCGCGACCGCCGGGACGATGGGAGACTGCGGCGACCGTGGACGCCCAGCACGCACCTCCGTCGCCTCCGGTGGAGCCACCACCGTCGCGCTGGGAGCTGCCACCGGCCACCACGGCCGACGAGTCGGGCATCGTCGGCGTCGGTGCCGACCTCGAGCCGGGGACGGTCCTGGCGGCGTACCGCCAGGGGCTCTTTCCGATGCCGTTGCGTCGGCCTCGCGCCCTGGCCTGGTGGTCACCTGACCCGCGCGGCGTGCTGCCGCTCGACGGGCTCGCGGTGTCACGGTCGTTGCGCCGGTCGTGTGCCCGCTACGAGGTGCGGATCGACACCGCCTTCGATCAGGTCATCGAGGCCTGCGCCGACCCTGGCCGGCCCCACGGCTGGATCGACGGACAGATCACCGAGGCCTACCGCCGCCTCCATCGGCTGGGCTGGGCCCACAGCGTGGAGGCGTGGACCCCTCACGATGAGCTGGTCGGTGGACTCTACGGGGTGGCCATCGGCGGGCTCTTTGCCGGCGAGTCGATGTTCCACCGGGCCGCCGACGCATCCAAGGTCGCCCTGGTCGGCCTGGTGGAGCGGCTGCGGGCCGGCGCCGCCGGGCCCGATGCGCTACTCGACGTGCAGTGGAGCACCGACCACCTGATCTCGCTCGGCGCGGTCGACGTGGCCCGCGTCGACTACCTGGGCCGCCTGGCCCGAGCCCTCCCCCACCCGCTGCCGCCGGCCTTCTCGGGCTGACCCACCCTGCCTGCCGGCTTCCCGCAGTTCAGGACGCGATCTGGTACAGCGACACGAGGGTGTTGCCGAGGCCGGGGCAGGACACCGAACTCGAGAGCGGGTCCGGCGTCACGACGCCACCAGCTCGTCGACCAACCGGGGCAGGGACACCCCGATGGGCTCACGGACCACCAGCGAGGCGAGCGGGTCGTAGGGGGTCTCCTGGGCGTTGACGATGAGCAGTTGGGCACCGTGGCGGACCGCGACGTCGCACAGGCCGGCGGCGGGGTGGACCATGAGCGAGGTGCCCACAGCAAGGAACACGTCGCAGTGGCGAGCGGCCTCGGCCGCGGCGGCGAGCACGCCTGGGTCGAGCGACTGGCCGAACATCACCGTGGCCGTCTTGAGGATCCCGCCGCACCCCAGGCAGGCTGGGTCCTCCTCGCCGGCGTCGAGTCGCTCTAGCGCATCGCTCGTCAGGCCCCGTGTGCCGCACCCGACGCAGATCGACTCGACCATGTTGCCGTGGAGCTCCAGCACCAGATCGGGTGACGAGCCGGCCTTCTGGTGGAGGCGGTCGATGTTCTGGGTGACCAGGGCTCGGAGGTGGCCGTGACGCTCGAGGTCGACCAGCGCTGCATGAGCGGCGTTGGGCTCGGCCTCCCAGGCGGGGTTCTGGCGGCGAGCCGACCACGATCGGCGACGGACCTCGGGATCGGCCAGGTAGTGGTCGATGTCGAAGAGCTTCTCGGTCCCGGGGTTGCGGGTCCACACGCCGTTCGGACCACGAAAGTCGGGGATGCCCGAGTCGGTGGACACGCCTGCTCCGGTCAGCACGGTGACGCCGGTGCTCGTTGACGGACGAGCTCGGACGAGGTCGTCGGACATGGCGTCCACGCTATGGGCCGCCTCGCCCGACGGTGCCGGGTCGGACGCCCTGGCAACGACGTCGACCGCCCCGGTCGGGTCGGAGGTGGAGGCGCGGACGTCGGTGACGGCACAATGGGCACCATGACCGACCCGCGGACACCGGACCGCCCGTGGATGATGCGGACCTACTCGGGCCACTCGACGGCGAAGGCGTCCAACGAGCTGTACCGCACCAACCTGGCCAAGGGCCAGACCGGCCTGTCGATCGCCTTCGACCTGCCCACCCAGACCGGCTACGACAGCGACGACCCGATGGCGCGAGGCGAGGTCGGCAAGGTCGGCGTGCCGGTCAGCCACATCGGCCACATGGAGACGTTGCTGCACGACATCCCGGTGGGCGAGATGAACACCTCGATGACCATCAACGCGGTCGCGGCGTGGATGCTCGCCCTCTACACCGCCAACGCCGAGCAGCAAGGTATCAAGAGCCAGCAGCTCCGCGGCACCACCCAGAACGACATCGTCAAGGAGTACCTGAGCCGGGGCACCTACATCTATCCCCCGCTCCCGTCACGGCGGTTGATCGTCGACATGTTCGCCTTCTGCCAGGAGTGGATCCCCCTCTGGAACCCCATGAACGTGTGCAGCTACCACTTACAGGAAGCCGGGGCCACGCCGGTGCAGGAACTGGCCTACTCGCTGGCCACCGCCATCGACGTACTCGACGCCGTGGAGGAGTCGGGCCAGGTACCGCCAGAGCGCATGGTCAACGTGGTCGCCTCCATCAGCTTCTTCGTCAACGCCGGCATCCGCTTCGTGGAGGAGACCTGCAAGATGCGGGCCTTCACGCAGATGTGGGATCGCATCACCGAGGAGCGCTTCGGGATCACCGACCCCAAGGCCCGGCGGTTCCGCTACGGCGTGCAGGTCAACAGCCTGGGGCTCACCGAGGCTCAGCCCGAGAACAACGTGCAGCGCATCGTGTTGGAGTCGCTCGGCGTCACCCTCTCCCGCGACGCCCGGGCCCGTTCGCTCCAGCTCCCGGCGTGGAACGAGGCGCTGGGCCTGCCCCGACCGTGGGACCAGCAGTGGGCGCTGCGCATCCAGCAAGTGCTGGCCTTCGAGACCGACCTGCTCGAGTACGACGACATCTTCGCCGGCTCCCACGTGATCGAGGCCAAGACCGCTGAACTGGTGGAGGGCGCCCAGGCCGAGCTCGACGACGTGCTCGCCCTGGGTGGCGCCTTCGAGGCCATCGACGAGCTCAAGGGCCGGTTGGTCCGCAGCCACGCCGAACGGATGCGCCGCATCGAGTCCGGCGACCTGACCATCGTCGGGGTCAATCGGTACACCGAGACGGCGCCGTCGCCGCTCGACGGTGACGACAACATCCTGCGGGTCGATCCCGGTATCGCCGAGGCCGCAGCCACCGACCTGGCCGAGTGGCGGACGGGTCGTGACCGAGATGCGGTGAAGCGCAGCCTCGACGAGCTCCGGCGGGTGGCCCGTTCGGGTGACAACGTGATGCCGGCCAGCATCGACCTGGCCCACGCCGGCGGCACCACAGGCGAATGGGCTGCGGTGTTGCGTGAGGAGTTCGGCGAGTACCGAGCCCCCACCGGCGTCGCCGCGGCTTCCGGAGCGGGAGGCGGGTCAGCCGGCCTCCGCGCGGTGGCCGAGCGGGTCCGGGCCATGGAGGGCGGACCACCGCGCTTCTTGGTGGCCAAGCCCGGCCTCGACGGCCACTCCAACGGCGCCGAGCAGATCGCGGTGGCCGCCCGCGACGCCGGCTTCGAGGTGATCTACCAAGGCATCCGCCTCACCCCCAAGCAGATCGCGGCCGTGGCGCGCGACGAGGACGTCGACGTGATCGGTCTGTCGATCCTGTCGGGCAGCCACCTCGAGCTGGTGCCGGACGTGGTCCGCCTCATCCGGGCGGCCGGCGTCGACGCCCCCGTCATCGCGGGCGGAATCATCCCTGAGGGTGACCGGGTTCGCCTGCGTTCCGAGGGGGTGACGGCGGTCTACACGCCGAAGGACTATGACATCAGTCGCATCATGGGTGAGGTCGCCGACCTCGTGGCCGCACGTCGCGGCGGATGAACGCCACCAGGGAAGTTCGGACCGCAACCTTGAGCGCCGCCCCGCCGCCGAAACCTGCCAAATGGCCCGATGCGACCGATAGACCACCCATGACCCGCTCGCGCGCCCTGCCGGCCACCCTCGCCGGCCTGGTCGCGGTGGCGTGCGCAGTGCTCGCCGTCATCGCCGACGCGCCGTGGTTGGTCGTGGTGGCCGCCGCGTTCGCGGCGCTGTCGATCGGCATCGTGGTCGACTGGCACGGCCGCTACCTGGCCCGCCGAGCCAGCCGAGCCGAGCTGGCCGCCGAGGCCGCCCAGCTGGCCCGGGAGAACGACGAAGCCCTGGCCCGCGCCGCCCGCTTCGAGGCCGACGCCATCCGGGCCCGTGCCCAGCTGGCTGAGGCCATGGCCGGCCCCCCGCCCGCCACCCCCGGTCCCGAGGGCGCTACCGGTGCCGCCCCAGGCGCCGAGAACCTCGTCGCCGGAGCCCCCGCAGGTGGTCCCCCAGAGCGGGGCGGCGGGCCTGAGCCCTTCGTCATCACCGACACCGCCACCGGTCTCTTCAGCAAGGTGTTCTTCGACGCCTCGCTGGTGAAGCGCGTCTCCGCCGCCCGGCGCGGCCTGCGCCCGCTCTCGGTGGCAGTGGCCGACGTGGTGCAAGGCGTCGGGACCCCGGAGCTGCGGGCTGCGCCCCCCGGCCCGGTGGCCGAGATCATGGTGTCGGTGTTCCGCGAGGCCGACACCCTGGCCCATTCCGACGACGGGCTGTTCCTGATCCTGCTCGAGGACACGCCGGAGAACGGTGCGGTGTGGACCCTCGAACGGCTCCGGCGTCGCATCGCCGAGGAGCTGTCGGGCCACACCCTCTGGGTCGGCCTCAGCTGCTACCCCGCCTTCGGCTTCGACGCCGACCAGCTCCTGCAGCAAGCCCGGAACGCCCTCGACTCCGCCCGCGAATGGCAACAGGACCGCATCGAGGTCACGACCGCCGCACCGGACTGACAGTGATGAAGGCGCGCCACGATTTTCGAGGGGGTTCCCTGAGTGGCAGCATCCGATCCTTCGGTGGCAGCGAAAGGTCGGTCCTGCCGCGTCGCAGCGGTCGCTTCGCCGGGTGCGGGTTGCCAACGCGATCGACGTGCGCGATAGGTAGGAACGAGGCGAGCATCCGGGCCGCGCTGGCGCGCAGCGGTGCGGTCAGTCGAGCTCGGTGCCGTCAGGGCGGTGGACGTGCCAGGTACCGGCCTCGTCGCGCCAGACGCTGAAGCCTCGTTCCTTGTGCCGGTTGTGCTTCCCGCAGGCGGGTCCCCCGTTTCCGGGGTTGGTTCGGCCGCCGCCGCTGTGGTCGGCCCAGGGCAGGAGGTGGTCCACCTGGCAGTCCGACACCGGTACGTGGCACCCGGGCCAGTAGCACTCGCTCGACGCCAGCTTCACGGCGAGCTGCGCCGGACCGGTGAAGAGCCGCCGGCGCCGGCGGAGGTCAATGACGATGCTGTCGGCGCCGATCACCACCCTGCGGACGTGACCGACCAGCGCCGCGCGGCCACCGCTTCGGTGACGTCGACCGGGTTGCCGTCGAGTGTGGAGCACCGGAACCCGCCTCGGCCGCCGCCCGAGCCGGAGGGAGCACCCATTGTCGACGCACCACCGGCGTCGCCGGCGTCGCCAGGGCCACCGGTGGGGTCGAGGCGCAGGTCGACCGGGTCGCAGCGCGCGCCGGCAAGGCGGCGGAGCTCCCGCTCGAAGGTGGCCTGATCGATCACGATGTCGGTGGTGATGTGGGACCCGCCGGGCGCGCCGGCCCGAGCGGCGGCCGCTCGCTGGAAGATCTCGAAGAGGGCATCGAAGCGGCGCTGCCCGTCGGTCCGGGCCAGGTGGTCGACGGTGGCATCGGGGCCGTGTTCGAGGCGGGCCTTCTCCCAGTCGGTGGCCACCTCGGCCGCCAGGAAGCGGCGGAACACCGACCGCAGCTCGGCACCCTGCAGCGAACCACAGCCGGCGGTGAGCGACCACGACCCGTCGAAGTCCTGGACGATCTTGGCGTCACGGTTCTCGTGGGATTGCTGCGCCCGGTCGCAGGTACCGTCTTGGTCCACCCGGCGCACCCAGTCGGTGAGCGTGGCGTCGAACGACCGGTAGGGCGACCGGGACGCCAGCCGGGCCAGGGCGGCGTCCTCGCCACACAGTCGCTCGCGGTGAGCTCGGGCGATGCGGTCCAGGTGGCACGAGCCGATGCGCCCGGCCCGGAACGCGCTGCGCACCTCGGGAAGGTCCCGGAGGGTGCGAGCCCCAGCGGCACGCCGGGCGGCCTCGCCATCGGCCAGGTTGGCGGCGTGGCGGACCATGACCTTGGCGGAGGCGTGACCGTCCAGGCGGTGCAAGCCCCGGCGATCGATCACGTCGACCAGCTCCACCTGGACCGCTCGCAGCCGCCGAGCCAGGACCTCTACTTCGCGCACCATGGCGAGCGCATCGACCCCGTCGACCGGCTCGATCCCTGCGGCCCACAGCTCGTCGATCCCGGCTCCGACGCGGTCCAGCGCCCCCGCCGCACCCGCCTCCAAGACCTGCGATCCCATGACCGAACCGTACCCAGGGGGTCTGACAAGTTCGGGCCGTTTCGGGCCTTCTCCGCACAACTTCTTTGAGAATGTTTCGACGGCCGGCTCCGGACCGCACGGGCTCCGCCGACGAGACGTGTGGACACCAGCAGGTAGCTTCGGCGCGGTAGCGATGTCGCAGGAACCGGGGAGGCGCGTCGATGCTCACAGGTGAGGTGCGGTCCAGGATCGACCGGATCTGGAACGACTTCTGGTCCGGCGGCATCGCCAACCCGCTGGAGGTGATGGAGCAGATCACCTACCTGCTGTTCCTCAAGCGCCTCGACGAGCTCCAGACGCTGGCCGAGAACGAGCAACGCCACACCGGCCGCTCCACCCGGACCCGCCCCTTCCCCACCGGTGCCGACGCGGCCCAGATCCAGTTCGTCACCATGATCATCGACGACCTCACCCAGCATGGTGTGATCGACCCGGGCCGCTTCTACCAGTCCCCCTTCGTGGACGTGGCCCCCGTCGGTCCGTCGGCGCTCTTCACTGAAGCCGACGTCCATCGCCTCATCGAGACCGCGGCCGCCGTCCGCACCACCGCCGAGGTCGCCTGACGTGACCGCCGGGCGCCGATGCGGCCGGATCGGGACGGCCCTGTCGATCCACGGCGTCTTCCACCCGTAGCGCAAGCGGAAGGAGTCGACGATGAATTCGATGGAGGTGGCGGTGCGGACCGGCGACCAGGTCGTCACCGATCTGACCGAGGAGGTGCGCCGGTTCTGCGACGGCAAGGGCGAGGGGTTGGTGCACGTGTTCGCACCTCACGCCACCGTCGGACTCGCCCTCGTCGAGACCGGTGCCGGCAGCGACGACGACCTGGTCGACACCATCCACACCTTGCTCCCGCGCGCGACGACCGCTACCGCCACCACCACGGTTCGGCGGGGCACGGCGCTGACCACGTCCTGCCGGCCATCATCAGCCCGTCGCTGACCGTGCCTGTGCTGTCCGGCCACCTCGCCCTGGGCACGTGGCAGAGCATTGTGCTGGTCGACACCAACGCCGACAACCCCGACCGCACCGTCCGCCTCAGCTTCCTGGCCGGCTGAGTGGCGCCGGCCGTTGAGGCCAGGGGCGTCAGCCGTCGAGCTGGGCGAGGAGGGCGTCGACGATGTCGTCGCCCAGGGCCGGGCCGAGCATGGTGGCCAGGCGTGCCAGGGGGAACGAGCCGAGCATCCGCACCTGGTCGGGGTCGTCGAGCATCGGTGTCAGGTCGCCCGCCGGGCTGCGACGTAGGGCGTCGACCAGGACCTCGTGGCCGACGGGGTGGTCGAGCCACTCGGCCAGGGTGCTGCTGCGGTCGAGGGGGAGGGCGAGCGGCGGCCCGTCGACGGTCACCGTCGTGGTCAGGCGCAGGTCCCTCGACGAGGCACCCACCGACATCTCGAACGGGCCGGGCTCCAGCACCCAGCCGTCTGCCCTCGTCGACCAGTAGGACAGGTCCCGCTCCTGAAGCGTGAACGTCACCTCTTGGGCTTCACCCGGCGCCAGGGCCACCCTGGTGAAGTTCTTCAGCTCTCGAACGGGACGCGACACCGACGCGCCGGGGGCGCCGACGTAGAGCTGCACCACCTCCTTGCCCTCGACCGGGCCGGTGTTGGTGACCGTCACCGACACTGCGAGCCGCTCGGCGGCGAGCCAATGGCCGGCGGGCTCAGCCGTCGGGTCGAGCGGTCGCACGGCCAGGTCGGCGTAGGAGAAGGTGGTGTACGACAGGCCGTGGCCGAAGGGGTAGCTCACCTGCTGGTCCACGGCGTCGTGATGGCGGTAGCCGACGTGGAGCCCTTCGCCGTAGCGGACATGGCCGTCCTCCCCGGGGAAGTTCAGGTAAGCCGGGGTATCGGCCAGGCGGACCGCGATGGTCTCGGCCAGCCGGCCCGACGGGTTGACCGTGCCGAGGAGGACGTCGGCCACCGCACCGCCGCTGGCCTGGCCGCCGAGCCAGGCGTCCACGATGGCGTCGGCATGGTGCTCCCAACCGGCCACGGTGACCACCCCACCGTTGGCCAGCACCACCACCACCCCTTCGCTGACTTCGGCTACCGCTTCGAGCACGGCCACCTGGCCGGCCGGGAGGTCGAGGTGGTCTCGGTCGTAACCCTCGGACTCGTAGCTGGGCGGCAGACCGAGGAACGCCACGGCGACGTCGGCCCCTCGTGCGATCTGCACGGCCTCGGCGAGGAGGGCGGTGGTGTCGACGGTGGGGTCGTCGACACCGAACCCGGCGGCGAAGTCCACCGTCACGTCCGCAGCCACGCCGGCCCTGAGGGCACGGAGCGCATCGTCGACCTGGGTGGGGTTGACCTTTGAGCTCCCGGCGCCCTGGAAGCGGGGCGTCCGGGCGAACTCGCCGATGACGGCCAGCCGACCGCCCGACGGCAGCCGCAGCGGTAGCAGCGGAACCCGGTCCATGTCGACGGTCCCGGCCCCACCGATGACCGCAGGGGCGAGCCCCGAAGGCGTCGACCGCACGCCCCGAGTCCGTCGCCAACCGGCGGGGCCGTTCTCCAGCAGGACGATGCAGTCGGCTGCCGCCGCTCGGGCCAAGGCATGGTGGGCGTCGACGAGCTCAGCCATGCCGGCATCGACGGCGTCGTCGCTTGCGGTGTCGGACGAGGTCCGCTCCAGCAGGTGGAGCAGCCGTTCGACAGCGGTGTCCAGCACGGCCTCGGCCAGATCGCCGGCCGCCACCGCGTCGACGATGCGGGCGGCTGACGCGCCGCCGGTGGAGGGCATCTCCAGGTCCAGTCCGGCGGCCACAGCGGCGACGGGGTCGTCGACTGCGCCCCAGTCGGACACCACCAGCCCGTCGAAGCCCCACTCGCCCCGCAGGACGTCGGTGAGCAGCCATCGGTCCTGCGAGGCGTACACGCCGTTGATCCGGTTGTAGCTGCACATGACCGTCCACGGTCTGGCCTGGCGGACCACCCGCTCGAACCCGGCCAGGTAGATCTCCCGCAGCGGGCGGTCGTCGAGATCGGCGCTGACCCGCAGCCGGTCGGCCTCCTGGTTGTTGACCGCGTAGTGCTTGAGCGAGGTGCCCACGCCCTGGCTCTGGATGCCCTCGACCATGGCCGCGCCCAGTTCGCCCGACAGCAGCGGGTCCTCGGACAGGTACTCGAAGTTGCGCCCGCACAGCGGGGACCGCTTGATGTTGATGCCAGGGCCGAGCACCACCGATACGTCCTGGGACCGGGCCTCGGCGCCGATGGCCTCGCCTACCCGCCGGACCAGATCGACGTCCCACGACGAGCCGAGTGCCGAAGCCGTCGGGAAGCACGTAGCCGCGACACTTCCACCCAGCCCGACGTGATCGCCGCTGGCATCCTGCTTGCGCAGCCCGTGGGGCCCGTCGGTCACCATGATCGACGGGATCCCGAGCCGCTCTACCGCTCGGGTCCACCAGAAGCCCTGTCCCGACACCAGCGACGCCTTCTCCTCCACCGTCAGCTGGTCGAGCAGCGCGGGAACGTCGAAGGGTGGGTTCATGTCCGCCGTTCTAGGCGACGATCCCCGAACTTCGGTGGGAACGCGCTTTTTGGCGCGCGGGTACCCAAAGTTCGGCTGGAGAGCGCTACCGACGGGGGCTTGTGGAGGGTCAGACGTTGCGGCGGTAGCGGCCGCCGACCTCGAAGAGGGTGTGGGTGATCTCTCCCAGCGAGCAGCAGCGGACGGCGTCCATGAGCACGTCGAAGAGGTTGTCGCCGGCGAGGGCGGCCTGGCGGAGGCGATCAAGGGCGGCAGGGCGTTCGGCGGCGTGGCGCTCGGAGAAGTCGGCCAGGCGACGGAGCTGGCTCTGCTTCTCGTCATCGGTGGATCGGACCAGTTCGACCTCGACGTGATCGTCGTCGCCGGCGGAGCTGGCCGGGGCCAGGAAGGTGTTGACGCCGATGATCGGCAGGGTGCCGTCGTGCTTGCGGGTCTCGTAGAGGAGCGACTCGTCCTGGATGCGGCCCCGCTGGTAGCCGGTCTCCATGGCGCCGAGCACGCCGCCCCGCTCGGCGATGCGGTCGAACTCGGCCAGCACGGCCGTCTCCACCAGGTCGGTGAGCTCGTCGACGATGAACGACCCCTGGTTCGGGTTCTCGTTCATGGACAAGCCCCACTCCTCGTCGATGACGAGTTGGATGGCCAGGGCCCGGCGCACCGACTCGCCGGAGGGGGTGGTCACGGCCTCGTCGTAGGCGTTGGTGTGGAGGCTGTTGCAGTTGTCGTAGACGGCGATGAGCGCTTGGAGCGTGGTGCGGATGTCGTTGAAGCCCATCTCCTGGGCGTGCAGCGACCGGCCCGAGGTCTGCACGTGGTACTTGAGCTTCTGGCTGCGCTCGTCGGCGCCGTAGTGGTCGCGCATGGCCACCGCCCAGATCCGGCGAGCCACCCGCCCGAGCACCGTGTACTCGGGGTCCATGCCGTTGGAGAAGAAGAACGAGAAGTTGGGGGCGAAGTCGTCGATCGCCATCCCCCGGGCCAGGTAGGCCTCGACGTAGGTGAGGCCGTTGGCCAGCGTGAAGGCCAGCTGGCTGATCGGGTTCGCCCCCGCTTCGGCGATGTGGTAGCCGGAGATCGACACCGAGTAGAAGTTCCGGACCTGGTGGTCGACGAACCACTCGGCCACGTCGGCCATCATCGAGAGCGCGAACTCGGTGGAGAAGATGCAGGTGTTCTGGCCCTGGTCCTCCTTCAAGATGTCGGCCTGCACGGTGCCCCGAACGTTGGCCAGCACCCAGGCCCGGACCTGGCCGGCCTCCTCGGTGGACGGCTCCCGCCCGTGCTCGGCGGCAAAGGCATCGAGGCGCTGGTCGACCGCGGCGTTGAGGAACATGGCCAGGATCGTGGGTGCCGGGCCGTTGATGGTCATCGACACCGACGTCGACGGGTCGCACAGGTCGAACCCGGCGAAGAGGACCTCCATGTCGTCGAGGGTGGCGATGGAGACACCGGCGTTGCCGACCTTGCCGTAGATGTCGGGGCGGAGGTCGGGGTCGTAGCCGTAGAGGGTCACCGAGTCGAAGGCGGTCGACAGGCGGGTGGCGGGTTGGCCCTCCGACAGCAGGTGGAACCGGGCGTTGGTGCGGAACGCGTCGCCCTCGCCGGCGAACATGCGCGCCGGCCGCTCGCCGTCGCGCTTGAACGGGAACACGCCGGCGGTGAACGGGTAGCGGCCCGGGAGGTTCTCCTCCATCAGGAAGCGCAGCAGATCACCGTGGTCGGTGAACCGCGGGAGGGCGACGCGCGGGATCTTGGAGCCCGACAGCGACTCCTTGGTGAGCTGGGTGGTGAGGTCGCGTCCCCGGACCTGGGTGACGTGTTCGTCGCCCGAGTAGGCCTCGGCGGTGGCCGGCCACCCGTCCAGCAACGTCCGTGCCTCGGCGCTCAGGCGGTGGTCGGCGCCGGCTTCGAGCTCGCCGAGCTTGGCCGCCTCTCCATCGCCGCCAGCCGCTTCCACCAGCTCGCGCACCGCGCGCACCTGTTGGAGCTGGCGGGCCACCGCCGCCTGCTCGACGACGGTGGCGTGGTGGCTGCGCACGGCCTCGGCCACGTCGGCTAGGTAGCGGACCCGCGCGGGCGGGACGATGGCGGTGTCGGCCGAGGACACCTTGGTGTCGACCGACGCCAGCACCCCGCCCCCGGCCGGACCGGCGAGACCGAGCCCCTGAAGCCGGTGGCGCAGCTCCTGGTAGAGGCCGGTGACGCCGTCGTCGTTGAAGCGGGAGGCGACGGTGCCGTAGACCGCCATCTCCTCGGGGGCGGCATGGAACTGCTCGGCGTTGCGGGCCATCTGGCGACGCACATCCCGCAGCGCGTCGTCGCCCCCACGCCGGTCAAACTTGTTGATGGCCACCACGTCGGCGAAGTCGAGCATGTCGATCTTCTCGAGCTGGCTGGCGGCGCCGAACTCGGGGGTCATCACGTAGAGCGAGAGGTCGACGTGGTCCACGATCGCCGCGTCACCCTGACCGATGCCTGGGGTCTCGATGATGACCAGGTCGGCCCCCCACGCCTTGGCGGCAGCCACGATGTCGTCGGCCCCGTCGGGTACCACGGTGCCGGCGGTCCGCGTGGCCAGGGAGCGGAAGAACACGCAACTGGGATCGATGGAGTTCATGCGGATGCGGTCGCCGAGAAGGGCGCCGCCGCCCTTGCGGCGGGTGGGGTCGACGGCGATCACTGCGATCTGGAGCTTGTCCTCGTGGTCGAGTCGGAAGCGCCGCACCAGCTCATCGGTGAGCGACGACTTGCCCGATCCACCGGTGCCGGTGATGCCGAGCACGGGCACGGTGCGTCGGGTCGCGGTGGCGCGGATCTCGGCGAGCTGCGGTTCCGGCAGGCGCCCGCCCTCGATGGCGGTGATGACCCGGGCCAGGGTGGCGTGGTCGCCGGTGAGGAGGGCGTCGAGGTTCGGCGGCAGGGTGGCGGCCAGGTCCACGTCGGTGGCCCGTACCAGCGAGTTGATCATCGCCGGCAGGCCCATGGCCTGGCCGTCGTGGGGGGAGAAGATGCGGCTGACCCCGTAGCCCTGGAGCTGGTCGATCTCGGCCTTGACGATCACGCCGCCGCCCCCGCCGAACACCTGCACATGGCCGGCGCCGCGCTCACGGAGCAGGTCCATCAGGTAGGTGAAGTACTCCACGTGGCCGCCCTGGTACGAGCTCACCGCCACGCCTTGCACGTCCTCCTGGACCGCAGCGGTGACCACCTCGTCCACCGAGCGGTTGTGGCCCAGGTGGACCACCTCCACCCCCTGGCTCTGCAGGATCCGCCGCATGATGTTGATCGACGCGTCGTGCCCGTCGAACAGGCTGGCCGCGGTCACGAACCGCACCGGATGCACGGGACGGTGGATGTCGTCGGTCACGCCCCGAGACTACGACCGACCTCCCTACCGTGCCCCAGGCGCCGCGGCAACGCCTAGGTCTAGCGATGACATCGGAGCGACCACCGGCGGGCTCGCGACGGACGTGAAGCCCAGCCCTGGTCCGGCCCCCTGCCCGCCGCACCGCCTGGCCTGGTCCCACCTCCTCGGCGACGACCTCCGCTCGGTAGGCCATACTTGGCGTGTAGGCGGCGGCGGAGGATCTGATCCGGCAGGTGGGACGGTGACCCCACCACGCATCGTCGTTGACAGCGGTCCGTTGGCGCGTGTTGCGTCGGACCCTTGGACACGCGTACTCGTCGAACGGCTCGTGGACCGAGGGGGACGGGCACGGTGCCCGCCGTCGTCCTGTCTGAAGCCCTCACAGATCGACCACGAGACGCTCCGGTCAACCAAGTGGTCAGGCGGTTCGGGACGACGATCACCACCGAACCCATCGCCTGCGTCGCAGGCGCGCTCCGCGCTACGACATCGAGATGCGCCTAGATGCCCTCCTCAAGGTCGGCTCGTATCGCTGGGCCGTCGGCGCCCAGTGGGCGGCCGGGCCAGCGGAGGCGGCCCGGGGTCTCGCTCAACCGAGCCACCAAGCCCTGCATCGGGGTGCCGCCGACATCGGCCACCATGCCCCTCGCCACGACGTGGGGGTCAGTGGCCAGCTGGGCCATCGTGTACACGGGTGCAGCCGCGGCGTGGGCAGCCTCGAACTCGGCCAGCACCTCGGCCACCGGACGGGCCGCACACCACTCGGTCACCCGGGCGTCGATCTCCTCGCGGTGGGCGATGCGGCCGGCGAAGCCGACCAGGCGGGGGTCGTCGCCCAGCCCCACCAGCTCCATCACCCGCACCGCCACCGACTCGGCGCTGGTGGAGATGGCCACCCACTCCCCGTCGGCGCAGCGATACGTCCCCCGAGGGACCGAGTAAGGGATGCCCGAACCGAGGCGGGGCTGCAGCTCACCGCGGGTGGCCCACACGCTCATCAGCGGGCCCATGAGCTGGAACAGCGACTCCAGCAGGTTCACGTCGACCACCTGGCCGGTTCCCGAGTGGAGGGCGACCATGGTGGCGAAGGCGGCGGTGAGCGCGGTGACCTCGTCGGTGAGGGCGATGGGCGGCAGCAGCGGTGCGCCGTCGGGCTCACCGTTGATGGCGGCGAACCCGGACATGGCCTCGGCCAGGGTGGCGAAGCCGGGCCGGCCGGCGTAGGGCCCGTCCTGGCCGAACCCGCTGACCCGGGTGACCACGAGGCGAGGGTTCGCGGCGATGAGCTCGGCGGGGGCCAGGCCGAGGCGTTCGAGGGTGCCGGGGCGGAAGTTCTCCACCAGCACGTCGGCGGTGGCCAGCAGCCGCCGCACCATCGCCAGGTCGTCGGGCCCCTTCAGATCGGCCACCACGGTGCGCTTGTTGCGCCCGGCCAGCTTCCACCACAGGGTCACGTCGTCACGGGGATCGACCCAGCCCATGGCCCGGGTGGTGTCGCCGCCGTCGGGCCGCTCCACCTTGATCACATCGGCGCCGAAGTCGGCCAGGTAACGGGCGCACCCCGGTCCGGCCACCACCGTGGACAGGTCGACCACCCGCAGGTCGTGCAACGGCCCGTCGGCGGCAGTGGGCCGGGGAGCCGGATCGACGGGTGCCGCAGCCGCAGCCGACCGGCCCGGAGGTGGGGCCTGGTCCTCGGGGTCGGTCACCGCTGGTCCACCGCGAGCCTCAATCCAGCACGTGGGTCAGCGGCAACGAAGCGGCCCGGCCCGTGAGGAGCCGGGTGATCGACGAGAGGTCGTCGTCGGTGGCCAGGTCCAACAACACGGTGAGCGCTACTCGCGCCGAGTCCGACGGCGCGGCGGTGGGCAGGTCGATCGCGGCGGCCAGGTCGAGGCCGTGGGTGACCAGCTCCACCACCCGGGTGGCCAGGTACTGGTCGAGCTGCATCTCCCCGACCAAGAGGTGCATCGTGTGGTCGGGAGCCAACCCGGTCACCAGCTTCTCGGCGCTCGACGCCATGTCGTCGGTGGCGCTCACCCAGTCGTCGTGATCAGCGGCATCGCGCTTAGCTCGGGCCGCGATGTGCACGTGGGGCGTTTCCTCGGCCAGGACGATCCGGAAGTACCCGGCTGCGGAGTAGATCTCGGTGTCGTCGACGGTGTGGCCCTCGGCGTAGGTGACGATGGTCTTGTAGGCCCGGTCGCCATGGGCCACCAGCTCCCGCACCGACCACTCGCCGAGCGCGGCGCGGTCCCACACCTGGTCGTCGACCGCCCCCACCAGCGAGCGCCACCACTGGCTGGCATACCGGAAGGCGGCAGACACCTCGGGGTGGTCGAAGATGTGGTCGGCCACGGTTGCTCCTCGAATGGGGTGGTCAACGGGACCCGAAGGCGACCGGTCGGGCAAGCGGGCGGACGTCGCTCGGACGCTGACGAGGTCGGCGCAACCAGTCCAGTCGGTGGGGCACCGGGTCACGGCATCGACGGGTCAGCTTGGGACAGCCGGCACCACGAAGCAGCGGTCCGCCAGGGTGCCGAACGCGTAGTCGCGGTACAAGCCGGCGTACATGTGGCGGGTCTGCTCGGTCCACGCCAGCGCCTCCGCCGTGGAGATGCGGTGCTCGATCTGCACGATGCCGCCCTCGTGCACCCGGTACTCGGCCCAGGCGCCGGGGTAGTCCTTGACGCACGCCACCTCCACCCAGGCCACGTCGCCGGTGGCAGCGAAGCGTCGCACCCGGTTCCGGTGGGTGTGGCCGGCGAAGTAGGCCCTGATGGCCGGCCGGCGGGCCACCACCGCCAGCAGGGCCTCCGATGCATCGCAGTCGATCCCAAAGGTGCGGTCGGCCTTCTCCCTCGACGCCCGGTCGCCCAGGTGGTGGTGGCCGAACAGGAGCACGGGACGGTCGGCCCGGGCGCCGAGCTCGTCGATCTGTGCCACCTGGTCGGCGCTGACGGTGCCGGCCACCTTGCCGTCGATCGAGGTGTCGATCACCGCCAGCGTGGCGCCCGGCAGCGTGATCTCCTGGAAGGGGTCGGCGGCGTTCGGGAGGTGGTTGTACGACTCGTGGTTGCCGCGCACCACGGTCAGCCGCTCACCGAAGGCCGGCTCGTACACGGCTCGGAAGGCCTCGTACTCCGCCACGGTGCCGTTCGACGTCAAGTCACCCTTGACGATGACGGCGTCCGGTCCGAGGGCCACGATCTCAGCTACCGCGGCCCGGTTCATCACCTCGGGATAGGGCGCCTCACCCGGAGCCGAGCGGAACACCGGGCCCACGTTGGAGCCCTCGATCACCCCGCAGAGCTCCTCGCCGAAGTGCACGTCGTTGACGGTGGCGAAGGTGGCCAGCCGCTCGCCCGGGGCCGCCAGGGTGCGGAAGGAGAACCCGTCGAGCTCGTAGGCCGTGTCCGGCGTGAGCCCTTCGTGGCGGCGAGCATGGCGGCCCTGGTGGATCACCGCCAGGTCAGGACCCACCGTGGTCAGCTCCGGGTCCGGCTCGCCGACACCGACAGCGGCCGCCCAGTCGTCAGCCGGTCCGTGCTCGGCGTCGCTGGCGGTCACCAGACGACCCTACCGACACGGGCCCGACCGCTGCCCCAACCCGAACTGGGCGTGATCGCGCCGCGATCTGCGGCGGAAACCCGCCCAGAACGCCGCCCGCACGGAACCGGGTTGCATATCGGATCGCATATGGAAAGATGACCGCCATGTACGGCACCTTCCTCCGCCAGGTGCGGATCTCCCGCAACCTCACGCAAGCCCAGCTGGCCGAGGTGGTGGGCATCAGCCAGCCCAACCTCTCGGCCTACGAGAACGACCGGCGGTCGCCCAGCTTGGAGGCCGCCAACCGGATCATCGTGGCCTGCGGCTACAAGCTGGTGGCCGAAGCCGGCTCTCGCCAGGTGGCCTGCCCGCTCCCAAGGGTCGGCTAGTTCCCCGACGAGGACCTCCCGCCACGCCTCCCCGACGATCCACCTGACGAGGGAACCACTCGTCACCGCCGACACCCCGATGGTCGAACTAAGGCAGCAAGCCCGCCGTCGAAGCCGAGCGAGGTGTTCCCAGAACGCCGGCTCGGTGATCTGGTCGTGGTAGCTGACCGGCACTTCGGAAGTTGGGACGGCTCAGAGGTCGCGCCGCATGACAGGGCGGCTCGGATACGTGCGACCGATCTCGTGGAACCCAGCGGCGACGAACGTCCGCATCGTCCCGGTGAACGAGGCGGAGCCGCTGACGTGATCGGCCTTCAACCCGTCGGTGCCCGATGGCCTTCGAGGCTTCACAGATGTCAATGCGGTACTGCAAGATCCAGCGCGCACAGGAGCGGCCGACCGCAGCCCTCCGTC
>JAABUN010001437.1_pt1 | contig 52391 bp, 53 predicted proteins | sample 5559311 | NCBI WGS metagenome assembly JAABUN01 (sample SAMN10711877, study PRJNA513370) | rock metagenome | isolation source: Antarctica rocks | place: Antarctica: Victoria Land, Siegfried Peak sud
CACCGCCAGCGCCCAGGACGTCGCGAGCGTGCTCACCTCCGACGCCGAGACGATCATCTTCGTGCCGGGCTACGGGCTCGCGGTGGCCCAGGCCCAGAAGGCGCTCTCGGGGCTGATGGAGGCGCTCGAGGCCCAGGGCAAGACGGTCCGCTTCGCGATCCATCCGGTCGCGGGACGCATGCCGGGGCACATGAACGTGCTGATGGCCGAGGCCGAGGTGCCCTACGACAAGCTCGTCGACCTCGAGGACATCAACGACGACTTCGCCGACACCGACCTCGTCCTCGTGGTCGGGGCCAACGACGTGGTCAACCCGCAGGCCAAGGAGGAGGGCGACACCCCGATCTCGGGGATGCCCGTCCTCGACGTGGGCGCCGCCCGGCGGGTGGTCTTCGTCAAGCGCTCCCTCTCCCCCGGCTTCGCGGGGATCGACAACCCGCTCTTCTACGACGAGGAGAAGACGATGATGCTCTTCGCCGACGCGCGCGAGGGCCTCGAGGAGGTCCTCGACGCCGTGAAGAAGGGCTGAACGGCGCGAAGCCGCCCAGGGCGCGCTAGAGGGTCGGCGCGGGCCCCGCGCGCTCGATCCCCTCGGCCTCCGTGGCCGCCTCGGCGCGCTTGCGCTCGGCGTCCTCGGGGGCGGGCGGGCCGACTGCGCCGAGCAGCGGGCGGATGAGATCGACCGGCAGCGGGACGACGACCGTGGAGTTGGTGCCACCGCCGATCTCCAGCAGCGTCTGCAGGTAGCGGAGCTGGAGCGTGGTCGGGTTGCGGGCCATCACGTCGGCCGCGTCGGCGAGCTTCGCCGAGGCCTGGAACTCGCCCTCGGCGTTGATGACCTTCGCGCGGCGCTCGCGCTCGGCCTCGGCCTGCCGGGCGATCGCGCGCTGCATGTTCTCCGGAATCTCCACGTCCTTGATCTCGACGGTCGTGACCTTGATCCCCCACGGCTCGGTCTGGTCGTCGATGATCTTCTGGAGGTCCTCGTTGAGGCGCTCGCGCTCGGACAGCAGGGTGTCGAGCTCGGCCTTGCCGAGGATGGAGCGCAGCGTCGTCTGGGCGATCTGGGAGGTGGCGGCGAGGAAGTCCTCGATCTCGACCACCGAGCGGTTGGCGTCGACCACGCGGAAGTACGCCACCGCGGTCACCCGGGCGGGCACGTTGTCGCGCGTGATGACCTCCTGGGGCGGGATGTTCAGGGTCACGGTGCGCAGCCCGACCCGGATCATCCGGTCGACCACGGGGATGAGGAGGATCAGCCCGGGCCCCTTCTGGGCCACGAGCCGCCCGAGGCGGAAGACGACGCCGCGCTCGTACTCCCGCAGGACGCGCACGGACGACCCCGCGAGGAGGATGCCGAGCACGACAAGGACGATCACGACGGTGAGCACGGCGGTCATTCGGCCTCCCAGGGCTCGCAGCGACGGACGGACAGGGTCAGGCCCTCGACGCGCTCGACCACGACGGGCTCCCCGGGGACGGGCGGGTCCTCCTCGCCGAGCTCGAGCCGTGCGCGCCACAGGGCCCCGCCGAGGTGGACCTGGCCACGGCGGCCCTCCCAGGCGCGCACGTCGCCCGTCTTCCCGACGAGGCGGGCGAGCTCGCCGCGGGCGGGCATCCGGCGGGCGAGGAGGACCTTGCGGGCGCCGACGAGCACGACGGCCAGGGCGACGATCGCGACGGTGAGACTCACGACGAGGGCCACGGCGACGGTGGCCCCCGCCGCATCGAGCAGCAGCCACCCGCCGACGCCCAGTCCCACTGCGCCCGCGGCTCCGAGCACCCCGGCGGTCGGCGCGTGCGCCTCGGCCACGAGGAGGATGATCCCCGCCAGGAGCACGGCGATGCCGAGGGTGTTCATCGCACTGTGGAGGGTAGGCCGGTCAGTACGGGTTGCCGTAGACCAGGAGCGGCAGCAGCACGGTGGCGAGGAAGACGATGACGATCCCCACGAGGACGAGCACGTTGGAGCCGACGAGGTGGCCGAAGCCGCCGATGAGGAAGCCCGCGACAAGGAGCACGACGAAGCCCCCGATCGAGGGTTCGAAGGCGAGCAGGAGGATCAGGGGCCGGATCCTATCCTGGGCCGTCCATGCCCGCGCAGCCCTCGTCCGTCGCCGATGTCGCCGACGGCCTGCGCGCCACGGGCTACCTGCCGGGCGCCTCCACCGCGCTCGTCTCCTACCTCGCCACCCGGCTCGACAAGCCCATCCTCGTCGAGGGGCCGGCGGGGGTGGGCAAGACGGAGCTCGCCAAGGCCCTCGCCCGCTACCTCGACCGCCGCCTCGTGCGCCTGCAGTGCTACGAGGGCCTCGACGAGGCCAAGGCGCTCTACGAGTGGAACTACCGCAAGCAGCTCCTGCGCATCCAGGCCGAGGCGACCGGGACGGGGTGGGAGGACGTGCAGGACGACATCTTCGGCGAGGAGTTCCTGCTCGCCCGCCCGCTCATGACGGCCATCTCCGCCGCGGAGCCCGTCGTCCTGCTCATCGACGAGATCGACAAGACCGACCAGGAGTTCGAGGCGATGCTCCTCGAACTGCTCTCGGACTTCCAGATCACCGTGCCCGAGCTCGGCCTGATCGCCGCCCGGACCCAGCCCGTGGTCCTGCTCACGTCGAACAACACGCGCGAGCTCACCGAGGCGCTCAAGCGCCGCTGCCTGTACCTGTGGCTCGACTACCCGAGCGCCGAGCACGAGCTCGAGATCGTCCGCCTCCACGCCCCCGAGCTCGGCGAGGCCGTCGCCCGCCGGCTCGTGGAGGTCGTCCAGATGGTGCGCGAGCTCGACCTGAAGAAGCCACCGTCCATCGCCGAGTCGATCGACTGGGCCCGCGCCCTCCTGCTCCTGGGGGCCGAAGACATCGACGAAGTCACGTTCAACGAGACGATGTCGGTCATCGTCAAGCACCGCACGGACCTCGACATCGTCGCCGAGCGGGTGGGCGTGAAGCTCCGTGAGCCGGCCGGGCTTTGACTCCACGCTCCTGGGCTTCGGGGAGGAGCTCCGGGGCGAGGGCGTCGCGATCGGGACCTCCGAGCTCCTCGACGCCTTCGCGGCGCTCGCGCAGATCGGATGGACGCGGCAGGAGGACTTCCGCGCGGCGCTCGGCGCGACGCTCGCCAAGTCGCCCGAGGACCAGCGCGTCTTCGCGCTCGTCTTCGACCGCTTCTTCTTCCGCGCCCCCGAGGCCGAGGCGGTCCGTCGCGGCATCGCGGAGCTCTCGGACGGCGCGGGAGAGGTCGACCTCGACGAGCTGAACCTCGACACCCTCCGCCACCAGGTCGCCGCCGCCCTGCGCGACGGCTCCGACGGCGCTATGCGCGACCTCGCGCGGCTCGCCATCGCCGCCTTCGGGCGCGGCGGCGAGGGTTCGGGGGTGATCGGCGTCGACGTGCAGCGAATACGTCGGCAGCTCGCCCTGCGCCCCGAGCCCCAGCCCGAGCTGCCCGAGGACGATCCGCGCCACCGCGGTCTTCCCCGCGAGTCGCTGCGGCGCTTCGACGCCCACCTGCGCCGTGAGCTCGAGCGCGACCTCATCGAGCGCACGCAGGCGCTGCCGCCCGCCCGCCCGCTGAACGACCTCGACCGCGCGCTGCCGAGCGGGCCGCTCCAGGATCTGGCCGCGGTCCACCGCGTCGTGGCCCAGCTCAAGCGCCGGCTGGCCACGCAGGGCCACGAGGCCCGCGGCCGCAAGCACCACGAGCACGTCGACGTGCGCCGCACGCTGCGTGCCTCGCTGCAGACCGGGGGCGTGCCCGTGGTGCTGAAGACCAAGCCGCGGCGGCCGCGGCGCCCGGAGATCTTCGTCCTGTGCGACGTCTCCACGAGCGTCACGAGCGCATCGGTCTTCTTCCTCTCGGTGCTCCACGCGCTCCACGACGCCTTCCGCAAGATGCGCTCGTTCGTGTTTATCGAGCGGGTGTCGGAGGTCACCGACGTCTTTGAGCGGGAGCGGAACTTCCGGACCGTGTCGGAGCGGATCGCGCGCGACGCGGGCGTGGCCGACATCTCGGGCTACACGGACTACGGGCGGGTGTGGACCGAGTTCCTCGCCGACGTGGAGGACGAGCTGCATCCGCGCGCGACGGTGATCGTCCTCGGCGACGCGCGCACGAACGGCCGCCCTCCGCGCGAGGAGGCCTTCGCGGCGATCGCCCAAGCGGCGGGGCGGACGTTCTGGCTCAACCCCGAGCCGCGGCTGTACTGGAACTACGGCGACTCGGTGATCTCCGCCTACGAGCGCCACTGCAAGGCCTACGAGTGCTGGACCACGAACCAGCTCGAGGAGTTCGTCAAGGACCTGACGCGGCCGATGTCGTGACCGCGCTGCCACCCGGCCCCGCGCCCCGCCCAGGCTGTCGCGTGGAGTCACGCGGCCCGGCGGCGCACATGCAGCGGTTGCGTGCGCACTACCGGCGATGCCTTCTCGATGCAGATCGCCAACGAGGGGACGTGGGTCTTCGTCACCGACCCCATGCATGCGGGCCTGCGCGAGATGCTGTTCACCGCGGAGGCGGCGCCGGCTCGTGACTCTCGCGATCCCCGGTCCGGACCGCGCCGAGCGGCTCGGTCTCTTCCGCTCCGTGCTTTACCCAGTCGACGAGGCCGTCGACGAGGAGATCCGCCTCGCCCGCCTCGTATCTCCTGCCCTGCCGCGAGGACGCCCACCCCGACCCTGGCGCGTTCCGCCCCGAGCGCTTCCCGGGGCAACCCGGCAGCACCTACACCTGGATCTCCTTCGGCGAACGCGTGTGCCGCGGTCTGGGCGCGAGCTTCGCGCTCATGGAGATGCGGGGGGTGCTCCAGGCGCTCGCGCGCCGCGGCGAACTGCACCCCCTCCGGCCGGAGCGCGAGCGCGTCATCCGCCAGCGATCACGCCCTCATCGCGCCGACGGTGCGAGCGCCCGTCGCAGCGTGGTAGCACGATCTTCGCCATACGAGTGATCGTCGCGCCGAACGATGACGTCCTCGCCGGCCTCGACCCAGGCGATCGGGCGCGAGCAGTCACGTCGTCGCACCGACAATGAGTAGCCCCTACGGATAGATACGCCTCGAGTTCTCCGTGATGCTCCAGCCGATGCACGAGCATCTTCCGCGCTCTCGTCCCGGCGCCCTGCGTTCCCGCCTCGTAGTCGGCCCCCTCACCCTCACCCTCGCCCTCGCCCTGCTGAGCGCGGGATGCGGCGGCAAGAGCGGCGGTGATGCTGCCGTCCTGCGCATCGGCACGCTAGGGACGACGGCCTCGCTGAACATGTTCATCGGTGGCGAGTACGCCAGCTACAAGCAGTTCTATCCAACGCTCGTGCAGCTGAACGTCGACACGCTCAAGCCGCAGCCCAGCTTCGCCACGAGTTGGACCGCGTCCGCGGACCGGCGGACCTGGACGTTCCACACGCGTCCGAACGCGAAATGGAGCGACGGCCAGCCGCTCACCGCCAAGGACGTGGCGTTCACGTTCAACATGATCGTGCGGCTCGGCAGCGGGCCGACCGCGAGCTGGTTCTCCTACGTGAAGGATCTCGTTCACGCGGACACCCCGAACCCGAACACGCTCGTCCTGCACTACAAGACGCCGTCCTCGGAGGTCATCTCCAACCTGGCCGGAGACGTGCCGATACTGCCCCAGCATGTGTGGGCCCCGATCGCGGCGGGCGACGGCAAGCGGATCATGACCTTCGCCAACGAGCCGCGGAAAGGCCGGCCGGTCGTATCGGGTGGGCCCTTCATGGCCTCTCAGCACAAGAAGGACGAGTTCGAGCTCTTCGCCCGGAACCCGAATGCCTACGCCAAGCCGAAGGCAGCAGGGGTGGGAGTGAAGTTCTTCGGCAACCCCGACGCTCTGGTGACCGCGCTCAAGAGCGGGCAGATCGACGCCGGCTACGACGTCCCGCCCACGGCAGTGAAGACCCTCCAGTCCGCGGGCCTCGTCGTCAAGTCCACCCCGACGATCATCTACGACGACTTGGCGATCAACCCCAACCCGAAAAAGCCCAAGCACCGCGAGCTCCTCGACGCCAAGGTCCGCCAGGCCTTCGACGCCGCGATCGACCGCCAAGCGATCGTCAAGGTGATCTACCTCGGCCATGCACAACCCGGTGCCAGCATCATCACGCCGGCAATCGGAGAATGGCACGACGCGAGCATCAAGGCCCCGGCGTTCGATCCGGGCAAGGCGAACCGCCTGCTCGACACCGCCGGATACAAGCGAGGTGCCGGCGGGGTCCGCATGGCCCAGGGGCACCCGATGGCCTATGAGGTGCTCATCACTGCGGAGTCCGCCCGCGAGTTCGAGATGCTCCAAACACAGTTCCAGGACATCGGAGTCAAGCTGACCTCCCGAAGCCTGGATAAGGAAGCGTTCTCGGCGGCACTGAGCGCCCCGGAGAACAAGTATCTCAGCTACGACCTCGCCCTGACGAGCGGGGGTGGAGGGGGCTACGATCCCGACTTCGCACTGAAGGGTCTCACCTGCTCGGCGCGTATGTTCGGCTCGGGCGGCGGCTACTGCAATCCTGCGTATGACAAGCTCTACGCGCGCCAAGCCGCCGTGGGCGGGCCGGCGAGAGTGCGACTCGTCCACGAGATGCAGGGCATCATCGCCGCGGACCGGCCGGTGCTCGTCCTCGCCTACCAGGACCACATCGACGCCTGGAGCAAGCAATGGACCGGCTTCCGCCAGGCGATCGACGGCATCTTCAGCCATACGACGGCGGGCCTGCTCACCGGGGTGGAGCGGGCCGGCTGAGTTGGGGCGCCGGTAAGCCTGACGCCCGGCATGGCGGAGTAGGGGGTGCGCAACGCCGACTATGTCGTCAAGCGCATCGCCATCGCGCTGGTGACGGCACTCGTCGCAGTCACGCTGAACTTCGTGATCTTCCGCGCGGCCCCCGGGACCGCCGTCAGCGACCTGTCCCAAATCCCGGGCGCCACCCCGGCGCTCAGACAGAGCCTGAACCGGGAGTTCGGGCTGGACAAGTCCAAGTGGGAGCAGTACGGCATCTACCTCGTGCAGCTCGCCCACGGGAACCTCGGACGCTCATATCAGGATCGCCAGCCCGTGCTCAGTGACCTCGGGGCCGCGCTGGCGAACACCGTGCCGATGGTGGCCTTGGGGGTGGTCGCCGCGATCCTCCTGGGCATCCTCACCGGGGCGCTGTTCGCCTGGCGTCGGGGCACGCGGTTGGAGCAGCTGGGCGCCGGCGTGACGATCGTGCTCTTCGCGCTTCCGGGGCAGTTGCTGGGACTTATGCTGCTGATCGTCTTCGCCGGCGTCCTTCCGCCCGGAGGGATGACGAACGACTTCCTCATCGACCCCTCGTTCTGGGTGCACGCCAAGGACGTGCTCGTGCACATGGCGCTGCCCGCCCTGACCCTGGCCGTGGCCCTGTACGGCGGTTACACGCTGATCGTGCGGGCCGCCGTCGTGGAGACCCTCGGGGAGGACTACATCCTCACCGCGCGGGCGAAGGGATTGCGCGCCCGGACGGTGCTGCGTCGCTACGCGCTGCGCAACGCCATGCTGCCGATCACGACGCACGTGGCCCTCTCGCTGAGCTACATCGTCACCGGCGCCACGCTTGTCGAAGTCGTCTTCTCCTGGCCCGGCATCGGCCGAGCCATCTACGGGGCGGCGACCGCCCGGGACTACCCTCTCCTCCAGGGCGCGTTCCTGCTCCTCACGCTGTCGGTCGTGTTCTGCAACCTGGTGGTCGACCTCCTCTACCTCAGGCTCGACCCAAGGGTCACCGAGTGAGCACCAGCATCCCCGAGGTGGAGGTGCTCGTCGCCGCGCCGGGCACCAGCGGCTTGCGCGCATCCGGGCTGCGCAAGACGGTCATGCGGCATCCCGCGGCGATCGCGGGTGGCGTCATCCTGGCCTTCTTCATTCTCATCGCGTTGCTCGCGCCGTGGATAGAGCCCTATGGGCTCAGGCGCAACGTGGGGCCGGTGTTCGCGGCCCCCTCCGCGAGGCACTGGCTGGGCTTGGACGATGCCGGCGTCGATGTGGTGAGCCTGCTCATCGCGGGAACGCGAAGCTCGCTGCTCATCGGTTTTGCGGCGGCGCTCGTCAGCACCTTCGTGGGTGGAGCAGTGGGAGTTGTCGCCGGCTACTTCGGCGGCGTCACCGACGGGATACTGATGCGCGTTACTGACTATTTTCTCGTCATCCCCGATCTCCCTTTGATGATCATCGTGGCCGCGATCTGGGGACAGAGCGTCTGGCACATCATCCTGGTCATCGGCCTGCTCCACTGGACTTGGACGGCCCGCACCATCCGTGCGCAGGTCAAGAGCATCCGTGAGCGCACCTACATGCGGCGCGTGCGCTCACTGGGCGCCGGCCATCGCCGCGCAATCGTGCACCACCTGCTGCCCCAGGTGGCTCCGCTCCTGCTCGCGGTCGGCGTGAGAGCGGTGGCCAACTCCATCTTCGCGGCAGCCGCCCTGGCGTTCCTTGGGCTGGGCGATCCCACCGCGATCTCGTGGGGAGGCATGATCCAACACGCGTTCGAGCGCTCCGCCGTCAGCTCTGGAGCGTGGTGGGCGGTGGTGCCTCCCGGCCTGTGCATCGCGCTCGTCGTCGTCGCTTGTTACCTGCTGGGACAGGCCATCGCCGACATCCTCAACCCCAGGACGAGGTCGCTGCACCTGTCGGCGCGGCGCTTCGGCGTGCTCCCCCTCACCGTGTCGAGCCGCCAGCAGAGGTGAGCCTGCTCGAGGTCCGTGGGCTCCAGGTGTGGTACGACCTGCCCGACGGGCGCCGTGCTCATGCGGTGCAGGGCGTGGACCTGACGATCGAGCGCCTGCAGCGGGTGGGACTCATCGGCGAATCCGGCTGTGGGAAGACCACCGCGCTGCTCGCGATGATGGGACTGCTGCCGGCAACCGCGACGGTCGGCGGCGAGGTGCTCCTCGACGGCGAGGACCTCATTCGCGGCGGGGAGGAGATGCTGCGCCGCAGACGCTGGACGGACATTGCCATGGTCTTCCAGGGAACGATGAACGCGCTGAGCCCGGTCCATACCGTGGGCGCCCAGATCGTTGAGCCCATGGAGCTGCACGGGACGGCGTCGGGTGCCGGTGCGAGCAGGCGGGCCGGAGAGCTGCTCGAGAGGGTCGGCTTGTCCGCCGGCGCGGCGCGGCGCTACCCGCACGAGCTCTCCGGCGGGATGCGTCAGCGTGTGGGGATCGCCATGGCGCTGGCCTGCGCGCCGCGGGTGCTGCTCGCCGACGAGCCGACGACCGCCCTCGACGTCATCACGCAGGCGCAGGTGCTGGACCTGCTCGTCGAGCTTGCCGACGAGGCCGGCCTCGCGCTCGTGCTCGTGACCCACGACCTGCCGGTGATGGCGCAGGTGTGCCAGCACGCGGCGGTGATGTACGCGGGTGAGGTCGTCGAGGAGGGTCCCACCGAGTCGCTCTACGAATCGCCGCGTCACCCCTACACGCGCCGACTCCTCGCCGCGACCCCGACGCTCTACGGCAGCCGGAGCATCGCGTCGATCCCGGGCACGCCGCCCCGGCTCGACCGGCCGATCGTCGGCTGCCCCTTCGCCCCGCGCTGTCAGCGAGCGTTCGAGCGCTGCCGCCACGAGCGCCCGCGCCTGAGGCCGATGGAGCCCGCGCATGCGGCGGCCTGCCATCATGTGCATGCTGCGCACGACTCCCAGGCGCAGGAGGGCGGGGAGACGGCCGCCGCTGGGCTCGCGCCGGCAACGCGCACGAGCTCGTCCGTCGCGCGCCAGCGCAATTCGGATGCGCCTTCGCGGAGCGTCGAAGGCAACGCCCCGCTTCTCGAGGTCGGTGACCTCGTCGTGCGCTACGCGCTCCGGCGCAGCATGGTCCGCACGCTCCTGCGCAGGCCAAGAGAGGTCGTCGATGCGGTGGACGGGGTCTCGCTGCGCCTCGAGCGAGGAGAGATGCTCGCCCTCGTGGGAGAGTCAGGTGCCGGCAAGACCACCGTGGCCCACGCGATCACCCGCTTGGTCGACTCGGAGTCGGGGTCGATCCACCTCGCCGGTCGGGACATAGGCTCGCTGCGCCCCCGCGACGTTCGTCCTCTCCGCCGCCGCGTTCAGCTCATCTACCAGGATCCCTATGAGTCACTCGATCCCCGCTTTCGAGTGCGCGACCTGGTCGCCGAGCCGCTCATCGTCCACGAGTCCACCTCCAAGACCCAGCGCACCGAGCGGGTCCTCGAAGCTCTGGCACGTACGGGGCTGACGCCTCCCGACTCCTACCTAGATCGCTACCCGCACGAGCTTTCGGGCGGTCAACGTCAGCGCGCAGCCATCGCCGCGAGCCTCGTGCTCGAGCCCGAGCTGCTCGTGGCCGACGAGCCGGTGTCCATGCTCGACGTCTCGGCGCGGGCAGGAGTGCTCGAGCTCCTCGACGGGCTGCGCGGCGAGGAGCGAATGGGGATCATCATGATCACCCACGATCTCTCTACCGCTGCGCAGTTCGCCGACCGCATCGCGGTGATGTACCGCGGGCGCATCGTGGAGGAGGGACCAGCCCGGACAGTCATCAACGCGCCCCAGCACGACTACACGACGGCGCTGCTCAGGGCCGTCCCCAAGATCCCGCCGTCGAGCTGGCGCACCACGGAGCGGTCGATGCCAGAGCAGCGGTAACAGAGGCTCGCCCTAGCTGCTCTCCCGCAGCTGGTCAAGATACATGAGGCGCGAAGACCGTTCGGTCGCTTGAGGTCGCACCTCCGACGCAGGCCTCAACCCCCTCCTCGAAGTGACGGCCCGCTTCCTGATGGCCGAGGCGACATGGTTTTCGACCGTTCGCGATGAGATGAACAAGGCCTCGGCGATCTCTCGATTTGTCTTTCCGATCCCGGCGAGGCGCGCGACCTCCTCCTCACGCGGGGAGAGCTCTTGGCCGTATCCCCTGCTCCCTCCTCGCCAAGGATGCGGTCGGGGGATCTTGTAGGTTCGCAGCGTGGCTGTGATCCGAGCCGCATCCCAGCTGGCGCCGAGCTGGTCGAGCTGCTCGTGAGCAGTGAGTAGGCAGCCACCGCCGGTGCCCTCGCCTCCAGCCAGGAGGCTTCGGCCACGTCGCTCCAGGGCTTGTGCGGCCTGATACGGGCACGGAAGCCTCCTCCAAGCGCCTTCCGCCTGACCGAATCGGCGCGCCGCGACATCAAAGCGCCCGTCCGCTTCGGCGATCAGCCCGCGGCTGACCGCGAGCGCAGCTCCTGCCGCAGGGGCATCGCGGCCGCGCAATCCACGCGCGAGCCGGGCGGTCAGGTCTCGAGCGTCGTCGACCGCCCCGCATGCGACGAGCGCCTCGACGGCTGCTGGAGCCACCGGGTATATCCATGTCCAGGGCCCGGGTTCGCCGGACACGCCCAGCAGTCCGAGCATCGCAACCTCACGGGCGCCTTGCACGTCGCCTCGCGTGAGACAGATCCGTGCGAGTCCGTGCGCGGCGCTTGCGTGCTGCCAACGACCTCTCGTGTCCTGCAGCGCGTCGAGGGATGAGTGAAAACCGCGCTCGGCACTTTCCATATCGCCTCGGCTGAGCAGACGCCACGCCAGGATCAGCTCGCCTGATCCGGCCATGGCGCGCCCTTCAGCGCTTGACTCGACCAGGCTCCGCGCCGCCGCCTCGAGCCCTTCCCAGTGGCCGCTGCACCAGTCGAGCTGGGCCCTCACCGTCGCCAGGCCGACGGCGAATCGCGCGTGACCGAGCGCACAACGGATGCGATCGGCCTGCTCGAGGAAGGACCGCGCGCGCGCATAGTGGCCGAGCAGCAACGCGGCGCTGGCGAGATACTTGCACGCCCGGACGAGCTCCAGCTTCTCCTCGACCGCGGTTGAGTTCCAGGGAATGTCCTCGACCGCCGGCCAGCCGGCCGGGTCACCGAACTCCAGCAGGACAGCCGCGCGCGAGCCAAGGACTTCAGTCATAACGACAGACTCCGTTTGGCGTGCGCCTGCCCGAAGAGCACGATCAGCCCACAGCAGATGCGCATGCTCCTCGCCTCCGACCGGCAAGGCGGCTGCGAGGTGTCCCATTGCACGTGCGGCGAGTGCGGGTCGCCGCTTGAGCTCGTCCACGGCTCGGACCATCTGGAGGGATGCGGACCTGCCATCGCCCGCGAGATGCAGGAGCCGTGCGAGGCAGAATCGCAGCTCGCCGCGCACGCCAGTCGCAAGCGATGGCTCGGCAACCACCCGCTTGAGGTTGGCGATCGCGTACTCCGGAACCCGTCCAAAGAGTGCCGCATCACCCAGCTTCAGGCTCATTCGTATTTTCGTGGCGGGCGGGAGATCGGTCGCGGAGAGCGCTTGCTCGAGGAGCGCGCTGGCGCTTCGGTCATCGCCGATTGCGAGAAAGTCGTCGGAGGCGCGTTCCGCGTAGCGCAACCAGTGCCGGACTCTCCCGGCGTGCTTGTAGTGATGCGCCAGTTGGACCAAGGGCAGCGGGTTGCTCGCAGCTTCGAGTGCCTGAGCAGCGCGGAGATGGAGCAGGCGTCGCTCAGGCGCGGGTAGGGCCTCGTAGACAGCCTGGCCTGCCAAGGCGTGGCAGAAAGCGTAGAGGCCTGACCTGGTCTCTCGAACGAGGGCGCTCGACAGGGCGCCACACAAGCCCCGTGTGCCTCGCCGGGGGGACAGGGCCGCTACTTTCGCGAGCAGGCTCTCGCTAGCGGGCACCTCCAGAACGGCGGCGGCCTGCGTGATCATGCGGGCGTCCCTACCAAGCAGCCCAGTGCGCTCGAGGATGGAGTCGCGCAGGGCGGGTGGGACAGAGAGCGCATCGAGCTGCGCCGTCGTGCGGCCGTCCGGGGTGACGAAGAGCTGCTCCCGCGCCCAGAGCATCCTAAGCAGTTCCCCGACCGCGAAGGGATTCCCTCCCGTGAGATCGCAAACCTGATCGGCGAGCCGTTCGCAAACCTCTGTCTCCAGACTTCCCTGCATGATCTTCAGCACTTCCTCGCGATCCAGAGGGGGCAGCGAGAGTGTCACCGCAGATGTCGCCGGCCCAGCGCGCAAGGCTAAACCCAGGACGGGCGATGCGGGCTCGAGCTCCTCGCGCCGATAGGTGAGCAGGACCGTCAGCTCCGATGGAAGCTGATGGAGAAGGAACTGAAGCAACTCGACAGTCCCGGCGTCCGCCCAGTGCAGATCCTCGACAACCAACACGGCCGGTCCAAGGGCCCGGAACAGCTCCAACAGCGCCCGGAACAAGCGATGGCGCCCCGCTATCGGGTCACCAAGCGGCTCTGGCGCGGGTGGAAGCCCGTCCGCCAACTCGGGAAGGAAAGCGCGCAGCGCCCCCATAACGGGACTCGGCGACGGGAAGGGCGCGTCGGCGGATATTCCCGACAACGCCTCAATCAGCGGTCCCAGCGGGAACGGCTCGCGCAAGCGATGACATTGGCCGGACAACACTCGGCGTCCGTCAAGCGATGGATCGCTAAGCACCTCCGACAGAAGGCGCGTCTTGCCGACTCCCGCTTCCCCTTCTACTACCGCCACCGCAGGGGGCGCAGTCGCCGCTCCAACTAGCAGCGCGACCTCACGACCGCGCCCCTCGAGTACCGGCGACGAGAGCCGCCTCAACTCTCGCGGACCACGCCCTTGGCCGCCCTCGGGCCCCACGCTCGACATCCCCTGCACTCCCCCCGCCGACGTCACGCCCAGTTGCGTCTCCCTTCGTGGACGCTAGGGCAGTCTCGCAGGCTGCGTAAGGGTGGGAGACACAGTGCAATCCTCACGGCGACGCAGGGCGGCGGTGTTCGAAGACAGGGCCACCCTCGGCATGCTCTTGGTCACGACGGGGAGATCCGTCAGTCTAAGAACCTGTCTCGACACCGATCATGAGCCAGAAGGGGCCGAATCCGTGGATGCCGCGCGGCGCGGATTACCGCAGTCGATGCAGCGCACCGACGAGGATCAGGGGTGTCGATCAGCCGCCTCAGGGTGAGCCCGTAAGGCCCCGTGCAGGTTCGCAGACAGGCTCTCCGCGGGTCCCCTCCGAGCTCCTCTTCGTCGGCGGCGCGCTGACGCAGTACGTGGGCTCGGCGCTCGCCGTCCTGCTGTTCGCGCGGGTCGACGCGGGCGGGGTCGCGTGGCTGCGGGTGCTCGCCGCGGCGGGCGCGCTGGCGGCATGGCGCCGGCCGTGGCGCGGGGACTGGACCGCCGGCCGCCTGCGCCTCGCCGCGACCTTCGGCGTCGTGCTCGCGGCGATGAACCTCGTGTTCTACCTCGCGATCGACCGCCTGCCGCTCGGCACCACGGTCGCGATCGAGTTCATCGGGCCGGTCACGGTGGCGGCGGTCGGCTCGCGGACGCGGCGCGACGCGCTCGCGCTGGCGCTCGCCGTGCTCGGAGTGGCGTTGCTGTCCGGGGTGCGGCTGGAGGGCTCGCCCGCGGGAGTCGCGCTCGCGCTCGGCGCCGGCGCGCTGTGGGCGGGCTACGTCGTGCTCGGGCACCGCGTGGCGGCCGAGCGCGCCCTGCGGCCCCGCGACGGGCTCGCGGTCGGGATGCTCGCCGGCGCCGTGGTCCTCGCGCCGTTCCTGGTGGGGACGACCGGCCCGGCCTGGTCGCACCCGGCACTGCTCGCCGCGTGCCTCGGCGTGGGCATCCTGGCCTCCGTCGTGCCCTACGCGCTCGAGCAGCTCGCCATGACCCGCCTGCCGCGCGCCCGCTTCGCGCTGCTGCTCGCCCTCCTGCCGGCCAGCGCCGCCCTCGTGGGCGCGGTGGTGCTCGGTCAGGTGCCGGGGCTCCTCGAGCTCGCGGGGATCGGCCTGGTCGGCGTCGCCGCCGGGCTCGGCTCCCACGCGGAGCCCTGACCCCGAGAAAGTGTCGCTTATCGCGACTGGGGGACCCGCCTGCGGCGGCCATTGCACCACTCGGCGTCGCCGAGTGGTGCCCCCCGCTCCGGCGACCCTCTAGAGCGCTCGCGCGGCGCGGGCGTCGTCCAGCACGTCGACGGCGAGCTCCAGCAGCTCGTCGGCGGTGGTGTCGGTGCCGGGCAGCAGGGTCGTGCCGAGGGTCGCGCCGGCGGGGCGCGGGCCGTCGGCGAGCAGGGCGCCGAGCGCGTGCGCGACGGTGCGGGCCCGGGCCTCGTCGAGGAGAGGCAGGATGATCCCGAAGCGCGCCGGGCCGAGCCGGCCGATGACGTCGGTCCGGCGCAGCCGGGTGACGAGGACGGCGGCCACCGCACCCAGGTCCTCGTCGGTCACGGGGAGGTCGAGCTCGACGACCAGCAGCGCGCCGCCCATGCCGTACCGGGCGGCGTGCGCGGTGACCCGCTCGAGCTCGCCCACGAAGCGTGGAGGCGGGCGACGTCGAGCAGGCCCTGCTCGGCCCCCTTGCGCTCGACGACGTAGAGGAGCGCCCGGCCCACGGCGCCCCCCGTCGGCGCCCTTGGCCAGGACGTCCTGGGCCCCGGCACGCACGGCGGCCAGCGCGCGCTCCTCGTCGGCCTGGTCGGTGAGCACCACGACGGGCACGGCCGGCGCGAGCGCCCGCAGCCGCGCGAGCGGAGCGCACGCGGACCCGGCGGGCTCGGCCAGGACGCAGTCGATCCCGCCGGCGGCGAGCCGCGCCTCGGCCTCGGGGAGCGACCCGGCGGGCAGGAACGTGAACGTCTCCGGCCACACGTCGCGCATGACGGAGGCGAGCATGGTCGCCTCCGGTCGGGCTCGAGGTGCAGGACGACCAGGGGCGGGCGTGACGCTTCCATGCGTACACCCGCATGACGCCACACCGGTGTAGGGGAGTGGTATGAGCGCGGTAGCATCCGCGGGGTCAGGAGTGTGAGCAGGGGGGCTGGCGGGTGAGCCGGCTGAGATAGCGCTTGGCGTCCGCCCGCGGACGACCCGCGCTGACCCTTCGAACCTGTGGGGTAATGCCTGCGGAGGGAGCGATACGACGAGCTCATCAGGCGTCCGCCTGCGCGACGTCCACAAGTCCCACCCACGCCGGGGGAAGCTCCCCGCGGTGGCCGCCCTCGCCGGCGTGAGCCTCGTGGCGGAGCCCGGCGAGGTGGTGGCCGTCCTCGGCCCCAGCGGCTGCGGCAAGTCGACGCTGCTCGAGCTCGTCTGCGGGCTGGGCCCTCCCGACGCGGGCGAGGTCGAGGCCGAGCCCGCCGTCCTCATGTTCCAGCGCGACCTTCTCCTGCCCTGGCTCACCGCCCTCGACAACGCCGCGCTCGCCCTGCGCGTGGCGGGTCTCGGCGCCGTTGAGGCCCGCGGGCGCGCCCGCCCGCTGTTCGCCCGCTTCGGGCTCTCCGGCTTCGAGCGGGCACGGCCCGCCGAGCTGTCGGGCGGGATGCGCCAGCGGGTCGCCTTTTTGCGCACCCTGCTCGCGGGACGGCCCGTGCTCTGCCTCGACGAGCCCTTCGCCGCGCTCGACGCGCTCACCCGGGAGGAGATGCAGGACTGGCTCGCAGACGCGCTGCGGACCGAGCCGCGCACGGTCGTCCACGTGACCCATGACGTGGAGGAGGCGGTGCTGCTGGCCGACCGGGTGGTGGTGCTCTCGCCCCGGCCGGGACGGGTGCTCGCCGAGCTCGAGGTGGGGGTCGGGCGACCGCGGCGGCGCGAGGCGCCCGAGCTGGCCGCCGTGCGCGACCGGGCGCGGGAGGCGCTGCGCGCGTGATCGCCGCCGGCCTGATCCTGCTCGGCCTGCTCGGGGCCTGGGAGCTCTACGTCGTGCTCGGCGGGTTGGACCCGCTGATCCTCCCCGCGCCACACGCCGTGGCCTCGGCGCTGTGGAACGACCGCGGCCTCCTCGGCAACGACCTCCTCGTCACCGGGCGGGAGATCGCGCTGGGGATCGTCCTCGCCGTGGCCCTTGGCGTGGTCTGCGCTGCACTGGTTCACCTTCATCCCGTGCTGCGTCGCGCGCTCCGCCCGTTGCTCGTGGCCTCCCAGACCATGCCCATCCCGGTCGTCGCGCCGCTCCTCGTGGCCTGGCTGGGCTTCGGGATCGCACCGAAGCTCCTCGTCATCGGGCTCATCTGCTTCTTCCCGGTCACCGTGACCACGCTCGACGCGCTCGAGTCCACCGACCCCGACCTGCTCAAGCTCATGCGCACGCTGGGAGCGTCGCGCCGCCAGGCGTTCTGGCGCGTCGAGGCCCCGGCCGCGCTCCCCGCGGCGATCTCGGGCGCGCGGATCGCCGTGGCCGTGGCGGTCATCGCCGCCGTGCTGGCCGAGCAGAGCGCGGGCTCCACGGCCGGGCTCGGCCATACCCTCACGAGCGCCAACGGCTCGCTCGACTCCTCGCTCTCGTGGGCGGCGGTCGTGCTGCTCGCGGTGCTCGCCGTCCTGCTCTTCCTCGCCCTCGGCGCCCTGGAGCGCCTCGCCCTGCCCTGGACCCGACCCTCCCGGAGCGTCCCGTGAAACGTCTGCTCGCACTCCTCGCACTCCTTCCCGTCCTCCTGCTCCTCACCGCCTGCGGGAGTAAGCAGGACGCGGTCTCCGGACCTGCGCAGAAGCTCTCGGTGATGCTCGACTTCTTCCCCAACGCCGACCATGTCGGCCTCTACTCGGGACTGAAGCGCGGGACCTTCCGCCAGGCGGGGCTCGACCTGCAGATCCTCGAGCCGCCGGCTCCCGACGCGCCGCTCAAGCTGCTCGCCGCGGGGAAGGTCGACCTCGCCATCTCCTACGAGCCCGAGGTGCTGCTCGCCCGCGACCAGGACACGCCCCTGATCTCCGTGGGCGCGCTCGTCTCGCGCCCGCTGACGTCGCTCATGGCGCTGCCGGGCGCGAAGATCCGGACCCCGGCCGACCTCAAGGGCAAGACGGTGGGGACCGCAGGCATCCCCTACCAGACCGCCTACCTCAAGACGATCGGGCAGCGGAGCGGAGCGGGGGCGATCCAGCAGGTGGACGTCGGGTTCAACCTGAACCGCGCGCTCATCTCCAAGCGGGTGGACGCCACGCTGGGTGGGTTCTCGAACTACGAGGCGATCCAGCTCCGCCAGGCCGGGCGCAAGCCGGTGGTCATCTCCGTCGACCAGGCCGGGGTTCCGCCCTACGACGAGCTCGTGATCGTGGCCCGGCGGAAGTTCCTCGCCGACCACGGCGACGCGGTGCGCTCCTTCGTCCAGGCCCTCGGGCGCGCCACCGCGGCGGTGCGCGCCAACCCGGACCGCGGGGTGGACGACCTGGTCTCCTCGGTGCCCGCGCTGCGCTCCCAGCGCAAGCTCCAGGAGACAGCGGTGCGGGCCACCCTCCCCGCCTTCGCGCCGCCCCCAGGCAGGCCGTTTGGCTTCCAGGACCCCGTCGAGTGGCGGCGCTACGGCCGCTGGATGCTGTCCAACCGGCTCGTCAAGCACGACCCGCACGCCCAGGACGCGCTCACGAACGAGTTCCTGGCGGGCGAGGGGCTGTAGGGCCGGGCAACGTGGCCGTCGGCGTGCGCCTACCGCGGCCGCTACCGGCGAAGTGGCCCCCGCCAGGGGTCCACGCGGCGCGCGCCGGAGGGACCACTCAGCCCCCCGGGGGCCGCGCGCGGGCGCCCCGGAGCGCGTAGCGCGCCGCGAGCCCGGCCCACGGCGCGTAGGGCGCGAAGAAGGAGCGCACGTCCTCCTCCCCGGCCACGGCCTCGGGGTCGTGGGTGGTGAGCCGGCCGACGAGCTTGCGCAGCCCGAGGTCCCCCGCGGGCAGTGCGTCGAGGCGCCCGTGTCCCTCGAGCGCGAGCGTCTCCACCGTCCACGTCCCGATCCCGGGAATGGCCCGCAGCCTCCGCGCCGCGGCCAGGCCGCCGGGGTCGATCCGCCCCGCGGCGATCTCCCGGGCCGCCCGGCGCAGCGCGAGCGCGCGTGACTCAGCGAGATCCCACCCGCAGAGCCGCGCCGGGGCGACGGCCGCGAGCGCGGCGGGGGCAGGCACGTCGCGCAGGCCCGTCTCCTCACACCGGCGGCCCAGCGCGAAGACCATCCGCCGCTGGATCGCCGCGGCGCGCGCGTACTCGATGAGCTGCTCGGTGACCGCCCAGGCGAGGGCCTCCCACGGGTCGGGGCGGCGCCGGATGCGCAGGGTCGGCTCGGCCCGCACCGCGCCCCCGATGAGCGGGTCCGAGCGGAAGCGCTCGTGGAACGGCCGCAGGTCGTCGTCGACGCCGAGGGCGAAGCGCATCCGCGCGATGCCCTCCTCGGCGCTGTCCTCCCGCGCCGCGCGGGCACCGAGCAGGACGCGGTCCGGCGCGGTCTGCGCGACGCGGACGACCACCGGCTCCGCGCCGACGTGGAGCAGGCGGTGGACCACCCGCCCCCGGACGCGGAGCACGCCGTCCATCCCACCGCGCAGGGGGAGCCGGAAGGCCCACCGCGGCGCGACCTCGCGCCGGACCTCCACCCCCAACCCTCAGCGGTCGAGCAGGTGGATGTCGACGAGGAAGGAGCGCGAGCCCAGGACGGGCAGGCGACGACGACGACGGGCGAGCTTCCGCGCCGAGCGGCGCCGGGCCAGGACGATCGTCACGACACCGGCGAGGAAGCTCGTGGCCGCCACCGCCACCGCCTGGGGGACGGGCATGGGCAGGGGGGCGGGCCGCAGGGGCGTGATGGCCCGGGGCTCGGCGACGACGACGGGAAGCTCACTCATCTCGGAGGGGAATGGTTGCAGGTCTCGCGGACCTACTCGAGGACCTTCTCGTACATCCGGTAGGTGCGGACGATCTTCCCGCCCATCCCCTCCATCGCCCGGTTCATGGAGCGGTTGGACTCGAGGATCCACCCCGTCTCGCCGCCATGCTGCGGCGTGCGCTCGGCCGAGTCGTAGTGCATCTCGAAGAGTCGCGCCGCGACCCCGGTGTGCTGGTACTCGCGCTTGACCCCGAGCGCGAAGACACGCACCCGGTCGATCTTCCTTCGGTAGTAGAGGAACTTCGCCCACCCGAACGGGAGCAGCCGCCCGTTCATGTGCTTGAAGACCTGGTTGTAGTCGGGCAGCGACAGCCCCGCCCCCACCGTCTCGGAGTCCTTCTCGGCGACCATCGCCCAGTCCTCGGAGAGCAGCGGCTTGAGCTGCTTGGCGTAGTGGCGCACCTCCTCCTCGGAGAGCGGGACGAAGCCCCAGTTGCGCTCCCAGGCCGCGTTGTAGACCTCGAGGAACCGGTCGACCTCCGCCCGGAGGTCCTTCTTGTCGAAGTACCGCGTGGTGATCCCGTGCTTGGACTCCACCTCGCCGGCAAGCTTCCAGATCACGGGGTGGACCGACTCGCGTGTGTCCACCCACAGGTCCCACATGTGGGTGTCCATCGCCTTCTCGAGGCCGGCGCCCTCGAGCAGCACCGGGTAGTGGCGGTGCGTCCAGTTCGTGAGGATGATCGGCGGGAGGTCCCACCCGTCGACGAGCACCCCGCACTCGTCGTTCGTGGAGAAGTCCATCGGCCCGACCATGCGATCGCGCCCCCGCGCGCGCAGCCACCCCTCCGCCGCGTCGAGCAGGGCGCGCGACACCTCCGGATCGTCCACGCACTCGAAGAACCCGAACAGGCCCCACCGGTTGGACTGGAACTCGTTGAGCCGGTGGTCGACCTGCGCGGTGATCCGCCCTACGGGCTTCCCGTCACGCCACGCGAGGAAGTACTCCGCCTCGGCGTGGGCGAAGAAGGGGTTCTTGCGCTTGTCGAGGAAAGCCTTTCGCTCGAAGATCAGCGGGGGAACCCAGAGCGGCTCGTCCGAGTAGAGCGCGAAGGGGAGCCGGATGAACGCGTTAAGCTCGCGAGCGCCGCGGACGGGCCGGATCTCCAGGTCCATCAGGCGGCCACCCTAACCCATGTCCACGACCGCCACCGACGTCTTCGCCAAGGTCCGCGGCCACGAGCGCGTCGAGCTCTTCGCCGCCGCGCGCGAGGCCGGCATCCTGCCCTTCTTCCGCCAGGTGGAGTCCCCGTCGGCGCCCGTCGTCAGGATGGAGGGGGCCGAGCGGGTCATGCTCGGCTCGAACAACTACCTCGGGCTCACGGGCGATGAGCGGGTCATCGCGGGGGCGCGCGACGCCCTGGAGCGCTACGGCACCGGCCTGACGGGTTCTCGCCTGCTCAACGGCACGCTCGACCTTCACCTCGAGCTCGAGGACGAGCTCGCCGCGTGGATGGGCACGGAGGCGTCGCTCGTCTTCTCCACGGGGCACCAGGCCAACGTGGGTTGCCTGGGCACGATCCTCGGCCCGGGCGACACGGTCATCGCCGATTCGGCCGACCACGCCTCGATCCTCGACGGCTGCGTGCTCTCGCGCGCCAAGCTCCGCGCCTTCCGCCACAACCGGCTCGATCGCCTCGAGCGTGCGCTGGAGAAGGCGGTGGGCGACGGGGGCGGAATCCTCGTGGTCGTCGACGGCGTGTTCTCCATGGAGGGCGACGTCGCCCCCCTGCGGGAGATCGCGGAGCTGTGCGAGCGCTTCGGCGCCCGGCTCATGGTCGACGAGGCGCACGCGCTCGGCGTCCTCGGCGCCCGCGGCGCGGGGGCGAGCGAGCTCCTCGAGGTGGAGGACCGCGTGGACCTACGCATGGCGACGTTCTCGAAGTCGCTCGCGTCCTGCGGCGGGGTCATCGCCGGACCGGCCGAGGTCATCGACTTCCTGCGCATCCAGTCGCGCGCGTTCCTGTTCACCGCCTCCGCCGTCCCCGCCGCGGTCGGCGCCGCGCTCGCGGCCGTGCGGGTCTGCCGCTCGGTGGAGGGGCCGCAGCTCTTCGCCCGGGTGCTCGAGAACGCCGCCTACCTGCACCGCGGCCTCCACGCCCTCGGCTTCCGCGTGGTCGAGGCGCCGACGATCACCCCCGTCGTTCCCATCGTCGTCGGCGACGACTGGAAGGCCGGGCTGCTGTGGAAGGCGTTGTGGGACGCGGGGGTGTACGTGAACGTCGCGCTCCACCCCGCCGTGCCGCATGGCGGAGCGCTGCTGCGCACCAGCGTGATGGCCACGCACGACACCGCGGTCCTCGACCGCGCGCTCGACGCCTTCGTGCACGTCAAGCGTGACTTCGAGGCCGAGCACGGGCCGCTGCCCGCGCCGGCCTAGAGGACACCGGATGCCCGTCCGCGCCACGCCCCGGGGGGCCGACCGCGGGCCGCTCGAGCGTCCGACCGCGGACGTGATCGTCGCCGGCGCGAGCTTCGGCGGGCTCGCGGTCGCCCGCGAGCTCGCGGGTGCGGGAGCCGACGTCCTCGTCCTCGACCGCTACGAGATCGGCGAGCGGGCGACCTCGGCGTGCGCCGTGCCCACCCCGTGGCTCGACGCCCTGGGCGTCGAGCGCGCCCGGCGCCAGGAGATCCCCTGCATGCGCTTCGCGACACCGCACGGCGCCACGCGCTACCGCCTGCCGTGGTCCTGGACGGCCTTCGACTACTCGGAGCTCTGTCAGGAGCTCTGGGAGCAGTGCGGCGAGGCGCGCTTTGCCTGCGCGAAGGTCGCGGGGCGCTCGGAGGAGGGGGTGCTCACCGACCGCGGCGAGGTCCGCGCCCCGCTCGTCGTCGACGCCCTGGGCTGGCGGCGGGTCCTGGCCGACGCGGGCTACCAGCCGCCGGACGCCCCGCTGTCGCGCGGGCTGGAGGTCCATCCGCACGCGGGGGGCGAGGAGGACCTCGTGGCCTGGGTGGATCGCACGCTCATCCGCGAGGGCTACGCGTGGCGCGTCCCCGCGGCGGGCGAGCAGCGGGTCGGGATTGGCTCCTATGAGCCGCGCGACCACGTCAAGGAGCCCACGCGCGACCTCGCCGGCCGGCTCGGGCTCGAGGCCGAGCGCTGGCAGGGCAACTGGTTCCCGCACCGCCTGCGCGCCGCGGCCGACGGCGCCACCTTCTTCGTGGGAGACGCGGCGGGGCACTGCCTCCCGCTCTCGGGCGAGGGCATCCGCACCGCCTTCTACTTCGGGACCGCCTGCGCGCGCGAGTTGCACGCCGTGCTCGGCGGCGAGCGCTCACGGCATGACGCCCTGGAGCGCTACGCGGCGTTCTCCGCCCGCCACAGGCGGGCCTACGCCGGACTGCTTCGCGCGCAGCGCCTCCTGCCCAGGATTCCGCCGCGGCTGCTCACCGTGCTCTTCCGGGCCCTGGGCCGCCCCGCGCTCGTGCGCCGTGCGTTCACCTGGTATCTCGACCAGGCGCACCCACGCATGCTCGAGGCGGCAGGTGAACGCGGTATGCGCCCGGTGTGAACGAACAGAAAAAGGGCGCTCGGAGCAGGAATGGGGCCGCTTCGGCGTTGCCTCTGCCCGGCGGGGTTCGTAGGTTGTGAACCAGTGCCGACGCGGAGCCCTTCGGACGGGGCGTCGTGCCGGTCGGGAGGGGAAAGGCGCCCACGCGGGCGGCTTGCTCCCGCCTGCCCACCAGAGTCGATTCCGCCTTGAGGAGAGAGATGAGCGCCACGGCCGTCGCCGACCCCCATCCGCAGCACCTGCGCGCGCTCGCTCGCGCCAACGCCGTCCGCCTGGCCCGGGCGGAGCTCAAGCGTCGGATCGCCGACGGGGTGGTGACCGCCGCGGAGGTGTTCTCAGCCTGTCCCTGGGAGGCGGCGAGCATGAGCGTCGCCGACGTCCTCCAGAGCCAGCGGCGCTGGGGCTCGACGCGCTGCCGGCGCTTCCTCCTCGGCCTCCAGATCTCCGAGACGAAGACGGTCGGGGGGCTCACCTCGCGTCAGCGCGGGCAGATCGCCGGGGCGCTCTCGACCTAGGGAGCGTCGCCGGAGAAGCCCGGGCCGCGGGTGGCGATCTCGACGATATGGCCGTCGGGATCGCGGAAGTAGACCGAGGAGAAGCGGCCCCGCCGAAAGACGTCCGTGCAGGCGACGTCCCGCTCGCGCAGGTAGCCCACCCAGGCCTCCTGCTCCTCCGCCGAGTCGACGGTGAAGGCGAAGTGGTGCGTCGCCCCCGCACCCGTCCGGGCCTCCCCCAGGTCCGGGTACTCGAGGAACGAGACGAGCGTTCCCGGGGTGCCCTCGGGGTCCCCGAACCAGAAGTGGCGGGTGCCGGGGTCGTCGTCGTTGACGCCCTCCTCGACGAGGTGCAGCCCGAGCACGTCGCGGTAGAAGGTGGTCGTCCTCTCCAGGTCGGCGCAGATCGCGGTGACGTGGTGGAGCCCGCGCAGGCGCATCCGCTTGGGCTCGCTACTCATCCTCCGCTCCCGAGCGCATCCGAACCCCGATGCACCAGCCGCGGCGTGAGGCCGCGGGGGTGGCTAACGGACAGCCCGAGGAGATCTTGACGTGCCACCAGCCGGCGAGCGCGCCGATGATCCCGAGCCGCGGGCGCACGTGCCAGGACTTGCAGATGTGCTCGCCGACCTCGGGGCCGGTGACCTTGACCCAGCGGTAGCGGCCCGGGTCGAGCAGCATCCGCTCCACGAGCTCGCGCTTGGCGGCCTCGCGCTCGGCCCGTCCGGCCTGCTCACGCCGGAGGCGGTGCAGGCGCTCGGCGAGGTCGTCGCGCACCACCTCGAGCTCTCCGAGGGAGAGCAGGCGCGAACCCCGCCGCCCAGCGGGGACGATCACGTACTCCCCGGGCCGGGATTCGGCCACGGCGTCGGCCAGCTCGCCCTCGAGCATGGCGATCTGGCCGCGGAGCGCCCTGCGCGCCGCGCGCTCGTCGACGTGGATCTCCGGCAGCGCCGGAGGGACCACACCTGGATTCTGGACCAGCAGCTCGTCCATCGGAAGGCCTCCCTCGCGCCGGAGGGTAGTGCGCCCTCAGCCCGCTCGCAAGACGCCCGCGCACTCCCACAGGGCCTCCTCGAGAGGACTCGCCGCCACGCGGACCGCGCTGGCCCTCGCCGGGTTGGTCGCGCTCGCGGGTTGCGGCGGCGGCGCGCGCCAGGACGCGAGCGAGCCCGAGGGCACTTACCCCGTGCAGGTCGTGAGCGCGCGGTTCCCGGCCGCGCAGCGTCTTGCGCGGCGGGTCGAACTGCGCGTGGCGGTGCGCAACACGGGCCGCCAGACGGTTCCCGATCTCGCGCTGACCGTGCAGAACCGCAGGTCGCACGAAAGCCCGTTCGACGAGAACGTGTCGTCGGAGGGCTCGGGCGCGAACCTCGCCGACCCCTCGCGGCCGTCTGGCTCCTCGACGAGGCGCCGAGGAACGGGGACACCGCTTACGTGGGGACCTGGGCGCTGGGACGGCTCGCGCCGGGCAGGACGAAGGCCTTCGTGTTCAAGGTCACGCCCGTACGGGCGGGGAGCTACTCGCTGACCTACCGCGTGGCCGCGGGGCTGAACGGCAAGGCGGAGGCCAGCGTGGCCGGGGGCGGCCCGGTCGAGGGCTCCTTCACCGTCCGCGTGAGCCGGACTCCCGCCAGCGCCGTGAGGGACACGCGCGGCGGGGGCTGAGTGTCGGGTTTCCGTCGCTACCGCGGCAAGCGCGGGGCGATGATCCGGTAGGCCTTGAGCCCCAGCGAGAGCCGCTCGCGGTCCTCGGAGGCGCCCGGATCGAGCTGCGCGAGCTCGCGCACCCGCTCGAGCCGGTAGGCCACCGTGTGGCGATGCGCGTAGATCGCCGCCGCCGTCGCGTTCATGTTCCCGTTGTGCTCGAGGTAGGCCTCGAGCGTCCCCACGAGGTCGGTCCCGTACTGCGCGTCGTAGCGCACGAGCGGAGCCACCGTGTCCTCGTAGAACGAGCGGACCTCCTCGGGATGGGAGGCGAGCACGCGGAAGAGCAAGCGATAGGTCCCCGTCCCGATGTCCGCCGGCACGGGACCGTCCGAGCGCTCGAGGACGTCGAGCACCAGCTCGGCCTCTTGGACCGCGCGCCCGAGCTCGCCCGGGTCGGAGTAGAAGGAGGAGAGGCCCACGGTGCCGTGGCGCTCGAGCCGCCCCGCCACCCGCCGAGCGCCGGCCAGCGTCTCTTCCGGCGCCCCCTCTCCCCCATGGGCCGGGAGGATCGCGTAGATCCGGTCCTCCATGTGCTGGGCCAGGGCTCCCGGGTGCTCCTCGGCGATCGTCGCCACCATGAGCCGGGGCCGCGTCGTGGTCAGCGCCGCGCAGAGCGCCACGGCCCCCCTCGAGAGGTCGCAGCCCAGCCGCGAGGCCCGGCGGACGAGCTCGGCCGGGTCGAGGTCCGGCCGCCCGCGGAGCTCCTCGAGAAACGTGCCGCGGAGATTCTGCTCGACCTCCTCCCGGGCCTCCTCGACCGCGACCTCCGTGAGGCACGCGACGGCCGCCAGGTGCAGGAACTCCGCGGCGTGGGCCGAGGGCTCGGCCCCCAGCAGGAGCACCGCGCCGAGCCGCTCGTCACCGGCCGCGATCGGGACCTCCGCGGTGATCTCGTCCGGGACGATCACGGGCCTGCCCCCCCGCTCGCGCAACCGCTCGGCGACGTAGCGGGAAAGCGGCCTGATCGCACCGACGTCGCCTTCGGCGACGTCGGTGCCCGCCCTCGGGGTGCACACGGCGGCGCCCAGGCGGGGGATGACGATCGCCACCTGGGCGGGCGGGCCGGTCTCCCCCACGGCCTCCGCGCACAGCGCGGCAACGCGGCCCAGCCCCTCGCCGGACAGGACCGCGTCGACCATGCGGAGGTGGACGCCCCGGAGCCGCTCGACGAGCACCGTCGGCTCGGGCCCGCCGAATGCGGGCCCACCCACCCCGTCCACCGCATGCACCGCCTACGCGACGCCGGCCGCGGTGTCGGGGTGGACCTGGAGGGTCTCCTCGCCGGACTCGCCCGTCCGGATCCGGTAGGCCTCCTCCACGGGCAGGACGAACACCTTCCCATCCCCCACGTTCCCCGTCCGGGCGTGCCTGAGGATCGTCTCGACGATCGCCGGCACGTCCCGCGAGGCCACCACGCACTCGATCTTCACCTTGGGGCGCAGGTAGTTCGTCAGCGACGTCCCGCGGTACTGCTCGGTGATCCCCTTCTGCCGCCCCGAGCCCTTGACCTCGGCGATCGACAGGGAGGGGAACCCGAGCTCGAGCAGCTCGGTCCGGATCGGCTCGAACGACTCGTGCCGGATGTACGCGATGATCATCTTCATGCCGTCACCTCATCACGGGACGCGTCGACGCCGACGGTGGCCGGGGCCTCACGCCGGTGCTGCGGGCCGGGCGTCCAGCCCACGAGCTCGGGGGCCGGGATGAACTGCTCGGGGTAGCCGTACATGCCGTGCTCGGAGATGTCGAGGCCGGCCTCCTCCTCCTCCTCGCTCACGCGGAGCCCGTAGAACCTCTTGATGAGGAAGAACGTCGCGTAGGACAGGATGAACACGAAGGCGAACACGGTGACCACGCCGAGCGCCTGGCGCCCGAGCTGGGTGAACGAGCCCGTGTAGATGAGCCCCCCGTCCCCCACGGTGTTGAACTTCGCGAGCGCCGGCAGGGTGAAGATCCCACACGAGAGCGTCCCCCAGATGCCGCATAGCCCGTGCGCGGTGAGCGCGCCCACCGGGTCGTCGATCTTGCGGTCGATGGCGTAGACCCCGAGCGGCACGATGACGCCGGCGACGAAACCGATCACCACCCCCGCCCACGGGACGACGTAGCCCGAGGGGGCCGTGATGGCCACCAGGGCGCCGATGGCGCCGTTGCCGGCCATGCCGATGTCGATGGTCTTCGTCTTGATCCGGGCGGTGATGAGCGCGCCGAGCACGCCGGCGGCCGCGGCCATGTTCGTGACGAGCAGCACCTCGGTGAAGCGCCCGTCGACGGCGTTCAGGGTCGAGCCCGGATTGAACCCGAACCACCCGAGCCAGAGGATGAGCACGCCGAGACCGAAGAGCGGCATGTTGTGCCCCGGGATGGCCCGTGGCTTGCCGTCGGCTCCGTACTTGCCTCGTCGTGCGCCGAGCTGGAGCAGGACGGCGAGTGCGCCCGTCGCCCCGATCAGGTGGACGGCGGTGGAGCCCGCGAAGTCCTGCATGCCGACCTTCACCTGGAGCCAGCCGCCGCCGAACACCCACCCCGAGGCGATCGGATAGATCACCGCGGAGAAGACGATCGCGTAGATGATGTAGACGCCGAACTTGATCCGCTCGAGCGTCGTCCCCCACACGATGGCGAGCGAGACCGCACAGAACACGAACTGGAACCACCACTTCGCCTCGATCGTCGCGTTCGAGATCCCCATGATCGGGAACGCCTTGAGCGGGTCGCCGAAGTCGTGGAGGAAGAAGCCGTGAGACCCGATGACGTGACCGGTCGCCCCGCCGAAGGCGAAGGCGAAGCCCACCGCCCAGTACATGATCGCGGCGATGGAGAAGTTCGTGAGGATCTTCGCCACCACCGTGCCGGCGTTCTTGCCCCGCGAGAAGCCGATCTCGAGGAAGGCGAAGCCCGCCTGCATGAACATCACGAGGCACGCGGCGACGATCACCCAGATCGAGTTCACGCCGATCGAGTTCGGGAGGCCATTGCCGGCGGTGATGTTCTTCGTCGCGTCATAGCTGTCGGCCAGGGCACCGGTGGGGACGACCAGCAGCGCGAGCGCCGCGAGCGCCGCGGCGCGGACCAGGGTTCTCTGTCTCATGACACGGCAGTCTCGGCGCGGAACCGTGTCATGTCTTTGTCCGGTTGTCGGAAGTTCGCAACGGGGACTTCGCCCGTGGGTACGGTGCGCGAGGCATGCTGAGCGCGCTCTCCTTCCCGCAGTTCCGGCGGTTGTGGATCGGGGAGACCGCGAGCACGATCGGTGACCGGCTCGCCTTCGTCGCGGTCGCGCTGCTCGTGGTCGAGCGGACGGGATCCGCCGCCGACGTCGGGCTCGTGCTCGCGATCCGCTCGCTCGTCTTCGTGGCGCTCACGCTGTTCGGCGGCGTGCTGGCCGACCGCCTCCCGCGCAAGAACGTGATCATCGCGGCCGACGCCGGGCGCTTCGTGATCCAGGGCTCCTTCGCCGTGCTCGTCCTGGTGGGAGACGCTCCGCTGGGGGTGATCATCGTCTCCCAGGCCCTCGTGGCCGGTGGCGAGGCGTTCTTCATCCCCGCCTACTCGGGGCTGATCCCCCAGACCGTTCCCGAGGAGAGCATCCAGGAGGCCCAGGCCGCCACCGCGGTGTCACGGAACACGGCCGAGCTCCTCGGGCCGGCGCTCGCCACCGTGTTCGTGGTGGCCACGGGCGCGGCGTGGGCGTTCGCCCTCGACGCGCTGACCTTCCTGGTCTCGCTGGCCGCCGTGTCCGGCCTGCGCCCCCGCGTCCGCGGCCCCGAGCGCCTCGCGGGCGCGCGCGCGGGAATCCTCGCGGAGCTCGCCGAGGGCTACCGCGAGGTGCGGCAGCGCACGTGGGTGTGGGTGACGATCGGCGTCTTCACGCTCCTGCTCATGCTCGCGTGGTCGCCGATCTTCGTGCTCGGGCCCATCGTCGCCGCCGACCACTGGGGCTCGGTGGCCTGGTACAGCGTCTGGCTCACGTGCTTCGGAGCCGGGGTGCTGGGGGCGTCGCTCGTCCTCGGCCGCGTCCGGCTCGAGCGCCCGCTGCTCGTAGGGATGCTCTCCCTCGCGGTCTGGCCGATCGACCTCGCGCTGTTCGCCCTGGGGGCGCCGCTGCCCGTCGTGTGCGCGGTGGCGGTGGTCAACGGGGCGGGGATCGGCGTGTTCGATGTCGCCTGGACGACGGCGCTCGCCGAGCACATCCCGCCCGCCGCGCTCTCGCGCGTATCGGCGTTCGACTACGTCGGATCGCTCGGGCTCGTGCCCGTGGGCCTCGTGCTCGCGGGGCCGATCGGGGCTTCTCTCGGGGAGGCGAACGTCCTGCTCGCGGGTGCCGGGATCGCGGTCGCGCTCATCCTCTTGGGCCTGGTCCCCCGCTCCACGCGGGAGCTCCGGCGCGTTCGCCCGGCGGGCGAAACGGCGCCCACCCCGGTTTGGACACCGGGATAGACGGGGCCCGCGTGGGCCCCGATAGGGTCAGAGATCATGCCTCGACTCCGCCAGCAGAACATCACCGCTGCCCAGTGGACCCCCAACGGCGGGGCGCTCGGCACCCAGGATCTCACCCTTCCCGGCTCCTCCCCGTTCGGCGTCAACGTCTTCTCCCCGACCGTCCAGCGCCAGCGCCTGCCCAAGTCGGTCCTCCAGCGCCTCCAGGAGACGCTCGCCAGGGGTGAGCCCCTCGACGTGACGCTCGCCGACGCGGTCGCCGGGGCGATGAAGGAGTGGGCGCTCGAGAAGGGGGCAACCCACTACACCCACTGGTTCCAGCCGCTCACGGGCTCCACCGCGGAGAAGCACGACTCCTTCTACTCGCCCACGGGCGAGGGCACCGCGCTCGCGGACTTCTCGGGCAAGGAGCTCATCCAGGGCGAGCCCGACGCGTCGTCGTTCCCCACGGGCGGTATCCGGGCGACGTTCGAGGCCCGCGGCTACACGGCGTGGGACCCCACGTCGCCGGCGTTCATCCTCGAGAACCCGAACGGCGCGTTGCTGTGCATCCCCACCGCCTTCGCGTCGTGGACGGGCGAGGCGCTCGACCACAAGATCCCGCTCCTGCGCTCGATGGACGCGCTGTCGAAGTCGGCGATGCGCGCGCTGCGCCTGCTCGGCGACCAGACCGCGAGCCGTGTGTTCACCACGGTCGGGCCCGAGCAGGAGTACTTCCTCATCGACGAGCAGTACTACTACGAGCGGCCCGACCTGATGACGACCGGCCGGACCCTGTTCGGGGCCAAGCCGGCCAAGGGCCACGAGCTCGACGACCACTACTTCGGCTCGATCCCCGAGCGCGTGCTCGCGTGCATGCTCGAGGTGGAGTTCGAGCTCGCCAAGCTCGGCGTCCCCATCAAGACGCGCCACAACGAGGTCGCGCCGGCCCAGTACGAGGTCGCGCCGATCTTCGAGAACTCCAACGTGGGCTCTGACCACCAGCAGCTGTGCATGCAGGTGCTCCAGAACGTCGCGCGCCGCTACGCGCTCGTCTGCCTGCTGCACGAGAAGCCCTTCGCGGGCGTTAACGGCTCGGGCAAGCACAACAACTGGTCGATGGGCACCGACACCGGGTCGAACCTCCTCGAGCCGGGTGATACGCCGCACGACAACCTGCAGTTCCTGTTCTTCTGCACCGCGGTCATGCAGGCCGTGAACCGCTTCCAGGGGCTGCTGCGGGCGTCCATCGCCTCGCCGGGGCAGGACCACCGCCTCGGGGCCAACGAGGCGCCGCCCGCGATCATCTCGATCTTCCTCGGCGCCGAGCTCGAACGGGTCTACGACGCGATCGAGCGCGGCGAGGCGGGCGAGTCGGTCCCCGGCTCGTTCCTCGGCCTCGGGACGCCGGTCCTGCCGCCGCTGCCGATGGACGGCGGGGACCGCAACCGGACCTCGCCGTTCGCCTTCACGGGCAACAAGTTCGAGTTCCGGGCGCTCGGCTCCTCGCAGTCGCTCTCGTTCCCGAACACGGTGCTCAACACGATCGTCGCCGAGGCGATCGACGAGCTCGCCGAGGAGCTCGAGAACGCCATGAACAGCGGGGAGGGACTCGAGGCGGCGCTACGCCCTGTGCTCCAGCGGGCCTACGCTCAGAACAAGCAGATCGTGTTCGGCGGTGACAACTACTCCGACGAGTGGTACGCCGAGGCGGAGCGCCGCGGGTTGCTGAACCTGCGGACGACGCCCGACGCGCTCCCGTACCTCGTGGCCGACGAGACCGTCGCGGTGTTCGACAACTACGGCGTCCTGTCTGAGCGCGAGCTCGAGTCTCGCCACGAGGTCCTCTGCGAGCAGTACGTCACCAAGCTCAACATCGAGGCCGAGGTCGCGGCGTCCATTGCGCGGACGATGCTCCTGCCCGCGGCGGCGCGGCACCTCGCGCTGCTCGACGCGGCCCACCTCGAGGGGCTCCAGGACGAGCTGCACCCCCGCGTGGAGGCCTTCGCGGCGGCGATCTCCGCGCTCGAGGAGGCGAACCTCGCGGAGAACCAGCCCGACGACGACCTGCTCGAATGGGCGCGCTACATGCGCGACACCGTCATCCCGGCCATGGAGACCGTGCGCGAGGGCGCCGACCAACTCGAGCGCATGATCGCCGACGACCTCTGGCCGCTGCCGAAGTACTCGGAGATCCTGTTCGTGAAGTAGGTTCGCGCTCCTGCGGAGGTGGCCTGCGGCGCGGACGATGCTCCTCCCCGCGATGAAGGTGGTTTGTCGCACCAGGAGCGCGGGCATGCGCCAGAACATGAACCTCGGAGACAAGATCACCGGCCGGGCCAAGCAGGCGCTCGGTGACCTCACCGGCAACAAGAGCACAGCCCGTGAGGGCCGCAAGGAGGAGGCGAAGGGCGACGCGAAGGACAAGCTCGCCAACGCCCAGGACCGCGTGGAGGACAACGCGGCCGAGGTCTCCGATCTCGAGCGCAAGACCTGATCGCGTGAGCGTGCGCGGGGCGGGTCGCCGCCGTCGGGTGACGGGGCCCGTCCTCGCGCTGCTGTTGTGCCTCCTGCTCCTCGCGCCGGCGTCCGCGAGCGCGGATGTCGTGAAGGACGCCATCGCCGCGTTCGACCGCCAGGCCGTCTACGAGGCTCCGAACACTCCCGAGCTCGACTCGGGGCAGGTGGCTCGCATCCGCCGGGCCATCGCGCAGACGGGGCTCGACTTCCACTTCGCCGAGCTGCCCGCTTCGGCAGGCGATCCGGTCACTGTCCTCAGAGCGATCGACAAGGGGATCGGAGGACACGGAGTCGTGGCCGTGCTCGTCGGGCCGGTGTTTCGCGCCGGCGCGAACCGGGACGTGGGCTTCTCGGTGTCCTCCCTCGCCGGCCAGGCGCGGAGCGAGCATCCCGGCGACCCCGCCGGGGGCATCGCCGCCTTCGTCCAGGCCGTCGACCGTCAGGCCGCGGACGGAGGCTCGAGTGGCGACGGCTCCGGGAGTGGAGGGGGTGGGATCAGTGGCGTGGTGATCGCGGTGCTGATCGTGCTCGGAGGAGGCTTCGTAGCGCTCTTCGCCCTCCGCGGCTCGCGGCGGCGCCGGCGGCGGGAGGCGGAGCAGCTCGCCGAGGTCAAGAAGACCGCGAACGAGGATCTCGTCGCCCTCGGCGAGGACGTCCGCGCGCTCGACCTCGACGTCGAGATGCCGGACGTGGACCCGGAGGCCAAGGACGACTACGAGCGGGCGGTCAACGGCTACGACACGGCGAACACGCGGCTGCAGGCCGCGCGATCGCTCGAGGACCTCCGCGGGCTCGGCGAGCAGCTCGGGGACGCACGCTTCGCGATGACGAGCGCCAAGGCTCGCCTTGCCGGCAAGCCCGTGCCCGAGCGCCGCCCGCCGTGCTTCTTCGACCCGCGGCACGGGCCGTCGGTCGCCGAGGTCGAGTGGGCGCCGCCCGGCGGGCAGGCGCGCGAGGTGCCGGTGTGCGCCGCGGACGAGATCAACATGCGCGAGGGCCGCGAGCCCGACGCCCGGCAGATCGAGGTCGGGGGCGCGATGCGCCCCTGGTGGAACGCTCCCGCCCCGTACGCGGGCTACTACGGCGGCTACTTCTCCCCGTTCGGCGGCTTCGGCGGAGGCGGCTTCCTGGGTGGCCTGCTCGTGGGCGACATGCTCGGCGGGGGCTTCGGCGGCTACGGCGGGTTCGGCGGCTACGGGATGGACTACGACCCCGACGACGGGGGCGGAGACGGAGGCGACTTCGGGGGTGGTGGGGACTTCGGCGGCGGCGGCGACTTCGGCGGCGGGGGTGACTTCGGCGGAGGCGGCGGTGGGGACTTCGGCGGGGGCGACTTCGGCGGCGGGGACTTCGGCGGCGGCGGGGACTTCTAGCGCGCCTCGCGCGCTCACTCGGCCAGTCCCTCCGCTGTGAGAGGGATCTCTTAGCTGGGAAGGGTGAGTCAGCCCTCGCCGAACCTCCGCCCTTCCCCAGATATCCGGCCCGGCGCCTCGCCCCGAGCGTCCTACGCCATGAGCCGCGCGACCGCCCGGTCCAACTCGGACGACGCCGACGAGATCAGCTCCCGCGCCTGCTCCTCGAGCAACGCCAGGTTCCGCGCCGACGCATCGTCCAGCGCGTCGGAAGCCCGCGTCAGCGCGACCTGCAGCCGCACGGGATCCTGGGCCAGCTCCCCGAGCTGGTACTCCACGGTGTCGGCCACCCCGTCGAACACGACGTCGATCAACGGTCGCACCCACTCGAGCAGCCCCCATCCGGCCGCGTCCTTCCCGGAGATCGGCCGCGTGAGCTGCCCCGTGCCCAGCGACACGACGAAGGGCGCCTCTCGCGGCTCCAGCCGCCTGGCCTCCGCGAACGCGCACATGGCCGGGTTCGTGGCGAACACGCCCCCGTCGACCAGCGCCAGATCGCCCACGCACAGCGGCTCGAAGTACGTCGGCGCCGCCGCCGTGGCCCGCGCGACCTGCGCGAGCGGGAAGTCCTGGGTCGGATCGTTCTTCGCCCGCCAGGACTTGAAGAAGAACGGCACCCGGGTCGGCAGGTCGTAGGCCGTGACCAGCAGCGGCACGAGCGAGTCCGACAGCCGCCCTGGCCCGACGTAGCGCTCGAGCGCCGCGCCGAGCGCCCGGTCGTCGTACTTCTCGTCGAGCAGCCCGAGACCCGAGGTCACCTTGCGCGCGAGCGTGCGGGAGAAGATGTGCGGCCCCTCGGTCCGGTAGAGCTCGACGAGCTGCTCCGCCCGCCACGACGGCCGGCCGTCGGCGCCCGGGCGCCCGAGCCCGCAGGCGAGGATCCCGCCCGTCGACGTGCCGGCCACGAGGTCGAACAGGTCGGCGACGGGCTTTCCCGCCCGCGCCTCGAGCTCCGCGAGCACGAGCGCCGGGATGATCCCCCGGATCCCGCCGCCGTCAATGGTTAGGACGCGCATGACGCGCGAGCCTACGTGACGGGCGCTGCTCGCCTTGGAGCAGTGCCGCCGCTGAGCAGCCGGGCGGCGAGCAGGCCGGCGACCGCGCCGGAGACGTGGCCCTGCCAGGAAATCCCGGGGTGGGGCGCGAAGCCCGAGAGCAGGGCCCCGCCCCAGAGCGCCAGGACCACGGCGCCGAGCGCGAGCTGCGCGAGGCGCTTGGAGAACAGCCCGCGACTCACGAGGTAGGCCGCATAGCCGAAGACCACGCCGCTCGCCCCGATGTGGTCCGTGTGCGCGGGCGCGACGAGCCAGGTTCCCAGGCCGCCGACCACGGCGACGAGCGCGGTGACGACGGCGATGCGCCGCAGGCCGTCCAGCGCGATGGCTCCGCCCATGAGGGCGAAGGGGATGGTGTTGCCGAGCAGGTGTCCGAAGCCCGCGTGGAGGAATGGCGCCCACAGGATCCCCGAGAGGGCGTCCGGATCGCGTGGCTGGATCCCGTAGGCATCGAGCCGATGTGAGTCGATCGCGTCCACGATCTCGGTGAGCCACATGAGCGCCACCAGCACCGCGACGAGGCGCAGGCCGTCTCGGACCGTGGGCTTCGCGAGATCCACACCCTCCAGGATGCCACGACGGCAACCTTGCCACGCCCGTGTCAACGTTTGTAGCCTCCTCTCGGTGGACGAGCGCGACTATCTCCGGGCGGTCTCCGAGCGCGTCGTCGTGTTCGACGGCGGCATGGGGGCGACCCTCGAGGAGCTCGACCTCGACCCGACCGACTACGGCGGGCTGGAGGGCAAGTGCCACGAGGCGCTCGTGCTCCACCGCCCCGACGTGATCGAGGCCGTCCACTCCTCCTTCCTCGAGGCCGGTGCGGAGGTCCTCCAGACCGACACCTTCCAGGCCTCGCGCCTGAAGCTCGACGAGTGGGGGCTCGGCGCCCACACCGTGGAGATCAATCACAAGGCGGCGGAGCTCGCCCGCCGCGTCGCCGGCGCCGACCGCTTCGTGGCCGGCTCCATCGGGCCCACGGGCCAGCTCCCGGCCTCGGAGGACCCGACCCTCGGGACCATGCGCTTCTCAGAGCTCGTCGCGATCTTCGCCGAGCAGTCCGAGGCGCTCGTGCGCGGCGGCGTCGATCTCATCATCATCGAGACCGCGCAGGACCTCCTCGAGGTCAAGGCGTCGATCTTCGGCGCGCGCGAGGCCTTCGCGGCCACGGGCCGCCGCGTCCCGCTTCAGGCGAGCGTCTCCCTGCTGCCCAACGGCGGGAAGATGCTGCTCGGGACCCCCATCGACGCGGTCCTGACGACGCTCGAAGCCCTGAAGGTCGACGTCCTCGGTTTGAACTGCTCCACCGGCCCCGAGGACATGCGCGACGCGATCCGCTTCCTCGGCGAGCACGCGTCTGTGCCCGTCTCCTGCATCCCGAACGCGGGGATCCCCCACCAGGGCCCGAAGGGCGAGACGATCTTCCCCGCCGAGCCCGATCCGCTGGCCGCCCAGCTCCAGGACTTCGTCGAGCGCTACGGCGTCTCGATCGTCGGCGGCTGCTGCGGCACCACGCCCGACCACATCCGCGCGCTGCACGACCGCGTCGGCGGACGCGAAGCCGGACCGCGGCCGGCACCCCGTGGTGCGTTCCTGTCGAGCATGATCGCCGCCGCGCCGCTGGTCCAGGAGCCGCGCCCGACGCTCATCGGCGAGCGCGTGAACTCCCAGGGCTCGCGCAAGGCCAAGGAGCTGCTGCTCGCCGACGACTACGACGGGCTGCTGCGGATCGCCGAGGGCCAGGTCGAGGGCGGGGCCCACGTGCTCGACCTCTGCGTCGCGCTCACCGAGCGCGCCGACGAGGACGAGCAGATGCGCCGTCTCGCCAAGCGCATCAACCTCACCCAGCCCGCGCCGATCCAGATCGACTCGACCGAGCCCGAGGTCATCGAGCAGGCGCTCGAGCAGATCCCCGGGCGCGCGGTGGTCAACTCGGTCAACCTCGAGGCGGGCCGCGCGAAGCTCGACCGCGTCGTCCCCGTCGCCGTGGCCCACGGCGCCGCGCTGATCGCCCTGACCATCGACGAGGAGGGCATGGCCAAGACGGCCGAGCGCAAGGTGGAGGTCGCCAGGCGCATCACCCAGATGTGCCGCGACGACCACGGCCTCGATCCCGAGGTCCTCATCTTCGACGTGCTCACCTTCACCCTGACGACCGGCGACCCCGAGTGGCGCCCGTCCGCGGTGGCGACCATCGAGGGCATCCGCCGGGTCAAGGCCGAGATCCCCGGCGTGAAGACCTCCCTCGGGGTCTCCAACGTCTCCTTCGGGGTCTCTCCCGCCGCGCGCGCGGTCCTGAACTCGGTGTTCCTGCACCACTGCGTGGAGGCCGGGCTCGACCTCGCGATGGTCAACCCGAACCACATCACGCCGTACGGGGAGATCGGTGACGGGGAGCGGGCGCTCGCCGACGACCTCGTGTGGGACCGCCGCGAGGATGCCCTGGAGCGCTTCATCGCCCACTTCGAGGCCAAGGGGCCCGAGGAGGAGGACACGGTCGCCGACCCGACCGCGGGCATGGAGCCCGAGGAGGCCCTGCACTTCCACATCCTGCGCCGCCGCAAGGAGGGCGTGGAGGACTGGATCGACGCCGCCGTCGAGAAGATCGGCGCCGTCCCCACGTTGAACGAGGTACTGCTCCCGGCGATGAAGGAGGTCGGCGACAAGTTCGGGGCGGGCGAGCTGATCCTCCCCTTCGTCCTGCAGTCCGCGGAGGTGATGAAGCGCGCGGTGGCGCGCCTGGAGCGCTACCTCGACCGCATCGAGGGCTACACGAAGGGCACGGTGGTGCTCGCCACGGTGTTCGGCGACGTGCACGACATCGGCAAGTCGCTCGTCAACACGATCCTCACGAACAACGGCTACACGGTGGTGGACCTCGGCAAGCAGGTCCCCATCCAGACGATCGTCGACGCCGCGCGAGAGCGCGCGGCCACGGCGATCGGCCTCTCGGCCCTGCTCGTCTCCACCTCCAAGCAGATGCCGCTGTGCGTCGCCGAGCTCCACGCGCAGGGGCTCGAATTCCCGGTGCTCGTCGGGGGCGCGGCGATCAACCGCGACTTCGGCCGCCGGCTGCTGTACCCAAGGGGCGTCGACTCTGACGAGGTCTACGCGCCCGGGGTCTTCTTCTGCAAGGACGCCTTCGAGGGGCTGGCGAAGATGGACCAGCTCGTCGAGCCCGAGGCGCGTGAGCGACTCGTCGTGCAGATCCGCGACGAGGCCCGGGTCCTGCGCGAGCGCGGGCCCGAGCCCGCGCCCGCGCGAACCGACGACAGCTCCGTACGCTCCGCGGCGCGGACCGACGTGCCCGTCCCCGTACCGCCGTACTGGGGAGCGCGGGAGGTCGAGGTCGACCTCGAGGACGTCTGGCCGCACCTCGATCTCCACGTGCTGTTCAAGCTCCACTGGGGCGGGCGCGGCGTGAAGGGCGAGGCGTGGGAGGAGCTGCTGCGCGAGAACTTCCGTCCCCGCCTGGAGCGGATGTGGCGCGAGCAGGACTACCTGCGCCCGCGCGCTCGCCTGGGCTACTTCCCGTGCAACTCCGAGGGCAACGAGATCGTCGTCTGGGATCCCGGGGCGCCGGGCGACCGCGAGCTCGAGCGGTTCGTCTGCCCGCGCCAGCCCGGGCACGACCGGATCTGCCTGGCGGACTTCTACCGGCCGGTCGGGTCCGGAGAGATCGACGTCGTGGCGCTCCAGGCCGTGACGGCCGGCGAGGAGGTCACCGAGCTCATGGCGCGGTTGGAGCGCGACGGCGAGTTCGCCGAGCAGCTCTTCGTCCACGGGCTCGGGGTCCAGACCGCCGAGGGGATGGCCGAGTGGCTGCACTCGGTGGTGCGCCGCGAGCTCGGCCTCGCTACCGGCCAGGGCCGGCGCTACGCCTGGGGCTACCCGGCGATACCCGAGCAGTCCGAGCACGAGCAGCTCTTCCGCCTGCTCGACGCCGGGACGATCGGCCTGCGCCTCACCGGCGGCCACGCCGTCGAGCCCGAGCAGTCCACGGTGGCGATCATCGCCCACCACCCCCAGGCCGCGTACTTCGGGATGAAGAGCGGCCGCCTCACGGACGTGCCGGCGCCCGACGACATCGTCGCCGGATCAGACCGCTCCCCGCTCGTGCTCGGCGCGGGTACGCCGGCCTGAACGGCTTCGCCGGCGGGGCATCCGCCAGGTTGGCCCGAGGCTCCTAGGCCTCGGCCTCGGCGACCGCCGAACCGTCGGCCCGCGCGGCCAGCGTCACCGGGGACGCGTGCAGCGCCCGGAGCTTCACGTCGCGCCAGGAGAGCCCCTCCTTGACGAGCGCGGGGGCGCCCATGGCCACGGCGGTGGCGATCTCCACCGCCTGGAGGACGATGCCGTAGCCCAGCGCGTCGGCCGCCCCCACCCCGTAGGCGCCGTGGAGGACCGCGACGCAGGCGGCCTGGAAGATCCCGACGTTCGACGGCGTGGCCGGCAGCGCGGCGGTGACGTTGACCGCGAAGAGCACCGCGGCGGCGGCGCCGATCCCCGCCTGCTCCTGGAGCCCGAGGGCGACGAGCAGCACATAGCACGCGAGCCACTGGATCGCCCACGCCGTGAGCTGGGCCACCGCGGCGAGACCGCCGAGCCTTGGTTTCCGGAACACCGCGAGCCCCGTACGCACGAGTGAGAGCGCCGCGTGCCCCTGGGCGACCAGGCGGTGCAGGCGCTCGGAGCGCGGCGTCCCTCCCCGCGCGAGCAAGGCCGGCGCGAGCAGGACGACGATCACGAGCACGAGCGGCCCGAGCGAGGCGAGCCAGAGCGCCCGGTGATGGCCGTGGAAGAGGCCGACGGACTCGAACATGACCACGCCGAGGATCCCCAGCGCGACGAGGTTCAGCAGCGTCTGGGAGACGATCGTCCCGAGGACGACGGGGAGGTTGTCACGGGGGCGCCCGGTGCGCCGCGCCACGATGAGCGCACGCGACGGCTCGCCGAGCCGCGCGGGGAGCGTGGCGGACATGAGCACTCCGATCGACGTTCCCTGCAGGGCGTCGGCCAGCTTCACCCGGGCGCGTGGAAGGGCCGCGCGCAGGATCGCGTGCCAGGCGACCGCGCGGGTCGCCATCGAGAGGCACATGAGGCCGAGGCCGGCCAGCACCCAGGCCGGCGAGGAGTCGATGAGCGAGCGCGCGACGCGGTCGAGGCCGATCCGCCGCACCGCCACCAGCGCGAGCGCGGCGCCGAGCACGAGCGCGATCCCCACCGCCACGCGGCGGGCGGCCACCAGGGCGGGCGAGCGCCGGCCGGGCAGCGGCGGCTCGGGGGCCGGCCCCCTGAAGGAGGGCACGCGCTCACCCGAGGCGGGCAGCGCGCCGGCGCGCAGGGCCGCCCGGTGGACGCGCTTCGAGGCCGGGACGGCGGCGAGCTCCCGCGCCTCCTCGTAGCCCGCCAGGACCTCGTCGGCCACCCGGGGCCAGGCGTAGCGCCGTGCGCTCTCGCGCGCTGCCGTGCCCATCGCGGCCCGGCGCGCGGGATCGTCGGCGAGGTCGCGCAGCGCCTCGGCCAGTGCCCGGCCGTCGCCCCGGGGGACGAGCACCCCGTCACGTCCGGGGCTGACGACGTCGCGGTAGCCCGCGATGTCCGAGGCGACCACCGGGGTTCCCGCGGCGAAGGCCTCGGTGAGGACCATCCCGAAGCTCTCGCCGCCGAGCGAGGGGGCGACGAGGACGTCGGCGTGGGCCAGCTCCTCGCGCCTCACCTCGTCGGAGACCTTCCCGAGGACCCGGACCCCGCGCGCGTCGAACAGGAGGGGGGCGACCTGGGCCTCGTCGGCCCCGACGATGGTCAGGGAGGCGGGGACGTGCTCGCGCAGGGCCTCGAAGCCACGCAGGAGGATCGGCAGGCCCTTGCGCTCGACGACCTGGCCGACGAAGACGATCCGCAGCGTGCGCGTCACGCTGCGCGGCCCCGGCTCGGGGCCGAGCTCCACGCCGTTGGGGACGATCCGGTAGGCGCCTCCGAAGAAGCGCCGGGCGGTCCACTCCGCCGCCTCGGAGACCGCCAGGCGCACGTGGAGGCGGTTCATGCGCCGGCGCACACCGCCCGCCACGGTCAGGTTGTGCGTGAACGGGTTCTCCCCGTAGGTGTGGAAGGTGCCCACGAGCGCCGTGCGGACGGAGAGCATGGCGTCCCAGCCGATGCAGGGGACGACGGGCTCGTGGAGGTGGACGACGTCATAGCCGCCGGTGGCCAGCTCCGAGCGCAGCGCCGAGATGCCGGCGGGGGAGAGCGAGGCGTTCGAGACCGCGCCGTTGAACCGCAGCCCGAGCGTGCGCCCGAGAGGCACGAGCGCGGGGTGGACGTCGCGGACCTGGGGACGGGCACCACCGTGCATCCGGACCGCGAGGCGGTCCGGCGGGTCGTAGGGGGCGAGGATGCGTACGTCGTGCCCCGAGCCGGTGAACTCCCCCGCCAGGGCCTCGATGTGCCGCGTCACGCCCCCGGGGTACGTCCACGAGTACGGCGACACCAGGGCGATGCGCACCGGCGGAGCATACCCCGCCGTCACTATCCTGAATGAAGTGAGCGAGCCCACACCGCGACGGCACTTCGTCAAGTACACGTTCCTCCAGCTCGACCCCGCCTGGCGCCGCCTTCCCGAGGCCGAGCGCGCCGAGCACAAGCGTGAGTTCGCCGCCGCGTGCGAGGACTTCGCCGACGGCCATCTCCTGCGCGTCTTCTCCCTCGTGGGCACGCGCGGGGACGCCGACCTCCTCGTCCTCTCGCAGGCCGAGAACCTCGAGCGCATCCACGAGCTCCACGTGGTCCTCAACCAGAGCGGGCTCATGCGCTGGGCGTCGATCCCCCACTCCTTCCTGGCGATGACCAAGCCCTCGGAGTACTCCGACGAGTCGCGCCTGGAGGTGCGTCCGGGGTCGTCGCGCTACCTCTTCGTCTACCCCTTCGTCAAGACGCGCGCGTGGTATGCGCTCGACTCCAAGGAGCGCTACGCGGTCATGCAGGAGCACATCCGCATCGGGCGCGAGTACCCCTCGATCGACCTCAACACGAGCTACTCGTTCGGCCTCGACGACCAGGAGTTCGTCGTCGCCTTCGAAACCGACTCGCCCGCGGACTTCCTCGACCTCGTCCACCGCCTGCGCGGGACCGAGGCCTCGGCCTACACGAAGCGCGACACGCCGACGTTCACCTGCCTCGAGCAGGGCCTCTCGCGCTCGCTCGACGCGCTCGACGGCGCGCGGGCGGCGGTGGCGATCTGATGGGCTAGACGGCGGAGACTTCCTCCTCGTCCGCGACGCGGAACGAGGAGCCGCAGCCGCAGGCCGCGATGACGTTCGGGTTCTCCACCTTGAAGCCGGCGCCCTGGAGGCCGTCGACGAAGTCGATGACCGAGCCGTGCACGTAGGGGACGGACTGGGTGTCGACGAGGAGGGTGATGCCCTTGTCCTCGAAGAGCTCGTCCCCGTCACGTCGCTCGTCGAACGCGAGCACGTACTGGAAGCCCGAGCAGCCGCCGCCGCGGACGCCCACGCGCAGGCCGGCGGCGGGGTTGGGAGTGCCCTGGGAGGAGAGGAAGTCGCGCACCTTCTCGGCGCCGATGTCCGTAAGAGTGATCATGGCTATCGGAAGTATAGTGGAGCCGGTGGTCACCCCGGACGAACTGAAGGGCCGCATCGAGTCGGGGATCCCGGAGGCCCGGGCCGAGGTCGCGGGTGACGGGCGGCACTTCGAGGCCCGCGTCGTCTCCCCCGCCTTCGCCGGCCTGTCGCGGATCGCCCAGCACAAGCTGGTCTACGCGGTCTTCGGCGCGGAGTTGGGTGACCGCATCCACGCCCTCTCGATCGAGACGAGCACACCATGAGCACCGAACCGACCAATCTGCGCGAGGCCATCGAGCAGGCCGTCGCCTCCAACGCCGTCATCCTCTTCATGAAGGGCACGCCCGAGGCGCCCATGTGCGGCTTCTCGGCGCGCACCGCGGGCGCGCTGCAATCCCTCGGCGCGCCGTTCGCGGCGGTCGACGTGCTGGGAGACCCGCGCATCCGCCAGGAGCTCTCGGCCCTGTCGGAGTGGCCGACCATCCCCCAGCTCTTCGTGCGCGGCGAGTTCGTGGGCGGCGCGGACATCGTCGCCGAGATGTGGGAGTCCGGCGAGCTCGCCGAGGCGCTCGGGGTCGAGCAGACCGACGACGAGCCGGAGGCGGTCGACGGTCCGGTGACGCCTTCCTCGCCCGACGCCGCCCCGCTCTCCATCGAGAACCGGCTGTCCTGAGCCGCGCCCGCCTCAGCCTCGGGGTCACGTTCCTCGGGGCGGGGGCGCTGCACTTCGCCCGCCCCGAGGTCTACGAGGCGATCATGCCCGGCTGGCTCCCGGCCCACCGCGAGCTCGTGCTGGCCTCGGGCGCGGCGGAGATCCTCGGCGGCGCGACGGCGCTGCACCCGCGCATGCGGACCTTCGCCCGCTGGTGGCTCATCGCCACGCTGGTGGGAGTCTTCCCCGCGAACCTCCACATGGCGCTCCACCCCGAGCGCTACCGGAAGATCCCGCCGTGGGCGCTGTGGGCACGGCTGCCGCTCCAGGGCGGGTTCATCGCCTGGGCGTGGAAGGGGACGGAGTGACCGTCATCGACCTCGTCGGAGCGATCGGCGGCATCGTCACGGTGATCGTCTACGTGATCTACGTCGTGGTCCAGGCCCGGCGCCAGGCCCCCGAGCGCGTCGCCGAGCAGGAGGCGCGCGAGTACTTCACCCGCCACGGCGTCTGGCCCGACGGCTCCTAGAGGCGCTGGGGTCAGCGGGCATCGATCATCCGCCGGAGGACGAACTTGATGGCGTCGATCTCACCCGACTCGAGGTGCCCCTGATGACGCCGGACAAGGCGACTCCGGCTGATCGACTTGATCTGGTCGCACATGGCGAAGCTGAGCCGCTCGAGCGACGCCACCGGGGGATGGAAGGGAAGCTGCCGCCCCCAGGGTGCGATCTCCGGATTCACCCGGTGACTTGGGTGTCGATCTCGGCGAGCTGCGCGCTCTCCCGGAGGTATGAGTCGGCTGCTTGCCGGTCGGAGGCCAGCTGCGCGAGAGCGGCGCGAGCCTGGTGCTCGAACAGCACAGTCCGTAGCGCCTCGTCCATGCTCACCCCGCCCAGCTCCTCAGCGGCCGGGTCGCGCTCTGCTCAACCCGCCTCTAGAGCCCGGCCTTCTCGAGCAGCCGGAGCCACACCTCCGAGCGCGTGGGGAAGGCGGGGACCGCCTGCCAGAGGTCGGCGAGGGGGACGGCGGCGGCCACGGCGATCGTCGCGGCGTGGAGCAGCTCGGCGACCTCGGGCCCGCAGAACGTCACGCCGACGAGCACGCCGCGCTCCTCGTCGATGACGATCCGGGCGAGCGAGCCCTCCCCGCGCCCGACGAACGAGGCGCCGGCCACCGCGCCGGGTGGATGGTCGACGGCGCGGACGCGCAGGCCGGCGGCCTCGGCAGACTCCAGCGTGTGGCCGACCGCGGCGACCTGAGGGTCGGTGAACACCACCCGCGGCACGGGGGCGCGGTCACGCGCCGGGCGGCCGAGGATGAGGTCGGCGACGATGCGGCCCTGGTGCTTGCCCTGGTGGGTCACGAGCGCCCGGCCGTTGACGTCGCCCACGGCGAAGAGCCAGGGCCGGTCGGCCACCCGCATCTCGTCGTCGACCTCGACGATCCTCCCGGGCTCCAGGCCCACGGTCTCCAGGCCGAGCTCGTCGGTGTGGGGTCGGCGCCCGACGGCGACGAGGATCTCGTCCCCGCGCACCTCCGCGCCGCCCGCGAGGGAGAGCACGACGTCTGCGTCCTCGCGGCGCGCGCCCGTCGCCTCCACGCCGAGGCGCACGTCGACCCCGTGGCGCTCGAGGGAGTCGCGGACCATCTCCGCGGCGAACGGCTCCTCGCGGCCGAGCAGCCGGGGCAGCGCCTCGACGAGGGTCACCTCGGACCCGAGGGAGCGCCACGCCTGCGCGAGCTCGGACCCGACGACGCCGCCCCCGACCACGATGAGCCGCGCCGGGACCTCCTTCGCGGTCGTGCCCTCGCGGTTCGTCCACGGTCGCACGTCCGCGAGCCCGGGGATGGGCGGGACCGCGGCGCCCGAGCCCGTGGCGAGCACCACCGCGCGCCGCGCGGTGTGGAGCTCCTCCCCCACGCGCACCCGCCGCTCGCCGTCCAGCCGCGCCGCTCCGCGCAGGACCGTCACGCCGCGCTCCTCGAGCCACGGGAGCTGCCCGGAGTCGTCGAGGCCGTGGATGACCTCGTCGCGGCGGGCGAGGACCGCCCGCGCGTCGGGCCGCGCCTCGTCGACGAGCTCGCGCACCCCGCCGACGCGCCGGGTCTCGGCGAGCAGGTCGCCGGGACGCAGCAGCGCCTTGGACGGCATGCACGCCCAGTAGGCGCACTCCCCTCCGACGAGCTCGCGCTCCACGAGCGCGACCGACACGCCCCCGGCCTCGCCGAGCCGTCCCGCCACGACCTCCCCCGCCGGCCCGGCGCCCACGACGATCACGTCCCACCCGGCCATCAGTTCAGCCGCGCCTGGAGACCGAGCGCCTCGGCCGCCAGCGCGTCGCGGTCCGCCCCCTCGACGGGGAGCTCGAGCCGGAGGTTCGCCGCGCGGATGGCCGCCAGCAGGTCGCCCCGGCGGGTGTAGGACCCCACGAGGTTGTTGAGCATCCGCAGCGCGGTGACGTGGGCCCCCCAGGGCTGCACGGTGCCCCCGGGGACGCTGACGCGCGCCCCGCCCGCGAACGGGTCGAGCAGCAGCGGCGGGGTCGTGCCGAGGTGCCCGACCACGAAGTGCCCGGGCAGCCCGACGCCGGCGAGGGGGATCCGCGCCCGCGAGGCGCAGGCCACGTAGACCACCGAGAGCAGGATGGGCAGCCCGCGGCGGCGCGCGAGCACGAGGTCGAGGAAGGAGTTCCGCGGATGGTCGTAGTCCTCCTCGTCACCCGAGAACCCGTGGAGGTCCCCGAGCACCGAGGCCAGCGCGGCGACGTCCCCCTCGGGGTGGCCGCGGCCCCGCCGCGCGGCGACCTCGTTGCCGAGGACGTCGAGCTCGTCGCGCACCGCGTCGGCCTCGACCGTGCGGAAGGAGCTGGCGATGGCGAGGGCGAGCTCCTCCACCGGGGCGGCGGGGTCCGCGGCGAGAGCGGAGAACACGGTGGTCACCGGAACGCGCCGGCGTGCGCGCGGGCCCACTCGGCGTAGGTCGTCGGGGGCCCCGCGAGACGCTCGACGGTGTCGGTCACGGTCGCCGCCGCGCCGTCGCGCCAGACGGCGAAGAGCTCGAGCAGGGCGTCGACGGACTCCGGCGGCAGCCCGGCGGTGCGCATGCCCTCGCCCGCGGCCTCGGGTGCGACGGAGACGTAGGTGACCGGGCGGCCCGTCGCCTCGGTGATCGCATCCGCGATCGTCGCCTGGCCGAGCGGCTCGGGGCCGGTGAGGTCGTAGGCCGCGCCGGCGTGCTCCTCGGGGTGGGTCAGGACCTCGGCCGCGACCCGGGCGATGTCCCCCGCGGCCACGTAGGCGATCGCGGCGCCGTCGAGCGGGGCGAAGAACTGGCCGCCCGAGCGGATCGTCTCCGCGTAGGACAGCGTGTTCTCCATGAACGCCGCGGGGCGGAGGTGGGTCCACCCCACGCCGAGGCTCTCGATGTGGCGCTCGACCTCGCCGTGCTCGCGACCGACCGCGAGGGGCGAGTCGGGGTCGGCGCCCTGCGCGGAGAGGCGGACCACGTGTCCGATCCCGGCGCGCGCCGCGGCGTCGGCGACGCCCGTGGCCAGGACGACCTGGCCGGGGGCGAAGGGGGTGAGGAGGAAGAGCGCGTCCACGCCGTCGAGGGCAGGGCCGAGCGTGCCGGGGTCGGCGAGGTCGCCGACGACGGGCTCGATCTGACCGGAGAGCCCGCGCCCCTTCTCCGGCGAGCGCACGAGAGCCCGCGCGGGCACGTTCTGCTCGGTCAGGATGCGCGCGAGGGCGGAGCCGATCCGGCCCGTCGCGCCGGTGACGAGGATCATCGCCGGGGAGCCTCGCAGATCGCCAGGGCGGCGGCGGTGACGGCGAGCGCCACCTCGGCCCGAGGGGCGAGTGACCCGGCGAGCACGAACTCCCCCGGCGCGTGGGCGAGCCCGCCGCGGGGGCCGAGGCCGTCGACCGTGCGGGGAACGACCCGCGCGATGTGGCTCGCGTCCGACGCGCCGCCACGCCGGGCGGGCGCGACGGGGCGGCCGAGTCGCTGTCCCGCCTCGGCGAGGAGATCCCGCGCGGCGTCCCGGGCGTCCATCGCGGGCCACGCGCGATGCAGGTCGGCGTGGAGCGTCGCGCCGCCCACGGCGCCCGGCACCTCCGCGAGGACGCGGTCGAAGACGCCGAGGTCGTCGGCGCGCAGGTCGCAGAAGAGCTCGCCGGCGTCGGGCACGACGTTGAACGCCTCGCCCGAGCGCAGGACCGTGGGTACCGCGGTCAGGCGGTCGGGCCCGTCGGGATCGTGGCGCGCGGCCACGGTCCGGGCCGCCTCGGCGAGCGCGAGCAGCGCGTTGGCGCCGCGCTCGGGCGCCGCGCCCGAGTGCGCCGCGCGACCCGTGGCGGTCACCCGCAGGGTGCCGGCCGCCTTGCGCTCCACGACGACGGCCTCCTCGCCCCCCGGGGTGCGCTCGCCCGCCTCGAAGCACAGGCACGCGTCCCAGCCGCGGAACGCCTCGGCGTGGGCGAAGGGGGCGCGCCGCCACTCCTCGTCGACGACGAGCAGGAGGGCGATCTCGGCGAAGTCCTCCCGCCGCGCGGCCAGGGCCCGCAGGACGCCGAGGGCGAGCACGACGCCACCCTTCATGTCCGACGTGCCCGAGCCCACGAGGCGGCCGTCCTCGGCGTGGAGCGGATGGTGCGCGCCGTGGGCCACGACCGTGTCGAGGTGGCCGAGGAGCAGCACGCGGGCGGGGCCGGTGCCCCGCAACCGGGCGAGCAGGTCGGGAGCATGGTCGGGCGTCGAGCAGGGAGGACGCTCGACCTCCGCCCCGACGGGGAGCAGCGAGCCGGCGACCGCGATCGCGTCCTCGGCCCCGGCGACGTCGCCGCTCGGCGAGGAGACGGCCACGAGCGCCGCGAGCTCACGCTCGGCGCGGGCGGCGATACGCGCCGCGTGCTCGGACACCCAGGGGTCGACCATCGGCGGCGAGGGTACCCCGGCCCCATGCCCTCGCTCCGCCGCCGTCCAGACCCTGTCCCCGCCCAGCTCGGCCGCGTCGCACAGGATCTCGGCCTCGCCGCGCTGCTCGGCGGCAACCTCTTCGGCCGCCTCGCCTTCCATCCGTCGGTGGCCGGGATCTCCGATCCGAGGGAGAGGGGAAAGGTGGTCAACGCGGCGTGGCGACGCTACGGGACGGTCAACTCGCTCGGGCTCGCCGCGCTGACCGCGGGCTGGGCATCGTCGCGCCAGGGCGACGAGCGCCCGCTCGCCCGTGTCAAGGACGTGCTCGTGGGCGCCGTCGCGGTGACCGGGCTGGCCACCGCGGTCGAGGGAGTGCGCTTCTCCCGTCAGGCCCCGGGCGGAGCGGTGGCGCTCGAGGACGGGGACACCGCGGCGCCCGAGGCGGGCGGGACGGCGCGGCGCAACAAGCGGTCGCTCACCGTGCTCGGGACGGTGAACGCGCTGAGCGAGGTCGGGCTCGTCGCGGTGAGCGCGGCCCTGCGGGACTAGGAGTATGTGTCGCTATTCGCGACCGGGGACCCGCGCTCCGGCGGCCATTGGACCACTCGGCTTCGCCGAGCGGTGCCCCCCGCTCCGGCACCCCTACCGCCGGGCGATGTAGAGCGCCTGGAGGCCGCGGCCGACGCGACCGCGGGTGTCGGAGAGCACGCTCTCGGCCACGCCGGTCCCCGCGGGGTCGGCGCGGGTGACGGCGTCGAGGGCGAGCCACTCCCCCTCGGGCTCGCGCTCGAGGTAGACCGTGAGGTCGGGATTGATGAACTGGTGGGTCTCCCACGGCACGGCGGCGGCGACCCCGTTGCCGAAGTCCGCGAGCGCCGCCGCACGCTGGAGGCCCGAGGGCTCCTCGTCGGGGACGATGTCCGCCTTCAGGCGCATCCACAGCGTCCCCGGGCCGACGCCCCAGCCGCCGGAGACCCAGCGGTGCTCCACGGCGGTGCCGCCGAACGAATCCTCGAGGCCGCCCACGAGCGACTCGTCGCGACCCTCGCCGGGCGCCCCGGGCGGGAGATCGGGAGCCGGCAACTCGGCGACGGGCTCGGGCTCGCGGCGGATCCGCAGGGCGAGCGCACGGCAGACGAGCTGACCGCCGGCCTCGAGCGTGGCGGCGAGGAGCTGGACGCGCCGCCCGGGGCGGACCGTCTCGGCGCGGACCCTGAGGGGCGCGAAGGGGACGGGGCGCAGGAGCTCGAGGGTCAGGCGCGCGGTGAGCATGGGCCCGGGCGGGGGGATCGACTCGAGCTCGCGGGCCACGAGCGCGGCTGCGGGCCCGCCGTGCAGCGCGCCCGGGTCCCACGGGCCGCGCGCCAGCGGGGTCGGCGACCAGGCGTCGCCCTCGGGCTCGAACAGGCTGGCCATGAGCGTGCGGCACCCTACGCGCCGTGCGGATCGCGACCTGGAACGTCAACTCGCTCAAGGCGAGGCTGCCGCGGGTGCTCGAGCTGCTCGAGCTCCACGCGCCCGACGTGGTCTGCCTGCAGGAGACGAAGTCCGAGCCCGCGTTCCCGGAGCTCCCGGGCTACGCGGCCGTGCATCTGTCCGCGGGGCGGTGGGCGGGTGTCGCGGTCCTGGCCCGCGCGGGACTGCGCGCGGCGGCCCGTGGACTGCCGGGGGAGGCGGCGCCGGACGAGGCGCGGTGGGTGGAGGCGGACGTGGGCGGGATGCGCGTCATCTCCGCCTATGTCCCCAACGGGCGGGAGGTGGGGTCCGGGGCCTTCGCCCAGAAGCTCACCTTCCTCGCGGCGATGGCGGCGCGGGTCGCGGCGCTGCGCGGCACGCCGCTCGTCGTCTGCGGGGACATGAACGTCTGCCCCGAGGACCGTGACGTCTACCACCCCGCCGCGTTCTCCGGCGCGACCCACGTCACCGCGGAGGAGCGCGCGGGGCTCGCCGCCGTGCGGGAGCACGGCGGCCTCCGCGACGCCTTCCGCGTCCTGCACCCCGAGGAGCCGGGCTTCACGTGGTGGGACTACCGCCAGGGGCACTTCCACCGCAAGCTCGGGCTGCGGATCGACCACGCGCTGCTCTCCGACGACCTCGCCGCGGGGCTCGTGTCCTGCGGGATCGACCGGAGCTTCCGCAAGGGCCCGAAGCCCTCCGACCACGCGCCGTTGCTCGTGGAGCTCGCTCAGCCGTAGGCCCCGCGACGCGCCAGGGCCGCGGCCCCGGCCCGCGCCGCCCCGGCGAGGGCGTCCTCGACGTCCCTCCCTGCCGCGAGCTCGACCGCGAGGCCGGAGGCGAAGCAGTCCCCGCAGCCGTAGGCGTCCTGCGCCTCGCCCGGGACGGGAAGCGCCGCCCACCGGCCGGTGCGCCCGTCGGCATGGCGCCACGTCCCCCCGTCGTCACCGGCGGTGAGCAGGGCGAGCGTGGGCGGCGGGTCGAGCTCGTGCGGGGCCAGGTCCTCGGATGGGTCGCGCGCCGAGGCGACGAGGGCGTCGAGGCGTACACGGGCGGGGAGGATCGCCTCACGCGCACGGCCCGTGGCCACGAGCGTCGCCCCCGCGCGGGCGTGGCGCAGCGCGGCGGCGTCCCCGCCCGTGAAGTAGACGGCGTCGGCGTGGGCGAGCTCCTCCCACGCCAGCGGGTCGTCCCCGTGCGGCACGAGGCGCTCGCCGAGGACGAGGATCGTGCGCTCGGCGGCGGCGTCGAGGAGGGTGACGGTCCGGCGCTGGGGACGGGGTCGCGCGACCGCGTGGACGCGGACGCCGAGCTCGCCGAGGCGGGCCCGCGTGCGCCGGGCGTTCTCGTCGTCGCCGAGAGCGCAGAAGAAGTCCACGGGGTCGGCGCCGAGGCGGATGAGCTCGACGGCGGCCACCGCCCCGCCACCGCCCGCGTCGCTCCAGGTCTCGTCGGCGTGGAGGATCTCGCCGGGGGCGGGCAGCCGGGCGACGCGGACGAAGTCCACCCACTCGACGTGGCCGACCACGGCGGCTCTCAGCGGTCGCGCTGGTTCTGCATCCGCTCGCCCCATGCGCCGACGAGGGCGACGACGATGGGCAGGGTGATCAGCCCGTTCACGATGATCAGGAGCAGCAGGAGCTCGAGGATCTCCTTCACGGTGATCGCGGCGAGGAGCACGGTGGCGCGGATGGTACCCGCGGCCGGCGGGGCATGATCAGTCGCGTTGACGGCGCTCACGGTCATCGGGACGGGGCTCGGCGCGCCCGGCGTGCGGGTCGCCGGGGTGCTTGTGACCGGGCGCTCGGTGCTCGTGGGCGTGAGCACGGGCGCGGACGCCGAGCGGGCTTCGGCCGGGCTCGACGCGGTCCACGTGCTGCCCACGGAGGCCTCGCCGCTCGTGGCCGCCCGGCACGCGGGCGTGGTCCTCGATCCCGCCGACCTGGTGGAGCTCGCGGCCGATGCCGAGGTCTTCGCGCTGGACGGCGGCGCGCTGGCTCCGCTGACCCCGCGGTGGTCGGTGCGCGACCTCGCGCGGGAGCTCGGGCGCCCGGTCGTGCTCGCCGTGCGCGCGTCGGGCGGTCTCACGGCGGAGGGGCGCGGGGAGCTCGAGGCCCTACGCGGCGCCGGGCTCGCCGTCCTCGGGGTGATCCTGACGGAATGGCCTGAGCCGCCGTCGCGGGTCCTGCTCGACGAGCTCGACCTGCTCGCCGAGCTCGGCGGGGTGCCCGTGGAGCCGCTCGCCGGGGCGGAGCGTGCCGTGGCGGATTGGACGGCGCGGGGCGACGCGCACGGTCCGCGGTCCACGGCGTGGGCGGGACCGACTCTCGAGCCCTACCTGGGCTGGGAGGGCGCCGGCGCGGGCGACCCCCGCACGACCCCCCGCCCGCGCATCATGCAGGTGATGCTCGAGATCGTCCAGAGCGAGGGTCCGATGGTCGCCACGCGCGCCTACGCGCTCTACAACCGCGCGGCCGGCGGGCGGAAGCTGACGTCCGTGGCCCGCGCGCCGCTGTCCTCGGCGGTGTACTGGCTGGGGCGGGAGGGCAAGGTGGTCCTTACCGGGAGCGAGGACGCTCCGGGCCTCCAGGACGATCTCATCCGGCTCCCCGACACCCCTGCCGTCCGCGTCCGCGAGCTCGGTCCGCGCACCCTCGAGGAAGTCCCCCTCGACGAGATCGCCGAGCTTGTCCGCCGCCTGCGCACGGGTCGCAGGCTGCCCGACGCCCACGCCAAGCGCGCCGTCCTCAGCGCCTACGGCCTCGTCCGCCTCACCACCCGCGCGGACTGCTACCTCGACCGTGCGCTCGCCCTCGCGGGGGAGGAGGCGGCGTGAGGCCGCGGCGCCGTGCGGTCTCCTACGCGATCGCGCTGGGGCGGGTGGGACTCGGGACGGCGCTCCTGGTGGCTCCGGATCGCGTGGGCGCGCCGTGGGTCGGTCGCGACGCCGGCCGGGCGGGCACGCGCGTGTTCGCGCGCGGGCTCGGGGCGCGCGACGTCCTCCTCGGGCTCGGCACGCTCGCCGCGGTCGACACCC
>JAABUN010001438.1_pt1 | contig 52364 bp, 57 predicted proteins | sample 5559311 | NCBI WGS metagenome assembly JAABUN01 (sample SAMN10711877, study PRJNA513370) | rock metagenome | isolation source: Antarctica rocks | place: Antarctica: Victoria Land, Siegfried Peak sud
GGAAAATAAAGTTTTCAAATAACTGTGTTCTTCTTTTGAAAGTTCGATATATTCTGTTTGTCGTGCCATTGTTAAAGAATAACAACGGTTTCGCCTATTCACAAAAACTTAAATTACAAAGCACTAGATTGTTGTTGATAAAAAACTCCACGGCGCGCGACGTTAAAGCTCGTCGGTCCATATTTTCTTCGCAAACTTATTTTCCGCCCAGAAGCCTTTGAAAATCTCGATTTTTGGACGCGCTTCGGCGTTATTCAAAACGATGCTGATGACATCGTAGCGAAATCTTATATTGCGCAGTCGAAAAATTTTGCGGTAGATTCGCGCCGTGCGAATTAGTTGGCGCTGCTTACGCAAATCGACGGCGGCGAGCGGCGAGGCGAATTCGTCCGACGTGCGCGTTTTGACTTCGACGAAACACAAAACGTTTTCCGCGTCGTAGGCGATTAAATCGATTTCGCCCGTAATCTGCGCGCCGCGACGGTTTCTGCCGACCGGAACTTTGAAATTTGCGACGACGAGCCGGAAATTGTTTTTAATTAAAAATTCGGCGGCAAGTCGCTCGCCCGTTTCACCGACCTCTCTGGAGCTTGAACTTCCGTCGGATGAATGTTTATTCTGAAATGAGAGCGAGAAAATCTCGGACATTTTTATAAAACCTTGAACAGGAAAAAATAAAATGAATAATAAACGAATCAAGGAAATTTTAGCAACGATTTTTATCGTGCAGTCGTGTTTTTTGACCGCCGTTTGCCAGACGAAAAGAACGGCGAGCGGCGGCGACGAGCGGAAAAAGGCGAGCGCGCCTGAAATCGTCAACGGCGAACGGGCGAAAACGTATCGGATAAACCCGAAGGATTTGCCGAAACCGTTTGCGACAAACAGCGCGAGCCGTTCTTCGCGTCTCGTCGAACAGCCGAAAAACGCGCGTCTTTCCGTTCCGAAAGGCTTCAAGATAAACGTATTTGCCGAAGGTTCGTTCCGAAATCCGCGCTGGATGACTCTCGCGCCGAACGGCGACGTATTCGTTGCCGATGCCGCCGCCAATTCGATTATCGTTTTACGCGACGCCAACAAGGACGGCGTTGCGGAAGAAAGATTTATGTTTGCCGAAAATCTAAGCCAGCCGTTCGGGATGGCTTTTAACGGCGATTGGTTTTATGTGGCAAACACTGATTCGGTCGTGCGTTTTCCGTATAAAAACGGGCAAACAAAGGCTGACGGCGCGCCGGAAAAACTTATCGCATTAACCGAAGGCGGCTACAATCAACACTGGACGCGCAATATAATTTTTTCGCCAGACGGCAAAAAAATGTATGTTTCAATCGGTTCGAGCGGCAACGTCGATGTCGAACGAGACGCGCGCCGTGCCGCCGTCAACGAATATAATCCTGACGGAAGCGGTCATCGGCTGTTTGCGACGGGTTTGAGAAATCCGATTGGCTTGGCTTTTAATCCGGCGACGAAAGAGCTTTGGACGGCGGTCAACGAGCGCGACGGATTAGGCGACGAACTTGTTCCCGATTTCGTTACTTCGGTTAAAGACGGCGCGTTTTACGGCTTTCCGTATGCTTATATCGGGCAAAACGAAGAACCGCGCCGCAAAGGAGAAAATCCTGAAGTCGTCAAAAAAACAATCGTGCCGGACGTTTTAATTCAAGCGCATTCCGCCGCGCTCGGCATCGTTTTCTACGACGGCAAAATGTTTCCCGCCGATTATCGGGGCGACGCTTTTGTCGCGCTGCACGGCTCGTGGAATCGTGAAAAACTGACGGGCTACAAAATCATTCGCGTTCGTTTCAAAGACGGAAAATTAATCGAAAACGCTTACGAAGATTTTCTGACGGGCTGGTTGTCCGACGAATCAGGCAGCGAAGTTTGGGGCAGACCCGTCGGCTTGCTGGTCAATTCCGACGGCTCGCTTTTGATTTGCGACGACGGTGCGGATAAAATCTGGCGCGTCAGCTTTTAAAATAGAAAACGGAAAATGGAAAATGTAAGAAATACTTTTTAATTTTCCGTTTTCCGTTTTTTGTGTTTATGAAAAAAACCTTGAAAATCGTCGCCGTTATTTTGTTCGGCGCATTTTTTATCGCGCAGTTTATTCGACCTGACCGCACAAATCCGCCGACAGTGCAGGCAGAAACTTTGGAAGCGTCAACGCAGATGCCGGACGATGTGAAGAAAATTTTGGCGCGCTCGTGCGCCGATTGCCATACGAACACGACTGCTTATCCCTGGTATTCAAACGTTACGCCCGCAAATTTTTTTCTCGCGCATCACATCGAAGAAGGACGACAAACTTTGAATTTTTCAATTTGGAATACTTACGAGCTGCGCCGAAAACGCCGCAAACTCGACGAAATTTGCGAACAGGCGACGAGCGGTGAAATGCCTTTGCCTTCTTATCTATGGATTCACGCCGACGCGAAAATGTCGGACGAAGAAATAAAAACTTTGTGCGATTGGGCGGACGCCGAAAAAGCGCGGCTTGAAAGCGGGCAGTAATAAATTATTTTATTTTTATGGCGGAAAACTTTAGATTTTAGAAACACATCGAAAGCCGTGGAATTTTAAGACGAGATTGCCCACTAAAAAACAGATGAAAAATAAACGGTTCGGAAAATTAAAAATTACTTTTATCGCCCTGTTGAGCGTCTTCGCAAATCTATCGGCTTTACACACGTCCGCCGCCGCGCAAAAAGTCAAAACGGCTAATAAAAAACCAATTGTTTCAAACAAAACAAAAGTCGTCGTCGCAAACAAAATCGCCGCCGTTGCGAACAAAACTATCGACAATTTCGATGTTGACGAAGCGCAGCTTTTCGCGCTCGTCAACGCCGAACGAAGCCAGCGCGGGTTAAAACAGTTGTTGTGGGACGACGAGGTGGCGGACATCGCGCGCGCGTATTCCAAAAAAATGGCGATGGAGAATTTTTTCGGTCATTTCGACGCCGACGGCAAAAACGTCGGTGACCGCGCCAAAGCCGCGCGCTTAAAACATTGGAGTAAAATCGGCGAAAATCTTTTTTCGATAGAAAATCTCGCGCTCTTTGACCACTTCGCCGTCAAAAACTGGATGAAGTCGCCTACGCACCGCGACAACATTCTGGCGCTCGACTGGACGACAAGCGGCATAGGTATCGCTAAATCCGAGACGGGCGAGATTTTTATCACGCAAGTTTTTATTAAACGGTGAAATTAATGGAAAACAGAAAGTGGAAATGGAAAATGTCGGATTTATAAATTTCCCACTCTCCAGTTTCCGTTTTCCATTTACGACATTTGTGGCAAAATAAAATTTATGTCGCTTTTGAAAATCGTTAATTATCCTGCGCCGGTTCTGCTTCGGGTCGGCAAGCCGGTCGATGATTTTAACGACGATTTAAAACAGCTTATCGCGGATATGTTCGAGACGATGTATGCAGCAAAAGGCGTCGGGCTGGCTGCGCCGCAAGTCGCCGAATCCAAACGGCTTTTCGTGATGGATTGTTCGGGCGGCGAAGACGAAACGCAGAAATTAGCTTTGATAAATCCCAAAATCATACACGTCGAAGGCGCGCAGGAAGGCGAGGAAGGCTGTCTCTCGTTTCCCGGAATTTACACGACAATCGAAAGAAGCCTGCGCGCCGTCGTTCGCGCTCAAGACACATCCGGCAACTGGTTTGAACTCGACGGCACGGAACTGACGGCGCGCTGTCTGCTGCACGAAACCGACCACTGCGACGGAATTGTTTTCCTTGATAGAATGACGGTTTTGAAACGCGAGATGGCGAAGCGGAAGATTAAGAAACTGCAAAAGACGGGCGAATGGAATTAAACTATGCCGCCGAAAATTAGAGAATTGATTGCCGAACTTGAACGAAACGGTTTTGCAAATCGCGGCGGAAAGGGAAGTCACCGAAATTTTAATCATCCGAAAAGAAAAAGGGCTTTGACGATTTCAGGAAAATTAGGCGCGGATGCCGAAAGGTATCAAATCAGGGACGTTAGAAATGCAATCAAAGAGGTAAAAGGAAAATGAAAAAATCTGACCTTTACAAAAAAATTGTCGTCTGGAGCGAAGAAGACAATTGTTTTATCGGAACTTGTCCCGAATTGATGGATGGCGGAGTTCACGGCAAAGATGCGTTAAAAGTATTTAAGGAACTTTGCATCGCCTGTGATGAAGTTATCGAAATTTACGAGGAAGACGGCGTTGTTCTGCCCGCGCCGAAAGAAATTGTTTTTGAAACAGCTTAAAATAAAAAAGAATAATTATGTTTCTTCCGGCTTTTTTATTAGAAGTAATGGACAAACTGCCGACCGTTGAATATATGTATGTCAGCGGAATAATTTTGGCATTGCTTGTTTTCGCCGCGACATATTTTCATCGTCAAGTCGGTTTAATTAGTTTGATACTGGTTGGATTTCTTTGCGTTCAGGACTTGGAAACGCCGGACGTTGTTGACGGTGTAATTAAAGAAGCCGGACAAAACTATATTAATCACTGGCATTTTTCGTGCCGCCTGACTTTAATTTTATCGGTGATATTATTTTTTGCGGCAATCATTTTAAAGCGCAGATTAAAACAGAAAAACAAACTCGATTAGAACAGGAAAAAATTATGCAGACACAAAAAAGTTTAGACGAATTTAAGAACGAGCCGTTCATCGATTTTACGAAAACGGAAAACGCTGACGCGATGAAGAAAGCGATTGAGCAAGTTAGAAGCGAGCTTGGGCGCGAATATCCGGTCGTCATAAACGGCGAAAAGATTATGCTCGAAAAGAAATTCGAGAGCATTAATCCGGCGGAAAAATCGCAAATAGTCGGCGTGTTTTCCGATGCCGACGCTGACGCCGCAAATCTCGTAACAAAAGCGATTGACGCGGCGACCGAAGCGTTTAAGACGTGGCGCAGTGTTCCGGCTCAAGAACGCGCCGAATATCTTTTCAAAGCGGCGCAGATTGTCCGCGACAGAAAACATTATTTCAGCGCGTGGATGATATTCGAGACGGGAAAAACGTGGGCGGAAGCGGACGGCGACACGGCGGAAGCGATTGATTTTCTCGAATTTTACGGGCGCGAGATGCTGCGCTGGGCGGGCGACCAGCCAATTACTAAACTCGAAGGCGAAGACAATCGTTTTGAATACGTTCCACTCGGCGTCGGCGCGATTATTCCACCCTGGAATTTTCCGCTGGCGATTATGTGCGGAATGACGACAAGCGCGGTTGTTTGCGGCAATACGACCGTTTTAAAACCTTCGCCGGACGCGCCGACGGTGGCTTATAAATTTATTGAAGTCTTGGAAGAAATTAATTTACCGAAAGGCGTCGTCAATTTTCTGGCGGGAAGCGGCGCGGCTGTCGGCGAACATCTTGTGCAAAGTCCGAAGACGAGATTTATATCTTTTACGGGTTCAAAAACCGTCGGTCTGCATATTTACGAAGAAGCCTCGAAAACGCGCGAAGGGCAGAATTGGATGAAGCGCGTCGTGGCGGAGATGGGCGGCAAAGACGCGATTATTGTTGACGAAGACGCGAATCTGGACGACGCCGCAATCGGAACTGTGCAAGCCGCGTTCGGTTTTCAAGGTCAGAAATGTTCGGCTTGCTCACGCTTAATTGTCAACGAAAAAGTTCACGACGAGCTGTTAAATAAAATCCTCGAGCATACAAAAAAGCTGAAAATCGGCTTGCCGACCGAAGCCGACACGAATATGACCGCCGTTATCAATCAAAAATCTTTCGACAACGCGACGCGAATGATTCAAAAGGGAATCGAAGAAGGCGGAAAAATCGTAACGGGCGGCGGCGGCGACAATTCAAACGGTTTTTATATCGAGCCGACGATTATCGACGACGTGCAGCCGGGCGCAACCGTCGAGCAGCAGGAAATTTTCGCGCCCGTTCTTGCGGTTATCAAAGCAAAGGATTTTGACCACGCGCTTGAAATTGCAAACGACACGCAATACGGCTTGACCGGCGCGGTTTATTCGGAAAACGAGGAAAAGCTGGAAAAAGCGCGGCGCGAGTTTCACGTCGGCAATCTTTATTTGAATCGCAAATGCACCGGTGCGCTCGTCGGCGTTCACCCGTTCGGCGGTTTTAATATGTCGGGAACGGACTCGAAAGCCGGCGGGCGCGAATATCTTTTACAGTTTATGCAAGGGAAATCAATCGCGCAGAAAATAAAGGCGAACAAGCGGGACGACAGCCAAGAAGTTTCGAGCGCTGGCGACACGACGGCGAAGGCGTTTTAGTAAAAGTTTTAGAATGAAAAAAACGCATTTAACCAAACAAACATTTATCGTTTTGTTGATTTTGTTCGGCTTGATTGTTTCGCAAAAACTTCTGCCAACGGCGAAAATGCAAACAAATCAACCGACGCCGCGCTTTCCGGTCAAGCGCGAAGAATCGGCGGAAACGTGGCGGCGCGACGGTTTGAATGCAATCGAGCAAGCGAAGAAAAATAAAATCCGCAAGGGAAAAGCCAAAAACGTCATTCTGTTTCTCGGCGACGGAATGGGAATTACTACGTTGACAGCGGCGCGGATTTTGGAAGGTCAGATGCGCGGCGAAAGCGGCGAGGAAAATCGTCTTAGTTTTGAGCAATTCCCGAATGTCGCGCTCTCGAAAACTTACAGCGCGAACCAGCAAACGTCGGACTCCGCGCCGACGATGAGCGCGATTATAACGGGCGTCAAAACCGACGAAGGCGTTTTGTCGGTCAATCAAAACATTGTGCGCGGCGATTATAAAACAGTTGCCGGAAACGAAACGGAAAGTCTTTTGGAGATGGCGGAAGACGCCGGAAAATCGACGGGCGTCGTTACGACGGCGCGCCTGACGCACGCGACTCCGGCGGCGTGTTACGCGCACACGGCTGACCGCGATTGGGAATCGGACAAAGATATTTTCGACCGCAAAAAAGATGCGTTCAACGCAAAATTTCCCGACATCGCGCGCCAGCTTCTTGAATTTAAACACGGCGACGGTTTGGAAGTTGCAATCGGCGGCGGGCGCACGAAATTTTTACCGAAAGAGACGAGCGACCCCGAATATGAAACGGTCAAAGGCGAGCGTCTCGACGGTAGAAATTTGCCGGACGAATGGCTGAAAAAATATAAAAACTCGGCTTACGTTTGGAACAAGCGGCAGTTTGACGCGATTGACGCCAAGAAGACGAAACATCTGCTCGGACTTTTCGAGCCATCGCATCTGCAATACGACTACGACCGCCCGCGAGACCGCGCGGGCGAGCCTTCATTGAGCGAGATGACGGCGAAGGCGATTGACGTTTTATCGAACAATAAAAAAGGTTTTTTTTTAATGGTCGAAGCGGGCAGAATCGACCACGCGCATCACAACGGCAACGCTTTTCGCGCTCTGACCGACGCAGTTGAATTATCGAACGCCGTTCGCACAGCCGAATCGAAAATAAATCTCGATGACACTTTGATAATCGTAACCGCTGACCACAGCCACACTTTTACAATGGCTGGCTACCCTATTCGCGGAAATAATATTTTAGGTCTCGTGCGCGAAGTTGACGACAACGGAATTGTCGAAGAAAAAGACAAGGGCGATAAAAACGGCAAGCCTTTTACGACGCTCGGCTACGGCAACGGCAAAGGCTATCGCGGCGGCGAGCGACCCGTTTTAAGCGAAGAACAGGTTACAAATCCCCAATACAAACAGGAAGCCGCCGTTCCTTTAACGGATGAAACGCACGGCGGCGAAGATGTCGGAATTTTCGCCGACGGCGCAAACTCTTATTTAATTCGCGGTGTGATGGAACAAAACTGGATTTTCTACGCGATGCGCGAGGCGATGAGATTCAAAAAGAAGACAGAAGACAGAAGATAGAAGACAGCATAAATTTTGCTCTCTCTGATTTCTGATTTCTGATTTCTGTATTATGAAAATCGTTTTTATGGGAACGCCGCTCGCCGCCGTTCCGAGCTTGCAGAAATTACTCGACGAGCGGCACGAAGTCGTCGCCGTTTGGACGCAGCCCGACAAACCGGCGGGGCGCGGCAATCTGGTTAAAATGTCGCCCGTAAAAGAGTTTGCGGTTGAAAATAATCTGCCTGTTTTTCAGCCCGCGAAAATTAAAACTGTCGAAAGTGTCGAGCTTTTTAAATCGCACAAAGCCGATGTCGCCGTCGTCGTCGCTTACGGAAGAATTTTGCCGGAAAGTTTTTTAAATGCGTTTCCAAATGGCGCAATAAACGTTCATTTTTCCCTGTTGCCGAAATATCGCGGTGCTGCTCCGGTAAATTGGGTGATTGTCAACGGGGAAACAAAAACCGGCGTAACGATAATGAAAATGGACGCCGGACTTGATACGGGAGATATTTTGCAGCAAAGCGAAACATTGATTGACGCGGACGAAAACGCGATTGATTTGATGGCGCGGCTCGCTTTTGAAGGCGCAAATCTTTTGAGCGAAACTTTGAAAAATTTCGACCGCATCAAACCGCAGAAACAAAACGATATTGACGCGAGCTACGCGCCGATTCTTGTTAAAGAAGAAGGCAGAATAAATTGGGAATCGCGTGCCGCGACCGTTAAAAATCACGTGCGCGGCTTTCAGCCGTTTCCAACTTCGTTCACCAATTTTCGCGGCAAAAAGTTAACCGTCTGGAAGGCAAAAGAAATTGAGAATTACGAATTTCAAACTGCGAATTACGAGTTCGGCGAGATTTTGCGGGCGACGGGCGGCGAGCTTGTCGTCGCCTGCGGAAACGAAACGGCGCTGCAAATTCTGGAACTGCAAATCGAAGGAAAACGGCGAATGAGCGCGCGCGATTTTTTGAACGGAATTAAAATCGATGTGGGCGAAATGCTCGGTTAAATCTGTTTTTCAAAAACGGCGGCGAGAATTTTGAAATGAACAAAGACGGCGCTTTTCAAATTATAACTTTCTACGAATTCAAAAATTTCGCCGACGAAAAACTTTTAGAAATAAAATCGTCGGCGCGCGCCGCAATGCGCGAACACTCGATTTTCGGAACGATTATTCTGGCGCGCGAAGGCTTTAACGCGACGGTTTTAGGCGCGCCAAAGGATGTTGAAAAATTCGTCGCCGAAGCCGAAAAAATTCTGGACACGCGGATAAATTACAAATCTTCGTTTCACGCCGAAAGTCCGTTTCGGCGCGTAAAAGTAAAGATAAAGCCGGAAATCGTAACGCTCAAACAATCAGTTAAAATCGAAAAGGCAAAGGGCGAAACGCGCGCGGTGGCATCAGAATGGAACAAGATTATTTCCGACGCCGAAACGCTCGTTCTGGACGCGCGCAACGATTACGAATTTCGCGTCGGAACATTTCGCGGAGCGGTTAATCCGCGCACGGAAAAATTCAGCGATTTGCCTGCGTTTGTCGAGAAAAATCTCAATCCTCAGACGCACAAAAAGATTGCGATGTTCTGCACGGGCGGCGTTCGCTGCGAGAAATTCGCGCCGTACTTATTGAGTTTGGGCTTTGAAACGGTTTATCACCTTGACGGCGGAATTTTGAAATATCTGGAAGAAACGCCCGAAGACGAAAGTTTGTGGACGGGCGAATGTTTCGTCTTTGACGAGCGCGTTTCGGTTGACGAAAATCTGCGAAAGGGAAGCGAAAAGGATTTGAGCGCGGGAGTGAAAGCGACGGTAAAATCCAAATGATAAAAGTTTCGCCCGCGCGTCTTGCGGCTTTTGAAATCTTGCAAAAAATCGAACGCAAACGCGCGTTTTCTTCCGCTTTGCTGCCGATTTACGAAGAAAAACTCGCGGCGAATGACAAAAGTTTGTGCCACGCTTTAACGCTCGGCGTGCTGCGAAACCGGATTTATCTTGACCGCATCGTTCAATCTTTTAGCCGAACGAAAACTGAAAAATTCGATTTAGAAATTTTAAACGCCTTGCGGCTCGGACTTTTTCAACTGCTTTTTCTCGACCGAATTCCGGCGCATTCGGCGATAAATGAATCGGTCAATCTCGTTCATCTGGCGAAAAAACGCTCGGCGTCCGGCTTGGTCAACGCGATTTTACGGCGCGCGGCGCGTGAAAGAGATTTCAAGTTTGAATTTGCCGACCCGATTGAAAAAGTTTCAATCGAAACCTCGCATCCGCGCTGGTTGATTGAACATTGGGCGCGCTCGTTTGGCTTTGAAGAAACCGAAAAACTTGCGCGCGCCGATAATGAAACGCCGCCGCTTGCTTTTCGCCTGACAAAGAAATCGGACGCGCAGACGGTCGAAACTTTGCGCAAACTCGGCTTGGAAATCGTCGCGTCAACGGTTGCCCGCGACGGTTTTCGCGCGCTCAATACAAACCAAATGCTTTTCGCTTTTGCCCAAAGCGGAAAAATTTATTTTCAGGAAGAGTCTTCTCAACTTGTCGCCGAAGCCGTAAAACTCGAAAAAGGCGAAAATTTTCTCGACGTTTGCGCTGCGCCGGGCAGTAAGTTTACGCAATGCGGAATGCGGAACGCAGAACGCGGAACTGAAAATCGTAAGCCGGAAAACACGAAGAAAAATCAAAATCCGCAATCCGCATTCCGCATTCCGCAATTGTTCGCCGGTGATTTGCACGAACATCGACTTCGTGTTTTGCGTGCGTCGGCGGCGAAACAGGGTTTAAGTGATTTGAATCTAACCGCTTACGACGCCGAAAACGCGTTGCCGTTTGCCGCCGAAACTTTCGATTGCGTTCTTCTCGACGCGCCGTGTTCGGGAACCGGAACGATTCGGCACAACCCGGAAATCCGTTATTTTCTGCGCGAAACTGATTTTCCCGAATTGCAGGCGAAACAACTTAAAATCCTGACAAACGCATCAAAGACGGTGCGGCGCGACGGGCGCGTCGTTTATTCCACTTGTTCGCTTGAGCGTGAAGAAAATGAAACCGTTATCGAAGATTTCTTGAGCGCAAACGAAGATTTTGAAAAAATCGCGCCCAATGTGCCGCCGCGATTTTTAACCGGCGAAAACTTCGCGCGAACTGTTCCGGCGCGAGACGACTGCGACGGATTTTTTATCGCCGTTTTACAGAAAAAATAAATATTCTTTAACGTTTTAACAAATTTTCGCCTCGCCGCGCGCGGCAGAAAAATGTTAGACTTCTGTTTGATTTTCCGCTTTTTCGAGAACAAATAAAATGAGCATCGCAAAAAAGAGCGCTTCGGCGCTCGGCAAATTATTAACGGTCGTCGTGCTAGCCGCCGCCTTTGCCTCCGGGCTTGTCGGCGTCGTTTATATGTCGCTGCGCGGCGACGAAATGAAAGTTCCCGAAATCGTCGGCAAAGACTTAAGTCAAAGCAAACAAGAACTAGCCGAACTTGGCTTAAAGGTTCAGAAAAGAGCCGACCGTTACAGCACGGAAAAGCCGAATACGATTTTGGAACAGATTCCTAAAGCTGGCGATACGGTAAAAACCGGTCAAATGATTTTAGTTGTAATAAGCAAAACTAACCCGGACGCGCCGGACGAAGCGCCCGCGACGCTGAAAAAGAGCGGCACGGACGAAGACGACACGGAAAAAATAGAAGAACTTATTTCAGACAAACCGAAAAAGGCGGCGAATAAAGCCAACACCAACGCCGGTTCATCCAATCAGCCGAAAAAGAAAACTTCCACGACGCGCGACGTTTTGAGCGGAAATTCAAACAATTCAAACTCGAATTCCGCAGCGGGCAATTCGTCTAATTCAAACAAAACAGACTCGAACGGCAATTCATCGAAAGATAATCAAAATGGCGCGAGCAACTCGAACAAAGCGACGAGCCAGCCCGTCGATACGAAAAAACCAAATGACGGCGGCGGCGCTAAACCCGCGCCCGCTAAAACGCCCGCGAAACCACCTGCAACTATAACGGGCGGCGAGGCGCGCCCGCGCAAAACGCCGTAGTAATAAAGGTTTAAGCAACCGAAAGTTTTGTTTCGGCAACCAAGTGAAAAGAAAAATCCGTCTCAAATTCAAGAAAGCGTTTTTATAAATGTTTGAAATTGCGCCATCAATTTTATCGGCGGATTTTGCGCGGCTGGCTGAAGAAATCGGCGCGGTCGAAGCAGGCGGCGCGCGCATTCTGCACGTCGACGTGATGGACGGACATTTCGTGCCGAACATCACGCTCGGGTTTCCCGTCGTCGCGTCGATTCGGCGGGCGACCCGTCTGAAAATCGACGCGCATTTGATGATAAGCGAGCCGAGCCGTTACGCGGCGAAATTTGTCGAAGCGGGCGCGGATATGGTTTCGGTTCACGTCGAAGCCGACGCGCATCTTCAGCGAACGCTTGTCTCAATTCGCGAAGCGGGCGGAGAGAGCGGCGCGGCGATAAATCCGGCAACGCCGCTCGTCGCGCTCGAAGAAGCCCTGCCGTTTGCCGATTACGTCGTGCTGATGTCGGTCAATCCGGGTTTCGGCGGGCAGAAATTTATCGAAACTTCGATTGATAAACTCGCGCGCCTGCGCCGGATGATTGACGAGCGAAATCTGCCGACGCGCATCGAAATCGACGGCGGCGCGGGGTTTGAAAACATCAAAAAAATTGTCGAGGCAGGCGCCGATATTGTCGTCGCAGGCTCATCGGTTTTCGGCGCGGGCAAACCGACCGAAGCCGTTAAAGAATTGATTGAAAAGGGAACGGTTTGGGTTTAGACAGAATTAAAGAATTAAGAATTAAAATTTAGAATTGGTAAGAACTTTTCTTAATTTTTAATTCTTAATCCTTAATTGAATAAAGAGGTGTTTATGTTATTTCGCAACAGCAGAAGAAGGTTGATTTCTGGTTTTTTAGTTGTCTTGAGTTTGGCTTTTGCTCCGGCGTTTATCGTCGCGCAGCAAAACAGAAACAACGACGCATCGCCGGTACAGCGGCTTGAGGTAATGCGTCAGCGGCTTGATTCGCTGCGGCGCTCGATTGGCGGCGCTGTATCTGCTTTCAAAGACGACGGCAAAAAGGACGATAAATCTAAAAAAGACGATAAGACGACGCTCGAAACGCCGGTCGGACGCCTGAAGGGTCTGGAAAAGGAAGCATCGCGCCTTCAGTCGGACGCAACGAACCTGCGCGGTAAAATTGAGCGCGCCGAAAAATACGAAATCAGCGAAATTGACCAGTTGGAAACTGCCGTCGGCGATTTGCAAAGCCGCGTCGATAAGACTTTGACCGAAACGGCGAGCGCGCGCGCAACCGTTCAATCGGATGTCGGCAAGCCGCGCGAAGTTAAAAAGAAAGGAAAGTTTTTGGGCATTTTCGGCGGCGGCGGCAACGACGAATACGAAGAACTTATCGGAACGGTTACGCCCGGGCGCGACCGCGAGCTGTTCGTCGTCGCCACGCGCGAAGTGCGCAAAAACAATTACGATGTCGGACGGCTTTTATTTCAAACTATCATCACGACTTACCCCGATTCGTCGTATCTGCCGATGGCAAAACTTGCCGTCGCCGATTCGTTTTTTCTCGAAGGCTCGACCAGTTCCTTGATTCAAGCCGTGCAGGGCTATCAGGACTGGCTGACGTTTTTCCCGACGCACCCGCTCGCCGACCGCGTGGTTTTGAAAATCGCCGAGTCCGAGATGCGCCAAATCGGTTTGCCCGACCGCGATTCGACGCACGCGCGGCGCGCCGAACAGCGTCTGAAAGCCCTTTTTGAAAAATATCCGAACACGATTTTGAAAAAAGACGCGCAGCAGCGTCTCGGCGAAGTGCAGGACAACTTGGGTCTGCACAATTTGTATATCGCCAATTTTTATTACGGAACGTCGGTCAACCAGAAAAAAGGCGGCTTGAAGGGCGCGCAGTCGCGTTACCGTGAAATTCTCGACAAATATCCGAATTTTACGTTTATGGACGAAGCGCTTTACCGGCTCGCCGTAACGTATCTGGTCGAAGAAGAAACCGACCAGGCGGCGAAATACTTTCAACGTCTCGTGCGCGATTATCCGAACAGCGATTACGTCGAAAAGGCGAAAGAGCAGTTGCAGATTATCGGCGCGACCGTTCCTGCGCCGAACCCGGAAAGACAAAATGTTCTGCCGCCCGAAAAAAAATCGTTTATCGGAAATTTCAAAAACCAGCTTTTCGGCGTTTATCCTCTGACGATTGATAAAGACGGAGTTTTGATGACCGACGATTTCGACAAAACCAAATTCGAGCTAATCGACCAGATTATCGAAAATCAAGGGGACATTTCTGCGGCGCAGATTCCGAAATCGCTGACGACCGTGATAAAGCAAAATACGGTTCAACCGCAAAAATAATTGTTACAAAGCAAGGAGCGTGAATTTTGGTTCAATATATTCGCCGAACATTCTGCGGGCTAGATTTCACGCTTCTTTCATAGTCGAAATTCAATGAAAATTAAAATAATCGTCATCGCGCTTTTTTTGTCAATCCTCTCGCAAAGCCTTTTCGCTCAAACAAATAATCAAGCAACGAACCGAAAATCAATAAACATTTCGGCGGCGAAAACTATTAAAACGCTTTCAACCGTTCAAAATAATTTCGGGCGGCAGGAAGAAAGGCAGCAGCAAACCGAAATATCGCGCGGGCGGCGCGCGCTCGCTTACGCCAAGCTGCTTGAAGGTCAAAGACATTTATGGAAAATGAAGCGCCTGCGCTCGCAAGCCGGACTCGCAAACGGCGCGCGGCTCGCCAAAGATGCGCTGCAAAAGGCTGTCGAGCTTGACCCGACGCTTGCCGAAGGTTACGCCGCGCTCGCCGAGTTGACGGCGCAAATGCCGCCGAACGATTTGGACGGAGCGATTTTGCTCGCCAATATCGCCGTTAAAATCAACCGCGACAATTTCGGCGGTCATCGTCTTCTGGCGCGACTCTACACGATAAAAAGCAATCTCAATCGCGGCGATTTAGACGCCGGTTACGCGAAGAAAGCGATTGTCGAATGGACGGAAATCGCGCGGCTCGACCCGCGCAGCGCCGAAGCCTTCGCCTTTTTAAGCGAATTTTACGAAAAGACGAATAAAACCGCCGAACGCATCGACGCGCTGCGCCGCTGGATTTCCGCCGCCGCGCCGCTCGAACCCGGATTTTACCGGACGGTTTTCGGCGGTCAGGAAGAACTTTCGCCTGAAAACGCTACAATAAAACTCGGCGGCGCGCTGCTCGACGCCGGGGAGACGAGCGAAGCGGTCGAAATTTTAAGCCGCGCCGTCGCCGACAATCCCGAAAACACTCGTGCAATCGAATTGCTGCGCGAAGCAATCGAAAATGCCGACGCGCTCTCGTCGGCAAAAGCGGTTCAAGCATTAACTCAAGCGGTTTTCGCCAATCCCGAAAACGTTTCGCTCGTCGCGCTGCTCGCGCAAACCGAAGCGCGCGGCGGACACACGGACGAGGCGGCGAAAATTCTACGCGCAGCATCGGCGAAGCTCGCCGAAAAAGATAAAAACACGGCGGCGAATTTGCAGAGTGTTTTGGGAGATGTCTATGCAAACGCAGACCGTTTTGCGGACGCGATTGCGGTTTATGAAAATTCGCTGAAGGCGCGCGGCATTGACGGCGCGACCGTGGTGCAGGACGACGAGCGCGATTTCGCCGTTCGCGTCTTCGAGAAAATGATTCAAACTTTCAAACGAGCCGACCGAATTAACGATGCGAAAGCAGTTATCGAACGCGCGCGCGCTCTTTTCGGCAAAACCGATTCGTTTTCCGATAAGCAATTGATTTTACTTTACCGCGAAACGGGCAAAACGGCGGATGCTTTGCGAACGGTGCGGCAACTGCGCGGGCGAAACGGCGAAGATTTCGGCTTGCTGCGAACCGAAGCCTTGATATTAACCGACGCCGGACAAGTTGACGAAGCCGTCGCCCTTGTTAAACCGCTAATCGGCAAAAGCATTGCGGCAAAGGCGAAAAGCGGAGGAGTTGTTAAAACCGACGAAAATTCTTTTGCGATTTCATCGCCGATGTTTGACGATTTTACCAATTACCTTTTTATTTCCAGTCTATACAGTCAGGCAAAGCGCGGCAGAGAAGCAATTGAAGCGGCAAATCAAGCGATTTCCGCCGCCGCTGCCGGCGAAGAACGCAGGCAAATTGCAAAGTTGGCGCTGGCGACGGCACAGCAGACGGCGGGCGATTTTGCCTCTGCCGAAACGACTTTGCGCGAGCTTTTGCGGCAAACGCCGGGCAATCCGATTGCGCTCAACAATCTCGGCTATTTTCTCGTCGAGCGCAATACAAAACTTGACGAAGCCTTGAGTTTGATCGCGCAAGCGGTGAGAATCGACTCGTCAAATCCGTCTTATTTAGACAGTTTGGGCTGGGCGTATTTCAAACTGGGACGGCTCGAACAAGCCGAAAAATATCTGAAAGAAGCCGTGCGTATCGACGCTTCTTCGGCAACTATTCAAGAACATCTCGGCGATGTTTTTCATAAGCAAGGCAAAATCGAACAAGCCAAATCAAATTGGCAAAAATCGTTAGCGTTAACGACCGAAGCAGAACAAGCGGTGCGCCTTAAATCAAAATTAAAAGCGGCAAAGTAAATCGCCGGAGGTCAGAAATTTTAATTTTCTCTCCGCGAAATTTGCGTTTAATCCACATCGCGGCGGTAAAAAAAAAGATTTTTTAAAATATAGGTCAATTATGTTTAATTTACGGGGCAAAATTAACGATTTGAGGTTGACGATTTACTCCCGGAGATTTATTCTTAATTGTTCACGCGCAGTTTTCTGAAACTTGAAACCGATTAGCGATTTATTTTAATCGGTAGACAATTTTCTCCTTCAACAAGAGTAAAACGCAAAACTTAACGGGCAGACGAAAAATCTTTGTTTGTTCAAAACCTTTTCCGACAAAGGCAACTCCGCAGCGATGCGGCAGGCGCAAAATCGTGAGTCTCAAAACAAGACGTGTTTTGAGATGGTCAGATTTCCGAAGTGAGGTATCCGATGAAAGTCCGACGAATCCTGTATTTATTCAATCTACTGCTGATTTTCCTTTCGTTTCAAACTGTTTTTTCGCAAAACAATTCGAGTAAAATTTATTATTCGTTTGACGCGGCATCCAAAAGAATCGTTCTTCCGTCTCTGCGCGAGCGCATTAGCGGCGGCGGCACTGAAGTTTCGGTCGAAAAATCGAAAACTTCCGGCGGCGAAAGGTCATCCGTCGCAATTGAATCGCTTGAACGGCGCGTTTTCGATTTGGTCAACGAACGTCGAACTGCCATCGGTTTGCCGCCGCTTGCGTGGAACAAAGAAGCGGCAAGCGCGGCGCGCATTCACTCGGCAAATATGGCGGCGCTGAATTTTTTCAGCCACACGGGAACGGACGGCAAAAATGTCAGCGCTCGCGCCGCTTCGGTCGGGCTGACAAACTGCCATCAAATCGGCGAAAACATCGCCACCAATCGCGGCTTCAAAAGCCCGTTGGAAAGCGCTGTCCAAAGCTGGATGAACTCGCCCGGACACCGCGGAAACATCTTGAAGGGAGCGTGGCAGGAAACCGGCATTGGCGTCGCCGTCAAAGCCGACGGAACTTATTTTTTTACGCAGGTTTTTGTTTTGAAATAACGAAAATTTTGACGCGAATATGAAAGATGAAGCGAGCGGCGCGGCTTGCTTCATCTTTTTTTGTTTTTTATGCTATACAAATGTTCGCCGAAAAAGAAACTTTCACGCTGCCGTCTTTTGCAAAAATCAATCTGCATCTGCGCATTTTAGGAAAACGCGACGACGGTTTTCACGAGCTTTGCACGATTTTTCAAACCGTTTCGTTAAAAGACCATTTAACTTTTCAATCGAATAGAAAACTGGTTTTGACGTGCAGCGACGAGAAAATTCCAATTGACGAACGAAATTTAATCGTGCGTGCGGCTGAAAAGTTGCGGGAAAAATATAAAATCGAAACGGGCGCTGCAATACATTTAGAAAAGAGAATTCCTGCGCCGGGCGGTCTTGGCGGCGGCTCGTCAAACGCAGCGGTTGCTTTAATTGGCTTGGCGAGTCTTTGGAAAATCGAATTTAATTCGGCTGAGCTTATTGAAATCGGAAAACAACTCGGCGCTGACGTGCCGTTTTTTTTTCGCGGCGGAACGGCGCTCGGCACGGCGTGCGGCGACGAGATTTCTCCGTTAGACGATTGGACGAAAAATGGAAAGCGTCTTTTAATTGTTACGCCGGACGTGTCGGTTGCGACGCCCGCTGCTTTCGCGCGATTAAATGCCGCTCGCTTGACAAATAATTCGTCAAAAAGTATTCTTCAAATTTGTCGCACCGCGGCTAAAATACTTGATTTAGAACTGTCGAACGCCGCAAACGACTTTGAAAACACGGTCTTTCAAATAGAACCCGAAATCGGGCGCGTCAAAGAAAAACTTTTAAGCTGCGGCGCGTCTCGCGCGATGCTTTCGGGCAGCGGCGCAAGCGTTTTCGCTCTTTTCGGCAATGAAGAATTGCTGAACAACGCCGCCGTCGAATTAAAGAAAGAACGAAGTTGGCGTGTTTATAAAGTCGATACGATTTCCGGTCGAGAATATCGCGCGGCGTTAAGTCTTGAAGACGATTTCGACGAGCGAAAGTTGTAATTTTATTGGGGCGTAGCCAAGTGGTAAGGCACCGGGTTTTGGATCCGGCATTCGTAGGTTCGATCCCTCCCGCCCCAGCATTTATTTTTTTTATTTTTTATTAGACGGGCAGTTTTAATAAAACAAACTGCTCGTCGTTTATTTATATTTGGCGCGGCAATGAGCGTAACAGGCAACATAAAAGTCTTTTCGGGAAACGCGCATCGGGATTTAGCCAGCGAGATTTGCCATCATTTAAGCTGCGATTTGGGTTTTGCTAGCACTAACCGATTTTCGGATGGTGAGTTTAATTTTCAAATCGAAGAAAACGCGCGCGGCGCGGATGCGTTTATCATTCAGCCGACTTGCCCGCCGACCGACCAGAATTTGATGGAACTGCTCGTGATGCTCGACGCATTTCGGCGCTCGTCGGCAGAGAGGGTTTCAGCAGTTATTCCATATTTCGGCTATGCGCGCTCGGACAAAAAAGACCGCCCGCGTGTTCCGATTACGGCGAAATTGATTGCGAATTTAATCGACACGGCGGGCGCGCAGCGGATTTTAACCGTCGATTTGCACGCTCCGCAAATTCAAGGTTTTTTTGATATTCCGGTTGACCATTTATATGCCGCGCCGGTTTTTGTCGATTATTTTCAAACCAATCCGATTGAAAACCTAATCGTCGTCGCGCCCGACACGGGCGGCGCGGAACGCGCGCGGGCTTATGCAAAACGTCTTAACACGGGTTTAGCTCTGTGCGACAAGCGGCGCGAGAAGGCGAACGTCGCCGAAGTTATGAATATCGTCGGTGATGTCGAAGGGAAAAATTGTTTGATAATCGACGATTTATGCGACACGGCAGGCACAATCAGCAAAGTCGCCGAAGCCCTGCACAAAAGCGGCGCAAACGATATTTACGCCTGTTTTACGCACGCGGTTTTATCTGGCAACGCGATTGAAAACTTAAGCCGCTCGCATTTGAAAAAAATTATCGTAACCAACACGATTCCGCTTTGCGAAAAAGGCAAAAAGTTGCAAGCCGAAGGCAGAATCGAAGTTTTAAGCGTAGCAAAACTGCTTGCGTCGGCAATAAAATCAATTCACGACGAGACAAGCGTTTCGTCATTGTTTATTTAGAAATGATTCAAAGTTCAAGGTTCAAAGTAAAAATAACCTTGAACCTTAAACTTTGAACTTTGAACTTAAAATTATGGCAGACAAAATTATTATAAAAGCGGAAAAAAGAGAAGGTCGCGGCAAAAACGATACGCGGCGGCTGCGCGCGGCGGGCAGAGTTCCGCTGACGATTTACGGCGGCGGTGAAGATGCGGTCGCGGCGTCGGCGAGCATTCGTGATTTGGCGGCTGTTTTGAGAACCGAGAGCGGACCGAATACGCTATTTTCGCTTGACGTGGAAGGCGTCGGCGCGAGCGACGTGATTTTTCAAGCCCGACAGATTCATCCGCTCAAAGGTCGCCTGACGCACGCCGATTTGCGGCGCTTTTCAAAGGGCGAGAAAATCGAAGTTACCGTTCCGATTCACCTGCTCGGCGAACCGATTGGCACGAAAGAAGACGACGGCGTTCTCGAACAAACTTTGCGCGAAATCAAGATTTTGTGCGAGCCTTCGCAAATTCCCGAATCAATCGAATACGATGTCAGCGAATTAAAACTCGGCGATTCGGTTCACGTTTCGGATTTGAAATTCGATAAAAATCTCGAAGTTCACGAAGAGCCGGAAACAATGGTCGCGCACGTTGCGCTCGTCAAAGAGCCTGACCTCGAACCGGACATCGAAGCGGCAGAACCGGAAGTTGTCGGCGAAGAAGGCGACGCCGCCGAAGCGGATGGCGGCGACGAATCGGCGGACAAAAAATAATTTTTTGCAGGCGATTTCAGTTTGTTTTAGTTTATGAATTCGCTTGACGAAAAACGCTGGCTTGTTGTCGGCTTGGGAAATCCGGGCAAAGAGTATGAACGGACGCGCCATAATCTCGGCTTTATGCTGGTCGAACGGCTGGCGCGCGAGCTTCAAACGCAAATCAGGCGCGAAGAGTGTCGCGCTTTAATCGGACAAGCAGTTTTTGAAAATCAAAAGATTGAACTGGTCAAGCCGCAGACTTTTATGAATTTGAGCGGCGAAGCGCTCAATTGTTTGTTGAAAAAAGACGACCGCTCGGCGAAAAAGTTAATCGTCGTAACCGACGACTTGGCTTTACCATTCGGACGCATTCGTCTTCGCGCGAAAGGCTCGGCGGGCGGACACAACGGTTTGAAATCGATAATCGAATGTTTGCGAAGCGACGAATTTATACGGCTTCGCATTGGCATTCAGACCGAACATCCGATTTCCGACACGAAAAATTTTGTGTTAGACGAGTTTTCAAAAAACGATTTTGAAATTGTCGAAAAAGTTTTAGACGAAAGCGCCGACGCGATTCGCGCCGTTTTAATTGACGGCGTTGAAAAAGCAATGGCGAAATTTAATTAAAGGATGAAGGATGAAGGATGAAGGATAAAAATGAACCAGAAATTTAGTTTTACTTAATTTTTAATTATTTATTTATCCTTTATCCTTTATCCTTTATCCTTCAAAACACACCTTCTTGCTTCAGCTTTTAAGGTTGAGGCTCGAAAGCCAAAAGGAGGAAATAAATTGGCAAACAACAGAACATACGAAATTATGTATATCGCCGCGCCGGAGACGGCGGACGACGACGTTACAAAGCTGAACGAGGCAATCGTGCAGTTGATTGAAAAGGAAGGCGGCAGCGTTACGACTACCGAAAATATGGGGCGGCGCAAGCTGGCTTATCCGATAGACAAAAAAACCGAAGGTCATTACGTTTTGTTTGAAGTGCAGGGTTCGGGCAGCGAGATTGCCGAACTCGAACGGCGTTTTCGCGTCAACGACGCCGTGATACGGTTTATCACCGTGCGGGTTGACGAAGACCGCAAGCGTGCCGATAAACTACAGGCAAAGCGCGACGCGCGAACCAATCGTCGCAGCGCGGCAAATAATCGCGGTGATGCAAATCAGGAAAACCAAACCGAATCGGCGGTGCAAAATCAATAGAGGAGGAGCGAATTACAATGGACGAAACCCAAAAAAATAACGATGAAGAAATTGTCGCGGACAGCACAAATGTTGTTGCCGCCGCCGCCGCGCCGGATGTCGAAGCAATCGCCGAGTTGAAAAACGAGCGCCCGCCGCGCCGCTATCAACGCCGCCGGCAAGGAACGTTCGTTCCCGATTATATCGATTGGAAGGACGTAGACTTTTTGAAACGCTTTATACCGGAGCGCGGAAAAATTATGCCGCGCCGCATTTCCGGCATTTCGGCGAAAGACCAGCGAAGAGTTTCGCAGGCGATTAAACGTGCGCGCTCGATGGCGCTGATTCCGTTTGTAACGGATTAAGAAAAGGGAGAAATTTTTTATGGCAACGACAAAAATTCTGCTGCGCGAAGACATCGACAATTTGGGCGGGCGTGGCGAAATCGTCAAAGTAAAAGCCGGTTACGCGCGCAATTTTCTGCTTCCGAACCGGCTGGCGAGCCTTGCGACAAAAGGCAATATCAATCAAATCGAAAAGGAACGCACGGCGCTGTTAAATCGTGCGGCGACGGAAAGAACAGCCGCCATAGAACAGGCGGAAACGATGAAAGACGTTTCGCTGTCGTTTGAACGCAGAGCGGGCGAAGGCGGAACGCTTTTCGGTTCGGTAACGTCGATGGATATTGCCGAAGCGCTAAAGGCGCAGGGCTTTGAAATCGACCGCCGCAAAATCAATCTGAAAGACGCGATAAAGGAAACCGGCGATTTTACGGTCAACGTCAAACTGCACCGCGAAGTTACGCTGCAAGTTCCCGTAAAGATTCGCACCGAAGACGGCGGCGGCGCGCCGGTTGAAAAAACTGTAGATTCGGCAGATACGCAAGCCGAAACAGCATTGGCGGCGGCTGCGGATGAAACTAAAAATACTGCGACGGCGGAAACTTCCGACGAAGCCGAAAGCTAATAAAAACGGCAAAATAAATCGGCGAAAAATCTTTGTTTGTTCGCCCGATTTGTAGTAGCATCAAAGACTGCAAACCAGCTTCAAAGGTTTGCGGTCTTTTTTCTTCAAAACACTTTTTTAGACAATAAAAATCAGTAAAATAAAAAATTCTAAAGAGTTTTTTATTTTACTGACAACCGATTTCTCGATTCAAACGACGATGGCGACGCCCGAACAATTTCTCGAAAAACCGCTGCCGCACAGCAGCGATAGCGAGCGCGTGATTTTGGGCGCGATTCTTCTGGATAACGCGCTCGTCTCGCAGGCAATCGAAAAAATTCAGCCTGAGGATTTTTACTCGCCGCTGCACCGGAGAGTTTATCGCGCGATGATAACTTTGTTCGAGCGCGGCGAGCGGATTGACCCGATTTTAATCGGCGAGGAATTTAAAAAAGACGGCGGCATCGAATCGGTCGGCGGTCTTGCCACGATTACGAATTTAACTTACGGCTTGCCGCATTTTTCCGACATTCTCGATTACGCAAAGGTCGTCAAAAACAAATCAACCACCCGCAATTTAATCAAAGTCTGCAACCAGATTACGAGCGAGGCATTGGCGGAAGAAGAATCGGCGGAAGAAATCCTAGACCACGCCGAGCAGATGATTTTCGCGCTCGCCGACGAGAGAAGCCGGCAAGGTTTCGCGCACGTTAAACCCGTTGCCGAATCCGTTCTGGCGAAAGTTCAGGAATTTGCAAAAAGGGAATCGCACGCGCTGACGGGACTTTCAACCGGATTTCGAGATTTAGACCAGATGACTTCCGGCTTGCAGAAGACCGACTTGATAATCATCGCCGCGCGTCCGTCGATGGGCAAGTGCTTGGAAAAAAATAGTTTAATAGTGCTAAATGACGGAAGTGCGGCAACAATCGAAGAGATTTATAAGCGCAAATCGGCAAAACTTTTAACTCTCAAAGATAATTTTAAATTTTCTCAAACCGAAGCGAGCGACTTTATCGATGACGGCATCAAGCCGGTTTTTCTCGTTACGACCAGACTCGGCAGACAAGTTGAAACAACTATCACACATCCGTTTCTGACAATTCGCGGCTGGAAAAAACTTGAAGAAATAAAAGTCGGGACGAGAATCGCTGTCCCGCGCATTTTGAATATTTTCGGACAAAACGAGTGGCGCGAATGTGAAGTTAAAATTCTGGGTTATTTGCTTGGCGATGGTTGTTTGACGAAAGCAACGCCGGAATTTACGGTCGGGAATCCTAAACTTCAGGAAGATTTTGTGAAAGTTGTTAATGAGTTCAGCGGCATCGAAGCTGTGCAGTCAAATACTGTGAACCGCACATTTTCTTTCAGAATCCGAAAATCGAAAACTGTGAATGGCAGAAATAATCCGTTGACGCTGTGGCTGAAAACTATTGGTATTTTCGGCTGTGACAGTCATCAGAAATTTATACCGGCAGAAATTTTCACATTAAAGAAAGAACTCGTTGCGCTTATTTTGAATCGTCTTTTCGCAACCGACAGCTGGGCTTGCACCTTAACAGGCGGGCAGGTTCAACTCGGTTTTGGTTCGGTCAGTGAAAAAATGATTCGCCAGATTCAGCATCTTCTTCTTCGTTTCGGCGTGGTTGCGAGTTTAAAAAAGCGGAATGTGAAATATAAAGATTCGAGAAATCCGGCGTGGCAATTGGACATCACCGACGCGCTTTCAATCAAAACTTTTATCAGGGAAATCGGCATTTTCGGTAAAGAAGAATCCTTAAAATTCGCGCTGGAAAAACTCGAAAATCGAAATTATCAAACTAATAAAAATTTGATTCCGGTTGAGGTTTGGGAAAATCTCGGTGAAGCGAAAGGCGCGGAATCTTGTGCATCTGTGGCGCGGCGGGCTGAAATAAAAGGTTATACAAATATTCACGTCGGGAAGCGCGTGCCATCGCGCCGTCGTTTGGAAAATTTGGCGGCTGTTTTGCAAGATGAACTCTTGCAAAATCTGGCGACGAGTGAAATTTATTGGGACGAAGTGGTTTCAATTGAATATACGGGCGAAAAACAGGTCTATGATTTGACGATTCCCGGAACACATAATTTTGTCGCCAACGACGTTTGCGTTCACAACACAGCATTGTGCCTGACGATGGCGCAGAATGCGGCGATTTTAGAAAAGGCGGTCGTCGCCGTTTTCTCGCTCGAAATGTCGAAAGAGCAATTAGTGATGCGTATGTTAAGCTCTGAAGCACGCGTTGACGCGCATCGTTTTCGCACCGGATATTTGACGCGCGACGAATGGGGACGCCTTGCCGAATCAATCGGAGTTTTGTCGGAAGCGAAAATTTTTATCGACGATACGCCGGGAATTTCAGTTTTAGAGATGCGCGCGAAAACTCGTCGCCTTGCGACCGAGCAGAAACAGCTTGATTTAATCGTCGTCGATTATATGCAGTTGATGTCCGGCTCAAAACGCACCGAATCGCGCCAGCAGGAAGTTTCCCAAATCTCGCGCGAACTCAAATCGCTTGCAAAGGAAATGAACGTTCCGGTTATCGCGCTTTCACAACTTTCGCGCGCGCCTGAAGCGAGAAATCCGCCGAAGCCTCTGATGTCAGATTTGAGAGAATCGGGCAGTATTGAGCAGGATGCCGACGTTGTAACTTTTATTTACCGCGACGAATATTACAAACCTTCGGAAGAAAATGCCGGACTTGCCGAACTGCTGATTTCAAAACAGCGAAACGGTCCGACGGGTTCGGTAAAGCTCGCGTTTTTGAAAGAATTTACGCGGTTTGAAAATTATTTTGGAGAATAAAATATGATTGAAGATTTGCGTTATCCGATTGGACATTTCGACCGAACACTTGAAATTACGCCGCTCGTTCGTGATGAATTTATAAAAACCATTTTAGCCTTGCCGCAGCGCCTTGAAGCGGCTGTTTCCGGTTTGGACGAGCGGCAATTGGACACGCCTTATCGTCCCGAAGGCTGGACTGTCCGGCAAACCGTTCATCACATCGCCGACAGTCATTTGAATTCTTTTATACGATTTAAACTAGCTTTGACCGAAGACGCGCCGACGATTCGCCCGTATTTTGAAGACCGCTGGGCGCGCCTTCCCGACAGCTTTATGCCGATTGACGTTTCGATGAAAATTATACAGGGCTTGCATCTGCGCTGGGCGAAACTTCTGATGGAGATGTCGGACGCGGATTTCAAAAGGGAATTGATTCACCCGGAAACCGGCGCGTGGACGCTCGAAGGAATGCTCGGTTTATATGATTGGCACAGCCGCCATCACACCGCGCATATTACAAATCTACGGGCGCGAAATAACTGGTAAATTTTTCAACTAAAATAATTTAAATTTTTTGACCGAAAGATTTTTTCATTTTACAAATAATTTAATTTTCAATTTCAAACAAGGAAAATTAAACGATGGCTGAAGATATCAGGAAAAACCGTCTTTTGTCGCTCGACGTTTTTCGCGGGTTGACCGTCGCGGGAATGGTTCTGGTCAATAATCCGGGAACGTGGTCGGCGATTTATGCGCCGCTCGAACACGCCGAATGGCACGGCGCGACGCCGACCGATTTTGTTTTTCCGTTCTTTTTATTTATCGTCGGCGTTTCCATCGCGCTCGCGCTCGGCAGACGAGTCGAAACGGGCGGCGTTAATCGTGAACTTTATTTAAAAATCTTCAAACGCGCCGCGCTGATTTTTCTGCTCGGTTTGTTTCTCGCTACTTTTCCTTTTTATAATTTTTCGCGCGGCGAATGGCTCGACCTTTCAACCGTGCGTATTATGGGCGTTTTACAGCGCATCGCCGTTTGCTATCTGTTTGCCGCGCTGATTTTTATAAACACAAACTGGAAACAGCAAACGATTATCGCCGCCGCTTTGCTCGTCGTTTATTGGGCGCTGATGACTTTGATAAATGTTCCGGGCTGTGAAGTTACGACGTTTGACGACAAAGCGTGCAATCTCGCCGCATACATTGACCGTCTCATTCTGACCGAAAATCACACGTGGCGGCAATCGAAAGTTTTTGACCCCGAAGGTCTTCTTTCAACCGTTCCGGCGATTGCGACGACTTTAGCGGGCGTTCTGTGCGGTCAATGGCTGCGGCAAAAACGCGAAAACTACGAAACCGTTTCGGCGATGTTTTTCTACGGCGTCGCGCTGACGGCGCTCGGCTGGTGTTGGAGTTTGTTGTTTCCACTCAACAAATCTTTGTGGACGAGTTCGTATGCGGCTTATACGACGGGTTTGGCACTGTGTTTTTTAGGTTTTTGCTATTGGTTGATTGATATAAAAGGCTATCGAAAATGGACAAAGCCGTTCGTCATTTTCGGCACAAACGCGCTTGTTTTATTCGTCGGTTCTGGCGTGATGGCGAGAATTTTAGGTTTGATAAAATTACCGGACGCGAGCGGCAAAACCATTTCCTTACAGCAAACAATTTTCTACAACATATTCCTGCCCGTCGCCGCGCCGATTAACGCATCGCTTTTGTATGCGATTTCATTTATTTTGGTGTGGCTGTTTTTGATGTGGCTTTTATACAGAAAACGGATTTTTATAAAGGTCTAACGGCAGAGTTGACGTGGACGGAAACCGGCAATACGCAACGTCAGGGAAATGAGCGACGTGAACTCGGCAACCGTTTGCAGTTGCGTATCGTTCAGTTCCACTAGACTCGTTACAACTTTTTCTTTGGTAGAAATCATACGACATTATTTTACAACGAGCCGCCTAAAATTGCATTTCAAATATCAGAATGTTGAGGGAAACTGAGAAACAGCCGAACGACGGAGATGACGTGGCGCGAAACCGCTACGGACAAGTTTAGGTTTAACGGACGACGTTCATAGCAAAGTAGCTGTTTCGCGCTCACGTCCATTGAATTGTTGGCTGGCGCCGTCATCTTTAGCACATTTTTCTCAAACGATACGCCGCGTGATAGAATACAAATTTTAGAAACTATGCCAACCGTCAAACAAGCCAAAGTCAAAGAAACTAGACTGCCCGAAAAAGGTTCCACGCGCATCGAACGCGGCATCTACCGCGTCAACTATCCGTCGCACAAAGGTATTAGAGTCTATCTGAAATTTAAAGACACCGAACATCAAAAAGTCTTCGGCTTGAGCGGTGGCGAGCGGAAAGCACTTGCCCAAGCGCGAAAGTGGCGCAAAGAAAAACTGCGCGAAATTCAAAACTTGCCGGAAGCCCAAAACCCGTTGAGAAAAATACAATCAAACAACAAAAGCGGCATCGTCGGAGTTCGGCGCGGGCGCACGGCGTGGAGCGCGACGTGGAGTGCGACGTGGACTGAAAACGGCACACAATTTCATCGTTCGTTTTCGATTGAAAAGTTTGGCGAAGACGAAGCCTTTCGCCTTGCCTGTCAAGCCAGACGCGATGCCGAAAAACGGCTCTACGGACAAGTTTTTCAAGACGCACTCAAAAGTAACGAGCGTTGATTGCCACCACGAGACAGCCAAAGGTTGAGATAACGTGGGCAAAAACCGAATACGCACAACGTGATGGAAAAGAAGAAAGTTCAAACAGAGTCGCTGTTTTTGCCTCACATCCAATGACTTGTTAGATGCGTCTTCATCTTCAGCACGCTGTTCCACTACGCGCAACTTTGCGTGAAATGCGGAGCGTATCTCCTTAGTTTTCAAATCCGCTGTCGCTTTGTGTTTTAAACACGAAGCATCGAACGCTTGAGATGACGTGGGGCGAAACCGCCACCACGCAACTTTGGGTTTAACGAGCGACATTCATACAAAATCGCTGTTTCGCCCTCACGTCCATTGAATTGTTCGACGGCGCGTTATTCACCGACAAGTTTTAATGCTTCTTCACGCAACGCTCGGCTGATAAAGAAACTGTTTAATTCAAGGTCATCTAAAACTGGCTTGAGAACCGAAATAATGCCGCTTTGTTTCGCTCGCACTAAAACGCCGACTGTTCCGATGACTGCAACACCAAGACGCTTTGCCGCCGAACGCGCTTGCTTATCGTCGGAAATCAACAAACAGTCTTTTTCGCTGGCTAGAGCGATAGCTTCGGCTTCACCCGCATCTACAACCATTCGCAAAGCCGCAACTAACAAACCGCTCGTTAAGTTTTCAGTTTGCAGCCACGAAAAATTACTGCCAAACTCGCGCTCGACTTCCGGCGGAATCATTATCGGGTCAAATAACGCGGGCAAAATGTTTAGCTCTCCGATGCGTTCCAACCCAATCAAACAAGTGCTGTCAGAAACAATCGGCTCTTTCACAAGCCTAGCTCCTCACGTAACTCGTCGGGAGAATAATTAAAAATCGGAACTTGATGCCGTCCTAAAATTTCGATAAAAGCGCGTTTGGAATAGCCCGCCAACTTTGCGGCTTGCCCAAGCGAAAGGCGTTCAGTTTCATACAGTTTGACGGCAAGAAGCATTTGCACTTCGTCTTTTGACAAATTCGATGGTAAATCCAGCGTTAGTTCAACGATATTCTGCATAATTATCACCTGTCACCATATTAACACCGTCGAAGCAAAAGCGAAGCCGTCGAACGCTTGAGATGACGTGAGGCAAAACCGCCACCACGCAACGTCAGGTTAAACGGACAACGTGAAAAGAAAAAGTCGCTGTTTCGCCCTCACGTCCATTGAATTGTTTGGCATCACTTGACCAAATACGCGCTTAACTTTTCCAGCAAACGCTTGTGTCTTTCCGGTGAAACTGAACCGATTTTTCCGGCAACCCGACTTTGCGGCAGAACTGCCAGAAAGCCCAACCTGATGGAGCGACTCTCGGACTAAACCGCTTGAAGCAAAATCCGCGTCGCTCGGAGAAATTAGCTCGTCAAATCCTTTGACCTCTTGCCGCAGTTGAGTGCTGATACCGCAAACCAACAAATCCTTGAACGGCGGCATCTCGCGCAAGAAAACTGCCGGGCGATTCTTCATTGTGCCGTCGGCTTGCGGCACAGGCGTTAGCACAACATCACCTTCGGTCATATTTAGGAATTTGCCTCTTTCAATTGTGCTAACGAGTATTCAGGTTCATCGTCGCCGTAAGCCACCTCTAAACCTTGAGCGGAAAGTCGCAACCAATCGTCGCGTTCAATATCGGTTTCGGGCGATAAAATAGTAACCAGCAATTTGACGTTTGGCTCAAGCGAAAAAGGCTCGTCCAAGACAACCTGCGTTCCGTTGAAATGTGCGCGTAATGTAACAGATGGCATAAGTTAAAACCTCTGTATCAATCTTACAAGAGCAATGCTTTAATTCCAAATTCGTTAAGGAACAAGCGCAGATGCCGAACGGCTGAGATGACGTGGGGCAAAACCGAATACGCGCAACGTGAAATTAACCACGCAAATTATTAAAGAGGGGCTGTTTTGCCCTCACGTCCATTGAATTGTTCGGCGTGTCTTTATTTTTAATATGCCGTTTCAAAAGTAAGTCTTGCTAAACTAAGGTCAATTGCTTACGTAGAATTTGGTCAACAACTTCTGGAACTGATTCGTGCAAGGACTCGGCTTGCTGTCGCAATTTCTGAAAAACATCTTCAGCAACTTGCACCTCAAAGATACGATTTCTTATCTCGATTACATCGTCAACAGGTTCAAAGTATTCGGCATAATCCATTGTGCTATGAGTGTCCCAAAATTCTCCGGCTTCTTCTTCCGTTGCAAATGTATCGGGTAGAGGTTCGATAATTTTATTTTTGTTTTCCATAGTATTTTCTTTCGCCGTCGTCCATATCGCGGGCTGAAATAGGCAATGCCGCGCCTGTCAATTTCCGAATGTAAAAGACTACTAAATAACGTCCGCCTGCGGTTTGACCAAAAGCGGCATAGACATTTTCACCTTTGACGTTGCCTTTGCTAACTTTCCGAATGTGCGGTTCTGAGCAAAGAACGTCTTCTGCTTCTTCCACCGATACACCGTGCTTTACCGCCAACTTCTCAACGAACTGGTCTTTCCAGATAATTTGGCTAATGACCATAGCCAGAATTATATCACGGAATCAAATCTTGCCCGCGCGATACGTCTATTGCAACACGAAACGCCGAACGGCGGAGTTGACGTGGGGCGAAACCGCCAACACGCAAGCCAAAGTTTAACGGACAACGCGATAAGAAAGTCGCTGTTTCGCCCTCACGTCCATTGATTTGTTGTGCCGCGGTTTGTTTTCACCACGCTTTCTTACCCTTTACGCAAGTCCAGATTGTAAAGGACAACTTTGAAATATGAAAGCCGTTTTAAGTTGCGACGTTCGGTTTCTCGCGCAAACCTCTGAAGTCAAATTACTTTAGTTTAACTGTCGCCAAAACCTTCTGAGTCATTAACAAAAGCTGCTCGAAATATAATTTTGCGTCGCCTTCAAGTTTGTTTGAAACAATTTCAAGGTCTTTTTTGCATTTCTTGAGCGTAGAAACTCTCTGCGAATCTAAACTGCCTTTGCGAGAAGCAAAAGTGTCTATGCAACCGGCTGTGAAGGTGTCCAAAGAAACGACACAAATGCCTTCGACCTCTTCGCCAGCGTAATCAGAGGGAAAAGGAATGGCTTTCCACTCGTTCCACATAATTTTAACTTCGCTCACCTCGTTCATAACAGGAAGCGGCACAACGATTGAGTTGACGTGGGCGAAACCGCCACGCGCAAGTTAAGGTTTAACGAGCGACGTTCATAACAAAGTCGCTGTTTCGCCTCACGTCCAATGATTTGTTAGGCGTGTCTCCATCTTTAGCACGCCGCCGAGCTTCGCGCAACTTTGCGGGAAACGCGGAGCGTCTTGGTTTTCAAACAAGCAGTCTTGCCGTTCGGTTTCTTAACAAGAAACGCCTAACGATTGAGTTGACGTGGGGCGAAACCGAATCCACGCAACGTAAAATTAACCACGCAAGATTTTAAAGAATGGCTGTTTCGCCCTCACGTCCAATGATTTGTTAGCTTCCGCTGATGCGGATAAAGTAGCCTTCCGTTATTTGGTTTAACGCTTCTCTAGCTTCCGGCATTAAAGGTAGTAATGTTTTGAACCGATTATTTCGCGCTGCCAAGAGAATTATTGCAATGCTGAAATTCTTCAAATTCTGCTGGTATTTCAGATTCTGGTCAACCGTTAGAAAAACATCAAACTCCGGCGCGGCTAACGCAAGAAGATTTCCGTTCTTTATTCCTGACCAGCCACGCTCTGTAACCGTTAGAATTTCGTGGTCTGGGAGTTCGCACTTTAATTTACGCGGCACACATTCGTCAAGCAACACCTTCATATTCTTGCATCAACATTGTTTCCTTAGTTTTTTCAAGAACTTTAACAGCGTGTTCTTTGCTGACAGCCGGAAAATCATCAAGGAACTCATCGAGAGTATCGCCTTCTTCAAGATAGTCAAATAAAGTTTGGACAGGCACACGAGTTCCGGCAAATACAGGCGTACCGCCAAGAATTTCATCGGAACGTCGGATTAAAAGCGTTTTCTCCATAACTCATACCTCGCTAAATTATCATATCCAAAATCTGCAAAGTTGGGAAACAAAAAGGAAGCTAACGGCGGAGTTGACGTGGGGCGAAACCGTCAACACGCGACTCCGAGTTAAAAAGACGACGTTCCAAACAAAGTCGCTGTTTCGCCCTCACGTCCAATGACTTGTTGGACGTTTCTGCGCTTCACGAACCGAACCATTCCAAGCGGTCTGGCAACTCCGTCGCCGAAAATTCAAAATGTATCACGCGCCGATGACGCGCATTTGTCGCTGCCGAAGAAGCGTGTAACAGCAACGGACGCATCAGCATTGCGCCGCCTTTTCCAACGCGACAAGTTACGGTTTCGCCCGCAACTTTCAGCTTCTCAATTTGCGCCGCACTCAAACGCCCGAAGTGATGTGAGCCGACGACAACACGCAACGCGCCGTTTGCTTCGTCCGTGTCGTCAAGATGAACACGCAACGCCACAATGTTTTCAAGCACCGACGCGGGCGGCTGAACGTGCAGAATGTTTGCCTTCGTCGTCCAAGAAATAAAACCGTCAACGTCCTTGCGCTCTCTGACGGCAATCGTCAAATCTTGATGAAACGAAACTTTCCAATTGGCTTCAGGCGTTTTGTCAAAGAAGATTGCTCGCACAACCCGCGCTTTTTCTCCTGCAATCGGTTCGATGAGTTTGCAAACAGCGTTGGAGTCGGAAAACTCTTTAACAACGGGCGCGACGTTCAAAAGGTTTCTTACTCCAAAAGCGACGCTCTTGCGTTGTTTCGCAGTTTCGCCGAAATCGAGTTTGGAAAGTTCAAGCGCGAGATGTTCAATAGTTTGTTCGTCAAAAACATTGTCAACAATATCGAAGCCGCGCACGTTAAAAAGTTCTGCCCTCATCTTCCGCTATCATAACACGAACCCGAAACGCCCAACTTTATATTCTACTGAATTGATTTAGTGTTATACGGAATATTTTATACTCTACTTCAATCATTAAAGTCAATGAAAATTTGACTTTTCGGGTTTTATGAATTAACTTAACGGTCAAAATTTAATTCCGCATAATAAATTACCGCGAATTGGGGGAATCTAATGCCGAAGCTGCTTGACCGTGTTCGTGCTTTGATGCGCGTGCGGCATTATAGTTATCAAACCGAACAGACTTATTTGAAATGGATGCGGCGCTATATCGGCTTTCATAACATTAGGAATCCGGTTGAGATGGGCGCGCTTGAGGTCGAGGCGTTTTTGACGCATTTGGCTGTTGAAGGGAATGTTTCGGCTTCGACTTCAGAATCAGGCGTTGTTTGCTTTGCTGTTTCTTTACCGTGAAGTTTTGGCGGTGGATTTGCCGTGGCTCGAAGAATTTACGCCCGCCAAAAAATCAAGCCGCGTGCCGGTTGTTTTGACTAAGGACGAAGTAAAACGGATTTTCGATTGTTTGAGCGGCACGAACGGTTTGATTGCCAGATTGCTTTACGGTTCGGGGCTTCGTCTGCACGAGGCGCTGCGGCTGCGCGGGAAGGATTTGGCTTTCGGATTTAAACAAATCAACGTGCAGGACGGCAAAGGCGGAAAAGGGCGCGTAACGGTTTTACCGGCGAAGCTGGTTGAGCCGTTGCAAGCGCAATTGCGCGACGCGCAGGCAACGCACGAGCGAGATTTGAAAAACAATCACGGACGAGTCGAGATGCCGTTCGCCTTAGCTCGAAAATATCCGAACGGGCAAGCCGAATGGGCTTGGCAATTCGTTTTCCCGTCGAAAAGCACAAGCGTCAATCCGCGCACACAGCGGACGGGCAGACATCATTGGTCGGCTTCGACTTTGCAAAAAGCGTTTAAGGCGGCGCTCACGAAAAGCCGCGTTCCGAAAAACGCTAGCCCGCACACTCTGCGCCATTCGTTTGCGACGCATCTTTTGCAGGGCGGCTACGATATTCGCACGATTCAGGATTTGCTCGGACATAAGGAAATTACTACGACGATGATTTACACGCACGTTTTGCAGAACAATCGACTCGGCGTCAGAAGTCCGCTTGACGCTTGAGCGATTCTTAGTCAAGCCTTTTCCAAATTCGCAAACTTTTCAATCAATTTCTTTTGACCGAAGCCGGGAAAGCTGATTGTCAGTTTCACGTTGTCGCCCGCGCCTTCGCGCCGCAGAACCAAGCCTTTGCCGTATTTGGCGTGGCGGACGTGCGCGCCGGCGACGAAGCCGTCGGCGATTTTGGATTTTGGATTTTGGGTTTTGGATTGTTCGGACAAAGCCTTTAATTTGTCGAAGCCGGACAGCTTTTTCTCCGTCGGATTGCCGAACGGCGAAGACTGTTTGTCGTTTGATGGTTGCGAGTTGCCGCTTGCCGTTTGCGCGTTTTTTTTCTTATTAAAAAATTCGGCAATCGCGTCGGCGTTGTCGTAGGTTTTTCCGGTGTATAGGTTTTTCGGTTTTTCTTCGCGCACGGTTTCGCCGCGCCGGAGAGCGTTTGCCGCGTGTTTGTTGTTTTGCACCGTCGAGCTTTTCGCATACGAAAGCCACGACGAGCCGCGCGATAAATCCTGTATCAAATCGAGCGGCAATTCGTTTAAAAACTGCGACGGCTCGGCTGCCATTTCTTCGCCATAGACGCGCCGGCGCTGTGCGTGAGTTACATATAAATTCTTTTCGGCGCGCGTGATGGCGACATAGGCGAGACGGCGTTCTTCTTCAAGCTCTTTCGGGTCGTTGACCGAACGCGAGTGCGGGAAAATTCCGTCTTCGAGACCGACAAGAAAAACGGTCGGAAATTCAAGACCTTTCGCCGAGTGAACTGTCATCAAAGTAACGCCCGCGCTGCTGTCGAATTTGTCCATATCGGACGAGAGCGCGGCGTGGTCGATAAAATCGCGCAAGCCGTTTGCTTCCTGTTTATCGTAATCGACGGCGGCGTTGACGAGTTCTTCCAAATTTTCAAGCCGTGTCGCCGATTCGTCCGAGTTTTCCGCGCGCAGCATATTTGCATAACCGGTATCTTCGATGGCGGCGACGACAACTTCGGTTACGGGTTTATCGGTTTGCGAGCTTTCGCTTAATTTTATTTGCAGCTTTTCGAGAATTTTTTTGAAGCCGCGCAAAGATTCCAAAGCGCGCGCCGTTATATTCAAAGGCTGGTCGTATTTTTCGTCAGTTATTGTCGCAAGAGTTTCCCAGTGCGAGACGCCGAAATCTTTGGCGCGAATACTCAATTCATCCAAAGTGGTTTTGCCCAAACCGCGCGGCGGCGTGTTGATAACGCGCAAAAACGCGATGTCGTCGAACGGATTTAACGCGAGTTTCAAATACGCGATAACGTCTTTGACTTCAGTGCGCTCGTAAAAGGAAAAGCCGCCGACGATGTTGTAATCGATTCGGAGACGACGGAAGGCGTCCTCAAACACGCGCGATTGAGCGTTTGTGCGATAAAGAACGGCGACTTTTTCGCTCGCGTTTCGGCGCTGATGTTCTTCGATTCGGGAAGCGACAAAGCGCGCTTCATTGTCGGCATCAAACGCCTGATAATAAAAAATCTTCTCGCCGCCGTCCTTGTTCGTCCACAGTTTTTTCTCCTTGCGCCCTTCGTTGTTACTGATAATGGCGTCCGCCGCGTCTAAAATGGTTTGCGTCGAGCGATAATTCTGTTCGAGCATTATAACTTTCGCTTTCGGATAATGTTCTTCAAACGAAAGAATGTTGCCGATGTCCGCGCCTCGAAAGCCGTAAATTGAATTGTGCGTTACAAAATTTTCGGCGATAAAATTGTGCGTATTTTCTACGTCCAAATCGAAAACTTCGCCCGCGTAATCTGAAAATTCTATTTTTGAAACAATTTCCTCAATAATCTCGCCTTCATCGAAAGCGGCAATGCTCATTCCGGCGTGAAAATTGCTTGCGGGAAACTCATAAAACGATTTCGCATTTTTCACCAGTGCGGCTTTTTTCAATAAATCAATGCGTGGATCTATCTGCAATATTTGTTCTGCGACGCCGAAAGCGTCAGCGTAATTTATCCGCGCCGTCTCCATTCGCCAAGTTTTTTTTCTTCCTTCTCGACAGGGAAATCCCGCCGCTTCAAATTCGCCGCGAAAACTCGTGTCAGTAGTTCCGAACTGCAAACGATGTCCGCCCCAAGGCGCGTTTCCGCTGGTTCTGCCGTCGCCGAATTTTATTAAATTTAAGGTAAAACGATTTGCTTCAAAACGTGATTTCGGGCGAAAATGCGGGAAATTCGGAAATAAAATTAAATCTAAAAATAATTGACGCGCGTTTTTTCTAGTGTCGATTTCCGCGTAAAGTCTATCAATCAAGTCTTGCGAAAAATTCATCGAGCCACGATTGTTCACGTGAAAAACCATTGTCGGAATGCCGTAGCGAACCGAAAAAAGATTTTCGTAAAACGACGCTTCCGCTTTCGTGTCGCACACGCGCAGAACCCACATTTTGTCCGCCGCTTCCTGATTGCAGCGCACTTGAAGACCGAAAATGTCTTTTCTGTCTCCGGCGTTGCGAACGGCGAGCGAGCGCCCGATGCGATAGCCTTTGTCCTGCCGATACATTAAATAAACGAAATGTTTTTCGGGCAGAGGATTTAATCTGCCGTATAAAATATGGTTCGGCGTCGCACGCAGAATTTTTCCGGTTTCAGTCGTGATTTCGACAACTTTTCCTGCATATTTATTCGGCTTGACGCGAGAGACTTTCGCGGTCAAAACGCGACTGTGTCCGCCCGCCGATAAAACTTCGTCACCTTCTTTTATATCTTCGATATTTTTATAGCCGCCCGGCGTTAAAACTTTCGTTCCTTTCGGCAAACACTGTGCGTCGTCGCCGACAACACAGATATTTTGCTGTTTCTCCGTCAGATATTGAATCAGCGCGAACTGCAAAGCGTTCGTATCCTGATATTCGTCAACCAGAATGTATTTAAATTTATTATTATATTTCTCGCGGACTTCCGGCGATTTCCCTAAAAGCCGAACGATTTTTATCAGCAAATCGTCAAAGTCGAGCGCGTTGGCATTGTTTAAGCGTTCTTCATACAATTTGAAAACACGCGCGACAGCCGTGCGGCGCTCGTCCGAGTATTCGACGCGCGAGGCGAATAATTCCGGGTCTTCGCCGCGATTTTTCGACGCGCTGATTTGACCTTGAACGAAGCGTGCCGACAATTGCTTTTCGTCCAATCCGATGTCTTTAACGCAAGCCTTTATAACTTTCTGCTGGTCGTTCGTGTCATAGATAGTGAAAGATTTCGTGTAGCCTTCTTCGAGTTTATCAATGTCCTGACGCAAAATCCGCACGCAGAGACTGTGAAAAGTCGCAATCAGCGGCGCGCTTTGCAACTGTTGTCCTTCGAGAAAACCATTGACGCGCTCGCGCATCTCGCCAGCCGCTTTGTTTGTAAATGTAACGGCGAGAATGTTATAGGGCGGAACATTTTTTTCGGCGATAAGATAAGCGATGCGCAAAGTAATGACGCGCGTTTTGCCCGAACCTGCGCCCGCTAAGATAAGCAATGCGCCTTCGGTCTGCTCGACCGCTTCGCGCTGCGGCGCATTGAGGGAAGAAAGAATTTCCATTTGATGAAAGTGAAAAGTGAAAAACTAAAAGTGAAAAGTTATGGAATTATATAAGAAAATAAAAAGGCTTTGCCATTAACTATTCACTTTTCTCTTTTAGTTTTTCACTTAATAAGTTTTTGTATTTCCTTAAATTGTTCGTGCCGCGCGTCGCGCATCAATTCAAATAAAGCGGTTTCGAGCGTTGACGGAACGACGCCGCTCGCGTGCATTTTTTTGAGCGCCGCTTCTTTGTCGATTGTGAAACGCGACGAAACGCAATCGGTTAAAAGGTGGACGGCGAAATCTTCGTTTAATAAATCGTGCGCCGTTTGGTTGACGCAGACGTGCGTTTCCAATCCGCAGAGAACGATTTGACGAGCGCCGCTCGCCCTGAGTTTTTCCGAAAATGACGACGCGCCGCACGAACTGAAAGCGGATTTTTCGACAAACTCAAAATCAGGCGGCAAGCCGAAAAGGATTTCTTCGGCGGTTCTGCCCAAACCTTTCGGATATTGCTCGGTGATGAAAACGGGCAAATTTAAAGTCTGAAACGCGCGGACGGCAATCGAGACGCGCGCGGCAAGCTGTGCGAAATCGTTTATCGAGCGGCGAAACGCTTCCTGAACGTCGACGACAACCAATGCGGCTTTTTGACAGTCTAAAATATTCGCGTGAGCCATTTTTTTAAAATTTATTTTTCGATTCGGTTCAGAAATTTTCGTAATTTTTTATCCGCCGCAAATTCGCCTAAGATGAAAAGCGGCGCGCGGGCGGAAATTTTGCTTACGAAAAACAATCCAATTGCTTTAAGATAAAGTTTAACTCGAAACCTTGAGCGCCGTAAAGAAGCCGACGGCGAACGCCTTTTCACAGGCGAGCGTGAACAAATAAAATCAAGCGAACAATTTCGGCGGATTAAAAATCTCTCGGAAAACACCAATGAAGACAAAAATAATTTTTCACCTCGCCTGTCTGCTTTTGCCGCTTTTTTTATTCGCGCAAAGCGCCGCGTTTGCAAAAGACGAATGGCTGCAAGTGCGCTCGAAGAATTTTAATTTAATCGGCAACGCTTCGGAAAAAGACATACGCGCGGCGGCGACGCGGCTCGAACAATTTCGGGAGGTTTTGCGGCGCGTTTTAAATCGCGCCAATTTCAACTCGCCGATTTCGACGACGGTTGTTGTCTTCAAAAACGAGGCGGCGTTTGCGCCTTACAGACCGCTGAAAGCCGATGGCAAAAGCGACAAATGGGTCGGCGGTTATTTTCAGTCGGGCGACGACGTGAATTATATCGTGTTGCCGGCGACGGGCGGCGACGATTTCAATACGATTTTTCACGAATACACGCATTTTATCGTCGATAACAATTTCGGGCGCGCGGGCGTTCCGCCCTGGTTTAACGAAGGTTTCGCCGAATATTACCAGACTTTCAAAATCGAAGGCGAGCGGAAAGTTACGCTCGGCGCGCCGCAGACCAATCATCTGGAGCTTTTGCGGCAAAACAAATTGATTCCGTTTGAGACTTTTTTCGACATCGACGACGATTCGATGCACGAGCAGTCGGACGCGAAAGTCGAGCTTTTTTACGCGCAGGCGTGGGTGCTGATGCACTATTTGATAAACGGCAGCGGCGGCGCGCGGCAAAAGCAGATGTATAAATTTCTCGACCTCGTAACGAAAAACAAAGTTGCGAAAGACGCTTTTACAGAAGCGTTTCAAATTGATTACGCGACGATGGAAAAGGAATTGAAAAACTATGTCGCGCAAAATAATTTTACGGTTACGAGCATTGATTTTAAAAGTAAATTAACCTTTGACAACCAATTGCAAAGCGCGCCTTTGAGCGAAGCCGACGCGCGTGCGTATCTCGGCGATTTGCTTTATCACACAAATCGTTACGCGGAAGCGGAAAATGTTTTGCGGCAATCTCTGTCGCTCGAGGCGGGCAACGCGCGGGCGCTTCTCGCGCTCGGACTTGTCAAAATGCGGCAGAAAAATTACGCCGAAGCGAAGAAATATCTCGAACAGGCTTTGCAGAACGACGCGCAGAATTACTTGACGCAGTATAAATACGCCTATATTTTGAGCCGCGAGGAAATGGACGACGACGATTACGTGATTAGCTATGGCGCGGAAGCGGTCGAAAAAATGCGCGCGGCGCTCAAAAAAACATTCGAGCTGAAACCGGATTTTGCCGAAGCATACAATCTTTACGCTTTTATCAGCCTCGTGCAAAACCGGCAGATTGACGAAGGCATCGAATTTGAACGCAAGGCGCTCGCGCTCGCGCCCGGCAACCAATGGTATCAAATTCGGCTTGCCGAGCTTTTTATGCGAAAAAAGGATTTTGCCGCCGCGCGCGCGCTTGCCGACAAAGTTTTTGAAACGGCGACGGAAAAATCCTTGAAAAGTTACGCGCAAAACACGCTCAAATCGATTGGCGATTACGAGCGGCAGATTGCCGAAGCGAAAGGCAGAAACGTGCCAACCGCGACGACCTATCTAATCTACGATATGGAAACGGAACAGCCGCCGAGCGAAGAAGAACTGGCGCGACGGCGCGGAAAATTAAAGCTCGAATCGCTCAACGCCGCGCTGCGAAAATTGGACGCGGGCGAGCGCAGAGTTTTAGGTTTTTTGACGAAAATAAATTGCGGCGCAAAAGGCATCACGTATCTTTTTAAAGCCGAGAACAGGGAAATGACATTCACTTCAAAAGACTTTAAGTCTTTGATTTTAATTTCATACGAAGAAAATATGATAGATACGCAAATCGGCTGCGGGCAATTGAAAAAGGACAGTTTCGTCGTGCTTACATTTCGTCCGGCGGCGGGCGCGGCGGCGAAAACGGCTGGCGAGATAGTTTCGCTGGAGTTTATGCCCGCTGACTTTAAACTGTTAAATTAATCGGCTTTCGCAATTTCGGAAAAATCGATTTCGGCGGACGGGCGCGTGTCGGCTTTCAGCACGCGCTCGACGTATCGAACGGTTAAATCGCTGGTTTCGGCGTCGTTCGCCGCGACGCAATCGCGCGGAATGACTAATTTATAATCGCGCAGATAAGCGTCGTTTGCCGTAAAAAGAACGCAGATGTCGGTTGCAAATCCGGTTAGAACAAGAGTTTCGCTTTCGAGATGTTCGAGCAGAATTTCGAGCGTCGTCGAGTAAAAACCCGATTGCTTGGGCTTCAAAACGAAATAATCGTCGTCGTCGGGCGCGAGATGTCCGGCAATCTTCGAGCCGCGCACGTTTTTGTCGAGCGAGTGCGCGAGCAGCTTTTTGAAATCCGACCGCCATTTGCCGTAATTGTCGTTGACGTAAATGACCGGAACGTTTGCCTGTTTCGCCTTTCTTTTTAATTCGGCGATTTTCGGCGCAACTGGCAAGGCGTTTTCAAAAAGTTTTTCGCCGTCTTCAAATTCAAAATCGCCGATAACGTCGATTAAAACGAGCGCGACCTTTGATTTATCCGGCGCGTTTCCGTGCAAATCTTCAGTGTAAGACATTTTCTTTTTTCGAGTTTTCCTTTTCCTTTAACTTTTTTTCTATTCTGATTTTAGCGTCGTTTTTCTCGCGTTTTAATTGCCGGAAGAAAAAAAACATAGCGACGGCGCAGAGGATTAAAATCAAAATCATCATCGCGCCGATAAAATAAAATTCCGCAACCGAAGCGTTTGGCATAAACGAAATTTTAACCGAACGGGCGGCGCGCCGTAAAGAACCGTTTTACGTTAAAAATTTTATGCGGCAATAAGACGGAAAATAAAATTTACAGATTGATTTTTATTTCGATTGAGCGTTCTTTTAACTCGGCGCTTGGTCGGCGGGAAATGCCGCGTCCTCGTTTTCTTCGACAACGACGAGCAGTTTATCTTTGTAATGCGCGGGCATCGAGCGAACTTTTTTGTCTGCGTCGGTTACGACGTGAAGCGTTTCGCCTTCGACGAGAACTTTTTCATCCGAAGCGCGGAAAATCTCGTAGATAAAGCGAAGGCTGCGGCTGCGGATTTCGGCGGCTTTTGTGCGAACGGTCAAAACGTCTTCGTAATAAGCCGGCGATTTATAACGGCAGTAAACTTCGGCAACAACCATCAGCGCGTTTTCCCGCTCTTCCATTTCCAAATATGAAAACCCGCGCGCGCGGCAAAATTCGCTTCTGCCGATTTCAAACCAAATGAGAAAATTCGAGTGATGGACGATGCCCATTTTATCGGTTTCCGCATACCGCACGCGAATTTCGGTTTCGTGCCATTCTGTCATAAAAAAGGTGTTAGGTTTTAGGTGTTAGGTTTTAGTAGAAATTAAAAACTGAAACCTATTTATCTAAAACCTAACACCTAAAGATTTTCTGGGAGACAGGGACTCGAACCCCGATAGGCAGATCCAGAGACTGCAGTCCTACCATTAGACGATCTCCCAATAGTTAATAATTTATGTATGCAAATTTGCATTGTCAAATGCTTCCTGCGTTTATAACTTGCCTGAATTTTTTTTGACGGGCAAAATATAAGTTTATGTCGAGCGACGAAAAAGAGATTTTAAATAACCGGCACGCTTTTTTCGAGTATTTTATACAGGATAAATTCGAGGCGGGAATTGCCCTGCGCGGCACGGAAGTCAAAAGCGTGATGCTCGGGCGCATACAGCTCAAAGAGTCTTACGTTACAGTCAAAGAGGGCGAAGTCTGGCTTTTTAACGCACATATTTCGCCGTATTCGCACGGCAACATCAACAACCACGAGCCGCTGCGAACCAGGAAGCTTCTGCTGCATCGCAAAGAAATACAAAAGCTCGAAAAGGAATTGACGCAGAAGGGAATGACGCTCGTCGTTACGCGCGTCTACTGGAAAAACGGGCGCATCAAGTTTGAAATCGGCGTGGCGAAAGGGAAAAAACTTTACGACAAGCGCGAAACCGAATCAAAGCGCACCGTCGAGCGCGAAACGCGCGCGCAGTTGAAAGAAAACTTGAGATAAGTTATAGATAATAAAAGTTTTTTTGCGGGAAACAAAAAAAACTATACAAGAGGTAAATGAATGAAATCACAGGCGATAACGGGAAATTTTCAGGACGCCAACGTGGATGCTTTGGCGGTTGCGGTTTTCAAGGGCGAAACTGCTGCGAACGGAATTTTGAAGCAGTTAGACGATTTGACAGGCGGTTTAGTCGCTTCGGTCATAAAGTCGGAAGAAATCAAGGGCGAAGCGGGCGAAACTTTACTTTTGCGATTTGCGCCGTCGGGGAAAAATCGCGCGAGCAGTCTGCTGCTCGTCGGCGTCGGCGAAAAAGCCGATTATAAAGCGATCGGCGCGGGAAAAGTAGCGGGCGCGGCGACCAGATATTTGCGCAAATGCAACGTAAAAAGTTTCGCGCTCGCGCCGCGCTGCGACGGCGATGACGCGACCGAAGTTGCCGCCTGCGCTTTGCAGAGCGTCGTAACCAGCCAGTTTGAACTCGACAAATATAAAACGCAGGACAAAAACGGGAAATCAATCGACGGCTTTGCGCTTTACCTCGAAGGCGCAAGCCAGAAAGATTTGGAAAACGGTTTGAAGCGCGGCGAAATTATCGGCGATTCGATGAATTTTACGCGCGATTTGGCGAACGAGCCGCCGAACATTTTAACGCCGACCGAGATGGCAAACCGCGCGCAGCAAATGGCGAAGGAAGCCGGTTTGAAATGCGAAATTCTGGAAGAAAAACAGATGGCGAAACTCAATATGAATTCGCTTCTTAGTGTTTCAACGGGTTCGGAACAGCCCGCCAAATTGATTGTTCTGCGCTATGAGCCGAAAAAATCGACGGGCAAAAAAGGCGAGCTGCTTTCGATTGTCGGCAAAGGCATCACGTTCGACACGGGCGGCATTTCGATAAAGCCCGCCGAAGGAATGGACGCGATGAAATACGATATGTCGGGCGGCGCGGCGGTCATCGGCACAATGCGCGCCGTCGGTCTTCTTAAACCAAGCGTTCCGGTTTTGGGCGTCGTCGCGGCGGTCGAAAATATGCCGGACGGCAAGGCGTCGCGCCCCGGCGACGTTGTAACGGCAATGAACGGCAAGACGATTGAGATTTTGAACACGGACGCCGAAGGACGGCTTGTGTTAGCCGACGCCGTTGCTTACGCCGAACGCGAAGGCGCGACGCGCATCGTCGATATGGCGACTTTGACCGGCGCGGTGATTATCGCGCTCGGCGATTTGAATACGGGGATAATGGGCAACGACCAGCAATTAGTTGACGAAATCATCGAATGCGGAAAAGACGCGGGCGAAAATTTCTGGCAGCTGCCGCTCGGCAAGGAATACAGCAAAGGTATCAAATCCGACATTGCGGACATAAAAAACATCGGACCGGCGCGCAAGGCGGGAACGATTATGGGCGCGGTGTTTATTGAAGAATTCGTCGATAAAGCAAAATGGGCGCATCTCGACATTGCCGGAACTGCGTGGGCTGATGCCGAAAAACCTCATCACTCAAAAGGTCCGACGGCTGTTCCCGTTCGGACTCTGCTCAAATTAATCGAGAAATCACAGTAGAAAAACTTTGAGTGAAAAAGGCTTGCAAGAATTTATTTGACGGCTTTTTCGCAAACTCGAAATTGAAATTTATTTGGCGTTAATTTTAATTTACTAAAGACAGCCGCTCGCGGGCTGTCTTTGCTTTTTACATCAAGCACAAGTTAAACTTTCCGTGCTTTTCAAAAATCAAAAAAAACGAAATTATTTATGAAAATTCACGAATATCAGGGCAAGGAAATCTTAAAGCAATTCGGCGTTCCGGTGCCGCGCGGCATCGTCGCGCGCTCCCCCGAAGAAGCCGAAGCAGCGGCGCGAGAACTCGGAACGGAAACTGTAGTAGTTAAAGCGCAAATTCACGCGGGCGGACGCGGCAAAGGCGGCGGCGTCAAACTCGCCAAATCTCCCGAAGAAGCGCGCACAATAGCGTCAAAAATGCTCGGAATGATGTTGGTTACGCACCAAACCGGCGCGGAAGGACGCGAAGTGAAAACGCTTCTTATCGAAGAAGGCTTGCCGATTGACAAAGAATTTTATCTCGGCATAACGCTTGACCGCGTTTCAGGCAGAAATGTTTTTATGGCTTCACAGGCGGGCGGAATGGACATCGAAAAAGTCGCCGAAGAAACGCCCGAATTGATTTTGAAAGAAGCGATTGACCCGGCTGTCGGACTTCGTCCGTTTCAAGCCCGTCAGATTGCATTCGGTTTGGGCTTGCCCGCCGATTTAATCAATCAAGCGGCATCATTTATGACGAAACTTTATGAAGCGTATGAAAAATCGGACGCTTCGCTTCTTGAAATCAATCCGTTTCTGCTGACGAAAGACAATCGCCTCATCGCGCTCGACGCGAAGGTAAATTTTGACGACAACGCCAATTATCGTCATAAAGATTACGCCGCGCTGCGCGACTTGGACGAAGAAGAACCGCTCGAAATCGAAGCCTCGAAATACGATTTAAATTATATAAAACTCGACGGAAACATCGGCTGTATGGTCAACGGCGCTGGATTGGCGATGGCGACGATGGACATAATAAAGCTGGCGGGCGGCGAGCCGGCAAACTTTTTGGATGTCGGCGGCGGCGCGTCGCAGGAGCGAGTCGAGCAGGCTTTCAAAATTCTGCTTGCTGATGACAATGTAAAAGCCGTTTTGATAAATATTTTCGGCGGCATCGTGCGCTGCGATATGGTTGCGAACGGAGTGGTCGCGGCGGCAAAAAATCTGGGCGTCAGCGTTCCGATTGTCGCTCGTCTTGAAGGCACGAACGTCGAAGAAGGCAGACGCGTTCTGCGCGAATCGGACATCGGCATTATTTCCGCAGACGGAATGAACGACGCGGCGGAAAAAGTCGTTTCGGCGGCAAATGCGTCGTATTAACTTTTTTATTTTTTAGAAAAATCAGTTTTTTTATTTGGCGAAAGCTCGGCTGTAAAAGTTCAGGTTTTCGCTTTTTATTTTCTCTTTTCTATTAGTTAAATGTCGGGCGTTTTGTTATATTTAAAGATACTGAATAACCATTCATTTGACGAATATAAATTATATGATTGAACGCGAACAGCTTGAAATGGACGTTGTTTTCGTCGGCGCGGGTCCGGCGAGTCTGGCGGCGGCGCTGCATTTGAAAAACCTTATCAAAGAACACGATGAATTGATTGCTTCTGGCAGAAAAAAAGGAAAACCGTTCGGCGATTTGGAAATCGGAATCATCGAAAAGGGCGCAAATGTCGGCGCGCATATTTTGTCGGGCGCGGTTGTTGACCCGATTGCGCTGCGCGAGTTGATGCCGGACTTTCTCGAACGAGGATGTCCGGTAGATGCGGTCGTAACCGAAGACGCATTTTGGTATTTAACCGAAACGCGCGCGCTTGCGTCGCCCATTACGCCGCCGCCACTGAAAAATCACGGAAAATATATTTTGTCTTTAAGCCGTATGTGCGAATGGCTCGGCGAAAAATGCGAAGAAGCCGGAATAAATATTTTCCCCGAATTTCCCGGCGCGGAAATGTTATATGACGAAAACGATGCGGTCATCGGCATTCGCACGGGCGACAAGGGAATTGACAAGGAAGGAAAACCGAAGGAAAATTTCGAGCCGGGCGTAGATTTGTTAGCGAAAATAACGGTTTTGGGCGAAGGTTCGCGCGGTTCGCTGGCGAAACAATTGACGCAGCGTTTGGGCTTAAACGAAGGCAAAGAGCCGCAGGTTTTTTCCTTGGGCGTTAAAGAACTTTGGGAAGTTCCGGCAGGAAATTTCGACGAAGGGCGCGTCGTTCACACGCTCGGTTTTCCTTCGGATTCAAAAACTTACGGCGGCGGCTGGATTTACGGAATGAAAAACAACGTCGTCAGCATCGGTTATGTTACCGGACTGGATTATCTCGACCCGATGCTCGATATGCACGCCGAATTTCAGAAGTTTAAAACACATCCCGAAATCGCCAAAATTCTTGCGGGCGGCAAAATGCTCAAATACGGCGCGAAGACAATCAACGCGGGCGGCTGGCACACGATGCCGAAACTTTACGCCGACGGCGTTTTGCTGGTCGGCGACAGCGCGTCGTTTCTAAACGGTCAGCGCATAAAGGGAATTCACACGGCGATGAAATCGGGAATGCTCGCGGCGGAAACGATTTTAGCAGCGTTCGAGCGCGAAAATTTTTCGTCAAAAACTTTGAGTCAATATGAAGGAAAAGTAAATCACAGTTGGATTTACAAAGAGCTTTACGCCGTTCGCAATTTTCACGCCGCGTTTCAAAAAGGTCGCTGGTCGGCGCTCGTCAACGGCGGCTTGCAGTTCGTCTCCGGCGGCTTGTCTTGGGGTTTTATGCCGATGGAACATCACGTCGCCGGACACGAGCGAATGAAAACTCTCGTCGAATATGTCGATAAAAAGGATGCCAATAAAAAGCGTTACGCCAATCTGAAATTCGACAAAGAACTGACGTTCGACAAAATCACGGACGTTTATCACGCCGCCGTCTCGCACGACGAAGACCAGCCGTCGCATCTGCACATTCTCGACACGGAAATCTGCGCGACGCGCTGCGCCGAAGAATACGCCAATCCGTGTCAAAGATTTTGTCCCGCCGCCGTCTATGAAATGGAAGAAAACCCGAAAACAAACCGGCGCGAGATAAAGGTAAATTTCTCAAACTGCGTTCACTGCAAAACCTGCGACATCGCCGACCCGTATCAAATTATCAACTGGGTTACGCCCGAAGGCGGCGGCGGTCCGACTTATAAAGGAATGTGAACATTTGTCAGTTACCATTTAACAGTTACCATTGAACAATTTGATAAATGGTAACTGAACAGCGGAATGTAAATTGCTTTTATAAAATTTTATATTCTTTTGTTCTAAAAGAATACAAATTTTAAATCTATAAACGGAGAAAAAATTATGTCAACACCAAACAGAGACGAAGTCGAAGGAAAATTAGACCAGGCGAAGGGCTGGGTCAAGGATAAGGTCGGCGAAGCGACGAACGATAAAAATCTTGAAGCCGAAGGTGAAGCGGAAAACACCGCCGGACACGCGCAGGAAGGCTGGGGCAAAGTAAAACGCGGCGTGGGCGATGCTGCCGAAGCGGTCGGCGACAAGATAAACGATGCGGTTAAAGATAAATAAGTAACAAAAAACTAAAAAAGCGGAAAGTAAAATTGAAAAACTTTCCGCTTTTTTGCGTTTAAAAAAGATATAATTTTTCCCGATGAAACTAGCCGACGACTCGCGCCTCAAACTCGAAGCGTTTTTTCGTGAAACTTTAGGCGACAAAAGTTTTCGCTTGCCGAAGATTTATTTTTACAGCGGAAAGTTTTCCGTCTTTTTAACAGCCGCACTGAAAATTCACGGCATCACAATCGGGCGAAATATCTTTATCACGCCAAAATTTGTTACGCTTTCGGCAGAAAATTTCAAAAAAATCCACGTCGAGCTGGCGGCGCACGAAATCGCGCACGTCATACAATATGGACGCGAAGGCTTTATAAAATTTTTTTATAAATATTTACGAGCTTACCTGCGAAATTTAAGCTGGAAGAGAAACTGGGACGCGGCGGCGCGACACCGTGCGTATTTGGAAATACCGTTTGAGATTGAAGCGCGCGCGGTTGCGGCAAAATTCGTCGAATGGAACGAGCAGCAGCGGCGGCAAACGATAAAGCGCGATTTAATAAATTAAGCGCACCGAAAAAACAAGCGCGACCGCATAAAAAACGTTAAAAAAATTATTTATCGTTCAATTCTTCGTATTTAATTTTACCCTCGTCCAACTCGCGCATCGCAATGCGGGTTGATTTGCTTTTTCGTAAATCCATCTCGACGCGCGGGTCTGCGCCGCGTTGTATCTGCTTGCTGCGCTGCGCTGCGAGGATGATTTTGCGGTATTTCGAGTCGTTTTCCGACGAATTCATCGACTCGTTTTTGTCTTCTGCGGCGGTTTGTTCGGTATCTTCAATCATAAAATCTTTCACTCTCCAAAAGCGTTTGTAATCGGGTCTTCAAAACTATCAAGAATAGCCTGTAATCGTTCGGTTTGTCTATTTCGCTTTTGTCTTTCGGCAAAAATTATCGACTGTAAATTCGCCGCCGCCGTTTCCTTTTCGTCGTTGACGACGACATATTCAAACCGTTCAAACTCACGAACTTCGTCGATTGAATTTCGCAGACGGACGGCTAAATCTTCCGGTCTTTCGGTTTGGCGGGCGACGAGCCGCGCGCGCAGAACGGCGAAAGACGGCGGCAAAATAAAAATTGAAATCGCTTCGGGGATTTTGGCGCGGACGTTTTCCGCGCCCTGCACGTCGATTTCCAAGATGACATCGCGTCCCGCGCCGGTTTCCGCCAAAACTTGTTTGACCGACGTGCCGTAAAAATTGCCGTGAACTTCGGCGTATTCCAAAAATTCGCCGGCTTCGATTAAAAGTGTAAATTCTTCAACGCCGACAAAAAAATAATCGCGCCCGTCGGCTTCTCCGGCGCGCGCCGAACGTGTCGTATATGAAACCGAATAACCAATCTGCGGCACGTTTTTCAAAACTTCTTTAATCAAAGTGCCTTTGCCGCCGCCCGACGGCGAGCTGATGATGATTAAATTACCCTTCATAATTTAATAAACGGAAAATGGAAAGTGGAAAATGGAAAATAAAAGAGATTTTTGATTCATAACTCATTCAGTAATCAATTAACATTTTCCATTTTACATTTTCCATTTTCCGTTTTATTCCACGTTTTGAATTTGTTCGCGTATTTTTTCGATTTCGGCTTTCATCGAGAGAGCCGCTTCTTTGATTGTTAAATTGCCGGTTTTAGACGCGATTGTGTTGGCTTCGCGGTTTAATTCCTGCGTCAGAAAATCGAGTTTTTTGCCCGCTTCGTTTTCTTGCTTGATGATTTGGCGAAACTGTTCCGTATGACTTTTTAGACGCGAGATTTCTTCGGAAATATCGCTGCGCTCGGCTAAATATGCGACTTCCTGCGCGAGTCTGGCTTGGTCTAACTCGATTTGCGCGTCGGATTTGGCGAGCAGATTTTCGATGCGTTTTGTTAATCGCTGGCGATATTCTTCCGCCACGTTTTCGCTTTCGGTTTCAATTTTCGGTAAAAGATTTTCAATTGCAGAAAGCCGCGTTTCCAATTCTGTCTGCAAAGTTTCGCCTTCGGCGGCGCGCATTTCTTCAAGTTCGTCGAGCGCGTCGGCGCAAGCACTTTCAATCGCTTCGGCAAGAGGCGCGTCGATGTCGTCCTTTTTTGTCTGCAAAACGTTCGGAAGCCGCGCGATAACATTCAAATCTGGCTCGCCCGAAAGCGCAAAATCTTTCTGCATCTCGCGCAGCGCCGACAAATAGCCGGAAATCAGCGGTCGATTCAGCTCGTATTCGACATCGCCGGTTTGTTCGACCTTGACATAAACATCGATTCTGCCGCGCGCGAGGCGATTTGTAATCAATCGCTTGATATGAGTTTCAAGCGATTGCATCTCGCCTGCAAGCCGCAGATTAACGTCAAGAAAACGATTGTTGACGGTTTTAATTTCGACGGCGACGAGAAAGTTTTCGCCCGCCGCCTGTCCGTGTCCGAATCCGGTCATTGATTTCATAAGTTGGTCAGCAGTCAGCAGTCAGCGGTAAGCAGTAAGCAGTAAATATTATTACTGCTCACTGCTTACTGCTGACCGCTCACTACTCTCGTCCTCCAAGAATTGTAATTCGTAAAGTCGTCTGTAAGTTCCGTTTGTTCGTAAAAGCTCGTCGTGCGTTCCGGTTTCGATGATTCTTCCGCGTTCCATCACGACGATTTTATCGGCGCGGCGAACGGTCGAAAGTCGGTGCGCGATGACGATTGAAGTTTTGTTTTCCATCAAATTGGCGAGGGCTTTTTGCACGAGGCTTTCCGATTCGGTGTCGAGCGCGCTGGTCGCTTCGTCAAGAATTAGAATTGGCGCGTTCACCAAAACCGCGCGTGCAATGGCGATTCTTTGCCGCTGACCGCCCGAAAGAAAAGTGCCGCGCTCGCCGACAAGAGTATCAAAGCCTTTCGGCAGTTCATTGATAAAATCTTTTGCAAAAGCGATGCGCGCCGCTTCGAGAATTTCGGCGTCGGTCGCATCAGGTTTGCCGTAAGAGATATTGTAGCGAATCGTGTCGTTGAACAAAACGGTTTCCTGCGTTACGAGCGCGATTTGTTTTTTCAGAGATTGAATTTTCGCATTTCGTAAATCAATTTCGTCCCATAAAATCGCGCCGTCCGAAACATCATAAAGACGCTGTATCAATTTTATCAAACTCGATTTTCCGCCGCCGCTCTCGCCGACGAGCGCAACGACTCCGCCTTTCGGAATTTCCAGATTGATATTTTCGAGAACCGATTTTTCGCCAGCGTCGTAGCCGAAGGAAACGTTTTTCAGCTCGATTTTATTTTCGAGCGGCTTTAATTCGACGGCGTTCGCTTTTTCGGGCAGCGCTTCGTTCTGGTCTAAAACGTCCCAAACGTCGCGCGCGGCGGCAAACGCTTTTGTGATTTCGTTGTGCTGGCGCGAGATTTTGCGCATCGGGTCGTAGCTTGCGAAAAGGCAAAGCAAAAAGGCGAAAAACTGCTCGCCTTCCATTCTGCCGGTGTTTATTTCGCGCAAGCCGAAAAATAAAAATACGACGAGGGCAAGAATGCCGATTAAAGTAATTATCGGCGGCGAGAGCGCGGCGATTTTTCCCGAACGAAGGTTGGCGCGCGCGATAATTTTTGCGACGTTTGCAAAGCGTAATTTTTCGCGTTCTTCGGCGCGGTAGGCGTTGACGATTGTGAAATTGGCGAGCGATTCCTGCGCCGTGTCGGTTAAAAACTTGTTGCCTTCGTATGATTCTTCGGACAATTTGCGCAGCGATTTGCTGAATTTGGAAGTTAAAATTCCGATAATCGGCGTGATGATAATCGCGCCTAACATCAATCGCCAGTTGTAATAAAAAGCCGCCGTAAGCCAGCCGACGAGCATCACGCTTTCGCGCAGAACGTCGCGCAGATTCGAGGAAACCGCCAATTCGATTGCCGCAGCGCTTGCGACAAGACGCGAAACAAGAAAATTTGTTCGGTGTTTCTGAAAGAAAAGCGCCGATTGATTAAGCAGATGCGCGTAAAGTTCCTGCCGCAATTGCAGAACGGCTGATTGCCCGATCTTCGCCATCAGAAAGGCTGAAAAATACTCGGAAATTCCACCCAAAATTCTGAAACTTATCAGCAGAAACGAAATCATCGCCCACGCCGTGAACCAATCGTTTTCGGGAATCAGTTTTTGCAAATCGTAAAGCGTTTTCGTGCTTTGTCCGGTGTTGAAAGTATTCGTCAAAATCGGAACCAGCAGCGCGCCCGTCGCGGTTTCAAACAGCGCGCCGAAAATCATTGCGACAAACGCAAGAACGAACGTCGAAAGATGCGGGCGCAAATATTTTAAAAGTCGTTTGAAATCGTCCATTTGGGTTGCAAATTATCGGCGGCAAAAATTTTGCGTCGCGCCAAAGCTGTTCGCTGTTAGTTATAAAACTATTCGTTATTTATAAAAAATTATCGATAAAATATCTCAAAGATTGTTTGTTAAAAACAGCAAACAGTTAAGAGCGAATAACTAATAGTGGAAGCGCGTTCGGAGTTTTGCTTTTAACCGATATAAATTATTGAATATACTTTACTCGCGCCGGAAAGCCAAAACGTTTCGCGCCTCGGAAATATGGTAAGATTTGCAACTGCATCGGTTTGAGCGGCATCTTTTCAACTGGAAAACATCTTTGG
>JAABUN010001439.1_pt1 | contig 52353 bp, 45 predicted proteins | sample 5559311 | NCBI WGS metagenome assembly JAABUN01 (sample SAMN10711877, study PRJNA513370) | rock metagenome | isolation source: Antarctica rocks | place: Antarctica: Victoria Land, Siegfried Peak sud
CCGTTAAGTTTCCGGCGTGATTCTGATATGCGTCAAAGATCGCGCGTTTGTCGGTTATTATGTCAGGTTTGGATTCAGCATAATAAACTTCCCGCGAACTATGTTCGAGGGCTTGCAAATACCAACTTCGAGACGCCTCCAAATTTCCTTTGCTCTGCTCGTAATTCCCGTTATAGCCGAGATGAAAGTCAATTCTCGAATGCAGTTTTTTCAGCAGCCGGACTAGATCAGCGTTGTCCGGTTCGGACTGGTAAAGCGTTTCAGCTTCGGCTAAAGCCTGTTTGAAAGTTTCATCGCCGTAACCGGCATCGCCCATCGCGATTTGCAGATTCAAAGACGCGATTTTTCTTTCGACATTGGTTTCGTCTGCGGCGATTAATCCTCGATTTAACGCGAGGGCTTTTTGCAAAGTCAGTTGCTGTTGTTCTTTATTACTTCCACGCCCTTCGACATTCGCCGACACGCGATACGATTCAACGAGTTCATCTTTAATTGAAATGTCGGACGGCGCAAGAGACGACGCTTTTTCGAGCAGCGCGATGGATTTTCGATAGCTTTGAATCGCATCTTCCAGCTTGCCCAGATTCGCCATATAAGGCTTGCCCTGCACGTCGCCAATTTTCCGGTAGGCAATTGCCGATTCTTTTAATAAATCCGGTGCGGCGTTTTCCTCGCCCGCTACTGCCTCGAGATAAGTTACGCCGTCGGTAACAAGCCTTTCGCGCAGTTTGGTCGAGCCGTCAAGTTTGGCGATTTCGTCGTGATAATCAAAAATAAAAGTGTTAGCGATTTTCCGCACTTGGTTGAATCTTTGTTCGGCGATCTGCTGCTGTTTTCTGGCTTCAAACGATTGCCAGATTGCCGCGACCACGCCGCCGGCAATCAGCAAAATCGCCGTCGCCGCCAGAGCGACCGTCAAACGATTGCGTTTGATGAATTTCGCGGCGCGGTATTCAAAAGATTGCGGATGCGCTTTAACTGGCAAGCCGCTCAAATAAGATTTGATGTCATCGGCAAAATGCTCGACCGAATTGTAACGCTGTTCTGTTTCCTTGCGGAGAGATTTCAAAATTATGTTATCCAAATCGCCTTTCAATTGCGGTGTGGCTCGGCTTGGCGAGACGGGTTCAATTTCGCAGATGCCGCGCGGAATATCCATTTGACTGACGGCGTAAATCTCACGCGGCGGCTTTTCGGTTAGCAATTCATACAAAATTACGCCCAAGCTGTAAACATCGCTGGCGGTGGCGATTATTTCGCCTCTGATTTGTTCGGGACTTGCATAAGCAGGCGTGAACGGAGCGTTTTGAGTTTGGGTTTGAGCGTCCCCGGCATCTGCATCGAGAATCTTGGCGATGCCGAAATCGAGCAGTTTCGCCTCGCCGTTTTTCGTAATTAAAATGTTTGACGGCTTCAAATCACGATGCACGATAAGTTGACGGTGCGCGTAAGCGACCGCCGAACAGATTTGCAAAAAAATCTCCAGCTTTTGATTTGTGTTGAGTTTTTTTTCACGGCAATAAACGTCAACCGGCGTGCCTTCGATGAATTCCATCACGTAATAAGGCGTTTGGTCGCCGGTTAAACCCCCGTCGAGCATGCGGACGATATTCGGGTGTTCAAGCCGGGCGAGAATCTGCCGTTCCGTTTTAAATCGCCGGATGAGTTCGTCCGAGAAAAGATGTTGGTTGACGATTTTGACGGCGACGCGCTGCTCAAATTCGCCGTCAAAACGCGCGGCTTCAAAGACCACGCCCATTCCGCCGCGTTCCATCTCGCGCGCGATTCGATAATTCCCGACGGTTTCACCAACCAGCGACGGCAGCGCAGCCGAATCAGCTTTGAGCGCAACCGGCTGGTCGAGAAAATCTTCAGCTTCCGCGTCACCCTCAATCAGTTCAGCGAGTTCCTGATAAAGAGTTTTGTCATTAAGACGAAGCGCGGAAAGATAAGAGAGGCGCGATTCGGGCGCGAGTTCGACCGCTTCGTTAAAAACATCTTTTAATCTTTTCCAGCGATTAGTGTCGAATTCCGCTCCGTTCATCTTAATTGCTCCTGTTTAGATTTTGATAAAGCCAGTTTCGCGCAAACCGCCATTCGCGCATCACCGTGCTGAGAGAAACGCCTAAAAGCCGGGCGATTTCCTCAAAAGTCAAACCACCGTAAAAGTGCATTTCGATAATTTTTACCGCCTGCTCGTCGCGCGTCACCAATTCGACGAGAGCTTTTTCGAGCGCGATAACGTCAATCTCGCTTTGCTCGAATCCAATGAGCGTTTTTTCTTCAATCTCGTCGAGCGGAATATTTTCCTTACCTTCGCCGCGCTTTTTGCGTCTTCGATGAATAGCGTAATTGACAAGGACGCGCCGCATAATCGAAGATGCGATGCTCAGAAAATAAACGCGGTCATTCAGGTTAATTGAGTGTTGTTTATTCAGCAGAAGATAAACTTCGTGAACGAGTTCAGTCGGGCGCAAAGTGTGATTCGGACGCTCGTTTTGCATATGATACGCCGCGAGCCGTTTGAGTTCGGCATAAACTTTCGGAACGAGTTCATTCAACTCTTCATCGGCAAATAGCGCCAGAAAATCATCTTCATTCATCGCCTGAGACTCTGACAATTTTTCACTCATTGCTCTTTGGTCATCAAATTATCACCAAAACAAAATTTTTGTCAATTTATTTTTTTTTGACATAAGTTCTCCACTTTTGTTGCGTTACTGAATATTCGGATTAACAGCACGAAAAAACTGAAGTCAAAATACATATTATTAATTACAGAAGTGAATTAACAAGGTGTAACAACTTTTACCGCTCGGAACAAATTTGGCTGCAGCCTAGCGAATTTGACCCAGCAAATCGCTAGGCTGCAGATAAAAAAGGACATACAAAATGAACAAAACAAACAACCCACGAACCATAATTTTACTATTGATTAGAACTTTTCTATTAACCGCGAGCGTATTGCTGCTAGCAAACCTCACAGTCATACAAGCGCAGGTAAATCCGGCAGCCTGCACGAAAGTAGCGCAGCCCGGTCCAAATCTTAAAGCCTTTGTTAATTCACTAACACCGGGTGATGTCGGTTGTCTGCGCGCCGGCGTGCACGGCGCTCGCGGTGCTGAAATTTTTATGACCGCAAGCGGAACACAGGCATCTCCCATAACCTTGAGAGGCTATCCGGGCGAGGCTATGCCGACGATTTTAGGGTATTTTCCTATCGGTGGTCAATATATTGTTATCTCGGGACTGCTGTTTGATGGTCCGACTGGGCTAGTGAATGCAAATCCGCCCAACCCAGCGGTGGAGAGAAGTCCGATTGCAGTGTACGGCAGCAATGTCGAAATCAATCATAGCGAAATTAGAAACAGCTTAAGTCGCGCAGGCATTTACCTTCAGGATGCCTACAATACGCGGTTGATCGGCAACTATATTCACGATAACGGCAATTTCAGCGACCCAGGCACTGCTAATCTCGATCACGGCATTTATTTCGGTTCGGGTTCGGGCTTAATCGCCAACAATTTGATTGAACGCAACTACGCCTTCGGAGTTCATCTCTATCCGTCTGCGTCCAATGTAATTGTTCAGCAGAACACGATTGTTAGAAATGGTCGGTCGGGCGTGATTATCGGTGGTTGGACAACAAATTGTCCTAATACGGGATGTCCTCCTCAGCCAACGAATAATTTAATAGTCAATAATATCATAGCTTTTAACGCGTATTACGCCTTTCAAAGCTTTGAGCTGACGACTACCGGGCATATTATCAAAAACAATATCCTTTGGGGAAACGCGGGGGGTGATATTCCAAGCGACGAGAGATTGACGCGCGGCTTAACTTTCGTTAACCAAAACAACAACATAGCCGACCCGCGCTTTGTCGCAGCTTCCAACTATCGCCTGCAAAACGGCAGCCCGGCTATTGACGCTGCCCTAAGTCCTTACACGCAACCCGACGACTATGATTTTATTCCGCGTCCGCAGGGTGCCGCATCTGATATTGGCGCGTTTGAAGCTCAGCTTAGACCAACAGCCGCTAGTGTTTCAGTTTCGGGCAGAGTTCTTTCTTCTCGCGGAAGAGGCGGGTCTAATGCAGTTGTGCATCTAACTAAACCCAATGGCGAGATCCAAACTACCAGAACAAACTCGTTTGGATATTACAGTTTTAAGGATGTTGTCGTAGGACAGACTTATATCATCAACGTCTATTCAAAACGTTATCAATTTAATCCGCAGGTGGTTTCTTTAACCGAAGATTTAGGTGGATTGAACTTTACCGCTCAATAGCTTAATCGAGAAATAACTAAAAATAAAAAGCCGTGAGCGTCAAAACTTGCGAACTACGATTAAATCACAGCGAAGGTCGAACGGCTTTCGCTTTTTTAATTTTATAATTAGCCGTCAAAGTTGCAGTGATGCTAAAATGTTTTTGGCTTTGAGTCGGAATTTTTTCAGAGGAAATTTATAACATTGTGATTGATTTTGAACTTTCGGAAGAACATCTTGCATTACAAAAAACCGTGCGCGAATTTTGTCAGGGCGAAATTGCGCCGCACATCAAAGAATGGGACGAAAAAGCACATTTTGAACGCTCTGTTTTTGATAAAATGGCTGACCTCGGACTGCTTGGCGTGTGCATTCCCGAGGAATATGGCGGCGCGGGCTTCGATTATATTTCTTTAGGAATTGTCTGCGAAGAATTGGAGGCGTGCGATACGTTTTTGCGCGTGGCAATGAGCGTTCACGTCGGTTTGAATTCTTTGAGCGTTTTTAGTTGGGGAAATGAAGAACAGAAGCAAAAATATCTTGTGCCGCAGGCGAAAGGCGAAAAGCTCGCAACCTTTGGTTTGACAGAACCGAACGCCGGAAGCGATGTTATCGGAATGCGTTCAAACGCCAGGCGCGACGGAGACGATTGGGTTTTGAACGGCGAGAAAATGTGGATTTCGCTGGGCGATGTTGCCGACCATTTTTTGTTTTTCTGTTGGACGGACGAAGAAAAACGAAAGAATCGAGACCATTCAGGAATGAGTTGCTTTATCGTCGAACGTTCGATGCCCGGATTTTCTTCGGGAACAATTCACGGAAAACTGGGAATTCGCGCCGGAAACACCGGATATTTTTCTCTGCAAGACGTGCGCGTGCCGCAGGCGAATATGCTCGGTCGTGAAGGCGAAGGTTTTAAGATTGCAATGTTTTCGCTGGAAAACGGACGTTATACGGTTGCTTCGGGCGCGACGGGCGTGATTCGCGCCGCGCGTGATGCGTCGGTTGCGTATGCGAACGTGCGCGAAGTGCAGGGACAAAAAATCGGTAATTTTCAATTAGTCAAACAAAAAATTGCCGAAATGGAAGCCGATTATGAAATGTCGCATTTATTGTGGCTCAAATGCGGATTTTTGAAAAATGAAGGAAAGCCGTCGGCAAAAGCCGCGAGTCTTGCAAAATGGCAGGCGACGACGCGCTCGGAAATTGCCGCGTCAATGGCGATTGAAGTTCACGGCGCGAATGGTTATACGAATGATTATCCGGTCGAAAGATATTTGCGAAACTGTAAAGCCGCAATTATTTATGAAGGCACGCGCGACATTCATACGCTGATGCAGGCTGATTGGGCTTTGGGTTTAAGAAAGGAAAAACAGGCGCGCGTAACTTTGCCGCCGTATAAACCAACCGAAGCAAAAGACGCTTCGGCTTGAATAAAGAGCGAAACGCGCAATCTAAATTTTTAATCGAACAAAAAAAGGCGAAAGAAATCGTAAAATTTCTCTCGCCTTTTCGATTGTAAACCAATCCAATAAGCTAAATTTCTGCCGACTGGTATTAAAATTAGAAAAGCGCCAAACCGTTTTTACTTTGACGTGTTTGAGTTTGTCGCCGACTGCTTGACCGATTGAAATTCAGGGCTTTCATTAGTCATTTTCCATTCGCCGTTTTCGCGCACGAATTTTATTTGTATGCCGTTCGGATAGCTTCCGCCGCGCATTTCGGCGACTGCTGAATCGCCTTGAATCTGCTCGTTGCGAGCTTCAAAGGGCTTGTCGGGAACAGGCTCGGTTTCCGTGATATATTCGACCAGAGAAGTTTTCTTTTCGTCCTTCATATCAGTTTGCAGCGATTTCAATGTTGCCTGCGAAAAAACCTTCCGCAAAGCCGCGTCGTCCTTTTTCTTCAATGCTTCGTAATAAGCCTGAACGACGGGCGTGAGCGTCGGCGCGTTGTTGGTTGTATGAACGTCGGGCATTTTGCTTGTCGCCAGCGGGTTGCTCGCGTTACCCGTCATAACGTTCACGATTTTGTTTGCCGAATTTGTATTGGCTGAATTATTTGCCGTTTCTGACGAGCTGCAGCCGCTCAAAACAATTGCAAATAAAAAAACTGTGGTAAAAAATATAATCTGAAAACGCATATTTATCTCCTTAAAAATTTGTCGTATAAATCCGAAAATTAAAAAGTATAAAACAAACCGACGAAAAAACAAGCAAAAGAAGATGGACGAATATTATAAAACCGAACTGCGGCGCGTATTTTTGATTCAAAACTTGCCTGAACCGTTGACGCGCGCGAGCAGTCACCTGCAAATTTTCGACAATTACATCGAGAAAACGCGGCTGCGCTTGCGCTCGGTGCGCGTTCCCGAAACAAAACAATGGACTTGGATTTTGGAGCAGCGTTTTCCGGCTGACGAAAAAGATTTATCACACTGGAAGTTTTCCGAAATTTATTTAAGCGAAGCCGAACACCAGGTTTTTGAGCAGTTTGAAAGCAGAGAAATCAAAAAAAACGAACGAGTCGAAACAAACGAAGTGCGTTTTAATCGATATTTTTACGATTACAAAAATAAACAAATTGCAATTGACGTTTTCCTCGGCACCCTTTGGGGTTTGAATTTGGCAAAGGTTTTTTTCGACAACGAGAAAGAAATGCGCGAATTTGAAACGCCCGACTTTGCGGTTGCCGAAGTTACAAATAACTCATCTTTCTCGGGCGCAAATCTGATTGGAAAAAATGTTTTAGAAGTAATGGAGAATGGTAAATGGTGAATGATGAATGGTAAATGTAAGAAAATGTTTTCTCATCCATCATTCACCATTTACCATTATTTCGTTCTCGGAATAACCGGCACAAATCTGTCCATCGAAGCGTTGATTTGCAAGTAAATCTGCGTTTCGCGCGGAATCAGGTTTTTCCAATTCGAGCCGCCGCGTCGGATATAACCGGCAAGTTTCGCCGGATTTGAATTGTAGCCCGCCGACATCAGCTCGGTCGGCGTCGCTATTCCGTTTTCGACTGCTTCGTAAATCGTACCGTTTGAAATCAAATCGCTCCAGGTCATTTGCATATAAAGCAGCATCGCTTGCGCCGCGTTGACATGGTTTTGCATTCCCGCGACAAAATCAGGAATTAAGCCGACCGAATAATAACGCGAGCGCACCATATAATATGTCGGAGCAATCATCTGCACCATTCCGCCCGCGCCGGCGCTGCTGACCGAATAACGATAGGTTTGACCTTCGTTCAAGGCGTAAAGCGCAAAAACGTCGTTATAAACACTCGGCGCGTATTCGTTGCGGAAACGCTGGTGGTCAACATGCTCGACGATTGACAGACGCTCGGCAGCATCGGTTACCTGCGGCGAAATAAAAACGCCTTTTTTTTGCAGATTGGCACGCGCCGTGTCGAGCGTGTTTCGCACGTAGATTTTTCCGGCATTGACGACTTCCGGCGTAACGATTCCCGGATGCGTAGAGATGTAATATGCCATCTCGTAAAGCTGTCCGTTGCGCTCGACCGGATACTGAACCAGAAGCGGCAGATGCGCCAGATTTTTTTCGTCAATTATCAACACCGGCGTATTAACGCCATTGGCGCGAACCGTACGCAGCGTTACGAGTTTGCCGTTGGAACTGAGAATTTTTATATCAATATTGGTTTGAAGAAAAGCAGTCTTGCTCGTTACCAGATAATCTACTTTTGAGGTGATGTAATCGTAAAACGCGATTCGGATAATGTCGGTTGTCAGAGATGCGTCGGTCATCGCGGTAGAAACAGGACGCGCCGCCATTTGCCGTTTTGCTTCTTCGATTTTGCTTTTCATCAGCTTAAAGCTCAAAGGTTTGAAAAAAGTAGGCAAAACCCGCACGGGCATCGGTGTCGGAGAAAAATACGGACTACTTGAAGGCGGAACTAAAATCGGATTCTGAAACGGCGTCGCCGCAGGTCTCGGTGTCGGTGTCGGCGTCAGTCTCGGTGCGGGCAAATTGTTAGTGATGATAATTTTCGATGCGGGCGTCGGCGAAACCTGCGGCAGAGTAGTCGGATTTGTTGAAACAATGCGGCTTCGCGTCGGTGCCGTCGTAGTTTTTACTTCCTGCGAAAATGCCTGGACAAATGAACAAACAAACACGATAAAGCCGATAAAAATTTTAGATTTCATAATAATTCGTTCGGGTAAATACAGATTCTGTGAAAATCCGTCGGCGGAATATCTGCGGGAACGCCGATTCGAAAATCGCAATTATAAAGATTCGCCTATCAACTAAAAGGTTGTCAATGCGACGAAAGAAATTTATACAAGCTACAAAATTCTTTTATGGTTATTTCCGATTTGTGATTAAGCGAAGTTCTGCGGTATAACTGGAATTTCGTTTATAAGATAATGTTTGCAGGACAAAAAACGGATATGGAAAAACTATTCGGAACTGACGGCATACGCGGAGAAGCGGGAAAATTTCCGCTCGACGAAAAAACCGTCGAGGTTATCGGTAAATCGCTGGCACGACAGTTTCTGGAAAAGCTCGGCAGAACTCCGCGCTTTGTTACCGGCAGAGATACGCGCGAATCCGGCGCGCAGATTGAACTGGCATTTCACAAAGGCGCGACGGCGACCGAAAAGGCGAATTGCGAATCAGCGGGAATTATAACAACTCCGGGCGTTGCATTTTTGACCCGAAAGCTCGATTTTGATGCCGGAATCGTCATCAGCGCGTCGCACAATCCGTTTCAAGACAACGGCATCAAAATTTTCTCGCCGAGCGGGGAAAAAATTGATGCGGCGATGGAAAGGGAAATCGAAAAAGATATTTTTGAAACTCAAAAATCAAAACTCCAAAATCCAAACCCTGAAACGAAAAGTTTGATGTCGGATTTTCAAATTGATTTGTCGAAAGAAGTCGAAATGCAAAGCGTTTATCTGGATTATTTAGCGAACGAATTTAAAACGCTTTCGCTCGAAAATTTCAAAATAGTTCTCGACTGCGCAAACGGCGCGGCTTCGGAACTTGCGCCGAAACTTTTCCGAAAATTCGGCGCGCAAGTCGTGGCGATAAACAACCAGCCGGACGGACAAAATATCAATGAAAATTGCGGATCGCTTCATCTGGAAAATTTGCAGGCGAAGGTTTTGGAAGAAAATGCGGATTTCGGCGTCGCGTTTGACGGCGATGCCGACCGCGCGCTGTTTGTTGACGAAAAGGGAAATTTGGTTGACGGCGACGCGACGCTGTGGATTATGTCGCGGCATCTGCAAGCAAAAGGAAAACTGAATAACCAAACAATTGTCGCCACTGTGATGAGCAACATCGGGTTGGAAATTGCGCTGGCTTCAAAAAATATCAAACTTCTCCGCACGCCGGTCGGCGACAAATATGTTTTGCAGGAACTTCTTAATACAAATTCCGGCGTCGGCGGCGAACAGTCCGGGCATATTATTTTCCCGGAAAGAAGTCTTGTGGGCGACGGAATGATGACGACGCTTTTTCTGCTTGAGGCACTGGGAGAAAACAACAAAACTTTGTTGGAGATGAGCGGAGGTTTTATGCGCTTCCCGCAAATTTTAGTAAACGTCAAAGTCGGCAAAAAACTTCCGTTTGAAACAATCGCCGAAATAGCCGAAGCCGCAAAAACGGTCGAAAACCAACTTGGTAAAAACGGCAGACTTCTGCTTCGTTATTCGGGAACGGAAAATCTGGCGCGCGTGATGATTGAAGGCAAAAATCAAGCACAAATCGAAGCGCAGGCAAATGGTCTGGCGGAAATTATCAAAGCAAATCTGTCATAAAACAAAGCGAATTTTATATAAACACATCGTATTTTTCCTTCGATTGTTTTCTGCTTGCCAAAAGCATAAAAAAATTTTATATTAGCCTTTGAAAGGTAGGTTAAAACCTACGTTTCAAGTGGTTGCTGGGGTGAGGACAGTAACCGCGAATCGGCAGATGCGGCGCACTTCCACGTTGCTTCGTCTGCTTTTCTTTTTTTAAATATTATTTTTTCTTTCTTCCTACTATATTTCCCGAAAATTAAATTAATTTCAATTCTGTAAAATGCAAAAAGTTTCCGTCAAATTAAAAGAAATTTTGCTCCGCTACGAAATAAAAATCGGCAGTGATTTATTGGAAAACTGCGGCGTTTGGGCAAAGAGTTGTTTTTCCGCTCAAACGAAAAAAATCGCGCTCGTTTCAAACGCCAAAGTTTTCGGAATTTACGGCGAGACTGTTCGGAAAAGTTTGGAAAATGAAGGCTATGAAGTTTTCGTTTGGCTGATGAAAGACGGCGAAAAATATAAAAATTTTCGCGTTTTAGAAAATGCGCTCGAATTTATCAGCGATGTGAAAATAAAGCGAACCGATGGCATTATTGCGCTCGGCGGCGGCGTAGTCGGCGATTTGGCGGGCTTTGCGGCGGCGGTTTATTTGCGCGGAATCGCGTTTCTGCAAATTCCGACAACTTTTCTGGCAATGATTGATTCGTCGGTCGGCGGAAAAACGGGCGTCAATACCGAATCGGGGAAAAATTTAATCGGCGCGTTTCATCAACCGAACGGAGTTTTGATTGATGTCAATACTTTGCAAACTCTGCCGCGCCGCGAACTCGCCGCCGGTTTTTGCGAAGCCGTCAAACAGGGTGCAATCGCCAATCGAAAACTTTTTAACCAGACTGTGGAATTTTTGAAAAACTTCCCGCTAAACCGCTTCAAAAATTACTTTTCCGACAAAAATTTTCTCACTTCATTAGAAAATCTACTTGCCGCGCAAATCGCCTTTAAAGCTGAAATTGTAATGCAGGATGAACGAGAAGACGTAGGCAGGACGGACGCTAAGTCACGCAAAATCTTAAATTTCGGACATACGGTCGGACACGCACTCGAAAAGGCGACCGATTACAAAATTTTTAAGCACGGCGAAGCGGTCGGCTACGGAATTTTAGCTGCGGGAGAAATCGGAAAAAATACGGGCATTTTTGATGAGAAAGATTTTAACTTATTGAAGGATGCTTTAAGTCGCGTAGGCGAACTGCCTGAAACACGAAACATTAATCTCAAACGAGTTTTTGAAGCATTTTCGTTTGACAAAAAAACAATCGGAAACTCGCTTCAGTGGATTTTGCTGGAAAAAATCGGCAAGCCTAAAATCTTCCGAACCGAAGACATTCCAAAGCCGGTTATAGAAAGAGCTTTGAAAAAAGTATTACAAAAATAAGCTTACTCTAAAGATTTTTAGATTAGAGAATTCTAAACGAATAAGACGGATGAGCGCGGCAAGGTAAACACAAAACTCTTAAGCATTTACGCTCGAAACCTGCGGCTTGCGAAGTCCTTGTAATTGCACTAAACCTACCGGCGCATCAGCCAACCAAGTCGTCGGGCAAACTCCGCACGTCGTGCATTTTTCGACTGCCGGACACGGAAGGCTTGATTTTGCGGCTTGCGCTTTTTCGTGTTCTTCTTTCAAAAACTCAAAAGATAAACCCGAATCAACGATTGACCACGGCAAAAATTCATCGTAAGAGCGGTCGCGGCTGGTATGAAAGGCTGCATCAATGCCGGTTTCGCGTAAGGCTTCGGTTAGATTTCCCTTCATTCGCGCCGCCGATTCGATAACTTTTGCAACTGTTCTGTCGCCTGAAGAAAAAAGAGCTTGCTCGTGAGCGATGCGCGCGCTCATTGCGCGAACTTCGACGTTTGGAATGCGAGCCAGGTTTTTACAGACGTATTTAAGGCGTTGTTTCAATTCTTTCTCGTCGCAAATCGCGTCCCATTGCAGCGGCGTATTCGGCTTCGGAACAAAACCGTTCAAAGACGGAATAATTTTCCCCGCGCGTCCGAATCGCTTTCCGGCTTCGAGCATACGGTTTTTGATGCGCTCGACAAGGACAAACATTTCGTCTAAATCTTCGCGCGTTTCAGTTGGCAATCCGACCATAAAATAAAGTTTTACGGTCAGCATTCCTTTGTCGAAGACCGAGCCGCAAATGTCAACAATTTCGTCGTTTGTCAGATTTTTGTTGATGACGCGACGCAATCTGTCCGAGCCGGTTTCGGGTGCGACGGCGATTTGCTGGTCGTTTGAGTCAACCAGCGCGTCAAGCAATTCGTCGGAAATTTGGTCAAGGCGAAGCGAAGAAACCGTGATGCGATAATTCATTTTTCTGAGTTCGCTCAAAATCGTGGAAATTTCCGGGTGGTCGCATACGGCGGTTGAAACAAGACCGATTTTATTGGTTTTTCCGCGCCATTCAGCGGCTTTTGCCAAAATGTCTCGCGCCGGGACGACACGCGGCGGATAGTAATTGTAGCCAGCCCAGCAGAAGCGACAGCCTTGCGAACAGCCTCGCGAGATTTCGACCAGAAGCCTGTCACCCATTTCCGCATTTGGAGACCAAACCGATGTCGAAGGCGCAAAAACATCTTGGTTCATCAGGAAATCAACGACTTCCGTTTCATTGCGTTTTATTGCGCGCCGCAAAGTGCCTTCTTTCGGATTGACGGCGGCAAGCGCGCGTCCGACTCTTTTCGGCACGCCCATTTCTTTCGGCACGTAATCGAAAACCGTTCCGTCGTCGTTGTAAATGGCGTTATACAAACTCGGGATGTAAAAGCCGCGACCGATTCGCGCCAAACTCAAAAGAATTTCATCTTTCGTTTCGTTTTCAAAAATCGCGTCCGCTAATTGAAACGCTAAAATCTCGCCTTCGCCGACGGCGATAATATCCGTAAAATCGGCAATCGGTTCGGGATTTAAAAACGAAGCAGCGCCGCCCATTACAACGAGCGGGTGAAAGTGATTTCTGTCTTTCGACCAGACGGGAATCTGCGAGAGTTGCAGCATCCGCGCCATATTTAAATAATCGGTTTCAAACGAAATTGAAAAAGCAACGACATCAAAATCTTTAACCGGCGTTTGCGTCTCCAGAGACAGAAGCGGCGCGCGCGATTTTTCATATTCGCGCATCTCAAAATCGTCTGGCAGAAAAACTCGCTCGCACGCGACTTCCGGTATTTTATTAAACAATTCATACATCGTATGAAGACCGAGATTCGCCATCCCGACGGCGTGTGTGTTCGGATAACACAGCGCGATCCGCAAAGACGCGCCGCGCTTTACCTGCCAGCCTTCTTCGGTTGAGAGTTTTTGTTTGTAACTGTCGGCGATTCGTTTATTCATATCGAAACATAAAATTATAGCTTAATTTGTGCGGTTTTGGTTGATTTATTCTGAAAAATGTTTGATGACAAAAGATGCGCGACAACTGCACAAAAAATTAATCAAATAAACGGACGAAAAATTCTATTGTTCCAATTTTTCTTCGACTTCTTTCGCCAGCAAATTTTCGTGTTTAATGCCGACGCGCAAACGGCGGTAAATACTCATAAACTGATTTGCCAGCCACGGAATAACAAAAAACGCCAGAACGTATCCGCGCCAATCGTCAATCAACAAGCGAAAACCGGTCAGAATAAGAAGCAGAAATGTAACCCAATAGCTGAAACAGTATTCACAGGTAAAAACATAAAAGAATTTTCGCTGCGGCAAACTTACACAATTCTGTTTTTTGTCGTCGCAGAATTCGCGCCAATCGCGGAAAATTTCTTCCTGCGTAACCGTCCAGGCGATTGAGCCGACAGTCATCGCCAGAGTTATAAGCCAGAAAATTTGTTCCGAGATAAACATTGTTCCCCTTGAAAACGATTTAGCGATTTGCAACTGCTGAAAAGCAATCGCAAACCGCAAAATCAAAAAACGAAAATCAAACTTATTGCTTGCCTTCCAAAAAGGCTCTCAAGCGGCGCGAACGCGAAGGATGGCGCAGTTTTCGCAACGCTTTAGCTTCGATTTGGCGGATGCGTTCACGCGTAACCGCGAAATGTTGTCCGACTTCCTCGAGCGTGTGTTCCGAGCCGGTGTTTCCCAAACCAAAACGCATTTTGATAACTTTTTCCTCGCGCGGCGTCAGCGTTGCGAGAACTTCATCCGTAATTTCGCGCAAGTTTGCGAACGTAACCGATTCCGACGGATTCAAGATTGATTTGTCTTCGATAAAATCGCCGAGATGCGAATCTTCTTCTTCGCCAATCGGCGTTTCAAGCGAAATTGGTTCTTGCGCGATTTTCAGAACCTTGCGCACTTTGGAAACCGGAATATCCATTTTCTTGGCGATTTCTTCGCTCGTCGGCTCGCGTCCCAACTCCTGAACAAGCGAGCGCGACGTGCGAATCAGCTTATTAATCGTCTCAATCATATGGACGGGAATGCGAATCGTTCTGGCTTGGTCGGCAATCGCGCGCGTTATCGCCTGGCGAATCCACCACGTGGCGTACGTCGAAAATTTATAGCCGCGCCGCCACTCGAATTTATCGACCGCCTTCATCAAACCGATGTTGCCTTCCTGAATCAAATCAAGGAATTGAAGCCCTCGATTCGTATATTTTTTCGCAATCGAAACGACGAGGCGCAAGTTGGCTTCGACAAGCTCGCGTTTTGCTTGATTTGTTGCCGTCTCGCCGATAAGAATCGTTTGCAAAGAGCGCTTAATCTCAACCGGCGCGAGATGGTATTTTTCCTCGATGTCCGCCAGTATTTTGCGCGAGTCGGCGATTTTGCGGTTAAGTTCCTTTTTCTCTTCGGCGGAAACTTTGCCTTCGAGTCTCTCGTCGGCGCGGTTTATATTGCGTTCGGCTTTGCGGATTTCGTCAGATACTTTGCGAATCGCACTGATAAGCCTCTGCATCGAATGTTCGGTTAAATTGAGATTTTTAATTTCCTGCGAAATTTCCAATCGCATCCGCGCCACTTTACGCTTTAAGCCGAGGAGTTTTTTCGACGATTTTCCCTTTGCCCTTTTTTGTTCTTCACGCAAGTCGCCCAATGCTTTCAGGGCTTTGTGATAATTTACGCGGATGTTTTCAATGCCTTCAATCGTCCAGCGCAGGTATTCTTCCGCCTTGTCCTCCTCGCCAGTCAGTTCCGCCTGTTCGGAAAAGCTGACCGTTTCGCGGATGCTGCCTTTGCCGCTGAGGAGAAGGTCGCCCATTTCGAGAAGTCTCTCGACGGCAATCGGCGAGCGCGAAATCGCTTTGCGGGTTTTTATTTGCCCGCGTTCAATTCTTTGGGCAATCGTAACTTCGCCTTGTCGGGTAAGGAGCGGAACAACGCCCATTTCGCGCAAGTAGAGGCGCACAGGGTCGTTTGATTTGTCCAAAGTTCCGGCTGAAAGGTCTAAATCCAGTTCGTCTTCGTCAATTGTTTCGTCATCGTCAAGAGCCAAGGTTGCGGCTTGTTCGAGCAGCAGCGCGTCGGAATCGGCAACCGATATATTCGCGCCTTCGAGACGAGCTAAAACGTCTTCGATGTCGTCGGGCGACATCATTTTGTTTGGGATTTCGCGGTTCAACTCGTCAAAGCTCAAGAATTTCTTGCGTCTGCCGAGTGCAACCAGCCTGTCCATTAAATCTTCCTTTTCGTCGTAGTCTGCCATAAATTTATAAATAGGTTTTGATTAAATCAGATATTATAACGTTGTTTGTAAAATAATGCTAAACGCCCAAACGGGATAAAAAGTTTCATTGTGCAAAGAGTCGGTGAAACGATTTAGTCAGCGTTTGGTGTTAGATTGTCGTCGCAATTCTTTTTTCTAATTCGCGCTTTAATCGCGCTAACTCAATTTGCTCCATAACGAGTTGGTCGCGCAAAGGCACGTCGCCTGTTTGTTCGGCAAAAACTAATTCCTGACTGATGTCGAGAATACGACGCGAAATCGCCATTCCGCGCAAAGTTGCGACGCAGTTTTCGGCTTCGTGCAAAACTGCGTCAATCGCTTCGTCCGCTTCGCGCGCCGGTTCAGACAGTAAAAGAAGGGAAACGAAATCGCTCGCCGCCGCGTCGTCTTCAACCATTTTCAAAAGACTTTCGCGCGTGATTTCCGTGCCGATTTCACGCAAAGCCAGAAGCGCGCGGAAAATTTCGGCAGTCGCAAGCTGCTGGTAATCGGTTTCTTCGAGCGCGGGCAAAATCATTTCGCGCAGTTCGCGGTCATAAATAAGAAGCTCTAAAAGCTGCTGTTCGGCAACCGTCGGTCTCGTAGTGTTTCTTTTGATGACGAAATTCTTCAGTTCGAGCTTTTTTTCTTCCGGCTTATTTTCATTATTATTACCGTCACGCTTTGCGAAATCTTTTTCTCTCTTTTGAATTTCCTTCCACAAATAACCTTCGGTAACTTTGTCGTCAATCTGAAAAAATCGCAGCGCCTGTTTGAGAGTTTCGCGCCGCTCGATAACGTTCCGAATAACGCTCAAAATCGGCAAAATGTCTTCGACGGCTTCAGCTTTCGCTTTCGGCGAACTCAAGTTTTTTTCTCGCGCTAAATTCTCCAAAACAAACTGCAAATAAGGCGCGGCGTTTCCGCGCAAATGGTTATAACTTTCCGCGCCGTTCGCTTTCAAAAAATCATCCGGGTCTTGACCGTCGGGCAGAACGAGAACTTTCGTTTCAAAATCTTCGGCGAGTAATGTTTCAATCGCCCGCCGCGCCGCTTTAACGCCCGCGCCGTCGCCGTCGTAATTGATGACGACGCGCCGCGCAAAACGTCCGAGAAGTTTCGCCTGTTCCTGTGTGAAAGCCGTTCCGAGACTTGCCGCTGTGTTTGTAATTCCGTATTGATAAAGCGCGATTAAATCCAAATAACCTTCAACCAGAATCGCATATTTCTTTTTGCGAATTTCCACTTTTGATTGAAAAAGCCCGTAAAGATGCTCGCCTTTGACGTAAGCCGGAGTTTCCGGCGAATTCAAATATTTCGGCTCGCCCTGCGCTAAAATCCTTGCGCCGAACGCAATCGGATTTCCCTCGACGTTCAAAACCGGAAACATAATCCGCCCGCGAAAACGGTCGTAAACTTTATTTTTATCTTCGTTAATCGAAACCAAACCGCTCGTCTCGATTAACTTTTCGTCCGCTCCTTTTTCTTTGAGAAGCGACATCACTGCGTCCCAACTATCGGGCGCAAAACCGATATGAAAAGCCTTTTGCGTCTCAATAGAAATCTCGCGCCGTTCCAAATATTCCCGCGCCGCTTTAGAATGCGCGTTACCATCCTGCAAATGATTTTCCCAAAATTCAAGCGCATAACGATTCAGCTCCATCACTTGCTCGGCAATCGCTTTTTTCTCTTGCTTTCGCTTTTTACGCTTTTCGTATTTCTCGTCGTCAATCGGCTCGGGCAGCGGAATTCCCGAAATCTCTGCAACTCTTTTTATCGCTTCGGGAAAATTCAAGCCTTCTATTTCCATCACGAAATTAAACGCCGAACCGCCTTTCCCGCACCCGAAACATTTATAAAAACCCTTCGACGGATTAACCGAAAAACTCGGCGTCTTCTCCTGATGAAACGGACAGCAGCCCATCCAATTCGCGCCCTTTTTCTTGAGCGGCGCATACGGCTCGATAATCCGCACAAGGTCGGCGCGGTTTTTCAACTCGTCAATAAAATGTTGCTCGTAAAGCATTTATTTCATTATTTCATCGAATATGTTTTCCAGATTTTCTTCGGAAACTTTCAACATTTCGCCGCGCGGTATTTTCAGAGCGTCTAAAACGCCGGCAAACTTTTGAAAACCGTTTTCGCTTCTAAGTTCAATCCAATTAACCTTCAAACTGTTTAATTGTCTTTTGTTCATTTCCGAAAGTTTGTCGGCGACGAAAACTTTGCTCTCTCTGGCGATAACGGCGTCGGCGCTTTCGGGATTGCCTTTGCCCATCAATTTAACTTCGCATTTGTGCTGATTGTCGTTTTCGATTAAGTAAAAATCTATTTCTCTTTCAAAAGTCGTTTCGTCAACCTCTAAATTTGTTCCTTTCAGCTTGACCGCGTGATTTTCATCGGCAACTTGATAAAGTTTGCACAACGTCAGCATCAAAGGCTTTTCGACTTTCTTTCCGGCTGTTGACCACAAACCGCCGCGCAACGCCGCGCGTTTAACGGCAAGCGTATTTTAATTATTCTGAATCGGCAATTACCAAATTCTTAATGCTTTCCGCATATTCATTCGGATTTACAATTTCGCCGTCAAGAAAACTATTGTCCTCAAATCCAACGGCAACCCAACGCCATTGTTCTCTATCATTTATCGTGCATTTGACAGGTTGTAGAAAAACGCCCGTTGCAAAAATTTTGTCGGTGTCCGAAATTGTGATTTGCTTATCCATTGTTTGCTAAGAACCTCACTTGCATTTGGCTGAAATGTTTGACTGATTGGAAAAATTCGTCGAGTTCGTCATAGTTCTTAAAAACGAATTCATTTTTTATTTTGGCAAACGGACTTTTAGCGACTTCTCTTTGAAATTTTCCTTTGTTAATTTCTTCTGAAATAATAAACATTTTGATTCGCAGTTTGTGAACTTGATAAAGCCGCAAAAGTCCTTTTGTAATATCAGTCGTGTGTTCGACTTCAAAAGCGTGTGTTGGATAACCTTCTTCATCAAACCAAATTACATCAACAAATTTGACCGTATTTAAACTCAAACCCGGAATCGAACCTTCGGGAATTTCCTGTTCTGTGCATAATCCGCCTAAATTTCCATAAATTGTCATTCTGCCTTTGTCCGGCGCGGGAACAAATGTTCGGTAACCTAAGTAACCGCCGACTAAAACCAATTTTGCCTGCAAATCATAATGCGTCAGTTGCACATCGTCTTGAATTTCGATGTTAATGATTTTCGAGATTTCCTTTAATCGGCTTAAATCTTTCTGATGATTTGGAAAAAGGATTTCCGTAACTTTGTTGCAGTAAAGTTCATTTATTTCATCTAGATACAAACCATCTTCGGTCAAAACACAGTGAAATTGAAAACCGCCTTGTCGAGTTGTTAAAAGTCTGTCTTTATTTTGTAAAAAAGTAATCAAAGAGCCAACGCAAATGTCCATTTTTGTCTTATATTTTTTGACAATCACAAACGCGCCTTCTTGATTATGAGCCGCCAAACTTTGCATAATGTTGGCGTTAATGCCGTGCCAATCTTCCGCGCCGCCGGAGATTAAATAAAACATTCCGTTTGTATCTCTATACAGTTTTCTTGAAGGTTTCACTTGTTCGAGTTTTACATTTTGAATTCTTTCGAGTTCCTCGATGACAAGTTTCCTGTCCAGGTCTGTAAATTTTGGAGTCATAAATCAATTATTATAAACGCTGTATTCAGGTTTGAACCAAATAATATCGTCAATAAATTCCCAGCCCATTTCGACTAAAAACGGGTGTAAATCGAAAGGAATAGGATAACGCTTGCTTGAGTGAGCGCGACTGACACGCGGAATAATAATCGGTGAAGTGTTGACGACTAAAAATCTGCCTTCCTTTGTTATGCGATGCGTTTCTTTGAAAACTCCAGCGAGAAACTTCAAATACGCTTTATAACTTGGATAGATTGCATAATCTCGCGCGTTGTAATACGGCGGCGAAGTGAAAGTTAAATGGACGCTTTCACTCGGCACATTCAACAAGGCTTCCCGAACGTCGGCATTAACGACGACATTTTTTAAGTAATCGTAAGTTTCAGTGTGCGGCTGTTCGCTTTCCTTTTTTGTCTTTTCGGCAAAATATTCTTTGTATATTACGGTTCTGACCGTTTCGTTTTCGTGATTGAGCAAAGGCTTTAATTTTCGTTCGACTAAAATATCATCGTCATAAACAAGCAAGCCGCGAATCGCCTGGCAAACGACTTTCGGGTCGTCGTCCTGCAAAATCTCGAACAAATACGGTTTGTTTTGCTCGCGGCGAAGCCTGCCGATTGCCGAAACTATTTCGCGCTTGACGGTCGTATCGGTTTCTTTTTGAAAAGCGTTCCAAAGCGGTTCGAGACTTTTCGCCTGGTTGAGTTTGGCGATGTTTTTCGCGGCTAAAAATCTTACCTTCTGATTTTTATGTTCAAGCAGATTAAATAGAAATCCGCCTTGAAAACCATTCGGCAAATATCCTAAATCTTCAAGCGTGGCAATCAGATTTTTATCGCCTTGCGCTTTAGAGATTTTTAAATCTTCACCTTTATCTTCGCCGTTATTTTCGCTCGATTCTTTGGCTAACATTTGGCTTAATCAATCTCTCCGTCGTTTTCTAATTCTTCTCTAACGCTGCGGGCAATATCTTCGATTAACCGCAATTTTTCAACTGTGGTTAATTTTTCGATTTCGCTCCAAATTTCTTCTCTTGTCATCATAAATAATTACTGTTTCAATTCCGCAATTGTAGCACCTTGTCCGCCCTGGTCTGATGGCGCGAAAGCGAAGCGCGCGATGTGCGGATGACCTTTTAAGAAATGATGGACGAAGTTTTTCAGCGCGCCCGTGCCGAAGCCGTGAATGATTCGCACGCGCGGCAAGGCGGATAAATACGCTTCGTCAAGGAAGCGGTCAATTTCATATTCGGCGTCGGCGGTCGTTTTGCCGATTAAGTTTAATTCGGCGTTCGCGTCTTCGACATCGAGCCGCAAATTTGCGTCTTTCGCCTGATTTTGGAGTTTTTCGCCGAGCGATTGTGCTTTCGGTTTTTCTTCCGAAACAACTGCCTGCAAATCTGAAATCTTCTGCCGCAAACGCATTCCGCCAACAAGAACTTCGGCGATTTCCTTGTCCATTCGTTCGACAACGCCGACATTTCCGAAACTCGTGCGGACTTTCGTGCCGATTTCTATCGGTTTGTTCGTCGTTTGCGATTCATCATTCGACCGCGCGTTTTGTTGATTGCCGAACACTGATTGACTTTGGACTTTGGACTTTGGACTTTGGACTTGCGCGAGAACGGCGCGGTTGAGTTCGGCTTTGCGCGCGAGTCGTTCTTTATCGAGCTTCGCTTTTAACGCTTTGTCTTCGATTGTCTGGACGAACGCTTTTGATTGGCGCTCGAAACCGGCGATTGTTTCGTTTAATTGCTGTTCAAATTGGCGTTGGCGTTCCTTTTCTCGTTTGCGCGCTTCGATGTCGAGGGTCGCGTATTTCTTCGCCGTGATTTCGCGTTCCTCTTCTAAAGCGACGCGCAAATCTTCGGCGTTTCTGGTTTCGGTTTGAAGTTTTCGCAGATAGCTTTCGGCTTCCTGCGCCGAAACATCGAGATTTTCGCGCGCTTTTTCGATAACCGAATCGCGTATGCCGAAACGCCGCGCGATTTCGATTCCGCTTGACGCGCCTGCGAGTCCGACCAATAAACGATACGTCGGCTGTAAAGTTTTTTCATTGAATTCAACCGAAGCGTTGACGACGTTTTCGTCATTTGCGGCATAGATTTTCAAACCTTTGTAATGTGTCGAAGCAATAAGCTGCGCGCCGCAAACGCGCCGAAAATAATCGACAATTGCCACGCCCAACGCTGAACCTTCTTCCGGGTCAGTTCCCGTGCCGACTTCATCGAGCAAAACAAGTGATGGCGAAGCGCATTCGTGCATCATTTCGGCGATGTTCGAGATGTGCGACGAGAATGTCGAAAGATTCGCCGACAAACTTTGATGGTCGCCGATGTCAGCCAGCACCGATTGATAAAAGGGAATTCGCGCGTCTTTTGCCGGAACGGGCAAACCGGAAATCGCCATCAAGCTCAATAAACCGGCGGTTTTCAGCACGACGGTTTTGCCGCCCGCGTTCGCGCCGGAGATTATCATCACGCCTTTTTCTTTCGTGAGTTTGAAAGTAACCGGAACAATTTCTCTTTTGGAGTTGTCGGTTGTCGGTTGTCGGTTGTCAGTTTCGGAATTATCTGACAACTGACCACCGATTACTGACAACTGCCGAAGATTTTCTTCAAGAAGCGGATGACGCGCTTCGACTAAATCAAGCGTTTCATAATCGGAAATCGTCGGCACAATCGCCCGAAATTTTCTGGCGAATTCGACTTTCGCTTTGATAAAATCGAGTTCCGCGACGGCTTCGACAGCCGTTTCGATTGCCGGAAGATTGACGCGCAAATCTTCGGTTAATGAAAAAAGTATGTGTGCGACTTCGCGTTCTTCTTTGCCTTTGAGATTTTGCAGTTCGTTGTTGGCTTCGATGGCTTCGAGCGGTTCGATGAAAACCGTCGCGCCGCTTGAGGAAAAGCCGTGCGCGACGCCGGCAACGCGACCGCGAAAATCCGCCTTTACGGGGACGACGAAACGCTCGTTGCGCTGGGTTACGATTTCGTCCTGAATCGCGCCCGAATTGTTTCGCATTAAACTTTCGAGCGATTTTTGCAGACGACTTCGCTGGTTGTTTATCTCGCGGCGAATCTGCGCGAGTTCGGGCGAAGCGTTGTCGTCAATCTCGCCCGACGGCAGCAGTTTTTTATTGATTCGATTTAAGACTTCGAGAAGCTGCGCGGGGAGATTTTCAACCGTTGCCCAGAGCGTCGGCGCAAATTCCTTTTCCGGCGCGATGACCGAGCGCGCAAACAACGCCTGATTGCCGAGCCGCGTGATTTCAAGCAGCGAAATCGGGTCGAGCGTCGCGTTTTTTATTCTCAAAGTCGCAACCGCGTTCGACGGGTCAGCAAGGTCAGAAAAACGCCACGAAATTTGTTTTTCGCTCAAAGCAAAAGTCTCCGCAACGGCGCGCAAATCCCGTTCAAGCTCAAGCCGATTCGTCAGCGGCTGCAAGTTTTCGAGCCTCGATTTGCCCATCGTCGTCTGCGCGTTGCGAGCGACGAGCGCGAGCAGTTTTCCGTATTCTAAAGTTGTCAGCGATTGCATATTTTCGATGAGATAAAAGCTAATTCAATACGATTGAAAAACGAATTTTTCTCAGGCATTATTTTGATTTTTATTACTCTGATTTGCTTCCGCCCTTCCATCTCATACCGTAAGCGCTATTAGCACGAGTAAAAAAGAATTGATTTTTTAGATTTTCATCAAACTCATTAAGAAAATTAAAAACGCCTAAAAAGTCATCATATATTTCTTCTCTTAACTCTCGATTTGGTAATTGAAACCAATTAAGTCTCATATAACTATGAGCGAGTAAATCTCTTATTCTTTTCATTTCAGCGAACAAATCGTCAAATTTAGTTGCGTCATATATTTCCCTAAATTCTTTGATCAGTGTTCCCGTTGTAGCTGAGTTATAATGAGAATTTATTTTTTCTTGTTCCTTATCAGTGTAAATTTTACCAACTTGTCTTCCTTCAAATTCATATTTATTAAATGTCAAAAAGTTAATGAAGAAAGCGTCAATTGCTGCAAGCCTCGAAAAACACACACCATAAATAAAAAAGAGTTCTTTTAATTGCTCTTTTTTCGATTTCAGATTTCTAAAACCTTCTAGGTTGTAAAATGTCAGTTCCATATTAAACGAAATGCCAGACCAGCTAACCATTTGAAACAATAGTCCCAGAAAGAGTCTCTTTTGATTTACAGGAATTGAGTTTGTTTTAGCAGAAAATTTTCACGCAACAACTTCAACGCCTTTCCAAAACGCGACATAATTTTCAATTTGTTTGGCTTCCGGTTTCGGCGACGGGTAAAACCAAGCCGCGTCTTTGTTGGTTGCGCCGCCGACGGCGACATCGTAATAACTCGCCGTGCCTTTCCAGCCGCAAACCGTGTTTGTCGCGCTCGGTTTGAAATATTCTTTGTTTATTGAATCTGCGGGGAAATAATGATTTCCTTCGACGACGATTGTTTGGTCGCTTTCGGCTAATGTTGCGCCGTTCCAGATTGCTTTCATAATTTTAAGATATTCACCACAGAGATACAGAGGACACAGAGTTTTTTAAATAACTTTTGTCTTATCTCAGTGAGCTCTGTGTCTCTGTGGTCAAAATTAATTCGTTGCCAAAAAACGCTCGCGCACTTCCGACGACGGCAGCATACAGGCTTCTTGTTTGCCGAACATTTTGTAGCGGTATCGGGCGAAAAGATTATAGAAAACATCGCGGACGAAACTCGGCACGACGATGAAGCCGTAGAACCAAGACCAGTAGCCGCTTAATTTTCTGGCGATTCTTAACGCCGCCGTTGTGCGCGTGTAAGCCTTGCCGTCTTCGATTAAAACCACCGAATCTGTAGCAGTTTTATCGATGCCGTTTTCCTTTAAAAGTTTCTCGCCCATTTCCGACTGCAGCGGCGCGAATTTGAAATACGCTTCTTTGTCGCGCTCGATAATAAAATTGACCGAACCGTTGCAGAAATTACAAACTCCGTCGAAAAGAATAATTGCGCTCATAATCTTTTATGGTAAATCCTAAATGTAAAATGGTAAATGGGCGGCGTGAAATTTTGCTTCTGAAACCTTTTCAATTATACTGCGTAGAAAAGTTCGCAGTTCCAATTTTCAACCGCTTAAAAGTTTATGAAAGAAATCATTTTGCGTTTTTCTGTCGCAATTTTTGCGCTTATTTCGTTTGGTTTGTCCGCGTCGGCGCAGAATCGCGCTGAAACTTTTGCGATTACGAATGCGCGTATCGTTACGGTTTCCGGCGCGCCGATTGAGCGCGGAACGGTTGTCGTGCGTGACGGCTTGATTGAATCGGTCGGCGCAAGCGTAAGAGTCCCGGCGGATGCGCGCACGATTGACGGCGCAGGTTTGACGGTTTATCCGGGATTTATTGACGCTTTGACAAATCTCGGCTTGTCGGCGCAAGCCGCGTCACAGCCGCGCGGTGGACAAGGTTTGCAGATTCAAATTCAACAGCCGCAAACAATTCAACCGCAATCGAATTCAAATTACCCTGACGGCTTGCAGCCTGAACAAACGGCTTTCGAGCAATTAAAGGCGGGCGAAGCACAGTTTGAAACGGTGAGAAATGCCGGATTTACCAGCGCTTTGACCGTTTCGCGTGAGGGAATTTTCAACGGTCAATCGGCTGTTATCAATCTTGCCGGAGACACGGTTTCGGCGATGATTATCAAATCGCCGGTCGCCGAACACATCACATTTACGCCGCTTCGCACCGGCACTTTTCCGACTTCTTTGATGGGAACATTTGCCGCTCTGCGACAGATGTTTCTGGATGCGCAGAGGCTTCAAGCGATTCAAAAAATGTATGAAAAAGACCCGCGCGGAATTAAGCGTCCGGGCGAAGATAAATCTTTGGAAGCAGTGATTCCGATTCTCAACCGCAAGATGCCGATTGTTTTTAACGCCAACACAGAACGCGATATTATGCGTGCGCTGAATTTGGCAAAAGAATTTAACTTAAACGCCATCATCGCGGGCGGACAAGAAGCGGGAAAACTTGCCGCTCGTTTGAAAGCACAAAATGTTCCGGTTTTGTTGTCGCTGAATTTTCCGAAACGCACCGCAACCGCAGCGCCTGAAGCTGACCCCGAACCGATTGAACTTCTTCGTCTGCGCGCGGAAACGCCGAAAACCGCCGCGCGTCTTTCTCAAGCCGGCGTGAAATTCGCTTTTCAATCGGGCGGAATGCAGAACGTCGGAGATTTTTTGCTGAACGCAAACAAGGCGATTGATAATGGTTTGACAAAAGATGCGGCGATTCGCGCGATGACTTTGAGCGCGGCGGAAATTTTCGGCGTCGAAAATCGTCTGGGTTCAATCGAAAAAGGAAAAATCGCCAACCTGGTCGTCTCGCGCGGCGATATTTTGGCGAAAGACAAACAAATTACACAGGTTTTCGTTGACGGCAAACTTTTCGAGCAGAAACTGCCCGTCAAACCTGCCGCCGGAACTGCGTCGGGTGCGACACAAACTTCGGCGGCGGCAAACGTCGGCGGAAGCTACAGTGTAACCATCGAAATTCCCGGACAGCCGATGACCGGAACGCTCATTTTAACCCAGCAAGGCGCGGATTTGACCGGCAGTTTGCAGACGCAGCTCGGCACGGCAATTATCAAAGACGGAAAAGTTACTCCCGAAGGTTTCAACTTTACGTCAACCGCCGAGATCGGCGGTTTGACAAACCAGATTTCCGTCGCGGGCAAAGTTACAGGCAATCAAATCAGCGGAACAATCACATCGCCGTCGGGCGCGATTCCATTTTCGGGAACAAAAACGCCTTAACGTAAAAATAAAAAATAAAGGGGCGAAAACAGGATTTTATTTTAGACAAAGATTTTTGTATCTAGTGAGGAAAAGATGAGAAAAGCAACCGTTTTTCTATTGTTGGTTTCGATAAATTTAATTTCGGCGACATTCTTGTCGGCGCAGACAAAAACCGAAACTTTGATTCGCAATGCAACTGTTCTAACCGCCGCGCACGGTAATTTAGAGAATACGGATATTCTCATTCAAAACGGAAAAATTGCGCGTATCGGCAAAAATTTGAAGGCGTCGGCGAACGCCCAAACGATTGACGGCAGCGGAAAATTTGTAACGCCGGGAATTATCGATTGCCATTCGCATGTGATGATGGACGGCAGCGTCAACGAATTTTCTTATTCGGTTACTTCGATGGTGCGAACGCGCGATATTTTAAACCCGACCGATATTGCAATTTATCGCGCTCTGGCGGGCGGCGTGACGGCGGCAAATCTGCTGCACGGATCGGCAAATTCCATCGGCGGACAAAACACGGTCGTAAAATTCAAATACGGTCGCCCGGCGGAAGATTTTCCCATTGCCGACGCGCTGCCCGGCATAAAATTCGCGCTCGGCGAAAATCCGAAACAGACGAATCAACAGACGCTGCCCGGACGCACGCCGCGTTATCCGCGAACTCGTATGGGCGTGATGGAAACTATCCGCGACGCTTTTCTCCGCGCACGCGATTATAAAAAATCCTGGGACGATTATCGTGCGCGAACGGCGAAAGGTGACAAAACCGCCGTTCCGCCGCGCCGGGATTTGGAACTCGAACCGCTCGTCGAAGTTCTCGAAGGCAAACGTCTGGTTCACTCGCACGGCTATCGTTCGGACGAGATGCTGAATCTGCTGCTGATTGCCGATGAATTCGGTTTCAAAGTCGCAACTTTGCAGCACGGTCTGGAAGCCTACAAAATCGCGCCGGAAATTGCCAAACGCGGGACGGGCGTCTCGATTTTTACAGACTTTTGGGGCTACAAACTCGAAGCCTTCGACGCAATTCCGTATAACGCTTATATTTTGTGGAAAAACGGCATCGTCGTTTCGATAAATTCAGACGACGAAGAAAGAATGCGCCGCTTAAATTTGGATGCGGCGAAAGTCGAAAAATACGGCGGCGTGCCGGAAGAAGAAGCCTTGAAAATGATTACGCTGAATCCGGCGAAACAGCTCGGAATTGACAAGCGCACAGGCTCAATCGAGCAGGGAAAAGACGCTGACCTCGTGATTTGGGACGCGCATCCGTTCAGCGTCTATGCCCGACCGGAAACGACGATGATTGAAGGCGAAGTTTTCTTCGACCGCGCCAGAGATTTGCAAAACCGTGCCACGCTACAAAAAGAACGCGAAACGTTCGAAAAAATGGATGTCAACAAAGCGCCCGGAAGCGGCGGCACAGCGCCGAAAATTCCAAGTGAAAAACGTCAATCCGACAAAGACGATGCCGAACGCGACGGAGGAAATCAATAAATGCGAATTACGAATTACGAATTACGAGTTACCAGATATTTCTCTTATCTGTGTTTGTCAGCGTGCCTCTGCGGTTTATTTGCCCTGGACGTTTTTGCGCAAAATGACGGCTCGGAGCAAAACGTAACGGGCAGAGCAGGAACTTTTGCGATTACAAACGCGAGAGTTGTAACTGTTTCGGGAGCGACAATCGAAAATGGAACGGTTGTTATTCAAAACGGAAAAATTGCGGCGGTCGGTGCGAATATATCCGTTCCGAACGGCGCGGAAACGATTGATGCCAAGGGCTTGAGCGTTTATCCGGGAATGATTGATGCGGGAACGAACCTCGGTTTATTGGAAATTTCAACCGGCGTTCCCGGTACGGTTGACATTGCCGAAGGCGGTGAGATGAACGCCAATGCCAAAGCAATTTTGGGCATAAACCCGCACAGCACGCACATCAATGTAACGCGCGTCAACGGCGTTACAACCGTAATGTCTTATCCGGCGGGCGGCGTAATTTCCGGTCAGTCGGCGGTGATAAATCTAAACGGTTCGACGCAGACGGAAATGGCGTTGATTCCGACGTTCGGTTTAATCGTAAATTTTCCGCGTGTTACAACCTTTTCCGGCTTTAATCCGTTTGCCAGCGCGACGCCGGTTGATTTTAACGAAGCCGTACGGCAGCGCGACAAACGCCTCGAAGATTTAAAAACAATTTTCAAAAACTCGGAAAATTACGCTAAAGTGCAAGAGGCTTACGCCAGAGACAAAACTCTGCCCTATCCGGCGCGTGACATAAAATTGGAGGCGATGATTCCGTTCGGGCGCGGCGAGAAACCGATTGTTTTTCTTGCCGAACGCGAGCGCGATATTCGCGGCGTCGTAAAATTTGTCGAAGAGATGCGGGTCAGAGGTATTATTCTCGGCGGACAGGAAGCCTGGAAAGCGGCAGACGGTTTGAAGAAAAATAATATTCCGGTCATTTACACAAATGTTCAGAATCTTCCGGTGCAGGACGACGACGCATACGATTATTTGTTTACCGCACCCGCCAAAATGCGGCAAGCCGGTGTAAAATTCTGTATCTCGACCGGCGATAGCGGACCGATGATACGCGATTTACCGTATCAAGCCGGTCTTGCCGGAGCATACGGTTTACCGAAAGATGAAGCCTTAAAATCGGTAACGATTTACCCGGCGCAAATCTTAGGTTTGAGCGACCGAATCGGCTCGATCGACACGGGCAAAATAGCAAACTTAGTCGTTGCCGACGGTGATATTTTAGAGCCGCGAACAAACGTCAAATACGTTTTCATCAACGGAAAAATGCTTCCGCTGATCAGCCGACATACGGAACTTTTCGACAGCTTTAAGGACAGGAAATAAAGATTCAATAATGAATGGTGAATGAAAAACAATTCTTACATTTACCATTCACCATTAATTTAGCTTTTTTGCGGAACTTCTTCGCCTTCCGGGAAAAATTCCAGCGAAGACGAATTTACACAATAGCGTTGACCGGACGGCGCCGGACCATCCGGGAAAACGTGTCCTTGATGTCCGTCGCAGCGCGCGCAGCGAATTTCGGTTCTGGTCATTCCGAATTTTTTGTCGGTTAAATAACGAATGTGCTGTTTGTCGAAAGATTGGAAAAACGATGCCCAACCCGTTCCCGAATGAAACTTTGAATCCGAGCGGAAAAGCGGCAGACCGCATAAGCGACAAGCGTATGTTCCGTCTTGCTTGTTGTCAGTCAGAGTGCCGCAAAATGGCGACTCTGTCCCGTGATTGAGTAAAATGTCGCGTTCTACTGCGGTCAAATTCTGCCCTAATTTTTGGCGCGTTTCATCTGAAATCGGCGAAATGTCAAAACCCGATTCTGAAATTTCCTTTTGTGTTTGCGGTGTCATAAAAATCTCCTTAAAAACCTAACAATGACGAATCCTAAATTATAAATCCTTTTCCAAAAGGTATTTATTCCAAAATATTTTTGAATTTAGAGTTCCGCGTTCGATAAAAAGATGCACGAGTAATCCACAATCTAAAATCCAAAATCGAATCACCCCCACCAAAACGAGGCGGCGATAATGAAATAAAGTCCGACCAGCGCCAAGCCTTCGAGCCAGATTGATTCACCGTCATAGACGACAAATGCGCTGACGATTGCCGCCAGCGCCAGCGCAACGACGAGCAGCGGCGAAAGCACCAACGTTAAAATCGAGCCGCCCAAAACAAACGACAGCAAAACGAGAATCGGAAAAAGTCCGAGAGCAACTTGCAAAGAACTGTTCAAAATTACGCTGACGGCGTAATCGGCTTGGTTGCGCCACGCCAACTGAATGCCGATTAAATTTTCAATCGCGTTTCCGGCAATTGCAACGACGACCAGTCCGGCGAATGTTTCCGATAAATTCAAGGCTTTCATCGCCGGTTCAAGTGCGGAAACAAACCATTCGGAGACGAACGCCGCGCCGATGCCCGCGCCCGCCAGAACAGCGATTGTCTGACCGAGCGACCATTCCGCGTGTTGCTCGTTGTCATTTGGATTCGGGCTGACAGCTTTGTCGCCTTTGATTGAAAACACGATACTTGCCGCCAGCAAAATTAGTAAAACGACGGCGCAAGCTATGTCCAAAGTGTCAATATGAGTTTCAGCAGGCGTATGTAATTCTTTGGCGAGCGTCGGAATTATCAGCGCGGCAACCGCCAGCAGCATTAAAGTTGCGATCATTTTCGGCGTCTCTGACTTAAAACGCTGCGTGCCGTTTTTCAAGCCGCCGAAAAATATCGCTAAACCGAAAACAAGCAGGGAATTTCCTAAAATCGAGCCGACCAGCGCGGCTTGCACAACGTTTGCCAAACCTGCTCGAAGTGCAAAAATCGAAACGAAAAGCTCGGGCAGATTTCCCAAGCCCGACTGCAAAATTCCGGTCATCGCCGGACCTAAACGACTGCCGAGCTGCTCAGTTGCATCGCCGACAATCATTGCCAGAAGCGCGAGCGCGACGCCTGTAATGCCGAAAGATAAAACCGCATTAGCTTCCGCGTAATGCAAAATTCCGGCGGCAATCGTCGCAATTATGCAAAGACCGATTATAATTTTTTCCTTTTTTTCCATTTTGAGACAAACCGTAGATTTAAGATATGAAAAGCGATGCGAGAAATTTTACAACAGTTTGTCGAAAGACTGAAAACACAAAAAAATCAGCAGCGGATTAAAGCAGATGACGCGGATAAGAATAATAAGAAACTAAAAGTGAGAAGTAAAAAGGTTATTCGTTTTTAGTTACTCACTTTTCACTGCTTTAATCTGCGTCATCGGCACTAATCCGCTGAAAAATTCACTTGCCCAACGCTTTCCAAGCTCGTTTCGCTTCGACCAAACTCAGAGCCGCGATGCTCCAATTTGCCAGCGCACCGACAATACAGTAACCGCACCAGGCTTTTTCTTTGGTCGGCATTTGATAAAAATACCAACCGGCGACCGCAGCTTCAACAGTTGCTTTGGCGGCAAAAGCAATCGGAACAAGCGGCTGTTCTTCGGCGCGGTTTTTTCCGCCGAATGCCGCTAGCGGAATATTCGCCGCCAGGCTTGCCAGCGACAGCGTTCCGTCCGGCACGCCCAGAACATAAGCCGTGTCGGACGAATTAACTTTGTCTGAATCGAAATTTTTAATCGGCGGGTCGGGCAGATGTTTGATAACGCCGGTTTGAAAAAGCGAGACCGCAGTCATCGCACCCATTCCTAAAAGCGAAAGACCGATTATAGCGCGCCGAACCTTTAAATCGGATTCGTTTGATTGCTGCAACTCGCGCCGCAACTGCTGGATTTCGCGATGTCTGATTTGTTCGTCCGGTGTTTGCTCGCTTAAATTTTTGTTCATTGTTTGTCGCTTCTCTTTTTTTTTCGCCAAATAAAAATTCCGCCCAAAATTCCGCCGGCAATTACCAATAAAGTATTTTTTACTTTCGGATTTGTCTTCAAATATGTGTACGGGTCGCTGTTGAATTGTTCATCGGAAAAGCGTCCTTCAATTGTATCGAAACCGTAAATCGGCTCGAACAAATTTCCCGCGTAATCACCTGAGCTTTTTTCATCGGTTGTTTGTCCGACAAAACCGATTTTTTCGGAAAACCAACCGGCAAGCGGCGGCGAGATGCGCTCGGCTAAAACAACGCCGACGCCCGCGCCGCCCGCGATTAAATCTTCCGTCGGATTTTCGGCGGCAAAGAGAATCGCGTCGGCGACGATTTTCGGATGATAATATGGCGGAACAGCGCGCGGCTTAAACGGCATTTTGTTCGCGCCTTTGTCGTAAATCGGCGTGTTTATCGCGGCGGGCAGAATCTGCGTAACCGAGACGGGAATTTTTTCGTGTGCCAGTTCGACCCGCAGAACCTGTAAAAAACCTTTGATTCCGTGTTTCGACGAAACATAAGCCGACTGATACGGAGTTCCGCGCCACGCTTCGACCGAAGAGAGATGAATCAGCGCGCCGCCGTTTTTCTTCAAATGCGGCAGAGCGGCTTTCGCGCCGTAGATTTGCCCCAGCAGATTTACTTCGATTAAGCGTTTGTATTCTTCCGGCTCGGTCAGCTCAACCGTTGCAAACATAAAAGCCGCCGCCGAGTGAACCCACGTGTCGAGCCTGCCGTATCTTTCGACCGTTTTATCGGCGACTGTTTTGACTTGTTCAAATTCCGCCGCGTCCGCAACGACGTAAAACGCTTCGCCGCCGTTTGATTCGATTTCTTCGACTAAAGTTTTCAAACCTTCTTCGCTTCGCGCCGCAACACAAACCTTCGCGCCGCGCCTGGCGAATTCTAATGCCGTAATTCGTCCGATGCCGCTCGACGCACCGAAAACGACTACAACCTGCTCGTTTATTTTTTTTAATTTGATAGCCAATTGTTTTCCCTCCCTTGAATGATAATTAATTTTCGCACAGTTTATTTGTGAATGTGAACTAATCCGTTTTATTTCTTTTCCAAATCGAAAACCTTCTTATGTAACTCTCGAATCGTTCGCGCCATTTCGCCCAATCTTCTAAATGCGGCAATTGAGCGCAGCCAGTCACGATTGTCAAAAGCCGGAATGCCGGAAATGATTTTACCGTTTTCGACATCATGGCTGGTTGCGGATTTCGCCGTTATTACAACGTCGTCGCCAACTCGAAGATGTCCGGCGATGCCGACTTGTCCGGCTAAAATTACACGCTTGCCGATGACGGAACTGCCCGCAAGTCCGGTTTGAGCGCAAATCAAAGCGTCTTCTTCAACGGTGCAGGAATGACCGATTTGGACTAGGTTGTCGATTTTCGCGCCTGCTTTGATGCGCGTTTCGCCGACCGAGGCGCAGTCAATCGCCGTGTTTGCGCCAACCTCGACATCATTTTCAACGATTACATTTCCGGTCTGCGGAATTTTCAGCCAGTGTTTTTCTTCCGTTTTAGCAAAACCGAAACCGTCCGAGCCGATTGTTGCATTGTTGTGAATAATACAGTTTGCGCCGATTTCACTGTTTTCACGAACTGCGACACCCGAATGAATTATCGAATTCGCCCCGATTTTCACGTTCTCGTAAATTGTAACATTCGGGTAAATTTTCACGCCGCTTTCGATACGGCAATTTGCGCCAATCGAGACAAAAGCGTCAATCGAAACGTCGGCGGCAATTTCGGCGGTTTTGTCAATCGAAGCAATTTTGTGAATGAACGGCGCAAATTTGGGTTTGGGGTTAAACAAACGCAAAGCGCGCGTATAAGCAAGATACGAGTCTTTTGCCCGCAAAACGGCAATATTCCGGCGCTCGATCTCTTCGGTTTCACTCAAAAAAATCGCGCTTGCCTTTGTGTCTCTGATTTGCGGCGTGTATTTCGGGTTTGCGAGAAACGTGATTTGTCCGCTTTCGGCAATGTCCAATCCGGCTGCGCCCGCTATTTCCAAGTCACCACTTCCTTGTTCCACGACGGTAAATGTTTTTTCGGCTAAAATTTTTAGTTTCATACGTTTGCTTGAAGCAATATTTAAGTTTAAAAACAAGCTGCTTTAAAATAGGGAAAATTTATGTCAACCTAGATAATGAATTTATTGCTTGGAAAAATCCAACCTTTAGCTTTAAAATAATAAAAAGGAATTATTATGAGTGAAAAAGTTACGCCGCAAGCCGAGAAAAACTACACTTCTGAAGAATATTTAAATATGGAACGCAAAGGTTCAGCCAAACACGAATACATCGGCGGCAAGATTTTGTCCCTTGCTGGTTCAAATCGAACGCGCAGCTTAATCGGAAGCAACGCGACAATCGCAATCGGCAATCGCATTCACGGGCAAAAAAACGAAATTTACGCGGGCAATATGCTCGTGCAAATGAATCCGACACGATTTTCTTATCCCGACGTTATCATCGTCAGCAGCAAACCGAGTTTTATTGATAATCAGTTCGACGTTTTACAAAATCCGACGATTGTCGTGGAAATTTATTCAAAAAATACAAACTCGCTCGACAAAACCGAAAAGCTCGAATCTTATCTGGCAATGGACAGCATCCGCGAATATCTGCTGGTCAAAGAGGACGAAATGCGCGTCGAACATTACGCCAAACAAAACGCCAAACAATGGATTTACCGCATCTACAACGACCGTGAGGAAATTATTTCGCTCGAATCGGTCAATTGTAAAGTTTCGCTTTCGGAAATCTACGCGCAAATTAATTTCGAGAATGCCGGCAGACAAGCCGGAGCTTAAAGGCAAAAATCCGGCTACGCAATCCGGGTCTTTTATAAGAAAATTATGAGCCGAAGCAATTCAGCATTTGCCAGAAAAGACGAATACGTCTCGCCCGAAAATTATCTGGCATTCGAGCGCGAAGCGCCGGAAAAACACGAGTTTGTAAACGGCGAAATCATGGCAATGGCAGGCGCGAGCGAAATGCATAATGTCATTGCGAGCAATCTGTTTCTGGAAATCGGCATTAAGTTAAAAAATACGAAGTGCCGCGCTTTTGCCAGCGATATGCGCGTCAAATCGGCTAATGCCAAAAAGAGCTATTATTACTATCCAGATATAGTCGTAACTTGCGGCGAGAGAAAATTTGAGGATGGTAAAAAGGATGTTTTGCTTAATCCAACCGTGATTATTGAAGTTTTGTCGAAATCTACAAAGCTCAAAGACCGCAACGAAAAGCTCGAATCATATCTGGCTCTGGTGAGTTTGACCGATTATGTTCTTGTCGAGCAGCATGCAATGCGAATCGAGCATTTTTCGCGGATTGACGAAAAAGATTGGAAACTGCGGCTTTTAAGTGAAAACTCGCACCAGCTCGCCTTCGATTCAATCAATTGCACGGTTTCTCTGGCTGATATTTACAACGAAGTTCAGTTTGAAACCGCTCACAGAAAGCGGAAAAAATAATTGAGCGGCTTTTTGTAATTTACATCATATTTACAGGGTCAATCTCCACATTTACAATCCGCAAATCGCAAAACTTTTCCTGCGCGTCAGCAAGCGCAAAATCGAGCGTTTCGCGTAGTTTCGCACGGTTTCGCGCTTTTATTAAAATTTGCAAACGGTGTTCACCTTTCAGACGCGCAAGCGGCGCGGGCGCAACGCCTAAAACGCGGCACATTCGTTCGCTGTCGGCTTTTTGCAGACACTGGCGCAGGATCTCCGCGTTGTCGAAGGCGTAGTTATAATTCGAATGTTTTACTAAAATCGAAGCCAGCGCGACAAACGGCGGATAATTTAAATTCCGGCGAAAATTGATTTCTTCAGCATAAAAATTTTCGTAGTTTTGCGTCTGAGCGTGGCGCAGAGCGTAATGTTCGGGATGATACGTTTGAATCAATACTCGACCTTGCAAAGTCCCGCGTCCGGCGCGTCCGGCAACTTGCGTCAAAAGCTGAAAAGTTCTCTCTGCAGCGCGAAAATCCGGCATTGCAAGACCCGCGTCAACCGTAATTACGCCGACCAAGGTTACGTTCGGAAAATCGTGTCCTTTCGCCAGCATCTGCGTTCCGACAAGCATATCAATTTCGCCGCGGCTGAACTGCATCAAAGTTTCTTCAAAGGATTTGCGACGCGAAGTCGTGTCGCGGTCAATGCGTGCGATTTTCAAACTAGAAAATTTTCTCACCAGAATATCTTCGATTTGTTCGGTGCCTTCGCCCACGAAATAAAGAAATTTACTCGCGCAAGCCGGACACTTATGCGGCGCTCGCTCGCGGTGATTACAATAGTGACAGACGAGTTTTGCTTCGCGTTTATGATACGTCAAAGTGATGTCGCAGTTGTTGCAGCGAATCGCTTCGCCGCACGTCCGGCACAAAACGAAGCTCGAAAATCCGCGACGGTTTAAGAGAATTATTGATTGTTCGCGTCGCGCGTGCGTCTCTTCGATAGCTTCGATAAGCTGCGGCGAAAAAATCGTATTTTTGCCGTCGGTTTTGAAAACTTCGCGCATATCCACAAGTTCGGCGCGCGCCATCGGACGATTTCCGATGCGGTTCGGCAAATTCAGGTATTCGTATTTTCCGACGTGCGAATTGTGAAAAGTTTCGAGCGCAGGCGTTGCCGAGCCGAGAACAACCACTGCGTTTGCAAAATTCGCGCGGACAATCGCCACGTCGCGTCCGTGATAAAACGGCGATTCATGCTGGCGATAAGAGCCGTCGTGTTCTTCGTCGACGATTATCAAACCGACGTTTCCGAGCGGAGCGAAAACCGCCGAGCGCGTTCCGATAACGATTCGCGCCGCGCCGCTTTTCAGTCGCCGCCACTCGTCAAAGCGTTCGCCAGTCGAAAGATTTGAATGCAAGATTGCAACTTCGTCGCCGAAAACGGCGCGTAATCTTCTTGAGAAAACAGGCGTCAGCGCAATTTCCGGCACAAGCATCAAAGCCGATTTGCCTCGTTCGAGCGCGCGTTTCATTGCGCGAATATAAATCTCCGTCTTTCCGCTTCCCGTTACGCCGTGCAGCAGAAACGTTTTGTATTTTGCGGCTCCGAGTGCCTTTTCGATTTCAGTCAAAACCGTGTTTTGTTCTTTGGTCAAAACTAAATCGGTAATTTCCGGCAATTTGGCGTCCTGCAAAGGGTCGCGGAAAATTTCCTGCACAAAGATTTCGACCAAGCCGCGTTTTGCCAGAGTTTGTATCGAAGAGGCGCTCGCATCGGCTCGTTCAATCAAATCCGTAAAGACGATTTCGCCGTTTTCCTTTAGTAAAAATTCGACGATTCTTTCCTGCGCTTGGGTCAAATTTTTTTGATTCGGTTTATGAAATTCCGGCGGCAAAAGGCGAACGGCTTTGCGCCGTTTCGGTTTGACCTGCGTTGTTAAAGTTCTGTGAAATGTGCTTGCCCAGTTCTCTTTGACCAGTTCGCGCAAACCGCGCTGCGCGATGGACACGCCGAATCTTTTGGTGATTTCTCTGGCAGCAGCTTCATTCGTTTCGTTTAAAAACTGCAAAATCTGAACTTTCGCAGTCTTTGCCGTTGAAAGTTTTATCAGTTCGTCGCGTCCTTTTGCCGTGATTGTATAAATCTGCTCGGTGGTCGCATTGATTCCGGCGGGAAGCGAAGCCTTCAGAACTTCGCCCCACGAAGATGTGTAATAATCGGCTGTCCACTGTGTTAAGCGAACGATTTCTTTGGTCAGGAGCGGCTCGGCGTCAATCAGTTCGACGGCTTCCTTGAGGGCGGACGCTTCGATTTCCAGTTCCGGGTCAAGTTCTGCGTGAAGCGCAACCGCGTAACCGGTCAATTGTCGTTTTCCAAACGGCACGAGCAATCGCGCGCCGATTTTGACATTTTCCCGCAAGCCGACCGGCAAAATGTATGTAAAAGTTTGGCGAAGCGGGAGCGGCAACGCGACTTCGACATACTTCGGGCGCGGTGCGTCTTTTTCGGCGAGAAAACTTCTTGCGGCTATATTTGGCATCTGTCGGAGCGAGGATAAGGATGTCGGCGCTTTCGGTTAGTTTTTAAGTTTCTTCGATAAAATGATAACCTAAAGAAACTTTTTACAAAAAGGCGAGTCTGAATCTTTTGGGGTGAAATATGGATACGCTTCTGAATACCGAAAAAAAGAAAGGCATAAATAAAATATTATTAACTGCGCTGCTAGCGGCGACTTTGCTGATAGCGGGCGCGGTTTGGCTTTTGTCTTTGAATCCTTCGTTAGACCAGAAAAAACAACAACTGCTTGCCGCTTCCTTTCAGGAAGGCACGCCCGAATTTGACCAATACACAAAAGACATTATCATTCAAACCGATATGAACAACATAATGCAGTCGCCGACCGCAATGGGAACGATTATGATGACGATTCACGCCAGTATCCGAAACAAAGGTCAGAAAATCATCAACGGTTTAGAAGTCAAAGCCGCCGTTGTTGACCTTTTAGGTAAAACCGTCAGAGAGAAAAAACTTCTGGTCGTTCCCAGTCAGGAAGAAAAACTATTGCCCAATCAGACAATTCCGGTCGTGGCGACGATTGAGGGTTTTAGCCGTGACGACGATCGCGCTAATGTCAAATGGAAAGTTACGGCAATAAAAGTCGAATAAACTAAACGTAAGAATTATTCTGCCAAAAATCGTCAAATCTCCACAAATAAAAAAATTGTTTTCGCAAAATTTTATCTTGCATAATATAACTTGTCTGTGCTAAACAATAAACACGTTTGGATTCGCGTGAATTCGATTTGCATTCCAGAGAAAGACAAGGTCTTTCACATCCCAAACTCCAGCCAACGAAAAAACTTTTGAAATCATCAATGTAGATTGGAATTTTCCGAAAAATTACGGGAAAATTCGGCTTTGAAAATTCGCCTTCAGTTCAGCAAAACGCCAAAAGGAAAAAGCGTTTTCGAGAGGTAAGGAGAAAGAAAAACGAAAATGAAAAACGAAACGGCTAAAAGGAAAGAAACAATCGAAAAATTAGTTTTGCTCGACCCGGACAGAAAAAGTCCGCGCGCCAAAGATTTCGAGGACAAACTTTTGGGTTTTATCGTAGGACAGGAACGCGCCGTACGCCGAATGAGCGGTCTTTTTCAAATTTATCTGGCGGGTATGAACAATCCGGCGCGTCCCGTCGGAACAATGCTTTTTCTCGGTCCGACCGGTTCGGGAAAAACGCGCGTCGTCGAGGCAGCAGCTTCCGTCTTGTTTGGCGAGCCGCACGCGGTCGTCAAAATTGACTGCGCCGAATTTCAGCATTCCCACGAAATTGCGAAACTTATCGGTTCCCCTCCGGGATATTTAGGACACCGTGAAACTTCGCCGATGCTGACGCAGGAAAACCTCGATAAAGCGCACACCGAAGACACGAAACTGACGTTTGTTCTCTTCGATGAAATTGAAAAGGCTTCTGACGCGCTCTGGCAGCTTCTTCTCGGAATTTTGGATAAAGCAACCCTGACTTTAGGCGACAATCGCCGCGTCGATTTTTCCCGCACGGTCGTTATTATGACTTCGAATCTCGGCGCGCGCGAAATGAGCGATATGATTTCGGGCGGCATCGGTTTTGCTCCAACAAAAAGCGGAAAAAATGCGGACGATAACGAAATCGACACAAAGATTTATCGCACTGCGCTCGAAGCCGCGAAACGTAAATTCTCGCCCGAGTTTATGAACCGCATCGACAAAGTCGTCGTCTTTCGCAGTCTGAAAGAACATCACCTGCGCAAGATTTTAGACATCGAACTCGGAAGTGTCCAGGAGCGAATTACCGAGTCTGCCGGAACAAAATTCGTCTTTGAATGCACCGACGAGGCAAAAGAATTTTTGCTCGGTGAAGGCATTGATTTGAAATACGGCGCGCGTCATCTAAAACGCGCAATCGAACGTTTTCTTGTTTATCCGTTGTCAAATCTGGTTGCGACACAGCAGGTCGAAACCGGAGACCTTGTAACGGTTGATTTCGACGCCGAGCAGAACAAACTGTTTTTCTTGAAACAATCAGGCAAGATGATTGTCAGCGACACGGAAGAAAATCTGTTTGAAGACGAACCGGAAACAAAATCCGACGCCGTCGGTTTGCCTTTGCCACAAGTTCAAGCATTTACTGAAAAAAGGTAAATTAATAGTGAAATAGTAGGTAGATTTTCTGCTAAAAAAGAGGAACAAAAATTTGTTCCTCTTTTTTAGTGATAGTTTCAATTTTTACCTTTTTACTGATACACAACACATATTCGTTTCCGGTAAATTGTCTTCCAAAACCACGAAAACTTCCCATTCGTTTCCGTCCAAGCATCATTGACATTTAATGAAATATGCGCTTTAAGCGCTATTGGATTGCTTTTCATATTTTTTATCTCCTTTATATTCGTCAAAACGAATATAGTACTGTAAATTTATATCGAACAAAAAATATGTCAAGACAAAAATATTGTTTTATGGTAATTTTATTTTATGAACACTGAAAAGAAATTGACCGATATGGAAACTTTTTTTATGGCATTGGCTGATAAAACCCGGCTTCGGCTGCTGAATTTAATGCGCAGTGGTGAAATTTGTGTCTGCTTTTTTGTTGAAGTTTTAAAAGAAGCACAACCGAAAATTTCGCGGCATCTGGCGTATTTACGTCATGCTGGAGTTGTTGAAACCAGACGCGACGGCAAATGGATGTATTACAAAATTGTCGAACCTGAAAATGATTATGCCGCCCAAGTTTTGCGCGATACGCTCGTTTGGCTTGATTCGCAGGAGAAAATGCAATTTGAATACAAAAAGTTGGTTGAGGTTTGTTGTGCGCCCGCGTTAACAGTTACAATAAACCGCGAACCAAAATCGAATACATTTGTTAAGGCAAATACGACAAATAATAACGATCGTGGGTTAGAAACCTTTTTGTTGTAGGTTTTTGTTTGCTGATATTGTGTAAGGACAATTTCGACAATGGTTGCGACAACAATAACCGCGCTTGAGCAAAAAACGGGCGGTTAAAACCATTAAACCGTTTTCAAAATAATAATCGACGTTTTCAATAAATTCTTCCTGTTCTTTTAACAATTTGTTACTCGCTTTGCTTTTCATATAAAACCAAAAACTCTCTGTTTCCCTCTGCACCTAAAATCGGTGATTCGATTACGTCTAAAACGCGCAATCCCGCTTCTTCTGCTTTGTGATTCACCTTTACAACAACTCGTTCCTGAGTTTCTGCGTCTCGTACAATTCCGCCCGGTCCAACTTCGCCTTTTGCAATTTCAAACTGAGGTTTGACGAGCGTGATAATTTTTCCTTTTTCCTTTAATAACGGTAAAAGAGCCGGGAAAATTTTCGTAACAGAAATAAATGAAACGTCCGTCACGATTAAATCAAATTGTTCGTTAAAATCTTCACCCCTCAAATGCCTGGCATTAACGTTTTCACGAACTTCGACTCGAGCGTCGGTGCGCAGCTTCCAAGCTAACTGGTTTGTTCCGACATCAATTGCATAAACTTTTTTCGCTCCGTTTTGCAAAAGACAATCGGTAAAACCGCCGGTCGAAGAACCTATGTCTAAGCACACACATTCGTTTACCTGAATATGAAATTCAATCAATGCCTTTTTAAGTTTTAAGCCGCCGCGACTAACATAATTTATTTCACCGAATTTGTTTTTTAATCTGATTTTGTCGTCGGTTGAAAAAAGTTGTGAAGGCTTTTCAACGCGCACCTCGTTCGCTAAAACTTTGCCGGACATAACATATGCCTGAGCTTTAGCAATTGATTCGGCAAAACCGAGTTCGACGAGCAGTTCGTCAATGCGTTGTTTTTTCATCAACAAGATAGATTTTCTAGAATGGTTAAACAGGAAATTTTTAAACGCAAATATAAAAAATGTTAAATTTTCATTGAGTTATTTTAATATTCCGTGTCTTTTAGGTTTCCAATTTTTAGTGATATTCTAGTTTTGAATTTAGCAAAAATGAACCAGGAATTAAAATTGTCAAAGTTTGCCAAATATGCTTTTTTCGTTTTGGCTATAAACATTGTCGTTATACTTTGGGGCGCATTTCTTCGCGCGTCGCTCTCCGGCGATGGTTGCGGACAGTATTGGCTGACTTGCGGCGGAGAAGTTGTCCCGACTGCGCCACAATTTAAGACAGTTATAGAATTTACACATCGTCTTTCAACGGGACTAACATTTTTGGCAGTCGCATTGCTTTTCGTTTGGGCGTTTCGCAAGTTTGAAAAAAACCATCGTTTGCGAAAAACGGCTTTTGCGTCGTTTCTTTTTATAGTCGTTGAAGCGCTTATCGGCGCGGGACTTGTTTTGACGGGGAACACAGCCGGGAATTGGACGCCTTCGCGCCCGTTCTGGATGTCGGCGCATTTGATTACGACTTTCTCCCTGCTTGCTGTACTTACTTTAACCGTTTGGTTTGGCGTTGGCGGAAAGCCGTTTAATTTCAAATCGAAACCGAAAATTTTGCTTCTTCTCGGTTTATCGGTTTTCGGATTGCTGCTTGTCGGGATGAGTGGTTCGATTGCGGCTTTGAGCAGTATGCTTTTTCCTTCGCCAACGCTGGCGGAAGGCGTGGCAAAAGATTTTGGCGAAACTTCGCACATTTTGCTGCGTCTTCGCGTCAGTCATCCGATTCTGTCAGTTTCGGTCGGTGTTTTTTTGTTTTTTCTTGCCGGTTGGTTAAAGTCGCAGGCAAAAGAAAATTTCTGGACAAATCGTTGGGCAAATGTTTTGAGCGTTTTAATTTTGATACAGTTTGCGTCCGGCGTGTTGACACTGTTGACGCTTGCGCCGATTGTGCTGCAACTGATTCACCTGCTTCTTGCGGATTTAGTGTGGATTGCGTTTATATTACTGTCGGCAAATGTTTTAGCCGATCAAAACGAAGCTGCCGAAAAGGTTTCTTTTAAAGCTGAAAAACAAAGCGGAATCGGCTGGCAACATCGAAATAACTTTCAGTAAATTTACTCAGTCAAATGAATTTAACCGGAAACGAAAATCAAAATTTTACGCAGCGTCTGCTGGTAATCTGCGCCCTTGTAACGCTGATAATTTTATCGGTGTTGGCGATAATTTATGTTTTCGATGTTGTTTTATTGCTGTTTGGCGCCATTCTTTTGGCGATTTTCCTGCACGGCTTGGCAAATATCGTGCGCCGTTACGGACGAATTTCCGAAGGAAAATCGGTTTTGCTCGTCTCATTTATTTTGCTGTTGGTATTAGGTTTAAGCGTCTGGTTGCTGGCGCCGAGCGTTGCCGAGCAAGTCCAAAAATTGCGTGTAGATTTGCCGGTTTCGATGCAAAAAGCAGGTGCATATATTTCAAATTTCGGTTGGGGCAGATCGATTATTGAGCAGATGCCAAGTACGGACGAGCTAACGGAGAAAATCAATGATTCTTCGTTTCTGTCGCGCTTGGGCGGATTTTTTTCGACGACTATCGGGGCGTTGACGAATTTTTTCCTGATGATTCTGCTGGCAATTTATCTGGCAACCGAGCCGAAACTTTATATCCACGGATTTACAAAATTGTTTCCGCCGGAGCGCCGCAGACGGGTACGCGAGATTTTGATGGAAATCGGCGAAACTTTGCAGTGGTGGCTCGTCGGCAAAGGCGTTTCGATGCTGTTTATCGGTCTTTTAACGTGGATTGGACTTTATTTTATCGGCGTTCCGCTCTCGCTGACACTCGGGCTTATTGCCGGTTTATTTTCGTTCGTCCCGAATTTCGGTCCGATTTTGTCAGCCGTTCCCGCTATTTTGCTGGCGTTTATTGACAGCCCGATTAGCGCGCTTTACGTTTTGATTTTGTTTGTTGTCGTCCAACTCATCGAATCGAATCTGGTTACGCCGATGATTGAGCGCCGCACTGTCGAGTTGCCGCCGGTTTTGACGATAGTCGCGCAGCTTGCTCTGAGTATTTTAATCGGTGCGGCGGGCTTGATTTTGGCGACACCGATTTTGGCGGTCGTAATGGTTTTGATTCAAACGATTTACATTCAGGATATTTTGGGTGATGAACCGCACAATTTGCCGGAAGACAATGATGCGGCGAAAAAATCGGATGAGATTTTGCCTGTCGGCTCGCGCGCGTGAATAGGAATTTTGCCGCAAATTTTTCTGCTTCTGCTCCGTAAATAATTTATGATTCAACGCTACACACTGCCCGAAATGGGCGCGCTCTGGTCTGAGCAGAATAAGTTTCAAAAATGGCTGGACGTGGAGATTGCCGTCTGCGAAGTTCACGCGGAGATGGGAACAATTCCCGCAGATGCGGTCGAGGAAATCAAAGCGAAAGCTGCATTCACGCCGGAGCGAATCCGCGAAATCGAGAAGACTACTAACCACGACGTTATTGCTTTTACGACGAATCTGGCGGAAAACATCGGCGCGGCGGCGCGTTTCGTGCATTACGGTTTAACTTCGTCGGATGTTGTTGATACAGCAAATGCTCTGCTTTTGAAAGAATCGTGCGAGCTTTTGCTGAAAAAAGTTGACACGCTTTTAGTGGTTCTCAAACGCCGCGCTTTTGAATTCAAAGATACGCCGCAAATCGGCAGAACGCACGGAATCCACGCCGAGCCGACAAGTTTCGGTATGACTTTCGCGCTATGGTTTGCCGAAATGCAGAGAAATCGAGCGCGTCTCGAAAAGGCGAAAGATATTATTTCAGTCGGCAAAATTTCCGGCGCGGTCGGCGCGTTCGCCCATCTTACGCCCGAAGTCGAAGAACGGGTTTGCGTAAAATTAGGAATTGGTTTCGCGCCGATTTCGACACAGGTTATCCAGCGCGACCGCTATGCCGAATATCTCTGCACGCTAGCGATAATTGCTTCTTCGCTCGAAAAATTTGCGCTTCAGGTTCGGCATTGGCAGCGCACGGAAGTTAGAGAAGCACAGGAAAAATTCAAAGTCGGACAAAAAGGTTCGAGCGCAATGCCGCATAAGCGCAACCCGATTTTATCGGAAAGAATCTGCGGAATGGCACGCACGGTTCGCGCAAATTCGATTGTCGGACTTGAAAATGTGGCACTCTGGCACGAGCGCGATATTTCACATTCGTCGGCTGAAAGAATTGTTTTGCCCGATTCGTCGTCTGCTTTGGATTATATTTTGGCGAAAACGGCGTCGCTTCTTGATACGTTAATTGTTTATCCTGAAAGAATGCTGGAAAACTTAAACGCCACGCGCGGTTTGGTTTTTAGCGGTCAACTGCTTTTAGCTTTGACGCAAAAAGGCGTTTCGCGCGAAGACGCTTATGTTTGGGCGCAGAGAAATGCAATGCAAGTTTGGGATGAAGGCGGCGACTTCAAAGATTTGATTATGAAAGACAAAGACGTTGGCGCGAAATTGTCGAACGAAGAAATCGAGAGAGTTTTCGACGTAAAACATTATTTGCGAAACGTGGACAAAGTTTTTGGGCGAGTTTTCGGCAATCAAAAGTGAAAGGCAAGAAATTCCTGCCTTTTGCATTTTAGATTTTTACTTTAATTAGTTAGACCATTTATCAGCCATATCGCCGATAACGGGAAGTTTTAGCATTTGACCTTGATAGGCTTTTATAGCTAAGAAAATACTTAAACCCAGAATAATCAGCGAATACAAACCGTTAAAACCGAAGGGAAGGGCGACCGAGCGCGTTGCGGCTGCAAAGATACCCATGACCATCCCTAAAGCGACACCAATGACAACCAGCGCCGCCGTCAGTAAAAGCGATTGAAAAGCGTGGAATCTAGGTAATTTATTAGTCTTGTCCGTAACCAGCACGATAATGCTGTAAATTAATCCGATTGGCAGACAGATATTTAGATAGCAGAGCATAGAACCGACATTATTGTCTAAACCGAGAGCGGTTTTTCCGCCAGACATATTTTGCATAATTTTAAGAATCTCCTTATCTCTTAGGATTATAGAAATTTAATAAAGTGGAAGGTGAAACTCGTTTGAACGTGAATTTAACACGGCGCGTTGCGAAAAACAAGATTTTGCGTAAGAATTTTAATAACTGTTTTGGAGAAATAAATGAAAGCGAAAGTTTATGTAACCTTAAAGCCGAGCGTGCTTGACCCGCAGGGAAAGGCGATTCATCATTCGGTCGAGTCTTTGGGTTTCGGGCAAATTACAGACGTGCGGCAAGGCAAATATTTTGAAATCGCGCTCGATAAAAATTTGCCGGAAGCCGAAGCCAAAGCTGCGGCGGAACGAATCGCCCGCGAAGTTCTGGCAAATCCCGTAATAGAGGACTTTAGAGTTGAAATTGATAAATAGTTGGCGGTTGTCAGTAGTTGCCTTTCTCTGACAACCGACAACCGACAGCTGACTTATGAAATTCGGAGTAATAGTTTTTCCCGGTTCAAACTGTGACCACGACGCTTATCACGTCGTTTCAAAACACATCGGTCAGCCTGTTGATTTCGTCTGGCATAAGGAGACGAATCTTGACGGTTATGACGCCATTTTGATTCCCGGCGGTTTTTCCTATGGCGATTACCTGCGCGCGGGCGCATTGGCAAGTTTTTCACCTGTGATGAATGCGGTTACGGATTTTGCCGCGCAGGGAAAATTTGTTTTCGGCATCTGTAACGGCTTTCAAATTTTGTGCGAAGCCGGACTTCTGCCCGGCGCGTTGATTAGAAATAAAGACTTACATTTTGCCTGCCGCCACGTTCACATCAAAGTCGAAAACAATCAGACGCCTTATACGAGCGAACTCGAAACGGGCGAAGTTTTATCCCTTCCCATTGCACACGCCGAAGGAAATTACGTTTGCGACGACGCGACTTTTGCGGAACTCGAAAGTGAGAATCGAATCGTTTTTCGCTATTGCGACCAGAATGGCGAATTGACCGAAGAGTCGAATCCAAACGGCGCTCGCTCGCATATCGCAGGAATCTGCAATGAAAAGGGAAATGTTTTAGGAATGATGCCGCACCCGGAGCGCGCCTGCGAAGAGCTTTTGGGTTCAAACGACGGACGCGATATTTTCCGCTCGCTGACCAACACAATTGCCGGGCAATAAAATTACGAATTAAAGAAAACCTTACCGTATCAGTAATTTGAAATTCGTAATTAGTAATTTTTAAGACTCTTTAACAGTTAATCCTTCTTTCGATAAACGCCAGTGTAAAACTTCTGTTTCCGGTTCTTCCGCCAAAGCGTTTTCCACGTCCTTTTTGCGATTTTCTTCGCAGAAGAAAGCGATACAGCCGCCGCCGCCCGCGCCGCAGACTTTTGTAGCAATCGCGCCGTTTGCAAACGCTCTCTCAATCAGTAAATCCATATGCGGCGTGGTTATATTTGGGCTGAGGCGTTTGCGGTGCGGATGCGCGTTTTTCATAATTTCGCCGACTGCGTTCCAATCATTTGCTAACAATGCTGTCCGCAAACTTACCGAAGCGTCGCGGATGCCTTCAAAAATATCAAAGGTTTCCTTGTCGCCGTCGATGTGGCGTTTGGTAATTTCCCAGTTGTTCGTCCCGGAGTTACGCGGCTCGCCCGTGTAAAGCACGACGATTCTGTTTTCGAGCGTTTCGGTGTCAATGTCAAGCGCTTCGCGCCGCATTCCGTCGGGACGAAAATGAATAGAAGCGACGCCGCCGTATTGCGCCGAGTAATAATCCTGAAAACCGGTCGGGACTTTTATCACCTGACATTCGAGATTTGCCGCAATCGGGATAAATTGCTCGGGCGCATAACGATTTCCAACCAAGCGATTGAGCGCACCGATGCAGGCGATATTCAAGGTTGAAGAACCGGCAAGTCCCGCGCCCGCCGGAGCTTCCGAGTCGGTCGTCATAGTGAAACCGATTTCGGGTTTGAAAAAATAGACCAGTTTTGCGAGCAGTTCGAGGCGCGGCTCGTGTGCGAGTTCATGAAAATTTGCGAGCGACGTTTCGAGCGCGACGCCGCGGTCGATTGATTGAAGCACGATTTTATCGTCGTCGCGCGTTTCGATGCGGCAACGCGCCATCAAATCGACAGCGAAATTTACGGTTGCTGCACCTTCGTGAAACAAAAAAAGCGGCGGAATATCAATCGTTCCGCCTGCAAGGTCAACGCGCGTCGGCGCGCTCGATTCGATTATCATAAGTTAGTTCAAGGTTCAAAGTTTAAGGTTCAAGGTTTCCGGTTCGCAATTTTTAATTTGCATTATTTGACGGCAGAGTTTTCCCGTTCTTCGTTTTTACTTTTCACTTTTACCTTTTGCCTTTTGCCTTCGCCGTCTTCTTTGTTCGGCGAACTCGTCAGATGCAGGCGTTCGCCGATGTCCTGGAGCTTGTCTTGCGCGACTTGTTCGACGTGGTGAATTTTTTCTTCGATTCGATGAACTGTCTCCGGTTTGACTTCTTCGACCTTTTCCGAAAGCCAGTAACGCTCAATCAAATAAAAGGCGATAACGCCGACCAGTACGATGAAAAACAAAGCGATGCCGATGCGCTTGAAATCGCCGAGAATGCTGGTTATCGCACCGCTGAAAAAATATCCGGCGCCAGCCAGAATGAAAACCCAAATTGAGCAGCTTATCGCGTCGAGCAGCAAAAAGCGCCAAAAAGGCATTTTGCCGATGCCGTTAAAAATACACATTGCCGCGCGCAAACCGTAAATGTATTTAGAAATAATAATGGCAAAACCGCCGAATTTGCTAATCAGTTTTTCGACACGCGGCTGCGTCATTCGGTAGAATTGATAATCTTTTATCGATTCGCGGAAAACGCGTCCCATCCAGTAAGCAAACGTATCGCCCGCCAAACCGCCGAGTGTTCCCGCAAAAAGAACTTTCAAAAAACTGTAATTGCCGAAAAAACCGCCGTGCGCCATCACGCCCGACAGCAGCAGCGTCATATCTCCTTCGACCGTGCAGAGCGCGAAAACACCGTAAATACCGTATTGTTCGATTAGCTGTGAAAGATGTTCCATAACTGATGCGGGAAAGTAAATTACGAAAACTACAAAAGAGTAACTTTCTTCGAGCATTCGAGTCAAACCATTCCGATTTTACCTGCTCGATTTTTTATTACAAACCTTTGTTTGACAGTTTAAGGGGCGAATGTCTAAAATCCACAGATAAGTTTTCTGTCAGAAAAGATTAGAAAGGGTTTTGAATCAATGAGCGAAACCGTTAATCAAACTGCTAAATTCGTCGGCGTCGAAGTTTCCAAAACGACATTTATTGCCGTTTGTATTGACGCGAGCGGGAATTTGAAAGACAGTTTTAATGTTCCGACGGAAAGCGGGCGAAGCACAATTTCTCAACTCGCAAATTTTATCAACGAGACAAAAAATAGGTTTAATGGGTTTGATAAAATCGGCGTCGCCGTGCCGGGTTTGCTTCACCGGCAAACAAAGCGCGTCGCTTTTTCCACCAACATTCCCGAACACGAAAACGTTGATTTTGCCAGCGAGCTGGAGAATTCCACCGGATTGAAAGTAACTATCGAAAACGACGCAAACGCCGCCGCTTACGGAGAATTTTCCCTCGGCGCCGGACGCGGAAGCCGCGATATGTTTTATGTAACTTTAGGCGCTGGCATCGGCGGCGCGCTTATCTTCGGCGGCGAAATCTGGCATGGCGCATCGGGTTTTGCGGGTGAATTCGGACACATCACAATCAACTCCGAAGCAATGAGACTCGAAGACGTTGTTTCAGCCGAGAATATTGTTCGCCGCACGCGCAATCGTTTTCATCAAGATCATACGTCTTCTTTGAGCAGATTCGGCGAAGAAAAAATAACCCTGGCTGATGTCATGCAGGCGGCACGAAATCAAGATGATTTTGCCGGGATGATGTTGCAGCGAACCGGAACTTATATCGGCGCGGCGATTGCCGGAGTTATTAACTTGCTTAATATTGAAAGAATCGTCATCGGCGGCGAGACAATGCAAGCCGGAGAATTGATTTTAGAGTCGGTTATTAGACGAGCCAGGGAACTTTCTTTCGCGCCTTCTTTTCGAGGTACAAAGATTGTCGCGGGCGAACTCGGCGAAAATGCGGCGGCAATTGGCGTTGCGCTGCTTTCTGCCCGATAACGCCTGTTTCATAAATCGGGAAATTTAATCAAGATTATCAGCAAAACTTATTTAGTGAAAAGTTGCACGAGCGACGCAGAAAAATTATCTTTATTGTATGATTTGCGGATTATGTAAGATTAGGTAAAATCTAAATTTAAGATTTTCCAGCATTTAGATTTTCCGCCAGTTGTTATAAATAGAAAATTCGGGTTTGTTCGAACTCAGACGCAAGAAATCTGAGAACGGGCAAACTGTAAATTACGAATAAGAGATAAAAATGGCACAATTATTTCATCACGGAGCGAACAATGTAGCAAAAGCGAGCCTTGTTATGGCGGTTCTTCTCGGCGGCGTTGCCTTTTACGTTTATACACAGGTCGCTCGCTCGTCGTATTTGACCAACCAATTTTTGGAAAAACAGCAGCCCGTGCAGTTCAGCCATAAACATCACAGCGGCGACGACGGGATTGATTGCCGCTATTGTCATACTTCGGTCGAAACGTCTTATTCGGCAGGAATTCCGCCGACGCAAACCTGTATGAACTGCCACAATCAGCTTTGGTCTGACAGTCCATACCTTGAGCCTGTTCGCGCCAGTTACCGCGACAATAAACCGATCGAGTGGGAACGAGTTCACGATTTACCGGAATATGCGTATTTCAATCACAGCATACACATCGCCAAAGGCGTCGGCTGCTCGACTTGCCACGGGCAGATTGACAATATGCCCGCCGTATATCAGCAAAGTAGTTTGCAGATGGAATGGTGCTTATCGTGTCATCGCAACACAGAGGCTTATATTCGTCCGAAATCGGAGATTTACAATCAGGAATGGGACGGAAACGATTTGACGGTCGAGCAGAGGCAGCAATTGAAAGCCGATTATAAAATTCGCAGTGTTCAGATGTTAACGAGTTGTTCGACGTGCCATAGATAGTTATCAGTTATCGGTGGTTGTTGGTCAGAAAGTGAAGATTAGAAGTCGAAGATAAATGCAAGGTGCCGGATGTTCAGATGTTAGAAAGGTTTTTACTGACCACTGACAGCTGACCACCGACAACTCAAAAAAATATGCCCACAAAGGACAGTAAAACTAATTTTGCTTCATTGCGAAATAGAATTCTTGAGCAAAACGGAAAGGATTATTGGCGGAGCGTTGAAGAGTTTGTTGACGCGCCGGAGTTTGAAGAATTCGTCAAACACGAATATCCGGCGCAAGCCGAAGAATGGGAAGACGGCTTGAGCCGACGCAACTTTATCAAAGTAATGGGCGCGTCCCTGGCATTTGCCGGACTTACGGGCTGCGTTATTCAACCGGCAGAGAAAATTATTCCTTACGTGCGCCAGCCGGAAGAACTTGTTCCGGGCAAGCCTTTATTTTATGCAACGGCGATGACGCTCGGCGGAATTGCGACCGGTTTGCTTGCCAAATCGAACGAAGGTCGTCCGACGAAAATCGAAGGCAATCCAGAACATCCGGGAAGTCTCGGCGCGACCGACACTTTGGCGCAGGCATCGCTCTTGCAAATGTATGACCCTGACCGCTCGCAGCAAGTTGTTTATCGCGGAAATCAATCGACCTGGCAGAATTTTATGACGCAGGTGCGCGGCGCAATTGACCAAAACCGCGCGGACGGCGGTGCCGGAATTCGTTTCTTGACCGAAACCATAACGTCGCCGACTTTGATTTCTCAATTCAAACAAATTTTCACCGAACTGCCGAACGCCAGACTTTATCAATACGAGCCGCTCAATAAAGACAATGCAGCGTCGGGCGCGAAAATGGCTTTCGGCTCGCCCGCACATACCGTTTATAAATTTGACCAGGCGACGAGGATTTTATCGCTAGACGCCGATTTTCTATCGAGTTTTAATGTTCGCTACGTCAAAGATTTTGCCAAAGCGCGCACCGTTTCCGAAGAAAAAAAGGAAATGAATCGGCTTTATATGGTCGAAACAACCGTTAGCATAACGGGCGCAAAAGCTGATCATCGTCTTGCAGTCAAGCCGAGCGAGATGCCGGAAATTGCCAAAAACATTGCGGAGCTTTTAGGCGTAAGTCCGGCTAGTTCAGGAATTTCGACAGGTACGATAACGGCAGAACGCATTCAATGGATACAAGCGATGGCAAAAGATTTGCAGGCAAACAAAGGCAAATCAATCGTTATCGCGGGCGGGAATCAGCCGCCTGTCGTTCACGCACTCGCCCACGCCATGAACGCCGCTCTCGGAAATGTCGGAACGACGGTAACTTACACAGAGCCTTTTCAGCCAAATGCTGACTCGCTTCAAATCGACAATCTGCGCCGGCTCGTTCAGGAAATCGACAACGGCTCGGTGAAAATGCTTGTTGTTTTGGACGCGAATCCGGTTTACAACACCCCGTTTGATTTGAAATTAAACGCCGATAGAATGAACAAAATTCCGCTTCGTATTCATTCGGGTTTGTATGTCGATGAAACCGCAGAGCTTTGTCACTGGCATATTAACGCCAAGCATTTTTTGGAGATGTGGAGCGACACACGCGCTTACGACGGTACGGCTACGATTGTCCAGCCGTTGATTGAACCGCTTTACGAAGGCAAAAGTATGCATGAAGTTGTGCAGATTTTCGCCAAGGAAAATTACGACCAGAAAGATTACGATATTGTTAAGAACTTTTGGCAAAAA
>JAABUN010001441.1_pt1 | contig 52269 bp, 52 predicted proteins | sample 5559311 | NCBI WGS metagenome assembly JAABUN01 (sample SAMN10711877, study PRJNA513370) | rock metagenome | isolation source: Antarctica rocks | place: Antarctica: Victoria Land, Siegfried Peak sud
CGCTGGTCGAGCTGGCGCGGGCTACTCCCGCAAGACCCGGCTGCTGCTGGGGCGGCTGACGGACGGGGGCCGCGTGCCGCTGTTCGTGCCGCTCGACGTCGCCGAGGAGCCGCTGCGGCACGCCGCCGAACGGGTCACCACCGACTTCCCGACCGTCACGGTCCGGGCGTGGTCGCCGACTTCGACGACGAGCTGGCCCCGCTGCCGGGCGAGCCCGGGGACCGGCTGGTCGCCTTCCTGGGCAGCACCATCGGTAACCTGACCGCGGGACCACGACGGGCCTTCCTAGAGCGCCTGCACCGAGCCACCAACCCGGGGGACCGCTTCCTGCTCGGCGCCGAGGCCGGCGCGCCGGAAGGGTGGCGTGTCCGCGGCTCACGGCTCGCCGGGGGCTCCTTCGCGCTCGTTCCTCGTGACCTCGACCCGAGTGCGCTCCTGCCGGAAGCACAGCAGCCCGCGCACGGCGTCGGCGTCGTGGAACGGCTCCGGGTAGGTCCACACCAGGTCCTTGTCGTACCGGTTGCCGACGCGGAGCGACCAGTAGTGCGCGATGCCCTTGTAGGGGCAGCGGGTGGTCGTGTAGCTGGGCTCGAGCAGGTCGGTTCGGACGTCCTCGGGCGGCAGGTACCACCGCACGGGCAGCCCGCTCTCCAGGAGCATCCTCGGGCGGCTGGACTCAGCGACCACCACGTCGTCCACCATCACCCGGACCGAACGAGAGCTGCGCAGGACGTCGATGCGGGTGTAGGGGTCTCGGGGGTGAACGAAGACCTCCTCGTCCTCCTCGAAGACCGTGAAAGAGTCCCAGTCGAAGGCGATCTGTCCTGCGATCGCCGCTGCGCTCTGCGGCGGTTGCTGCCACGAGTACGCCGCGTCCTCGGCGACCTCGCTCCGGGCGCGCACCCGCCAGTAGGTCCGCTCCCCCATGCCGGGGTCGGACTGCCGCCGCTCGCTCGGCTCAAAGCAGTCCGTGCGCACGTGCGCCGCCGGGAAGAGGTACGTCGGCGTACGCCCTGGCGGGTGCAGCAGACGCACCTCGTCGCTGTCAGCCACGAGCTCGTCCCCGAGCAGGACGCGGACCCGGCGGGGGACGTCCTCCACGTAGAGCACGTGCTCCGGCGGGTGCGGGTCGAAGTTGAAGGCCCCGGCCGGCTGCTCGCCGAAGGGGCCGCTTCCCTTGGTCAGGCTCATACCGGTCCAGCTACCCGGCGGCGGCTTCGGGACGCGCTGCCGGCGATGCACGGCATAGTCGATGTACCCGGCGTCGGTGCCGCCGTAGAAGCTGGTCTCGTCTGCCGGGTTGAGCGGCGCGTCGAGCTGCAGGTGCCGGACCAGGTCGGGGTTGGCGATAAACGTACGGCCGAGGGCGACGAGGTCGGCAGGCCCGTCCTCGAGCAGCCCACAGCCCCGCGATGTTGTGACGTCGGGTGGCGACGTCCGACGGCGGGCAGCGGGGCGTCCCCGACGTCCGCGAACATCTCGGCGAGTCCGGCACCGACCTCGGGGTCGAGGGGGAAGGGCATGCGGGCTCCTCGAGGAACGATGACGTTGACGCCCGATGCTAGACAGGCGTTCGAGCCGCGGCAAGAGGACGCGTTGAGTCACGCAAAGTGCGCGCGTGGGTGGGGTCGTTGACTCATCGAGGAAGACGCGCGGAGCGCGCCTACCGGGCCCGGTGATCGAGCGCCGGTAGGCCCCGATCATGGGACTGATGATGGGCCAGCGGCAGGCAGTGACCAAGACGATCGCGACGCGGTACAAGCGGGCGGACAAGGCGGGCAAGGGCGCGATCTTGGACGAGCCGTGCGCCACGACCGGTTGGCACCGCAACCACGCCCGCAAGGCCCTGGCGCACGCCGGGCGGCCGAAGGTCGTCCGGCAGCGTCAGCCTCGCCCGCCGGCCTACTCGGTGGAGGTGGTGGTGGCGCTGCGGTTCTGCTGGGCGGTGCTGGGCGCGCCGACGGGCAAGCGCCTGGCACCGGTGATGGGCGGGCGTGGTTACGCTGCGCCGCTTCGGCGAGCTGGAGGTCAGCGAGGAGATCGCCGTGCTGCTGATCGCGATGTCGCCGGCGACGATGGACCGCCGGCTGGCGCCGGACCGGGCCGTGCTGAACCTGCGGGGGCGGAGCCACACCAAGCCCCAGCTCACGCGAACGCACCGGCTCTGGCCGGGAGGGCCGGACTAGCGCGACACCTGGGGTGCCGGACCCGTCTGCGCCGTCGCCCGCGGTGGAGCCTGCGGCCTCGTACCCAGCGGCGTCCTCGCCCAGGACGGCGCGCTCGACCAGGTCGAACAACGCAGCGACCTCACGGCGACCGGCACTGATGTGCTCCCCCCGCGGGTCGGTGCTGGGACGGGCGTCGCCCAGGTCGTACAGGGTCCGGCCCAACCACACGATGTCCTGCGTCGGGCCGCAGACCTTCAACATGGCCAACCCGGCCTGGTGGCGGTCCAGCTCCACCCACATCCTGGTCTCCTGCGCCACCAACGCCGCGTCCTGCTCCGCGGTGGCGGTCTGGACCCGCAGCACCGCCCGACCCACCCGGGCCTTGAACGCCTGCACCGACGGGCCCTCCCACGGCCCCGCACCCGTCTCAGCCAGGGCCGCGTCCTCCACCTCCCGCACCGCCTCAGCGGACAAGTTCAGGGTGGCATCGATCACGACCCTGACCCGAGCCATGTCCAACGTCCCTGCCGCCAGCGCATCCAACGTCCGAGGCAGCACCTCCACCAGCATCACCGCCTGATCCACCATCTTCGCGGCGCAGAACCGGCTCACCCCCGACGCCGCAGCCACCTCCAGGTCCTCCAAGGAGGACACCTCAGCCGGACCCATCCGCGCCCACGCAGAGTTCCCGCCACCAGCCGCGAACGTCGGCGAGAAGGCGGCGATCTTCTCCCGCAGCTCCTGCACCAACCCGTACACCTCACGCAGCAGCTCCGCCTGAACGCCACCCACCCGCGCCGCCACCGAACGCACCACACCCACCCTGCAGCTGATGCCGTCGCCTGATGCCATACCGACGACAGTAGCCGCGACCACCGACAACCCGATGAGGCCAACAAGCCTGAGAAACGTTGGTCCATAATGGGTCTCGGGCAGGCACACCAGCTGATGGTGCTGCTCAGACCAGCTCGACCACGGCCCGCTCTATGGTTGGCGGGCCATCGCGGTCAGCCGCGATAGCGCGCGCCGGTACTTCTTGCGGTATCCCCCCTCAAGCATCTCAGCGCCGAAGACCTCGTCCAGCCTGCTTCCGGTGGCCGCCAGCGTGACGTCCTGGTCGTACATACGGTCCACCAGCACCACCAGCCGCAGGGCGATGTTCTGGTCGTCCAGCTGGTGCACCCCGCGCCAGAGCACGGTCTGCACACCCTCCAGCAAGGCGCGGTACCGGCTGGGGTGCACGGTGGCCAGGTGAGCCAGCAGCGCGTCGAAGTCGTCGAGCACCGCGCCGGGCGCCGAACCGGCGAGCTTGGTCAGCCTGGCCTCGTCCACCGGATCGGGTGGATCACCCAGGCCGCGGTGCCGATAGTCCTCCCCGTCGATACGTAGCACGTCGAAGTGGCCTGCCACTGACTGGATCTCACGAAGGAAGTCCGTGGCTGCGAAGCGTCCCTCCCCCAGTGCGTCCGGCAAGGTGTTGGAGGTCGCCGCCAGCCGCACCCCCGCTTCGACGAGCTCCCGCAGCAGGCGCGCCAACAGCACCGTGTCACCGGGATCGTCCAGCTCGAACTCGTCGACGCACACCAGCCGGTTGGTCGTCAACGCCTCGACGGCCGGCCGGAACCCCAGTGCCCCGACGAGGTTCGTGTACTCCACGAAGGTGCCGAACGCCTTGGGCGCAGGAGCCGCGTGCCACAAGGCGGCCAGCAGGTGCGTCTTGCCGACCCCGAACCCGCCGTCCAGGTACACCCCGGAACGCCCCTCACCGCGCGCCGAGCCCCCGAGCAGGCGGCTCCACCCTCGCCGCGCGCCGGAACCGTGCGTGTGTGCGGCGAAGTCCCGCAGTACCTGCAGCGCGGCGGACTGGCTCGGCTCGGCCGGGTCAGGCCCGTACCCGTCGAAGGTGACCGCGGCAAAGTGCGCCGGAGGCACCAGGTCGCTGATGAGCTGGTTCCGTCCGACCTGGGGGTTGCGTTCGACCAGCCCGGGCACGGTGCTGGAGCCTACGTGGCGGGACCGGCCGACGTCGCGCGCGTCAGTAGTGGGACCATTGCTGGACAGTTCGGCCGACGCGAGGAGCCCCAGTGAGCCTGCCCCAGGACACCCACCCGACGTTCGAGGCGTACGCCCACCCCGAGCGGCTGGTCAGCACCGAGTGGTTGGCGGCGAACCTGGGCGCGGAGGGGCTCGTGGTCGTCGAGAGCGATGAGGACGTGCTGCTCTACGAGACCGGGCACATCCCGGGCTCGGTCAAGGTCGACTGGCATCTCGACCTCAACGACACCGTGACTCGCGACTACGTCGACGGCGAGGCTTTCGCCGCCCTGATGAGCGCCAAGGGCATCGCCCGCGACACGACCGTGGTCATCTACGGTGACAAGAACAACTGGTGGGCGGCCTACGCGCTGTGGGTGTTCAGCCTGTTCGGCCACCCTGACGTGCGTTTGCTCGACGGTGGCCGCGCCAAGTGGCAGGCCGAGGGCCGGGACATGACGACCGACGTCTCCGCACCGGACCTCGCGGACTATCCCGGGGTGCAGCGCGACGACACGGACCTGCGCGCCTTTCTGGACGACGTCAAGGGGCACCTGGGCAAGCCGATGGTGGACGTCCGCTCCCCGCAGGAGTACACCGGCGAACGCACGCACATGCCGGAGTACCCGGAGGAGGGCGCGCTGCGCGGCGGCCACATCCCCGGGGCGCAGTCGATCCCCTGGGCCAGGGCCGCCGCCGAGGACGGCACGTTCAAGCCCCGCGACGAGCTGGAGGCGATCTACCAACAGGAGAAGGGGCTGAGCCCCGACGACGACGTCATCGCCTACTGCCGCATCGGTGAGCGCTCGAGCCACTCATGGTTCGTGCTCACCCATCTGCTGGGCTTCGAGAAGGTGCGCAACTACGACGGTTCCTGGACCGAGTGGGGCAACGTGGTGCGGGTGCCGATCGTCAAGGGCGAGCAGCCGGGCGAGGTCGCGGCCAGGTGAACACCGGCGAACGGGCGCTGCCGCCCGGGCTCCAGGAGATCGCGGAGGACTTCGCGGCGATGGCGGTGCCCGACAGGTTGCAGCTGCTGCTCGACTTCAGCCGCGGCCTGCCTGCGCTGCCCGCTCAGTACCGCGACCACCCCGAGCTGCTCGAGCAGGTTCCGGAGTGCCAGTCGCCGATCTTCCTGGTGACGGAGGTGGACGGGCAGGGGCCGGACGCGCCGGTGCGCGTCTTCTTCTCCGCGCCCCCGGAGGCCCCCACCACGCGTGGCTTCGCGGGCATTCTCGCCGACGGCCTGGACGGCATGACCGCGGCCGAGCTGCTGGCGGTCCCGGACGACCTGTCCCACCGCCTCTCCCTGGCCGAAGCCGTCAGCATGCTGCGCCTGCGAGGGATGGCGGGCATGCTCGGCCGGGTGAAGCGGCAGGTTCGCGACAAGGCCGGCCTCTAGGTGCGCCTGCTGGTCGGGACCGGCCAAGGTTTCGAGGAGGTGATGGTCGATGAAGAGCGCCTGCTCGAGCTGTACGCCTACCCGGAGCCGCTGCCCGACCAGGGGTACGTCCGGGCGAACATGGTCTCCAGCCTGGACGGCGCGGCTGCCGGCGCCGACGGCCGCTCGGGCTCGATCAGCTCGCGCGCCGACCGACGGGTGTTCTCGGTCCTGCGGGGGCTGTCTGACGTGGTGCTGGTAGGGGCCGGGACGGTGCGCACCGAGGGCTACTCCCGCCCGCGGGCGCGGCCAGCGTTCCGACGATCTCGCACGAACGCTGGGCAGTCCCCATCGGCCTGCCTGGCCGTGGTCACTGCTTCCGGTGAGCTACCTACCGACACGGATCTGTGGACCACTCCCGGGCTGGTCGATGGCCATTGGCAGCTGGTGGTCCTGACGTGCGAAGGCGCTGCTCCAGAACGGATCTCGGCGTTGCGGCACCAGCTCGGCGAGGATGCCGTGGTCGTGGCTGGCGGCGAGCGCGTGGACCCGGCCCTGGCCCTGGACGCTCTCGCTGCACGCGGCCTGCGCCGGGTGCTCTGCGAGGGGGGACCGTCGCTGCTGGCCCAGGTCGCGGCTGCCGGGCGCCTCGACGAGCTCTGCCTGACCACCTCGCCACAGCTGTCCGGTGGCGACGCGTCCCGCGTCGTGCACGGCCCGCCGCTCGACGCACCCCCGATGCTGCTGCGGCACCTGCTGGAAGCCGACGGCACACTGCTCGCACGCTGGGTCAGGTGAAGGCCCGCCGCCCCGCGCGACCCTAGCCACGCTAGAGGTGCTGCAGCAGGAACCGGGCGACCTCACGCTCCCAGCGGTCGGGGTCGGTGTTCCACTCCTGGCAGTGCCGCGCGTGCGGGAAACCTACGAACGTCACCAGGTCGGGGCGAGCCTGTGCCAACCGGCGCGAGGGGCCTGAAGGCACGAACTCGTCGTCGTCGCTGTGCACCAGCAGCACAGGCAGCCGCAGCTCTGCGGCGCGCGTCACCCAATCCAGCCGGCGCAGGTCCACCGGGGCGTCGGTACCCACCACCCTGCGCCACGCCTTGTCCGCGAGCATCATCAGGCCGAGCCGGCTGATCGGCAGCGGCAGCCGGTTCATCTTGGCGTGGTGGTCCAGCACGTCCTTCCAGTCGATCACCGGGGAGTCCAGCACCAGGGCACGCACCCGGTCGGCCGTCCAGGACCTGGAGACGTGCTGCAGGACGATGGCACCGCCCATCGACCAACCGAACAGCAGCACCTCGCTGGCCCCCGCCTCCAGTGCGTGCAGCACCGCCGCCTCCACGTCCTGCCACTCCGTCTCCCCCAGGCTGAGACGCCCGCCATGGGTGCTCGGGCCGTCAGGATCGTTGCGGTAGCTGGGCACCAGTACGGGCAGTCCCAGCCGGTGCAGCAGCGGCACGGCGCGCAGGCACTCCTCCCGCGAGGCGCCGCGTCCGTGCACCAGGATCGCCCACACGTCGCGGCGCTTGCCTCCCTTGGCCGGCGGCACGTACCAGGTCGGCAGAGGGCCTGCGTCAGAGATGATCTCGACGTCCTCGTGCCGTAGCCCGAGCGCCGAGGTCGGGTTACCCGTGTAGTAGTACTGGTTCCAGCGCGCTGGGCCCGGCAGCAGCTTGCCCTGCTCGACGGCCTCGACCGCGCGCGTCACCGTGCCCGCGCGAAGGTCCTTCTCCAGCACCTCGCCCAGGCGGGCGTGACCCTGGCCGCGTTTGAGCCTGAGCCCGTACCGGCCAGGGGCCACCGTCTCGGGGGTGACCGAGAGGGTGACGGTGCCCGCGCCGACCGAGCGGACCTCCACGTCATCGGCCTGGACCCTGTCCGGGGTGACGACGCGTCGGGCGAAGTATGCCGCCGCGGTCGAGACGGCCGCACCAGCCAGCACGACGACGCCGCCACCGACTGCCACACCGATGACGGCCGCCTTGGCGGCGGGATGCTGCGTGCGCTCCTGGCTCATCCGCGTGGTCCGACCGTGGCATCGGGGCCGTCCGGGCGGATGCCGGCTCTTCTGGCCACGTCCAGCGCCCACCAGACCAGCGGAGCCTGCAACGGCAGCCTCACCACGGTCAGCGTCTTGACCCAGCCGCTGGCACGCGGCGAGCGCAGCGCCCTGGCCGCCATGGTCACGTTGCCGGGGAAGACGCCGACGAACATCACGGCGCTTGCCAGAGCGCCCAGCCTGCGGGACGCAGGCACCGCCAGCGCCGCCGCGCAGGCCAGCTCGACCACGCCCGAGCCGTAGACCCAGGGCCGCGGACGCCCGAGGAGCCGCGGGATGAGCGCATCGAAGGGCTGTGGCTTCACCAGGTGCAGCGTGCCGGTCACGGCCAGCCCTGCCGCCAGCACCTGCCACCCTGGGCGCCTGGGCGCTGCTCGTCGGTTCACAGCCACGATTGTGCCCCGCCTGGGCTCCGCAAGCCGCATCAACCGCCGGTCAGTACGTCAGCGAGATCAAAGCTCACCGGCCGTTCCAGCTGATCGTAGGTGCAGGAGCTCGGTTCACGGTCGGGGCGCCAGCGCACGAACTGGGTGGTGTGCCGGAACCGCACGCCCTCCATGTAGTCGTAGCGGACCTCCACGACCCGCTCCGGCCGCAGCGGCGTGAAGCTCAGGTCCTTGCCCGCGTTCCAGCGGCTCGTCTCGGACTTGCGCGGCGTCCGGTTCCCCGCTTCCTGCTCGGCCCACGCCCACGGGTGGTTCCGGAAGTCGGTCACCAGAGGCTGCAGCTCCTCGAGCAGCTCTCGGCGTCGGGCCATGGTGAACGCGCCGATGACACCCACGGACGCCAGCACCCCGTCGTCCCCGTAGAGGCCCAGCAGGAGTGAGCCGACGGCATCGGGGCCAGACTTGTGCAGCCGGTAGCCCGCCACGACGCAGTCAGCGGTCCGGACGTGCTTGAGCTTGGTCATGACCCGCTTGTCCGGCTGGTAGCGCTGGTCGAGCTTCTTGGCGATGAGCCCGTCCAGCCCGGCGCCCTCGAACTGGTGGAACCACTGCCGGGCCAGCTCAAGATCCTGGGTGGCCGGGGTGAGGTGGACGGGCGGCACCACGCCGGCCAGCGCCTGCTCGAGCTGGCTGCGCCGCTCGGACATCGGTCGGCCCATGAGATCCTCCTCGCCGAGCGCAAGCAGGTCAAAGGCCACGAAGCTGGCGGGGGTCTGCTCGGACAGCATCGTGACCCGGCTGGCAGCGGGGTGGATGCGCTGCTGCAGGGCCTCGAAGTCGAGGGTGTTGCGCGCCGGGTCGGCCACGATGATCTCTCCGTCGATCACGGCCCGGTCGGGAAAGCTTGCGAGCACCGCCTGGACGACCTCGGGGAAGTAGCGCGTCAGAGGGCGCTCGTTGCGGCTGCCGATTTCTACTTCGTCGCCGTCGCGAAAGATCACTGACCTGAATCCGTCCCACTTCGGCTCGTAGAGCTGGCCGGGCGGGATCTCGCCCGCCGGCTTGGCGAGCATGGGCTTGACGGGCGGCATGACGGGGAGGCGCACCTCGTCACGGTACCGGGGCGCCGATACCCTGCCACGCGTGAGCGAAACCATCCCCGCCCAGGCCGCTGCCCGTCCCGGCTCCGACGACGTCATCGTGATCCTCACCGAGGAGGCGCTGGGCACCGACGACGCGGCGCGTATCGCCGCGCTGCACGAGGGCGAGTCGCTGCGGTACCGGGTTCTGGTCCCGGCCGACACCGAGCGCAACCTGCTGGTGGACATGCTGGACCACCTCAGCCTGCTGCAGCTGCGCGAGGCGCTGGAGGAGCTGCGCGGCAAGCCGGATCCTGACGTAGCCCGCGCGGATGCGGCTCAGGCCCTCACCGCGTCCTTGGTGGCGCTGCGCGAACAGGGAGCTACCGCTGACGGAACGGTCACCGACGACGACCCGCTGCCGGCGCTGACCGCCGCGGTGCGTGAGCACGCGGCCCGGGAGGTCGTCGTGGTCACCCGCCCGCACGCCGTGGAGGACACCTTCCATACCGACTGGGCGTCCCGGGCCCGCGACGAGGTCGGGGTCCCCGTCCTGCACGTCTACGCAGGCACCACGTTCGTGGGCTGACCCGCTCAGAATCTACGGAACGGTGACCGGAAGGGCCACGCTCGCCCACGGTCCCAGCTGCCCCTCCTCCGGCACCACGAGGACGACGACGACGTGCTCGCCCTGGGGCAGGCCCTGCGCGAACGCAGGGGTGATCGTCACCTGATCGCCGTCGATGCCCTCGACGGCCGGGTCAGGTAGCTGGACGCCATCGAGGTAGGTCAACGCGCGACCCCCCGCGAGCATCGTGACGGTGACCTGGTCCGTGGTCTGCGCCGCGCCCAGGTCCGTCGGGGCAAGGATCTCCGGCGGAGGGTGGACGAAGGCCTCGATCCGGGCACCGTCGGCGCCAGGAACCACCAGCCACGAGTGCGCGTCGGGCTCCACCATGCCCTCGCGCGTGACCTCACCGGAGCTGGTGACCAGCCACGCGCCCTGCGTTCCCGGTATCTCGATCGCGTCCCGTTGCAGGCCGGGACCGTCGAAGGCGGCCATCCCCTCGGCCAGTCCGGACATCAGTGTCTCCAGACCGCCCATCGCGGGGACGGCCTGGAGGGAGGTTCGCCCGAGGGCAGCCTCCACCGCAGACCGGTCACCGTCTTCGATGGCCTGCAACCAGCTGGACACCGCCTCCACAGCGCTGTCCTGGGTCAAGGTGCCCGCACTGGGCGCGCTGGTGCTGGGGGCCACGCTCGTGCTGGGAGCCACGCTCGTGCTGGTGCTGGACGCCGTCTCGCTGGACCCTGCCGGCGTCGAGCTCCCGCCACCGCAACTTGACAGCAGGACCGCCGCGACAACGGGGCCCGTGAGCGCTTTGAGAAGAGATGCTCGTGGCACCGGGACCTCCTGGTGGATCGGTAGCGGCCTGGCGCCGCTTCTACCCTTCCAGACGCGCTGCAGCCCAGGCCCGTTACGCCTTGGCCACGGCCAAGAACCGGAACGGAAGCAGTGCAGACATGAACTGGAGCGAGGTCCCGTGCTCAAAGAGCTGGCAGCTTCCACGACGCGGAGGCGTTGCCTCGCCCGAGCCGATCAAGTGGTGTCATCGCTGGTTCCACGCTTGGCGCGGGAGGGCTGAACCCGGGACGGCTCCCCCGGCATCTTGGGATAGTCCGGCGGGAACACCAGCTCCCCCAGACCGTCCTCGAGGTCACGTTCCCACCAGGCTAACAGAGCACCGAGATCGCCTGCTGCGGAGGCCATCCCGGCGCGTGGGTCCGGTCTCGCGGACACCAGCTCCGGTGCCGTCCTGACGGTGAAGGACGCCGGGTCCACCTCGTTCAGCTCCTCCCAGGAGACCGGCCAGGAGACGGGAGCGTGCGGAAGCGGACGCGGGGAGTACGCGCTGGCTGTGGTCCGGTCGCGGGCCGCCTGGTTGTAGTCCACGAACACCTTCTCCCCGCGCTCCTCCTTCCACCACGCCGTCGTGACGCGCTCGGGCACCCGTCGCTCCAGCTCGCGGGCCAGCGCGATGACGGCATGCCGCACCACCAGGAACTCGTGGTCCGGCCTGATCACCACGTCGACGTGGACGCCGCGGTTGCCCGAGGTCTTGGGCCAGCCCACCAACCCAACGTCGGCCAGTACCTCCCTCAAGCTCATCGCCGCGGCGACGGCGTCACGGAATCCGAGCCCGGGCTGGGGGTCGAGGTCGATCCGCATCTGGTCAGGGTTGTCCGGGGCGCCCGTGCGCACCGGCCACGGGTGGAACGTCACGGTCCCCATCTGTACGGCCCAGACCGCCGTCGCCACCTCGTCCACGACGAGCTGGCCGTGCGAGCGTCCGCTCGGGTACGTCACCGGCACTGAACGCGCCCACTCCGGGACGCCGCGCGGCGGGTTCTTGGAGTAAAACGCCTCCCCCGTGGTGCCGTCCGGGAACCGCTGCAGCGTCACCGGACGGTCGGCCAGGGCGGGCAGCAGCACGCTCCCGACGGCGACGACGTAGCGCGCCAGCTCCTCCTTGGTGATCCCCTGCTGCGGCCACATCACCCGATCCGGGCTGGTCAGCCGCACCGAACGGTCTGCGTCAGGTCCCGGAACCTCGATCTGGATCGCGTGCGAAGCCATGGCAGGGACGGTAGCGGGAACGTCCAGGCTCGCGCAGTGGTTGGGTGGAGGGACATCGCGACAGGCGCGAGACATCTGCACAGGAGGACCCGATGGCGAGCATGGAGTCGACCGGACGCCAGTACGAGATCAGCAAGACCGACGAGCAGTGGCGCTCCGAGCTGTCGTCGTCGGAGTACCAGGTGCTGCGGCAGGCCGGTACCGAACGCCCGGGCAGCAGCCCCATCGAGCACGACGGCACGGCGGCGGCCTATGCGTGCCGAGGCTGCGGTGCGGAGCTGTTCCGCAGCGAGACGAAGTTCGACGCCCACTGCGGTTGGCCCGCCTTCTACGCGCCCCTCGCCCAGGACCGGGTGGAGTACGTCGAGGACACCTCGATGGGCACGCGACGGGTGGAGGTGCGGTGCGCGGCCTGCGGCTCCCACCTGGGGCACGTCTTCGAGGGCGAGGGTTTCGACAACCCGACCGACCAGCGCTTCTGCATCAACGGGATCAGCCTGACCCAGGTGCCGGACGCGGGGTGAACGCCACCCCGCCGGGTCCGGTGCGAACGGCCCGCTGGGACGACCTGGACGCGCGGACGCTGCACGACCTGGTCAGGCTGCGTCTCGACGTGTTCGTGGTGGAGCAGTCGTGCCCCTATCCCGAGCTCGACGGCCGTGACATCGAGCCGGGCACCGAGCACTGGTGGCTCGCCGACACCGCCGGACCCAGCGTCTACTGCAGGGTGCTGGCCGAAGGCGATGGCGTCCACCGCGTGGGCAGGGTGGCCACCCGGCACGACGCACGAGGACATGGACTGGCCGGGCGCTTGCTGCAGGCGGTCGTCGACCGGCACGTCGATACCGACCTCGTGCTCGACTCGCAGACGTACGTCCAGTCCTTGTACGCGGCAAAGGGTTTCACGGTGGACGGGCAGGAGTTCGTCGAGGACGGCATCGCGCACGTGCCCATGCGACGGCGCCCGATCAGGGCAGCCGGGTCACCAGGTCCGCCACGCTGACCATCGGACCTGTGTAGAACGGCAGCTCCTCGCGGATGTGCCGGCGTGCCGGCGTCGCACGTAGGTCCCGCATCAGGTCCACGATGCGGTGCAGCTCGTCCGCCTCGAAGGCCAGGATCCACTCGTAGTCGCCCAACGCGAACGATGACACCGTGTTGGCGCGCACGTCCGGGTACCCCCGGGCCGCCTTGCCGTGGTCGACCAGCATCTGGCGGCGCTCGTCATCGGGCAGCAGGTACCAGTCGTAGGACCGCACGAACGGGTACACGCACAGATAATGACGGGCCGGTTCGCCCGCCATGAAGGCCGGCACGTGGCCCTTGTTGAACTCGGCCGGCCGGTGCACTGCCACCTGCGACCAGACGGGGTCGAGGTGCTGGCCGAAGGCGGTACGACGCAGTCCTTGGTAGGCAGCCTGGACCGCCTCGACCGTCGGCGCGTGCCACCACACCATGACGTCGGCGTCGGCCCGCAGCCCGGAGAGCTCGTACAACCCACGGACCACCACGTCGTCCTCGGCACCGGCATCGGCCAGCAGCTGCTCCACCTCGGCGCCCATCGCCGACCGGTCCGCTCCCAACGACTCCCGCACCGAGAACACCGACCACATCGTGTACCGGATGGTGTCGTTGATGTCCCGTGCCTTCGTCTTGCCCTGCGGTGCCGTCTTGCCCTGCGGTGCCGACTTGCCCTGCGGTGCCGCACCGATGGGGTGCTCTGCCTGGGTAGCGTCCATGGACCCACTCTCTCGCACCGGCCCCGGCCGGCTCACCCCAGGTGTGCCAGCACCCGCTCGGCCGCTGCATCGGCCGTGGCCAGGCACGCCGGGACACCCACGCCGCCCCACACCGAACCTGCCACCGCCAGCCCCTCGTGGCCTGCGACGGCAGCCTGGACCCGGTCCACCATGGCCACGTGGCCGGGCTCGTACTGCGGCAGGCCACCCCCCCACCGGGTGACCAGCGAGGCCAGGACGGGCAGCCGGCAGCCGAGCAGGTGTGCCGCGTCGTCGACCGCTGCGCGGACCAGGTCCTCGTCGCTGCGCCGCAGATCGCCCGGATCACCGGCGCGCCCCACGGACATCCGCAGCACGTCGTGCCCGGCGGCAGCCTCGTCCACCCACTGCCACTTGCGGCTGGAGAAGGTCATGGCCTTGATCACCCGGCCCTCGACCGCCGGGACGAGCACCCCCGAGAGCTCCGCGCCGGCCCCGGCGCCGTCCAGGGTTCCCGGCGGCAGCAGCACCGTCACCAGGGCGATGGACGCGACCTCGACGCCGGCTAGCTCCGCGGACGCGGACGCCTCGACGGTGCTGAGCAGGCGACCGACGGCCGGGGCCGGCACGGCCAGGACGACAGCGCAGGCGTCGATGGTCCGGCCCTGCCCGGGGGGGCCAAGGACCAGCTGCCAGCCGCTCCTGCGACCCGGAGCCCGCCTGAGCTGCTGGACGCACGCCCGCAACTCGATGGTCACGCCCGCGTCGGTCAGACGGTGGTCCAGGGTCTCGGCCAACCGTCCGACCCCTCCCCGCAGCCCCGCGAAGACCGGGCCCGGTGCGATTCCGGCGGCTGGGAGCCCGCCGGCCACCGCGTCCAGCAAGGACTGACCGTCGCGCGCAGCCGGCCACAGCGCCGGCAATGTCGCCCGCACCGAGAGCCGGTCCGCCCGGCCCGCATACACCCCGCCCAGCAACGGGTCCACCAGCCGGTCGACAACAGCTGCACCAAGCCTGCCTGCCACGAGCGCGGCAACATCCAGGTCGTCGTCCGGCCCGAGCGGGAGCATCGGCCGACCCCGTTCCCCCGCGGCTGTGCCGACCTCCTCGTCGGTGAGCAGACCGCGCAGGGCATCCACGTCCGAGGGCACACCCATCTGGGTTCCAGGCGGCATCGGGTGCAGCATCCCGCGCGACCAGATCGCTGCCTGTGAGGTGCGCGGGTGCACCAGGTCGTCCTGCAGCCCGAGCTCTGCGATCAGGTCCAGCGCCTCGGGCCGGCGCGCCAGCAGCGACTCGGCTCCGAGATCGATCATCAGGCTCGGAACAGCCGGGCCGCCGGACAACCGGCCGCGACGCAGCACGCCGCCAGTCCGCGGGGACTGCTCGAGCACCAGCACGGGGGCCGTGATCCCGCGGCGGGCCAGCCCCTGGTGCACCCGCCACGCCACGGCCAGGCCGCTGACCCCACCCCCGACCACCACGATCGGCCCAGGCGAGGTCATGGCGTCAGTCTCGCAGGTGCCCGACTCCGGACCGAGACCCCGCGGTGCCACTCGGGACCCGAACGAGACCCGTTCGCGACCTGGGACCGGGAACCTCGAGACCACCGCGCTGCGTCGCACCGGCACCGGGCCACCACACACGTGGGAATTGGACCACAACCCCCTACCGACTCGGAGACCTCGATGTTCATCAGCGCGCAGCACCACGTCACGGCCCTGAATGAGCGACGTCGAGGGGTCCGCAGCCTGCTCGGCGCCCTTGGCCTGGCAGGCATCCTGCTCCTGTCGGCCTGCAGCGGGGACGAGATGTCCAGCGGCGGGGCGGAACCGGCGTCGGCTGATGACGTCAGCGGCGAGTCAGGGCGGGTGGCACCCGAGCAGGAGCGTGCCGCACCACAGGTGGACGCCGGCACCCAGACCGCGGTACAGCCCCGCAGGATCCACCGTGGCGAGGTCAGCGTGGTGGTCGAGGACCTCAGCCGCTCGGCCCAGCAGGTCCAGGACCTGGCTGCGGGTCTCGGCGGCTACGTCTCGGACGAGAGCATGGGCATCAGCCAGGCGTCCTACGACTCCCAGTACGACGACGGTGCCGGGTCCGAGGGCGACAGCCAGTACCGGGCACCGCTGCGGACACAGCCAGGCGAGGCGCGGATCGTGCTGCGGGTGCCACCGCAGGAGACGACCGAGGCCATGAACCAGATCGCCGCGCTGGGCACCGAGACCGGCCGCTGGCGGTCGAGCACCAACGTCGAGCTGACGATGGTGGACCTGGAGAGCCGGGTCACCAGTCAGACCCAGGCCGTCGAGCAGGCGCAGGCGCTGATGGAGCGTGCCCAGAGCCTCTCGGACATCGTGATGCTCGAGAACGAGGTAAACACCCGCACCTCCGAGCTCGAGTCGCTCAAGGCCCGGCGGGCGAGCCTGAACGAGCAGACCGAGATGGCGACGGTCACCGCGGTGCTGATGACCGCGCAGCGGACCGAGAAGATCGACGAGGCGGCCGGGTTCATGGGTGGCCTGCGCTCGGGGTGGAACGCCTTGATGTCGAGCGTCTCGGTGCTGCTGACTGTGGCCGGCGCGCTGCTGCCGTTCGCGGCGGTGGGCCTGGTGGTCGGCTACCCGCTCTACCGGCTCATCAGGAGCCGCAGGGCGACCCGGCGCTCCGGGCCGGCGATGCAGGCTCCGTCCGGGCCTGGCCACACCCCCGCAGGACCGCCCACGGCGACACCGGCACAAGGCTGACCGTGCCCGCACCGGTCAGCGTGGTTCTACCGGGATCTCATGCACCAGGTCGACGACCCGCTTCAGCATGTCCGGGTCGGTCGCCGGCAGGACTCCGTGGCCCAGGTTCGCCACGTGCCCTCGGGCGGCCGACCCCGCGCGCATCATGTCCAGCACCTTCTCGCGCACGGTCTCCCAGGGCGCGAAGAGCAGGGCAGGATCGAGATTGCCCTGCACCGAGCGGCCTGTGCCGATCCGGCGTGCCCCCTCGTCCAGGGGGAGCCGGTAGTCGACGCCGACGACGTCCGCCCCGGCCTCACCCATGGCAGCGAGCAGCTCGCCCGTCCCGACCCCGAAGTGGACGCGGGGCACGTCGGCCACCTGCGAGAGCACGGCCGCCGAGTGCGGCATCACCGAGCGGCGGTAGTCACGCTCGGGAAGGGCACCGACCCAGGAGTCGAACAGCTGGACGGCACTGGCGCCGGCCTCGACCTGCACCCGCAGAAAGGTCGTCGTGATGGCCGCGATGCGCCGCATCAGCTCGTCCCACAGGCCGGGGTCCCCGTACATCAGGGCCTTGGTGTTCTCGTGGTTCTTGCTGGGACCGCCCTCCACCAGGTAGCTGGCGAGGGTGAAGGGCGCTCCCGCGAAGCCGATCAGCGGGGTGTCGCCCAGCTCGCCCGCAAGCTGGCGCACAGCGGTGCCCACGTACTCGACCTGACCGGGATCCAGGTCGGGCAGCGCCTCCACATCAGCCGCCGTCCGTACCGGGGAGGCCACCACCGGTCCAGTCCCCGGCACGATGTCCACGTCGATTCCGGCCGCCCGCAGCGGCACCACGATGTCGGAGAACAGGATCGCGGCGTCCACCCCGTAACGGCGGACGGGCTGCATCGTGATCTCCGTGACCAGGTCGGGCGTGCGGCAGGCCTGCAGCATGGTCGTGCCCTCGCGCACCGCGCGGTACTCCGGCAACGAGCGTCCGGCCTGGCGCATGAACCAGATCGGGTGCCGTGAGGGCTGAGCTCCTGCGCAGGCTGCGAGAAAGGGGCTGTCGGAGAGGGACACCGGCTCATGGTGTCACGCAGCGATCAGCCCCACCCCCGCCAGGGCCACCGCGATGCCCACCCACTGCACGCGCAGCAGCCGCTCCTTCAGCACCAGCCTGGCCAGCAGGACCGTGGCCACCGGGTACAGCGACCCCAGCACAGCGGTCACGCTGAGCAGACCCATCGTGGTCGCCACACCGAAGCAGAGATTGGCTGCCATGTCGGCCAGGCCGATGCCGGCCAGAGCCGGCACGTCGCGCGTCACCACTCCGCCCAGGGTGCGCAGCGACACGGCTACGAGCAGGAACCCGGTGACGCTAGTAGCACGTACTCCCACCAGTGTCATCAAGGCGGAGAACTCGCTGCCCCGCCCGATGGCCAGCAGGGCGAACCCGAACGCGATCGCCGCGACCAGCGCGAGCAACACCGGACGGAGCCCAGCCCGGGACCCTCGTCCGATCACCTCCGGGCCGCTGGCCAGCGCCGTCCCGGCCAGAGCCAGCAGGATGCCGGTGACCTGTAGCCCGGACGGTCGCTCGCCGGCCAGCATGCCAGCAGCCACGGGCACCACGGCCCCGAGGCCTGCGATGGGCGAGACGACACCCATGGTGCCGTTGGCCAGCGCGGCGTAGAAGGCCACCAGGCCCACCGACCCGCTCACCCCGGCCAGCAGCGCCCACGGCCACCACCCGGTAGGTGCGGTGTAGGCGGTGGTGACCACGGCCGCCACGGCACCCACGAGGAGCGCTACCGCCTGCGACCACCCCACCACGGCCATGGCCGGCAGACGCTTGGACACCAGCCCGCCGAAGAAGTCGGCCGACCCCCACATCCCCGAGGACAGCAGCGCCAGACCCGGGCCCGCGAGAGAGTTCGACACCCGCACAGGCTAGGACCGGCGCAGACGCTCGCGACGCGCCGGTCCAGACGGTTCAGCGGTGCTGAGGAGGGTGCGAGACGTACTGTGCGTAGATGGCTGTCAGCCAGATGCCGGGAGGCCCACCCGCCGCCTTCGACCGAGCCGTGGAGTCGTTGCGGGCCGTCCGGCTGCGTCCCGAGGTCCGCCTGGTCGAGGTGCCCGCGCCGCAACGCATCGCCCCGCATGCTCTCGCCCTCTCGGCCGAGATCGACGGGCCCCACGATGGTGACGGCGACGACCTCGGCACCGGCCGCTTCGTCCTGCTGCACGACCCTGCCGGCCAAGAGGCCTGGCAGGGCACGATGAGGGCTGTCACGTACGCGCGCGCCGCGCTGGAGCCCGAGTTCGCTTCCGACCCGATGCTCAACGACGTCGCCTGGTCATGGCTCGAGGACTGCCTCAGGCAGGCCGGTGCGCAGCCCGTCGCGCTGGGCGGCACCGTCACGCGCGTGTTGTCCGACAGCCATGGCGCACTGGCCGAGCGTGAACCCGTGGTCGAGATCGAGGTCCGGGCCTCGTGGACTGCCACCGAGGACGACATGGCGCCGCACCTGCAGGGCTGGGCGGCACTGTTGTGCACGGTGTCAGGCCTGCCGCCGGTGCCTGAGGGTGTGCGTACCCTGAGCCGCGGACTTCGCTGAGTCCGGTCAAGCTCCCCCTACAGTCAATGACCCGGTAAGCCGATAGGAGGTAGACACACCCGAGCGATCGTCGTCGAGGAGGCATGGGGTGACAACCATGGTGGACCGGACGCCTGCGGGCCTTCCCGCCCGATCCGGGCGTTACACCGCACTGGTCAGCGTCCAGCATCCTGCTGCCCGAGACGCCGCCATCCGCATCCTGCGCGCCCTGGGCGCGACCGACGTACTCGGCGCCAGCTCGGTAGCCCAGGCGCGGCGGGCAGCTGCAGGGCGACCCGGCGAGATCTGCATCGTCGAGGCGGTCCTGACGGACGGCTCCGGCATCACTCTCGCCCGAGAGCTGCGCTCTGCCGGCTGGCAACGGGTCGTAGTGCTCTCGACCGGCGACGACCCGGCGGTGGTGCGAGCCGCTGCCGCTGCCGCTGTGCGCTGCTTCCTCGTGACGCGTGCCGCACCCCAGCCTGCCTCCGCTGCACCCACGGGCACGCTGGCCGGGATGTCCCAACGCGAGCTCGAGGTCCTGCAGCTCGTCGCCGACGGGCACTCGAACCGGGATGTGGGTGAGCAGCTCGGACTCTCTGCCCTCACCGTGAAGAGCCACCTCGCCCGCATCGCACGCAAGCTCGGCACCGGCGACCGCGCCGAGATGGTCGTCCTGGCCATGAGAGCAGGAGTCATCCGCTGAGCCTGCGATCGGCTGAGTGCGAACCGGTGTCTCCATGAGTTTGCGAGCCGCCCCGATCCGTGGCGACGCGATCTCGGGGGCGTAGTCGGGACCTTCGGCCCATGCCCGCGCATCCGTGCGGATCTACGGTGCAGAGGAGCCCGAAGGATCGGCAGGCCCGACCCGCCGACACCGGACCCGCACGGCGATCGCCAGGGTGGTCTCGATGAACCACGGCAAGCACTCGTACCTGATGATGGGGCTCGTCGCCGTCGGCGCGGTCCTGTTCCTGACGGGCACCGTCGTCGGCCTGCTGTTCCTGCTCTGGCCGGTCGCGTGCATGGCGATGATGATCTGGATGATGCGCGGCATGGGCGGTAGCGCGCCGCGTTCGGCGGACCACACGCACGACGACGGCGTGACGCACGCGCACAGGTAGCGGACGCCGGCCCGCGGGGCTTCCGCAGGGCCGTCCGGCACCGTCCCAGGTCGCCTTGGAGGTCGCCATGAACATCCCCCGTCTCTCTTCACTGGTCAGCTCGCTCTTGATCGTGCCGATGGCGCTCGTTGTCGCAAGCGCGGGCGACACCGCCGCTGCGGGTCGCTCCGCCGGGTCCTGTCGACGTACGAGAGGGTCGCCGGACGCTACGACCGATATTGGCGGCGGCTCTGGCTGCTGGCCGCCGGCCGCGCGGCCGAGGAGGCGATGCTCGACGCGGTGACCCGCGCCGCCGCCGCGATAGCCCGTCCGCGGGTCCTGGACGCCGGGGCGGGGACCGGAGCCCTGACCCGGCGCCTGGCGCAGGCCCTGCCCGACGTGCACCCCGTGCTGGTGGACATCTCGCCGGGGATGCTCGCTCGCGCCGGCGACCTGCACGACACACGGGCCGTCGCGTCCGTCGCGGCGCTGCCGTTCGCCGACAGCAGCTTCGACATCGTGATGTCAGCCTGGGTCATCGAGACGGTCGACAGTCCGTCTGCCGCCGTAGCGGAGATGCTGCGGGTTCTGCGGCCTGGTGGGCTGCTCGCGTACTCGTTTTGCTCCCGGCCGGCGCGCCGCAGGGACCGGTGGCGGACCGGCCCGACCAGGGCTGTCGTGCACGCGCTGTTCGCCGGGCACTTCCTGCGCGAGGAGCAGACGCCGTTCCACGACTGCGCCGCCTCCCGCCGGAGCTCGTTCGCCGCCGGTGCGGCCTCGGTCGTCACGCTCAGCACGTGCTGCACGGTCGCGGTCGGCGGCGCGCACGTGGCGGTCCCACCGGCCGCTTTCTCCGGGAAGCGTTGACCACACCATGCAGGACGAGGGCAAGGTCGTTGCGATGGTGGGCGACGGCAGCAACGACAGCCCCGCCCTCGCGCAGGCCGATATCGGCAGTGTGACCGCGTGCCACCTGTCGCCTGCGTGCCACGCCGGCCCTACCAGGCACGCGTAGAACGAGAGGACGGTGTGCCTTCTGTCGGCTGCAGCGTCATGTCTCCAGCGGTCACCGCACAGCCGGGACCTACGGTGTACGCATGGAAGCCGAAGCCGAAGCCGACGACGCGCCGCGCCCGCTGACGCATCCGCGTGACGGGGTGCCGCCTGTCGTCGACACCCCGCTCGCCCTTGAGCAGGCATGCGCCGCGCTCGCCGCGGGTTCCGGACCGGTGGCCGTCGATGCGGAACGCGCGTCCGGGTACCGCTATGGCCAGCGCGCTTTTTTGGTGCAGCTGCGGCGCGAGGGAACCGGGACCATCCTGGTCGACCCCGTGCCACTGCCTGACCTCGGTGCGCTGGGTGCAGCCCTAGGAGGATCGGAGTGGGTGCTGCACGCCGCCTCCCAGGACCTGCCCTGCCTGGCCGAGGTGGGCATGCGTCCCGGCGGAGACCTCTTCGACACCGAGCTCGCAGCGCGGCTGGCCGGTCTGAAGAAGGTCGGCCTGGCTGCTGTGGTGGAGCAGCTACTCGGCCTGCAGCTCGCCAAGGAGCATTCTGCAGTGGACTGGTCGACCCGCCCCCTGCCCGAGCCCTGGCTGCGTTACGCAGCACTCGACGTGGAAGTGCTGCTCGATCTGAGGACGGAGCTGACCCGCCTGCTCGACGAGCAGGGCAAGCTCACGTGGGCAGGTCAGGAGTTCGCCGCCGTCCGGGACGCCGCACCGGCCACACCCCGGCTGGACCCGTGGCGGCGCACCTCCGGGCTGCACCAGATCCGCAGCCGTCGGCAGCTGGCCGTACTGCGCGAGCTGTGGAACGAGCGCGAGCAGATCGCGGTCCGCAGGGACGTCGCCCCCGGCCGGGTACTGCCGGACCGGGCGATGGTCAACGCCGCGAGCACGATGCCCGCCAGCGCTGAGCAGCTGAGCGCGCTGGCCGTCTTCTCCGGCCCGGCCAACCGTCGGATCGCGGACAGGTGGATGGCAGCGATCCGGCGTGGGCAGGAGGTGCCGGACCGGGAGCTTCCACCACCTGCCCTGCCGGGAGACGGCCCTCCCCCACCACGCACCTGGAAGGAACGCGATCCGCAGGCGGCCGGTCGCCTGACCCGCGCGCGCGCGGTGGTGGAGTCCCTGTCGGAGGAGTTCGACGTGCCGGTGGAGAACCTGCTGACCCCGGACCTGCTGCGTCGGCTGTGCTGGCGTCCTCCTGCTGACATCTCTGCGTCGGCGCTTCGCGCCACCCTCACCGGCAGGGGGGCGCGAGACTGGCAGGCGGTGCTGCTCGCCGAGCCGCTGGCCGTGGCGTTCGACCCGACGACGGAGGAAGCAGCGCCCGCCGCCGGATGAGCGAAGACTTCGGCGTCCGACAGACCCCTCACTCTTCGTCTTTGTGCCAGTACGCGTGACGCGCGCCACCTGCGGAATGACCTGACAGGCAAGTTACTCACCAGTAGCATAGGTCGATCAGAGTGCCTGCAGATGCCCCAGCGGCGCCGTGCCGGCCACGTTCCCCACCCGGGAGGCTCGAGTGCCCCGCACCGCCCATGAGGTCGTCTTCGTCGATGGCGTCCGTACCCCGTTCGGCAAGGCAGGCAAGAACGGGATGTACGCCGAGACCCGTGCCGACGACCTGGTCATCAACTGCGTCCGCGAGCTTCTGCGCCGCAACCCCGAGCTCCCTGCGGAGCGGGTGGACGAGGTGGCCATCGCCGCCACCACCCAGATCGGTGACCAGGGCCTGACCCTGGGCCGCATGACCGCCCTGCTGTCCGGCCTCCCCACGACGGTGCCCGGGTTCTCGATCGACCGCATGTGTGCCGGTGCCATGACAGCGGTCACCACGACCGCTTCCGGCATCGCCTTCGGCGCCTACGACGTCGTCATCGCCGGTGGCGTCGAGCACATGGGCCGCCACCCGATGGGTGAGGGCGTTGACCCCAACCCGCGCATCGTGGCCGAGAAGCTGGTGGACCCTTCCGCCCTGGTGATGGGCTCCACCGCCGAGAACCTGCACGACCGCTTCCCCGCCATCACCAAGGAGCGCTGTGACGCCTTCGGGGTGGCTTCGCAGCGCAAGTTCGACGAGGCCTGCGCCGCAGGCAAGATCCAGCCCGACCTCGTTCCCACGGCCACCCGCTCCGTCGAGAGGGGTTGGGGCCTGGCCACCGCGGACGAGCCCCCACGGCCAGGCACCACCATGGAGGACCTCGCTGCGCTCAAGACCCCTTTCCGAGCGCACGGCAACGTCACCGCGGGCAACGCGGCCGGACTGAACGACGGCGCCACGGCGTGCGTCCTGGCCTCGCAGGAGGCGGCTGACGAGCTGGGCCTTCGAGCCAAGATGCGGCTCGTGTCATACGCCTTCGTGGGTGTGGAGCCCGAGGTGATGGGGATCGGACCGGTCCCGGCGACCGAGAAGGCCCTGAAGCAGGCTGGCCTGACCATCGATGACATCGGGCTGTTCGAGCTGAACGAGGCGTTCGCCGTCCAGGTGCTCGCCTTCCTCGACCACTTCGGCGTCGACGCAGACGACGATCGGGTCAACCCGTGGGGTGGCGCCATCGCCACCGGGCACCCGCTGGCCTCCTCCGGCGTCCGTCTGATGACCCAGCTCGCAGCCCACTTCGCGGAGCGGCTCCAGGTCCGGTACGGCGTGGTCGCGATGTGCATCGGCATCGGGATGGGCGGGGCCGTCATCTGGGAGAACCCCCTGCACGCCGACTACATGACCCACGACAGCAAGGAGGCCGCAGCATCATGAGCACCTCGACCATCGTGACCCCCGAAGAGCTCGCCGCTGTCACCACGGACGAGCGCACCACCTCGTTCCTGGTCCAGGACGTCACCCTGCCCGGCGCAGGCGGGACCATGGCCCTCATCACCATGGACAACGGCTTCGACCACACCAAGCCGACCACCTACGGACCCAACGGGCTCCTGAACCTACGTGCGGCCCTCGACGCGATCGAGCCCCGGGCCGCAACAGGCGAGGTGGTGGCCGTAGCCATCACCGGCAAGCCGTTCATCTTCGGCGTCGGCGCAGACCTCAAGGACGTCGGCAGCCTGACCGACCGCGACCAGGCACTGGCGGTGGCACGACTGGGTCACGACCAGCTGCGGCGCCTGGGTGAGCTCGCGGTACCGAGCTTCGCGTTCGTCAACGGCGCCGCCATGGGCGGCGGGGTGGAGATCGCCCTGCACTGCACGTACCGCACCATCTCCAGCTCTGTGCCCGCCGTCGCCCTGCCCGAGTGCTTCCTCGGTCTGGTCCCCGGATGGGGCGGCACGTACCTGCTTCCCCGGCTCGTCGGCGCCGGACCCGCGCTCGAGGTCATCATCAGCAACGCCTTGAACCAGAACAAGATGCTCAAGGGCGCCCAGGCTGCGGCCATGGGTATCGCCGACGCCCAGTTCGAGGGCGCCGACTTCCTGGAGCAGTCGATCATCTGGGCTGCATCCGTGCTGAACGGCGAGACCACCGTGCAGCGCACCGACCACACCGCGGACGCCCAGGCCTGGGACGCTGCGGTGGCGGCAGCGCGCGGCTTCGTGCAGGCGAAGCTGAACGGTGCGGCACCCGCGCCGCTGCGGGCCATCGAGCTGGTGGCCTCGGCGCGCACGAACGACCGGGACGCGGGCTTCGCCGCCGAGGACGAGGCGCTGGCTGACCTCATCATGAGCGATGAGTTCCGTTCCGGCGTCTACGCCTTCGACCTGGTGCAGCGTCGTGCCAAGCGCCCGGTGGGCGCTCCCGACAAGGCACTGGCCCGTGCGGTCACCAAGGTCGGCATCGTGGGGGCCGGCCTGATGGCCAGCCAGCTCGCCTTGCTGTTCGCCCGCCAGCTGACGGTTCCGGTCCTGATGACGGACCTGGACCAGGCCCGCGTCGACAAGGGCGTGGCGTCCGTGCACGCCGAGGTGGACACGCTGCTGGCCAGGAAGCGGATCTCGCCAGACGCCGCCAACCGGCTCAAGGGGCTGGTGACGGGCTCCACCGCCAAGGACGGCTTCGCTGACGCCGACTTCGTGATCGAGGCGGTCTTCGAGGAGCTGGGCGTCAAGCAGCAGGTATTCGCCGAGGTGGAGGCGGTGGTCTCGCCCGAGTGCGTGCTGGCCACCAACACCTCCTCGCTGTCGATCACCGAGATGGCTTCCCAGCTCGAGCATCCCGAGCGGGTGGTGGGCTTTCACTTCTTCAACCCCGTCGCCGTGCTGCCTCTGCTCGAGGTCGTGCAGGGTGACAGGACCGACCCGGCCACGATGGCTACCGCTTTCGCCGTCGGCAGGGCGCTGAAGAAGTCGTGCGTGCTGGTCAAGGACGCCCCGGCCTTTGTCGTCAACCGGCTGCTCACCCGGTTCCTCGGCGAGGTGATCGCCTCCACCGAGGAGGGCACGCCCATAGAGGTCGCCGACCGTGCGCTGGCCCCGCTCGGCATGCCGATGTCACCGTTCGTCCTCATCCAGCTCGTAGGACCGGCCGTGGCGCTGCACACCGGCGAGACGCTGCACGAGGCCTTCCCGGACCGGTTCGGCGTATCGAAGAACCTGCAGGCCCTCGTGGACGCCGGTAAGCCGGGATTCTGGTCCTGGACGGAACAGGGCAAGCCCTATCTCGACGACGAGACGGCAGCGCTGCTGAGCGTCGGAGACCACCCTCAGACTGAGGAGCAGGTGCGCGAGCGCGCCCTGTCGGCGGTGGCGCAGGAGATCGCCCTGATGCTCGACGAGGGCGTCGTCGCGCAGGCCCAAGACATCGACCTGTGCATGCTGCTGGGCGCCGGCTGGCCCTTCCACCTCGGCGGGATCACCCCCTACCTGGACCGTTCCGGGATCAGCGAGAAGGTCGTGGGCCGGCGGTTCCACCCGCCGGGGGTGGCCTCCGTCGACGCCTGAGCGCAAGGACGGCACGCGAGTACGCAGCCGCCACCCCGTCACCACCCGTTCAGGCGTGACCCGTTCGGCCGTCACCCGACCGGGTGTTCCCGACACGCAGCGTTAAGCGAAGAGCCTTCTGCGGACGTACGGTTGGCAGATGAGCGACTCCCCGTCCCGGACGCGAGGGCAGCTTGTCCACCGCCAGGCTGTGCTGGCGGTGAGCGTGCTGGACGACGTCGACCTCACCCCGCACCCGGACGGTGCGCTCCTGGACGGTCCCAGCCCGGTGCTGGTGCCGTGGGCAGACGTAGCGGAGGCGATCGGCCCGCACGCGGCCCTGGAACCCGTCGCGCACCGCCGTCTTTCGGAGTGCCTGCGCCTGCACCGGTTGGTCGCCGACTTGGGGCCGATGGCCGCAGACGTCCTGCGGCGGTCGGCCCGGCTGCTGGCGCTGCCGCCGGACCACGCGTCCCACCCCGGCCCGGGCTGGGTCCGGGCGCGCCCGATGGGTGGTGCGCTCGAACGAGGGATCGGTTTGCTGGGCGTGCTCAACGACCTCGACGACCTCGTCGTCCTGCCTCCGTCGGTGGCACGCGTGCTGGGAGCAGACCCGTGGTGGCACGACCTGGTCTCCCATGCCGACGAGATGGGCAACCTGTGCGTGAACAGGCTGCAGCGCGACCACCGGAGCAGGTACGACCGCGGCACCTGCGCCACCCAGACCCAGCTGGTGCTGCGTCCCGTCGGCGGTGTAGACGTGCCCACCCTCCTGACGACGCCGGCCGTCCGCTCCTACCTGGCGTCCTCGGACGGGTCCGGCATGCGCGCGGTCGCGGCACCGATGCGATCCCGCGGCTGGTACGACCTGGCCCGCATCGACCCGGCCTTCGTGCAGGCGGCGTGGGCCGCCACGAACGAGCACGACCGTGGTCTGCGCCGTCCGCTGTTGATCACGGTCGACGAGGTCGTGCTGGGTCCTGCTGGCGGGGACATGGTCGCCGCGTCCCTGGCCGACCCCGTCGCGACTTCCCTGTTTGCCCGCGACGTGCGCTACCGCTGAGGCCGTTCGGCCCTACCGTCCTGCGGGTCCGCGAGGGGTGCGAGGTCCAGCCGGACCACCTTGCCCGCGACATCGCGGGAGACGTCCTGCGCCGTGAGCCCGACCTCCTCCAGCACCTGCTTACGACTGCCGTGGTCCAGGAACCGGCACGGAAGACCGACCACGTGGACGGGAGTCTCCACGTCCTCGTCCCGCAGCGTCTGCAGGATCCTCGCCCCGACGCCCCCGACGCGCACACCGTCCTCCAGCGTCACCACGAGCCTGTGCGCAGCAGCCATCCGCACCAGCTCGGGGTTGACCGGGAGCACCCAGCGCGGGTCCACCACGGTCGCGGCGATCCCTTGCGCCGCAAGGCGATCGGCAATGTCCAGAGCCATCGTGGCCAGCGACCCGACGCTCACGACCAGGACGTCACGGGTCTGACCCCGGTGCAGCACGTCGACCCCCCCGACCCGCTCGATCGCCGCTATGTCGTCCGGCACCGCGTCGCGTGCGATGCGCACGACGCTGGGGGCGTCGTCGATGGCAACCGCCTCGCCGAGCTCCTCCACCAGTCGGGCGCTGTCCCGGGGCGCAGCCAGGTGGATCCCCGGCACGACCTGCAGCATCGACAGGTCCCACATGCCATGGTGGCTCGCGCCGTCCGGCCCGGTGATCCCCGCGCGGTCCAGCACGAAGGTCACCCCAGCCCTGTGCAGCGCCACGTCCATGACCACCTGGTCGAACGCGCGGTTCAAGAAGGTGGCGTACACGGCCACCACCGGGTGCAGACCGGTGAAGGCCAGCCCGGCGGCGCTGGTCACGGCGTGCTGCTCGGCGATCCCGACGTCGAAGACCCGCTCGGGGAACTCCGCCGCGAACCTGTGCAGCCCGACGGGGATGAGCATGGCCGCGGTGATGGCGACCACGTCACTGCGGTGCCGACCGATCTGGACCATCTCATCAGCGAACACCGAGGTCCAGGAACGGCCCGAGCCGCTGACGGGGACACCGGTCTCCGGATCGATGATGCCGACGGCGTGGAACTGGTCGGCCACGTCGGCCAGCGCCGGGGGATAGCCGTTCCCCTTGCTGGTGATGACGTGCACGATGACCGGGCCGGGAAAGGACCGGGCGCGGCGCAGCGCGTGCTCTACGGCGGCCACGTCGTGCCCGTCCACCGGGCCGACGTACTTCATGCCCAGGTCCTCGAACATGCCCTGGGGGGCCACCACGTCCTTGATGCCCTTCTTCATGCCGTGCAGAGCCTCGAACGCCAGTCGACCGGGGGGGCCGCTGCGTTGCAGGGTGTTCTTGCCCCACTCCAGGAACCGCTCGTACCCATCGGTCGTGCGCAGCGTGGCCAGGTGGTGGGCCATCCCCCCGATGGTCGGCGCGTAGGAGCGCGCGTTGTCGTTGACGACCACCACGAGCTTGCGGTCCTGGCCGGTGGCGATGTTGTTCAACGCCTCCCAGGCCATCCCACCGGTCAGCGCGCCGTCACCGATGACCGCGACGGTGTGCCGGTGACTCTCCCCGCGCAACGCCCGCCCCTTGGCGATGCCGTCGGCCCAGGACAACGACGCGGAGGCGTGAGAGTTCTCCACCACGTCGTGCTCGGACTCCGAGCGGCTGGGGTAGCCGGAGATGCCTCCGCGCGCCCTCAGGCCGGAGAAGTCCTGCCGGCCCGTCAGCATCTTGTGCACGTAGGACTGGTGACCCGTGTCGAAGACGAGGGTGTCGCGCGGTGAGTCGAAGACACGGTGCAAGGCGATCGTCAACTCGACCACGCCGAGGTTAGGCCCGAGGTGCCCGCCCGTGCGGGAGACCGCCTGGATGAGCTCGAGCCGGATCTCCTGTGCCAGGAGCGGCAGCTGTGCCGGGCTGAGCTTCTTCAGGTCAGAAGGGCCATGGATGCCTTCGAGCAACGTCACCGTGCCACCCCGTGCCTCTCCTCGAGCGAATCTGTGGAAGCCTGCGACGACCTGGGACGAGTCTAGGCGCCGGCGTGCGCACCGGCAGCGCGTCCGCGCCAACAGCATGTGCAGATACGGTGCGTGCTCAGGGTCGTGTGCTCAGAGTCGCGGGACGAACACCTGACCCCGCAGCGCCCGTTCCACCAGCATCACCGCGTGGGACTGGGCAGCCAGCCGTTGCCGCTCGTGCTCCAGCACCGCGAGCCCCTCAGCCACCACCGTGCCCGGCAGGTACCCCGCCAGGTCGGCCCGCAGCGCGCCAACTGCAGCGTCCGTCCCGCCCTGCTGGGCAGCAACGAGGCGGGCGGTCAGCCGGACCAGCAGCAGCGGGTGCCGTCCCAGCAGGGAATAGCCCCGGTACTCGTGTGGGCAGAGGTCGAGCAGCCACGCCGCCGCACGCCGCTCCCAGCCCGGCGCTCCGGGGGGTGGGACCTCGACCGGCCAGCCCGGCGGCGTGTAGGCGTTCACAGCACCAGGGTGCCCCACACGGAAGCGGGCCCGGGCCACCGAAGTGACCCGGGCCCGCCCGGGGTCGTGCAGGGTGTCAGGTCACCCGGTGAGCTCGGAGAGCGTGGGGTCGTTCGCGTACGCCTCCGCGGCGTTCTCCTTGGTGACGATCTGGGGCGGCAGCAGGTTGGCCGGGACGACCTTGACGCCGTTGTCGTAGGACTCGCTGTCGTTGACGGTCGGCTCCTCGCCCGCCTGCAAGGCCTCCACCATCTCGATGGTCTCTGCCACCAGGTTGCGGGTGTCCTTGTTGATCGTCGAGTACTGCTCGTCAGCCATGATCGACTTGACCGACTCGACCTCGGAGTCCTGCCCGGTCACGACCGGGACTGGCTTGCCGGCCGCCTTCACCGAGGTGATGATCGCCCGGGCCAGCGTGTCGTTCGGTGACAGCACGCCGTGGAGCTCAGTGTCGGCGTAGCTCGACGTCAGGAGCGTGTCCATGCGCGACTGGGCGTTCTCGGCCTCCCACCCTTGGGTGACGACCTGGTTGAAGTCCGTCTGGCCGGAGGTGACCACGAGCGTCCCGTCGTCGATCTTCGGCTGCAGCACACTCATCGCGCCGTCGTAGAAGACCTGTGCGTTGGCGTCGTCGGGCGAGCCGGCGAATAGCTCGATGTTGTAGGGACCCTCGGGCATCTTGGCGGCCATCCCCTCCAGGAGCGCGTTCCCCTGCAGGACGCCCACCTCGAAGTTGTCGTAGGCCACGTAGTAGTCCACTGCATCGGTGTTCTTCACCAGCCGGTCGTAGGCGATGACGACCGCTCCGGACTCGGCCGCGGCCTCGAGCTGGCTGCCCAGCTGGGAGCCGTCGATGGCGCCGACGACGATGACCTTCGCGCCCTTGGTCACCATCGACTGGATCTGGTTCTGCTGCTCGGACACCCCGCCGTTGGCGAACTGCACGTCAGCCTCGAAGCCCGCGTCCTTGAGGTCGGTCTTGAAGAGATCCTCCGCGAGCACCCAGTTCTCCGAGGTCTTCTGCGGCAGCGAGACGCCGATGAGGGCGTCGTCCGCGAACCCGCTGGAAGAACCCTCGGAGCCCTCGGAGGCCCCGGAGCCGGTGGTGGTGGTGTCCTCCGCCCGGCCACAACCGGTCAGCGCGAGCGCGAGGACGGCCGAGACCGCCACCGCCTTGGCGAGTGTTCTCATCTGTTGTTCCACTTTCTTCTAGGTTTTCTCTGGTGGTCGTCGGTCAAGTCGTTCGTGATCAGGCTTCCTGCCTGATGGTGTCCGTGGTCTTCTCGGACTCCTGGACCTCAGGAGTGGACTCGGGCGGTGGCCTGGTGTCCTTGCCCCTGGCGTTCCGCAGCAGGAGGCCCGTGATGGAGGGCCTTCCCTGGGTCTTGTTATGGACATCTAGGGCCACGGCGATGAGGAGCACGAGCCCCTTGATCATCTGCGTCATGTCGGCGCCGACGCCCATCAGCTGCAGTCCGTTGTTGAGCACGGCCATCACCAGACCGCCGATGATCGAGCCGACGACGGTACCGACGCCGCCGGTGACGGCCGCCCCTCCGATGAACACGGCGGCGATGGCGTCCAGCTCCCAGCCGACGCCGTCGGAGGGGCCGGAGGCGTTCGACCGCGCCACGAACATCATCCCGGCCAGGGCGGCGAGGACCGACATGTTCATCAGGACCAGGAAGTTCACGTTCTTGCTGCGCACGCCGGAGAGCTCGGCAGCGTGCCGGTTGCCACCCACCGCGTACACGTGACGACCGATGATCGTGCGGGTGGAGACGAAACCGTAGATCAGCACCAGGGCACCGAGGATGAGGGCGGAGATCGGCAACGAGGTGCCCGGGCGGCCCGAGCCCATCAACAGGGTGACGGCCAGGATCGCCGCACAGATCAGGCCCAGCCGCAGCCAGGTGGTGGTCTGGCTCTCCAGCACCGCGCCGATCGTGGCCTGGTTGCGGCGGGTGCGCAGGGTGCCCACAATCAGTGCCACGCACAGCACGATGCCGATCAGCAAGGTGAGGTTGTTGTACCCGGTGTCAGGTCCGACCTCCGGCAGGTATCCCGCGCCGATGGCCTGGAACTCGTCGCCGACCGGCACCGTCTTGGACTTGCCCACGAACTGGTTGGCGCCGCGGAAGATGAGCATCCCGGCGAGGGTCACGATGAAGGCGGGGATACCGACGACCGCGACCCAGAACCCCTGCCAGGCGCCGATCAGGGCCCCGATCACGAGCCCGAGCAGCATGCCCGCCCACCAGGGCAGTCCCCAGTCGCGCATCGCCATCGCGACGGCGATGCCAGCGAAGGCGGCGACCGACCCGACAGACAGGTCGATGTGGCCGGCGATGATGACCAGCACCATGCCGATGGCCAGCACCAGGATGTAGGAGTTGCCCTGGAAGATGTTGATGACGTTCCCAGGCCGCAGGGTGAGTCCGTCGGTGAGGACCTGGAAGAGGACGATCAGCGCGACGAGAGCGAAGATCATCCCGAACTGCCGGGTGTCGCCACCGAAGATCGCCTTCAGCTTGTTCATGAGGCTCCCAGAGGACGTGCGGGCCGGGCCCGCTGAGCTGGAGAAACGGGGGTCACGGGGACTTGACGGTTCGAGCCGTGGTGGAGGTCATGAGTCGCATCAGCGACTCCTGGCTGGCCTCGCCCTTGTCGAGGACACCGGTGATCCTGCCCTCGGAGATGGCGTAGATCCGGTCGGAGAGGCCGAGCAGCTCTGGGAGCTCGGAGGAGACGACGATGACACCCTTGCCCTCCTCGGCCAGCCGCTGGATGATCCCGTAGATCTCGTACTTGGCGCCGACGTCGATCCCGCGGGTGGGCTCGTCCAGGATCAGAAGGTCCGCGTCGGTGAACAGCCACTTGGACAGCACCACCTTCTGCTGGTTCCCGCCCGACAGCTTGGCTATCCCGTAGTCGACCGAGGGGGCCTTGGTCCGCAACGCCCTGCGGTAGTCCTCGGCGGCGGTGTGCTCGGCCTGGCGGTCGACGACGAAGCGCTTGGAGATCTTGCCGAGCTTGGCCGAGACCGTGGTGCTCTTGATGTCGTCGAGGAGGTTGAAGCCCAGCTGCTTGCGGTCCTCGGTGACGTAGGCGATGCCCGCCTCGATGGCCGCAGGCACGTTGCGCAGCTGGATCTCCCGACCGTTCAGCACCATCCGCCCGGCGATCCAGGTGCCGTAGGAACGGCCGAAGATCGACCGCATCAGCTCGGTGCGGCCGGCGCCCATCAGCCCGGCGAAACCAACGATCTCCCCTCGCCTGACGAAGAACTCGGAGTCCTTGCAGACGAGGCGCTCGGGCACCTGGGGGTGACCCACGGTCCAACCGCTGACCTCGAAGAGCGTCTCGCCGATGGACGGGGTGTGGTCGGGGAACCGGGACTCCAGCGACCGCCCCACCATGCCCCGGATGATCCGGTCCTCGTCCACGCCGTCCGCGCGCACGTCGATCGTCTCCACGGTGCGCCCGTCGCGGATGATCGTGATGGCGTCGGCGATCGCCTCGATCTCGTTCAGCTTGTGGCTGATCATGATCGAGGTGATGCCCTTGCCCTGCAGTCCGCGGATCAGGTCGAGCAGGTGCGCGGAGTCCGCCTCGTTCAGGGCTGCGGTGGGCTCGTCGAGGATGAGGAGCTTGACCTGCTTGCTGAGCGCCTTGGCGATCTCGACCAGCTGCTGCTTGCCGATGCCGATGTTCTTGATGGGGGTCTCGGGGTCCTCGCGCAGGCCGACCCGGGCGAGCAGCTCACGCGCTCGGTTGTTGGTCGCCAACCAGTCGATGGCCCCACGGGTGGTCGTCTCGTTGCCGAGGAAGATGTTCTCCGCGATCGACAGCTCGGGGATGAGCGCGAGCTCCTGGTGGATGATGACGATCCCCGCGTGCTCGGAGTCGCGGATGGTGCCGAAGTGGACGTCCGCGCCGTTGAACCGGATCTCCCCCTCGTAGGTGCCGTACGGGTGCAGCCCGGACAGCACCTTCATCAACGTCGACTTGCCCGCGCCGTTCTCGCCGCAGATGGCGTGGATGTCACCACGCCTGACGTCGAGGCTGACGTCCGAGAGCGCCGTGACGCCAGGGAAGGTCTTGGTGATGCCCCGCATCGCGAGAATGACGTCGCCGCTCACGAGTACTCCGACCGGCCGTCGTGATCCATGGCTCTCCTCGAGAATCGTGGTGCTGGGCAGAGGAAGTGGCGATGCGGGCGCAGGGGTCGACGGGTCATGGCGGGCCCACCCCCACGGCGACACGCTGGTCCGGCGGCCGCGGGACGACCTGAGCAGCCGCGCTGGTGGCCGCGTTGGTGGCCGTGCTGGTGGGCACGCCGGTCAGGGCGCCGCTGTGAGCCGCGGCGAGCGGGGAGGTCAGCACGAGCGCTACGGCACCGAGCACCTCAGCGCGTGCACCCAGCTCGGCCGGCACGATCCGCACCCTCCGGGCAGTGCTCGGCGCGGTCATGCGCGCCGCGGTCTGGCGCAGCGGCCCCAGCAGGGTCTCACCGGAGGTCGCCAGCTGGCCGCCGACCACCACGACCTCAGGGTTGAGCACGTTGCACAGCAAGCCGACTGCGAGGCCTACGGCGTGGCCGGCGTCGGCCAGCACACGCCGGCAACCGGGGTCGCCCTCAGCGGCGCGGCCTAGCATCTGCTCGACGGTGAGCCGTCCGTGGCTCTGCTCGAGCAGCCGCAGCAGGTGACCGCTGCCGGTCACGGTCTCGAAGCAGCCGCGGTTGCCGCACCGGCAGACCTGGCCGTTGGGCTCGAGCGAGGTGTGCCCGATCTCGCCGGCACTGCCCTCGGCCCCCCGGAACAGCTTGCCCTCCAGCACCAGCCCGCCGCCCAGGCCGGAGGCCACCTTGAGGTAGACGGCGGTCGAGCAACCGCGGGCGGCTCCCCACGTCAGCTCGCCCAGTGCGCCCAGGTTGGCGTCGTTCTCGACCAGAACGGGCCTGTCCCAACGCTTCTTGAGCTCGGCGGGGATGTCGATGCCGAACCATCCCGGCAGGATCGACTCCGACGAGACGGCAACGCCCGAGGTGTCGATCGGGCCCGGCACGCCGATCCCCAGGCCCAGCACCTCGGCCGGATCGGCGCCGACATCGGCCAGCAGGCCGTGCCCGAGAGCCACGATCGCGTCCAGGGCGTCCTGCGGGGCGCTGTCGACGTCCAGCGGACGGAGCACCTCGCTCAGCACGTGCCTGGACAGGTCCGCCAGGGCCATGCGCACGTGGGTGTGCCCGAGGTCGATGCCGATCACGAGGCCGCTCTCGCGGGCCAGGCGGAGCATCCGCCCCCGTCGTCCGGCGGGCACCTCGAGGACCTCGACCCTGCCGTCCATCGTCATCTCGCGTACCAACGTGGAGACGGTGGCGGCTGACAGACCTGTGACGCGCACGAGCTCCGCCTGGGTCATCTGACCCTTGGTCCGCAGTGCCGTCACCATCCGCCCTCGGTTCAGATCTCGAAGAGCGGAGGGTGATCCTGGCGCCTTTGCCTTCACGAGGTGAATACAAGCCGCATCCCGCGCCCGTCGTCAACCGCAGATTGGTCACGATTGGGTCGCGGAACCGTGGGAGCGCTCTCACGCTGAACACAGCGCGGCCCCGAACGTCTTGGGGGGAACGGCGAAAGGATCAGCGCCTGTCGGACGCCGAACCCTTCGCCCTTCGGGCTGCCAAGACTGCCGGGCTCCAGACTGCCGGGCTCAGCTCACGAGCGAGCGCAGCACGTACTGCAGGATGCCGCCGTTGCGGTAGTAGTCCGCCTCGCCAGGGGTGTCGATGCGTACCACCGCGTCGAGCTCAATGCGCTCCCCCGAGTCCTTGGTGGCCACCACACGCACCGTCTTCGGTACGGGGCCGTCGGTCATCGCCTCGATGCCCGTGACGTCGAAGGTCTCGGTGCCGTCCAGCCCTGACGACTCGGCGCTGCCCCCCTCGGGGTACTGCAGCGGCAGCACACCCATGCCGATGAGGTTGGAACGGTGGATGCGCTCGTAGGACTCGGCGATCACGACCCGCACCCCGAGCAGCGCGGTGCCCTTGGCTGCCCAGTCCCGGCTCGAGCCGGAGCCGTACTCCTTTCCCGCTAGCACGACCAGCGGGATGCCGCCGGTGGCATAGGCCTGGGCTGCGTCGTAGATGGTGCTCTGGCTGCCACCTGCGGTGAAGTCCCGTGTGAATCCGCCCTGCACGTTCTCGAGCAGCTGGTTGCGCAGCCGGATGTTCGCGAACGTCCCGCGGATCATCACCTCGTGGTTCCCGCGGCGTGATCCGTAGGAGTTGAAGTCCTTTCGCTCCACTCCGTTCTCGGACAGGTACGCACCAGCGGGGCTGTCAGCCTTGATGTTGCCCGCCGGGCTGATGTGGTCGGTGGTCACCGAGTCCCCCAGCCGGGCCAGGACGCGAGCGCCCTGCACGTCCGTCAGCGCAGCCGGCTCACGCTGCATGCCCTCGAAGTACGGGGGCTTGCGGATGTAGGTGGAGTCCGGGTCCCACTCGAAGGTGTTGCCCCCGGGCGTGGGCAGCGAACGCCACCGCTCGTCCCCGGCGAACACGTCGGCGTAGTCGGTCGTGAACATCTCCTGGGTGATGGAGGCCTCCACCACCCGCGCCACGTCAGCGGCGTCCGGCCAGATGTCCCGCAGGTACACCTCCGAGCCGTCCTCGCTCATGCCGATCGGGTCCTGCTCCGGGTCCCAGTCCATCGTCCCGGCGAGCGCGTAGGCGATCACCAGCGGTGGTGAGGCCAGGTAGTTCATCTTGATGTCCGGGTTGATGCGGCCCTCGAAGTTGCGGTTGCCCGACAGCACCGAGACGACCGAGAGGTCATGTTGGTTCACCACGGCAGAGACCTCTTCGGGCAGCGGGCCGGAGTTGCCGATGCAGGTGGTGCAGCCATACCCCACCAGGTGGAAGCCGAGCTTCTCCATGTACGGCACGAGGCCGGCCCTCTCGTAGTAGTCCATGACCACCTTCGAGCCGGGTGCCAGCGACGTCTTCACCCAGGGTTTGACCGTCAGGCCCCGCTCGACGGCGTTCTTCGCCAGCAGCGCCGCGGCCACCATGACGGTCGGGTTGGAGGTGTTCGTGCACGAGGTGATCGAGGCGATGGCGACGTGGCCATGATCCATCTCGCTCTCGGTGCCGTCAGCGGCGGTGAAGGCCACCTTGTGACGTGCGCGCTCCGGCGCCGCCGGGAGGTCATCGGTGCTGCGCGGGACGTCAGCGGCTTCCTGCTCACCGTTCTGCCCGTTGGTGGCCGGCGCGTCGCTGGCCGGGAAGGACTCCTTGCTCGCCTCGTCCACGCTCCCGCCGTCCGGGGGCTCGCCGCTGCCCACGTAGTCGGGCAGCGCCGTGCGGAAGGCCTGTTTCGCGTCGGTCATCGCAATGCGGTCCTGCGGACGCTTGGGTCCCGCGATGCTCGGCACCACCGTCGACAGGTCCAGGCCGATGTATTCCGAGAACGCCGGCTCCGTGGTCGGGTCGTGCCACAGGCCCTGCTCCTTCGCGTACGCCTCGATCAGGGCGATCTTCTTCTCACTGCGACCGGTCAGGCGCAGGTACTCCAGCGTCACGTCGTCGATCGGGAACATGGCTGCCGTGGAGCCGAACTCGGGGCTCATGTTGCCGATGGTGGCGCGGTTCGCCAGCGGCACGGCACCCACGCCCTTGCCGTAGAACTCCACGAACTTGCCCACCACCCCGTGCGCACGCAGCATCTCGGTGATGGTCAGCACCACGTCGGTCGCCGTTGCGCCGGCGGGGATCTCACCGCTCAGCTTGAATCCGACCACGCGTGGGATGAGCATCGATACCGACTGTCCGAGCATCGCCGCCTCGGCCTCGATGCCCCCGACGCCCCAGCCGAGCACGCCCAGGCCGTTGACCATGGTGGTGTGGGAGTCCGTGCCCACGCAGGTGTCGGGGTAGGCGACGCCGTCGCGGTCGAAGACCACGCGCGCGAGGTGCTCGATGTTGACCTGGTGAACGATGCCGGTGCCCGGCGGGACGACCTTGAAGTCGTCGAAAGCCGTCTGGCCCCAACGCAGGAACTGGTACCGCTCACCGTTGCGCTGGTACTCCAGCTCGACGTTCCGCTCGAACGCGTCCGGGCGTCCTGCCACGTCCGCTATCACCGAGTGGTCGATGACCAGCTCAGCCGGAGCAAGGGGGTTGATCTTGGCCGGGTCCCCGCCGAGGTCGGCGACAGCCTCGCGCATGGTGGCGAGGTCGACGATGCACGGCACGCCGGTGAAGTCCTGCATGATCACCCGCGCGGGCGTGAACTGGATCTCGGTGTCGGGCTCAGCCTCGGGGTCCCACTCCGCCAGCGCCCGCACGTGGTCGGCAGTGATGTTCGCGCCGTCCTCGGAGCGCAGCAGGTTCTCCAGCAGCACCTTGAGGCTGAAGGGAAGCTTGTCCGCCCCCTGCACACCGGCGAGCCGGTAGATCTCGTAGGCGGCGTCCCCGACCTGCAGGGTTCCCTTGGCGCCGAAGCTGTCGATGCTCACGCTGGCTCCTTCTCGTCTGCCACGCCGCTGGCGGCATCAGCCGCCGTGCGCCGGGCTGCGTCCGAAAGTATCTCGATGTCAAGATACTAGCCCGGCAGATCCAGCCTGTCATCCCCTGAACCGAGCTTCTAGCCGATCGGGACGAAGCGCGCCACGCACTCCACGTGGTGGGTCTGGGGAAAGAGGTCCAGTGCACGCAGGGCGTCCAGCCGGTAACCCAGGCCGACCAGCAGCGCGGTGTCACGACCGAGGGCCGCCGGGTCGCACGCGATGTAGGAGATGACAGCCGGCGACAGGCGGGCCAGCTGCTCCAGAACCCGGCGTCCTGCGCCGGAGCGCGGGGGGTCCAGCACGACCGCATTCACCGGGCGTGCGCCCCGGCCCAGCTGCCGCTGCCCCAGCAGGTGAGCCAGCACGTGCTCCGTGCGACCGTGCTCGATGCGAACTCCTGTGCGGCCGTGCAGGTTCCGTCGTGCGTCCTTGATGGCGCGCTCGTCGGCCTCGACCAGCAGCACCTCCCCCTGCTCCCCCACACGCCGGGCCAGGGCTGCGGTGAACAGTCCCACCCCCGCATAGAGATCAAGCACGCGCTGGCCGGGCCGTGGGTCCACCTGCTCGAGCACGGCGCCGACGAGGGCCGCCGGCGCACCGGGGTGCACCTGCCAGAAGCCGGAGCCGCTCACCCGCAGCGCCGCGGCCTCGCCGTCCAGAACCACCGGCTCGGCCAGCCAGGTCCTGCCCCGCACCTGCTGCGGCCCCGCGCCGTCGTCGACCAGCACCGAGGTACCGGGAGGCAACACCGGCAACCGGGACGTCGCGCGGCCGGGCAGTGCGGTGACCAGCACCATCGCGTCGGTCCCTGCCGCGGAGACGATGCCCTCCACCTGCCCGGCTCCGGGCCACCGCTGCCCCGTCAGGCCCAGCGCGGACACCTTCGGGTGGGCGATCAGGCACTGCCGGACGGGCACCACGCGGTGCGAGCGGTGCGCGTGCAGCCCCGGCTCCCCATCGGGGGCGACCGCGAACTGGACGCGCGTGCGCCAGCCGAGGCCGCGGCCGGCGTCCACCCCCTCACCGTCGACCTCCTCGACCACGACGTCCACCTCCACACCACCCAGGCGGGACAGCTGCTCGCGCACCACCTGCGCCTTCAGGGCGCGCTGGGCCGGCAGCGCCACATGCTGGAAGTCGCAGCCGCCGCACCCGCCGGGACGGGCGTACGGGCAGGGCGCCTGGACCCGGTCCGCCGATGCCCGCAGCACCTCGATCGCGTCCGCCCGCCAGAACCTGCCCTTGGCCCTGCCTCCCGTGACCTGCACCCGGGCCCGCTCGCCGGGCAGCGCGTGCCGCACGAACAGGACCCGGCCTTCGTGCCGCGCCACGCAGTGACCGCCGTGCGCCACGGGTCCGATGTCGACGTCGAGGACCTGGCCGACCTCGAGTGGGTCCTGTGCACAGGTCACGGCGTCGGGGTGCTCTCATCCGCGCTGCCACCAACCGTGCCTTTGCGCACGTCGCCGGGAGCGTCGTCAGCCAGCAGAGCGCCCATCCGCTCCTCCGCGCCGCGGGAGGACTGCAGCTGCCACGGCACGCTGGCCACCACGACCCCCGGAGTGAAGTGCAGCGCCGACTTCAGCCGCAGCGCGCTCTGGTTGTGCAGTACCTGCTCCCACCAGTGGCCGACCACGTACTCCGGCACGTAGACCACCACCAGGTCGCGCGGGCTGGTCCGCCTGATCCGCTTGACGTAGCGCACCAGCGGCCGGGTGATCTCGCGGTACGGCGAGTGCAGCGCCTTCAGCGGCACGGGCAGCTCCATGTCCTCCCACTGCTGTTGCAGCAGGTGGGTGCTCTCGTCGTCGACGTTCACCGTGACGGCCTCGATGGTGGTCGGACGCGACGCGCGCGCGTAAGCCAGCGCGCGCATGGCGGGCAGGTGGATCTTTGAGACCAGCACGATCGCGTGCACCCTGGACGGCAGCGCACGGACGGCGCCAGCCGGCAACGAGCTCAGGTCGAGCTCGCGCGCTACGTGGTCGTAGTGCGAGCGGATGGAGCGCATCAGCAAGAACAACACCCCCATCGCGAGGATGGCGATCCACGCCCCGAGAAGGAACTTCGTCACCAAGACGACGACCAGCACGGTGCCGGTCATCCCCAGCCCGAGGGCGTTGACCATCCGTGAGCGCTGCATCCTCAGCCGCTCGGAAGGGTCGGTCTCCAGTCGCAGGTGCCTGCCCCAGTGCCGGATCATGCCCAGCTGGCTGAGCGTGAACGAGACGAACACCCCGACGATGTAGAGCTGGATCAGCCGCGACACCTCGGCGTCGAAGACCAGGATCAGCAGGATCGCAGCCCCCGCCAGCATCAGGATGCCGTTGCTGAACGCCAGCCGGTCTCCCCTGGTGTGCAGCTGGCGAGGAAGGAAGCCGTCCTTGGCCAGGATGGATCCCAGCACCGGAAAGCCGTTGAAGGCGGTGTTGGCCGCGAGCACCAGGATGAGCCCGGTAGCGATGCTCACCACCCAGATGCCCGGTGGGAAGGCATCGAAGATGCCGCTCGCCAGCTGTCCGAGGATGGGCGCCTGGTGGTAGACGGTGCCGTCTGCGAACAGCACCGTCCCTCCGTCACCCGGCTGCCCCGCCTGCCCGTCCAGGCGCAGCTCGACCCAGGGCCGCACCTCGTCCACGTAGACCACGCCCATCCTGCGGGCCAGCAGCAGGATCGACATCGTCATCACGATCGCCAGGCCGCCCAGCATGGCCAGGGTGGCAGCGGCGTTCTTGCTCTTCGGCTTGCGGAAGGCAGGCACCCCGTTGCTGATCGCCTCAACCCCGGTCAGGGCCGCGCAGCCGGAGGAGAACGCCCGCAGCAGCAGGAAGACCCCCGCCACCGTCGCCAGTCCGCCCTCGTACTGCGGCTGCACCGCGGTGGTGAACCTCGCGCTCTCGGCCAGCGGCAGGCTGCCGTTCAGAGCCCGCAACAGCCCCAGCGCCGCCATCGCGAGGACGGAGACCATGAAGACGTAGGTAGGAATCGCGAACAGGGTCCCGGACTCGCGCACCCCGCGCAGGTTCAACGTCGTCAGCACCGCCACGGCGAGAACGCCCGCCCACGCCTCGTGCCCTCGCAGCGCCGGCACGATCGACGCGGCGTACTGGGCTGCGGAGGAGATGGACACAGCCACGGTGAGCACGTAGTCGACGAGCAGGGCGCTTGCCACGGTGAGCCCGGCACCGGCACCCAGGTTCACGGTGGCGACCTCGTAGTCCCCTCCGCCGGACGGATAGGCCTTCACGTTCTGCCGGTACGACAGCACCACCACCAGCAGCACCAGGGCGACGACCAGGCCGATCTGCCACGAGAAGGCGTAGCTCGCCACCCCCGCCACGGCCAGGGTCAGGAAGATCTCGTTCGGGGCGTAGGCCACCGAGGAGAGCGCGTCGGAGGCGAACACGGGCAGTGCGATGCGTTTGGGCAGCAACGTCTCCGCCAGCGTGTCGCTGCGGAACGGACGCCCGACGAGGACGCGCTTGACGGCATCGGAAAGACTCACGGTGACCCATGCTAGGCACAGCTGTCGTCGCGGGCGGCTGGCAGCACCGGTGTAGCGTTCGCCGCGTGCACTTCGTGATCATGGGCTGCGGCCGGGTGGGTTCCTCGCTGGCCCGGGCCCTGCAGCGGCGCGGGCACTCCATCGCCGTCATCGACCAGAGCACAGAGGCGTTCCGACGCCTGGGATCCAGCTTCGAGGGCACGACGGTCACCGGCCTGGGATTCGACCGGGACACGCTGCGCGAGGCGGCCATCGAGGAGGCCTACGCCTTTGCGGCTGTCTCCAGCGGTGACAACTCCAACATCCTGGCCGCGCGCGTCGCGCGTGAGACCTTCGGCGTCAGCAACGTAGTGGCCCGGATCTACGACCCGGGACGGGCCGAGGTCTACCAGCGCCTGGGCATACCCACGGTCGCCACCGTCAGCTGGACCTCCGACCAGATGCTGCGCCGTCTGCTCCCGCACGGGTCCGCTCCCGCCTACACCGACCCGAGCGGAGCCATCCAGCTCGCCGAGTTCCCCGTCGCGACCTCCTGGGTGGGGCGTCCCCTCAGCGAGCTGGAGGAGCAGACGGACACGCGGGTCGCCTTCGTGACCCGGCTGGGCAAGGGCGTGCTGCCGCGTCCTCAGACCGTGTACCAGGAGGGTGACGTCGTGCACCTGCTGGTCCCCACCGACCAGGTCCCGGAGCTGGAGCGGAGGCTGAGCCAGCCGCCCGCCGCGGACTGACCCGACTGCTGCACCTCAGAACACCTCAGGAGAAGACATGCGCGTCGTCATCGCGGGAGCCGGCAGCGTCGGCCGCTCCATCGCCCGCGAGCTGCTCACCAACGGCCACCAGGTGCTGCTGGTGGACAGGTCCCCGGCGGCAATGAAGTATGCCTCGGTGCCGCAGGCCGATTGGCTGCTCGCCGACGCGTGCGAGGTCGACTCGCTGGCGGAGGCAGGGCTGGACGGCGCCGACGTGGTGGTCGCGGCCACCGGCGACGACAAGGCCAACCTGGTGCTGTCGCTGCTGGCGAAGACCGAGTACGGCGTCCCCCGGACGGTCGCGCGGGTGAACAACCCCAAGAACGAGTGGATGTTCGGGGAGGCTTGGGGCGTCGACGTCGCGGTGTCCACGCCCCGGCTGATGACGGCTCTGGTGGAGGAGGCGGTCTCCGTCGGGGACCTGGTGCGCATGTTCACCTTCCAGCAGGGCAAGGCGACCATGCTGGAGTTCACGCTGCCGGACGACTCACCACTGGTCGGCCTGCGGGTGGCAGACGTGCACTGGACGCCGGACAGCGTGCTCGTGGCCATCATCCGCGGCGAGCGAGCGATCCCGCCCAGCCCGGACGACGTGCTGGAGGCCCACGACGAGCTCCTGTTCATCTCTGCGCCGGAGTTCGAGGACGCGCTGAAGGCCTTGCTCAGCCCTTCTCGAGGCTGAGGGACCCCGGCTCGGCCCCCTGCTGCGGGGGAACGGTCGGCGGCACCGCTCGCAGCAGCACCCAGGTCAGCCACACCATCAGCGCGAACGCGGGCACGCCCATGGCGAGCTTGGCAGTTCCCAGCGCGCCGACCTGGTTCGCCAGGTACAGCGGCACCTGGACCAGCAGCCGGACGGCGAAGAACCCTGCCCACATCCAGGTCACCCGCTGGTAGGCCCGCAGCCGGCGCGGATCGGCGCGCCAGTGCAGGCCCTCCCCCGTGAGCGGGCCGAGCAGCAAACCGATGACCGGGTACGGACCAGGATCCAGACGACGCTCGCTGCCGGGCGGCTTGATGCGTCCGAAGCGGATCGTCGACACCAGGCACAACAACCCGTACCCGGCGTTGACCCAGAACCCGGGAAGGTAGAAGTCGCGTGCGTCACCTGACCGCACGGCCGCCAGCGCACAGATCCCGACACCGAGGGCACCCGCGAGCGCCTGCACCGGGTTGGAGCGCGTCACCAGCCGCGCCAGCACCGCCAGCACCGCCGCGCCGACGGAGACGATCAGGGAGAGCGTCAGGTCGCGTCCCACCGTGTAGATCACGACGAACAGCAGGCCGGGCACCAGTCCCTCGATGGCGCCGCGGACCCCGCCCACTGCCTGTGCGAGCGAGAACTGGTCGGCCCCGGCCTGGGCGAGTCCGCCCCTGCGCGGCCCGCGAGCCTCACGTGCGGCCCGACGGCCAGGGGGCTGCTCGCTCACGCGGCCGGTCCGACGGCCAGCTCGTAGGTGGGGTTGTACATCACCTTGCGACCGTCCGAGCACGCCACCAGGCCCTCGACGCGCAGCCGCCGGCCGGCTTCGATACCCACTATCTCCCGGCGGCCCAACCAGATCAGCGCGACGGAACCCGTACCGTCGAAGATCTCGGCCTCCAGCGCGGGAACACCGGCACGGGGTCGCAGCGTGACACTGCGCAACGAGCCGGCGATCTGCACACGGGAGCGCCCGGTCAGCGCGGCGCAGGGCGTCCCGCCCAGGGCCTTGGCGCGTTCGCTCTCCTCGACCGCCTGAACGGTGGATTGGGAACGGGTCAACCGCGCCAGCACCGAGCGCACCGTCAGCGTGCGGCGCGCTGGGTCGTGGTCATCTCTGTGCACCCCTCCAGCGTACGGCTGCAGGGCGCGGGTGTCCGGAGCTCTGCCAGACCGGCCACGCTGGTCGACCGGGGCTACCCGGGTCACCGCGTCTCGGTGATCTCAGGACCGCGCTCGAACGGCTCCAGGTCAGCGGCGGTGGGGGTCTGCGCAGGACCCTGCGAAGCGGGCTCGGGCTCCGCAGCCGCGGGTGCGGCGGGAGCTGCCCTGGTGGCACCTGCGGGCAGCCGCAGCGCAAGCAGGTCACGCGGGGCCATCGCCTCGTTGCCGCGGACCACGACACAGCTTCGCAGCACATCCTCCAGCGGTGCGGCAGCGGCGGGATCGTGCGCCGCAGGCCCGGCGAAGACGCCACGCAGGAACCAGCGCGGCCCGTCGACACCGACGAACCGGCTGGGCTGGTGCCCGGTCCGTCCGTCCGGGGTGCGCATGGGTACCCGAGCGATCAGCTCGCGACCGAAGACCCCCGGGACCTCGTCTGCGGTGCCGCCCTGACGCGTGACCTGGGCGGCGATCTCGGTGCGGATCTCCCCCCAGACACCCGCCGTGCGGGGAGCGGCGAAGACCTGGAGCTGCAGGTTCGACCCCGCCATGCCGACGGTCACCGCGATGACGCGCTGCGTCTTGTCCTCGACCTCGAGCCGCAGCTCCATGCCCTCACGGCCGGGGATCTGAAGGGCCCCCAGATCTATGCGCGGCGGCTGCCCCTGCGCCTCCGACACGTCCAACGGGCCGCGGACGCCGCGGTCCTGCGCCGCGGCAGCCGCCTCCTCCTCCTGTTGCGCCTGCGCGTGCTGGTCCGTGGAGTCCTCGACCTCCTCGGTCGACGCCTCCACGTCCTCCTGCGCCGGTTCGTCCTCCTGGCTGCTCTTTCTTGCGAACCAGCTCATGAGCTTTTCCCTCCGTGGGCGCTGTGCCCGTGCTGTCCCCCGGCTGCTGCCAGCGTCGTAGCGACTCCTTGCTGCTCCGATGCCATCGGGGTGGCGAAACCGCCCGTGGACCCGTGCCCTCCTGTACCGCGTTCCGTTCCCGGGAGCGCCAGGACCGGCTGGAACCGAGCTGTCTCCACCCGCTGAACCACCAGCTGCGCGATCCGGTCCCCGCGTCGGATGGTGAACGGCTCCCGGTCGGTGTTGTGCAAGGTGACGGCGATCTCCCCGCGGTATCCAGCGTCGACGGTCCCAGGTCCGTTCAGCACGGTGATCCCGTGCCGGGCTGCCAGGCCGGACCTGGGATGCACGAACGCGGCGTACCCCTCGGGCAACGCGATCGCGACGCCCGTCGGCAGCGTCGCCCGTCCACCCGCCGGCAGCAGCGCGTCGTAGCGCGCCACGAGATCCGCCCCGGCATCTGCGCGGTGGGCGTAGGCGGGCACAGGCAGGTGCGGGTCCAGCATCTGCAGCAACACCTGCACGGGCGCGTCGGGAGCACTCACGGGCATCAACTGTAGTCACCGGCGCCGGGGCTGCGCCGCCACGCCCCTGCACCAGCGGTGCGCCGGGACCGTGGCACCCTGGAAACATGAGCACAACCAGCGGAACGACGGTGCACGGCTACACCGAGAGGTTGTGGCCCTCCCTGGGCACCTGGGCCGTGGTGCCGCTGCTGGGAACGGGTGCGGCGTTGTCGTTCGTTCCCGTCAGCCCCGGCGCCGCCACAGCCGCTGCCGTCGTGGTGATGGCCCTGGCTGTCACGGCCTTCGTACGGGGGTCTGCACCGGTGCGCGTGCAGGACGGTCAGCTGCGTGCGGGTGCGGCCAGCATCCCCGTCGACCTCGTCGGCCTTCCAGAGACCTTCACCGGTGAGCAGGCACGTCAGCAGCGCGGACCCGTGCTCAATGCCCGCGCCTACCTGCTTTTGCGCGGGTGGATCGACCCGGTGCTGCGGGTGCCGGTCACCGACCCGCAGGACCCCACCCCCTACTGGCTCGTCTCCACCAGGCGGCCGGAGGTTCTGCGCGCGGCCATCCTGGCGGCCAGGCGCCCCGGCGCCGCGGCCTGAACAGCCACCTCTAGGCAGCGCACTCCTTGCAGACCGAGCGCCCGGCCTTCTGAGAGTGCAGCTGGCTGCGGTGGTGCACCAGGAAGCACGTGCTGCAGGTGAACTCGTCGGCCTGACGCGGCAGGACGCGGACCGACAGCTCTTCGTTGCTCAGGTCGGCCCCAGGCAGCTCGAAGCCCTCAGCGGCCTCGGTCTCGTCCTCGTCCACCTTGCCCGAGTTCTTGTCGGCACGCCGGGCCTTGAGCTCCTCGAGCGAGTCCTCGCTGAGCTCGTCGTCGGTCTTGCGGGGCGCGTCGTAGTCGGTCGCCATGGGTTGGTCACGCTCCGGATGTCGCTGGTGGTCACGTCAGGATGATGCTGGTACTCGCCGGAGCAGCCGCGGAGCCTGGTGCTCCGTGAGAGGTTCAGCGACTGCCTAACGTCGCTGGCCCGTGTTTTGTGCCCGCTGCGCTGGGATTGTGCCGCACCACGGCGCAGGACCCGCCACCGCCCCGCCCGACCTAACGTGTCGAGTACCACACCACTGCCAGACAGCGGGCGTCTGCGCAGGTCAGAGCGGCTCGGCTCCCCCGGGTCACCCGCCGTGCACACAGAGTTCACCAGGGTGGGCTTCGCTGCGTCCTGGCGTCGCTGGAGTCCGTCTAGGGTCGTGGTGTCGACGGGCGAAGAGGGTTCTGCCTTGCGGGTCGACGCGTTCCGAGGAGAAGAGGGAGAGTCTGATGAGCGAGTTCGCCCACGAGATGTCCGGGCGCGTGTCACGCACGATCGCCTCCCTGCACGAGGCCCGGAGCGCGGGGGACGACTACCTGGTCTCGGTCCGGCTGGGGGAGCTGGAGTCGTTGAGCCGGCTGGCCCAGGACCACGGCCTGGACCTGCCCCAGATCGCTGACGAGATCGCTGCGAGCGACAGCCCGTCCGAGCTCGAGCTGCCCGACGTCGATCCCTGCGTCGAGGCAGCCGTGGCCTCAGTGGACCTGGACCAGCAGACCCCGCGGTCGGTCTGAGCCTCAGTCCTCGTCGCGGCAGGCGTCGAGCTCGGCGAGGCGCAGCAGCAGGGACGCATGCAGACGCGGTGCGGCTGCCACCACCAGCTCTTCGCTCGGAGACACACCCCCAGGACCGCTCACGCGGGCGCCGGCCTCGATGGCGACGAGCGCCCCGGCGGCCTGGTCCCACGGCTGCAGCCCTCGTTCGTAGTAGGCATCCAGCCGCCCCGACGCCAGCGCACACAGGTCCAGCGCCGCCGAGCCTGCCCGCCGGATGTCGCGGACGGCGGGCAGCAGCGCGGCCAGCACGCGGCCCTGGCCGCGACGTCGGGCCCGGGTGTAGCCGAAACCGGTACCCACCAGCGCTTGGTCCAGCGCCACCTCAGCCGGTCCGGGCAGGGGCTCCCCGTTCACGTGCGCCCCGCCTCCGGCCGTGGCGGTCCACACCTCCTCGGTGACGGGGTTGAGCACGCATCCCGCCAGCACGGTCCAGCCACCGGGCTCCGGCTGGCCGCTGACCACCGCGATGCTGACCGCGTAGGCGGGGATCCCGTACAGGTAGTTCACCGTTCCGTCGATGGGGTCGACCACCCAGGTCAGACCGCTGCTGCCCGGACGTAGCCCGCCTTCCTCACCGAGCACTCCGTCCCCGGGCCTGCGCGCCAGCAGCTGCTCGACGATGAGCGCCTCCGCGGCGGTGTCCATCTCGGTGACGACGTCCACCGGACTCGTCTTCGTGGAGGCCACGCTCACCTGCGCCGGACGCCCGCGCACAAGGCGTCCCGCGGCCATGGCCGCGTGCACCGCGATCTCGAGCAGCTCCGTGTGCTGCGCCGTCCCGTTCACGCCGTGCCATCCCCGCTGCCCGGGCCGGACCAGTCGGCGCCGCAGGCGGCCGGGCGATGCGTCCGCGCGTTGGGACAGCAACCCACCGGGCAGACGTCGTGCGAGGGCGGCATCGCACCGAGCACGGCAGGGGCAGCCCCGAGGCCGCAGCGCTCCAGGACCAGCTCGGCGAGCGCCGCGACGAATCCATCCGCCCATCCGCCGGTGCCCACGGTGCCCGCCCGCTCCACGCGCAGACCCAGACGCCTCGCGGTCTCTGCGGCCTCGGTGTCCAGGTCGTAGACGACCTCCATGTGGTCGCTGATGAAGCCGATGGGCGCCAGCACCACAGAACGGACACCGGCCGCCGCGAGCTGTTCCAGGTGGTCGTTGACGTCGGGCTCCAGCCACGGCTGGCTGGGAGGCCCAGAACGGCTGCAGTACACCAGGTCCCATCCGGCACCGTGCCCCGTGCCGACCCCGACCAACCTCGCCACCTGAGCGGCGACGTCGCGGTGCTGCGCCTCGTACGCGCCGCCAGCGGGTCCTGCGTGCTCCGCCATCGACAACGGCACGGAGTGCGTGACGAAGACCACCCTCGCCTCAGGGGCGTCGGCCCCCAGCCGCTGCAAGGCCAGGCGCAGGGCCTGCGCGTTCGCCTGGACGAAGCCGGCAGTGTTGAAGTAGCGGCGCACCTGGTCGACCTGCAGCTGCCGTTCTTCTGCAGCCAGGGCGATCAGCGCCTGCGCGATGTCCTCGCGGTACTGGCGGCACCCCGAGTACGAGGAGTAGGCGCTCGTGGTCAGGACCAGCACCCTGCGATGACCGTCCTGGTGGGCTTGGCGCAGCGTGTCCACCAGGTAGGGCTCCCAGTTGCGGTTCGCCCACAGCACAGGGAGATCGCTCCCGCGGCTGGACAGCGCCGCCCTCAGCGCCACCACGAGCGCCCGGTTCTGGTCGTTGATCGGACTGCGTCCCCCGAAGAGCTGGTAGTGCTGGCCCACTTCGGTCAAGCGCTCGCGCGGGATGCCCCGGCCACGGGTGACGTTCTCCAGGAAGGGCAGGACGTCGTCGGGACCTTCGGGCCCGCCGAAGGACATCAGCACCAGGGCGTCGTAGCCGGCCGGGGCGTCGTGGCAGGCGGCCACAGGGTGGCCCGCGTCTATGGTCATGGCTCCATGGTCGCTCAGTTCGGCAGCGGCGGTGGGATCGGGGCTGTGGGATCGGGGCGGTGACCTTGAGCCGCGGGGCGAACAGGTGGACAGCGAAGACCATCACCACGGCACCGTGACGAGGCTGCAGGCTAGCGGCACGTCTCCGCTGCAACGGGCGGCGCCGGGCCTACAGTGGCCCGATCCGGACAACGAGGGAGATCGGTGCCATGCAGGACCTTGAGCTCGTCGGTGTGCACGACCGTGGGGAGCGCCTCGTGCTGTCCGGGGCTGATGGTTCCAGGTACCTCCTGGAGATCGACGATGCGCTGCGCGCAGCGGTGCGACGGGACCGGGCGCGGCTGGGCCAGCTGCAGATCGCGATCGACGGAAATCTTCGCCCCAAGGACATTCAGAGCCGGATCAGGGCGGGGCAGAGCGCGCAAGAGCTGGCAGACGCCTCTGGCCTGCCTCTGGAGCACATCCTGCGCTACGAGGGCCCGGTACTGGCAGAGCGCGAGCACGTGGCCCAGCGTGGCCGTGGCACCGTGGTCCAGCGGCAGGGTGGGTCCTCCGTCCTACTGGAAGACCTTGTCTCGCAACGGATGAAGGCCCGCAGCGTGGGGGCGGACCGCAGCTGGGACGCGTGGCGGGAGGACACCGGCACGTGGGTGGTCCAGGTCTCCTTCAAGGCGGGCAGCAAGGTCCGCGTCGCGAAGTGGCGCTTCGACCTGCCCGCAGCGCACCTGGAGCCGATGGACGACGAAGCGCGTTGGTTGACCGCTCGTGCCGGGGAAGAGACGGGGCCCATCGGCAACAGCCGGCGGCTCAGCTCCGTCAAGGTCTCCGAGCGCGTGTACGACGTCGAGGCGGACGGCGGCGTCAAGGAGGGCTCAGGGTCGGGCAGCGACCCCCAGGTCGTGCCGAGCGACGAAGCCGATGACCAGGACCAGGACCAGATGCAAGGCGACGACTCCGCTCGCACCGCCAAGGACCGTACGGTGGACCTGCTGGACGCGCTGCGCGGCCGGCGCGGAAAGCGGCAGCCCCTCGAGGACGGTACCGAGGACGAGGAGCTCGGGCAGGGTGACCTTGTTGACGCCCTGGCTCAGGAGTCCGACCAGGCTCCGCCGGCCCACCCGCCGGCATCGCGCCCCGAGGATGCGACGGACGCCGAGATCCTTGCTCTGCCCGAGCCGGCCCCAACACCCGTCGCTGCGGACGCACGTGCACACCAGGATCCCGCGGAGGAGATCGCACTTGCCGCGTCCGTCGAGGACGAGCCGACCGAGCAGCCAGAACAGCCCGAGCGCCCACAACGGACACGCGCCAAGGGGAAGGCGCGACGCGCCAGCGTGCCGAGCTGGGACGACATCGTCTTCGGTGCGAAGAAGGACTAGAGCGCATGCTTGCGTGAGCCAGACGATGAGCGAGGCCGGGATGTCGCAGCTCGAGACCACTTGAGAAGTAACGGATCTCGGGCAGTTCGGCTCCGTCGGGTTGTCGGTGGTCGCGGCTACTGTCGTGGGTATGGCATCGGGCGACGGCATGGCGCGCAGGGTGGGTGTGGTGCGTGCGGTTTCGGCGGGGGTGGGTGCTGCTCAGGCGGTGCAGCTGGGTGAGGTGTATGGCCTGGTGCAGGAGCTGCGGGAGGAGATCGCCGCCTTTGCGCCCACCTTGGCTGCTGGTGGTGGTGACTCTGCGTGGGCGCGGATGGGCCCGGCTGAGGTGTTGTCCTTGGAAGACCTGGAGGTCGCTGCGGCGTTGGGGGTGAGCCGGTTCTGCGCGGGGAAGATGGTGGAGCAGGCGGTGATGCTGGTGGAGGTGCTGCCCCGGACGTTGGACGCTCTGGCGGCAGGAACGTTAGACATGGCCCGGGTCCGGTTTCTGATCGATGCCACCGTGAACCTGTCCGCTGAGGGGGTGCGGGCGGTGGAGGACGCCGCCCTGGCTGAGGCGGGCCAGGGGCCGTGGGAGGGGCCGCCGGTCCAGACGTTCAAGGCCCGGGTGCGTCGGGCGGTGTTGCGGGTCCAGACCGCCACCGCGCAGCAGGAAGCAGCGCAGGTGGCGCAGGAGACCAGGATGTGGGTCGAGCTGGACCGGCACCAGGCCGGGTTGGCGATGTTGAAGGTCTGCGGCCCGACGCAGGACATCATGTGGTTGAGCCGGACCCTGTGCGACCTGGGCGAGGCCCGGCCCAGTACCGACCCGCGCGGGGAGCACATCAGCGCCGGTCGCCGTGAGGTGGCCGCGTTGTTCGACCTGGTCGAACGCGCCGTCCTCGGTGAACACAGCGCAGGCGAACACAGCGCCGGTGAGGACAGCGGAGGCGAGCACGCCGCGGGCCTTGCCCCCGGCGACGGCGTAGCCGGGTCCGGCGCCCCAGCAGACACAGCGGGGTCCGACCCGTCACGGGCTGGGCGACCGAATCGGCCCGAGCCGGTGCGTTCGCGTGAGCTGGGGCTGGTGCTGCACGCGGACACCTTCTTCGGGCGCGGACCCGCCGCGGGTGACCCCGGTGAGCTCCGTGGCTTCGGGGTACCGATCCCGGTCAGCGCCGGCCCCGCCCGGGCCCAAGCCCAGCGCGCCGTCAGGTCCGGGACACCGACGTGTGTGCTGCTGGCCGGACCGACGGCACCCTGCAACGCCTCGTCCGGGTCGGGACCGCACCGGCCGCGGGCTGGACCCGAAGCACCCTGAACGACGCCGTACGCCGCGCCCTGGCCCGGAGCGCCAGGAACGCCGGGACAGACGCTGGGACCGGCGCAGCGGCCGGCAACGGCGCGGGCGACGCCGTGAGCGATGGCGCGAATGGCAGCAGCGTGAACGGCAGCAGCGTGAACGGCAGCAGCGTGAACGGCAGCAGCGCGAGCGGCGGCGGCGCGAGCGGCAGCGGCGCGGCCTTGGCCACGGACCGGTACACCCCCACCACCGCGATCGCCGACCACGTCCGCGCGTACTACCCCACGTGCACCGCCCCCACCTGCAACCGCTCCGCCCGCGCCTGTGACCTTGACCATGACGAGCCCTGGCCCCGCGGACCCACCGCCGTGTCGAACCTGAACCCCAAGAGCAGACGCTGCCACCGCTGGAAGACGATGGGCCTGTGGCGATCCCGCATGCACCCCGACGGCACCATCACCTGGACCACCCTCACCGGCACGGTCACAGTCAAACCCGAACCCCTGCCCGGGTACGGCCACGCCGAGGGCCACGACACCATGCGCCGGGGTCAGGGCCGGCCCGGCACGCCAGCCGCCTGAGACGTACGCGTGAGCTAGCTACTTCGACCTGAAAAAGTCGAAGCCATTTCCCCTGTAGGACAAGGGTTTCGCTCGGCGTGGCGGCGTCCTTGACGGTGTGAATGACGAGATCATGGGGTGGTCGCAGGTTGTCGAGCCCTGGAGC
>JAABUN010001442.1_pt1 | contig 52260 bp, 43 predicted proteins | sample 5559311 | NCBI WGS metagenome assembly JAABUN01 (sample SAMN10711877, study PRJNA513370) | rock metagenome | isolation source: Antarctica rocks | place: Antarctica: Victoria Land, Siegfried Peak sud
CGCTTCGCGCCACCCACGCCCAGAGGGCACCCGCGCAAGCGGGAGAAGGATGAAGGGCGTGGGTGGCGCGAAGCGACGGGTGAGGGCCGCAGCGAAGCGAGGACAAATCCCGTTCCAACCCCCCGTTTCACAAGCCAAAAATCCGCGCTTGCTACACTCCCCGTCAAGTTTAATTTATGACTTCTTCAGGACTCATCCTCGCATTTTTCGGCGATGCCGACGCCGCCAAACTCGCCTTTCTCGAACTCAAACGCGGCGGATTCCGCCAGATCGCGCTGATTTCCAAGCGCGCCGACGGCAATTATAGCATCACCAAACCCGAATCTCTGACGCCTTATATCGCGCTGGGCGGCGCGGCGCTGGGTGTGGCGATTGCCCAACTTTTGCCGACATCGCGTCCGCTTTCGCGCACGGCGCGCCATATCGTGCCGCTCGCGGGCGCTAATTTGGGCGGCGTGGCGGGCTATTTCGCCGGGCAGATGCTCGAAAACGAGCTGCCGCAAAGCGATATCGAGCGCTATTCGAGCGCGGTTTTGAGCGGCGAAACGCTGCTCATTGCGCGCGCCGACCCCAAATTTCAGGGAGCGGCGCTCAAAATCGTGCGCGGCGCGAGCGAGCAAGGCCCGGCGACGTTTGTGGAGCGCGCGGCTTCGGTGCCGCTCGATATTTCCAAAGCTCCGCTGCGTGGCGAGGTGTTGTCGCTCGATCAACTGCGCGATTTCGGCTTCAATCTCGGCAAAAAGCAGATCGAAACCCAAAAAGCGGGCGGTCAGTTTCTCATCGCGCGTTTGCAGCAGAATCAGAAGATCATCTCGCGTGTGGTGCGCGGTCTGAGCGAATCCGCCAAATTGGATCAGGCGGTTTCGCTGTCGGCGGAGTGGCTTCTGGACAACAATTACATCATTCAGGGCCAGATCGCCGACGTGCGGCGCAACCTCTCGCCGCAGTTTTTGAAGCAGTTGCCGCGCCTCAAAAGCGGAAAATATACCGGCGTGGCGCGCGCCTATTTGATGGCTTCGGAATTGGTGGCGGCGTCCGATTCGCGCCTCGACCGCGAGCATTTGGTGGAATACGTGCGCGCCTATCAGAATGGCGGCGCGACGCTCACGACCGGCGAATTGTGGGCGTTGCCGCTGATGATTCGCCTCGCGCTGGTGGAAAATCTGCGCCGTTTGACGGCTCAGGCCGACCGCAGACAGCGCGAACGCGAGCGCGCCGATTTCTGGGCGAACCGGCTTTTGACGGCGGCGTTTCGTGAACCCGACGCGATTCTGCCGCTTTTGGCGCAGCTTTCCAAAGAGCAGACCAAAATCGCCGCGCATTTCGCCGACCGTCTGGTGTCGCACTTGTTCGACGAAGAGGCCGCGATGGGGCCGGTGCGCGCCTGGCTGGAGCGCAAAATGAAGGCTCCGCTCGCCGAAATCACCTCGCGCGAGCAGCGCAGGCAAGCGGCGGACTCGATTTCGGTCGGCAATGTCATCACCTCGCTGCGCTTTTTGATGAATCTGGATTGGCGCGAGTGTTTCGAAGAGCTTTCCCTCGTTGACCAGATTCTCTCGCAAGATCCGGCGGGCGTTTACCGTTCGATGGATTTCTTGACGCGCGACCGCTACCGCGCGCAGGTCGAGCGCATCGCGCGCTATTCGAAAAACGACGAACTCGAAGTCGCGCAAAAGGCGGTTCAGGCCGCCGCGCAGCCGAATCTGGCGCGGATGCAGCACGCGGCGACCGAGCGCGGCCAGCGCGAACACGAAGCGCTGATTTATCAACCGGCGGGGCACGTCGGGTTTTATCTGGTCGATGCCGGGCGCCGCGAATTCGCGCGCGAACTCGGCTACCGGCGCGGCCAGTTGTCGCGTTTGCGGCGCTGGATCAACAAAAATCCCAACACCTGGTATTTCGGTGGCATCGGCGTGGCCACGATTGCCGCGCAGTGGGGTTTGGGCCGCTTCGCGCGCGCGCTGGGCGGAGTTTTGCCGTTTCCACTGCGCGTTCTGGCGCTGATTCCGGCGTCCGAAATCGCCACCCAGATCATCAACTACACCGTGACGCGGCTTTTGCCGCCGCGCCCGCTCGCCAAAATGGAGTTCAAAGACGGCGTGCCCGCGCGCTGGAAAACCGCGGTCGTGATTCCGATGCTGCTCACCAGCGTCGAGGAAGCGTCCGAAAGCGTGCGCCAGTTGGAGCGCCATTATCTCGCCAACGCCGATCCCAGTTTGCGCTTCGTTTTGCTCGCCGATTACGTCGATTCGAGCGAAAAAAACCGGCCCGAAGATGCCGAGCGGCTTGCCGAAGCGATCCGCTCCATCGACTATTTGAACGTGCGCTACGGACAGAGCGAAGGGCAAGACCGCTTCCATTTGTTCATCCGCGAGCGGCGCTGGAGCGAAACCGAGACGCGCTGGATGGGCTGGGAGCGCAAACGCGGCAAATTGGAAGAGTTCAACGCTTATCTTTTAGGCCGCAGAAGCGGGGCCGCCGATATTTTGCATCCCGGCGCCGGAAATCCCGATGGGCTACGTGAGGTGAGCTTCGTCGTCACCCTCGATGCCGACACGCAGCTGCCCTATGGCGCGGCGATTCGCCTGATCGAAACCCTCGCGCATCCGCTCAACCGGCCCGTTTTGTCGGATCGCAAAGGCGGTCTGGTCGAGCGCGGCTATTCGATTATTCAGCCGCGCGTCGATACCATGCTGCCCAGCGCGATGGCGACGCGATTTTCGCGTTTGTTCACCGGCGCGGCGGGCAGCGACCCTTACACCAACGTGATTTCCGACGTTTATCAGGACGCGTTTCTCGAAGGCAGCTATCACGGCAAGGGCATCTACGATTTGGAAGCCTTCGAGCGCGTTTTGGGCGAGCGTTTTCCCGACGCGACGCTGTTATCGCACGATTTGATCGAGGGCGCACACGTTCGCGTCGGCGTGGCGAGCGATATCGTTTTGCTCGACAAATTCCCGCCGACCTATCGCGCCGCCTGTAAACGCGATCACCGCTGGATCAGGGGCGACTGGCAAATCGCGGAATGGGCGATGCCGACGGTGCCAACGCGCCTCGGAAAGGGCGAAAATCCGCTTTCTTTGCTCAATAAATGGAAAGTTGCCGACAATCTGCGCCGTTCGCTTTTGGCGCCTGCGGGCGTCACCATGCTGCTTGGCGGCTGGTTCATGGGCGGCGCGGCGGCGACTGCGGCGAGCGTTGGCGTCGCGGGCCTGATGCTGTGGCCGACCGCGATCAACATTTTTACGCGCCTCACCACGCAACCGGAATCGCTGTTGCGCGGGCGCCACGAAATCGGGCGCGGCCTCTTGCGCTCCGCCATCGAAACTTCCTTGATGCTGCACCGCGCCGGGCTGTGTCTTGATGCCATCGGGCGGGTTTTCTATCGCAAAGCGGTCTCCAAAAAGCTGCTTTTGGAGTGGCAAACCGCCGCTTCGACCTACGGCGACGCCAAATCTCAAGACGCCAGCTTTTTGTTCAAACTCGCGCTCGGCAGCGCGCTTTCCGGCATCGTCGCGCTGCTGCTTTTGCGTTCGGGCGGCGCGGGAATCGTGGCCGCGACGCCGTATCTGCTGGCGTGGGCGCTGGCGCCTCTCGCGGCAAAATGGGTTTCGGGCGGACAGGAAACCGGATTTCAGGCGCCACTCGCGCTTGACGACACGCGTTATCTGCGCGGCGTGGCGCGCGAAACCTGGCGCTATTTCGATGATTTCGTCGGCCCGCAGACCAACTGGCTGCCGCCCGACAATTATCAGGAAGCGCTCACCGTCGAAATCGCCCAGCGCACCAGCCCAACGAACATGGGATTGTGGCTTTTAGCGTGTGTCGCGGCGGGCGATTTCGGCTGGATTACGCTCGATGAAGTCGCTTCGCGCTGTCTGCAAACGCTGGAAACCTTCGAGGAACTCGAAAAACACGAAGGGCATTTTCTCAACTGGTATAACTCGCTGACCCTGGAACCACTGCGCCCGCGCTATGTTTCGACCGTGGATTCGGGCAATCTGCTGGGCAGTTTTTGGACGCTGGCGCGCTCGATCAAGGAGATGTCACGCTCGCCGCTCATCACCGACGCCGCGCTTCTGGGCCTCGGCGACACGCTGGCGATTTTGGAAAAAGCGCTGGGCGAAGAAAGGGCGTTCGAAAGCGAAATCGGCGAAGTGCGCCGCATCCTCGAATCGCCGCGCCAGAGCGTTTCGGACGTGATTTTCGCGCTACGCGCTTTAGAACCTTCCGTCGCGCAGTTGTCGCGCGCCGTCAGTTCGCGGCCCGCGCCGCGCCAGTCGTCGGCGCGCGCCGGGGCCAACTTGGACGCCGCGTCGAGCGACCCGCGCTTTTCGATTGCGCCCGCCGCGTATTGGGTCGCGCAGCTCGAAACCCAGCTCGATTTGTGGAATCAGAGCCTCAATCGCTACGCGAAATGGATGGAAGTTTTGGGCGAACCAGCGGACGAGTTTTTGCTTTCGCTCGGCTCGGATGCGAGTGAAATCCGCCGTTCCGTCTTGCAAGAAGCGCCCTCTTTGACCGAACTTTCGCGCGGCGATGGCGGACGCCTGCGCGAACTGCTCGAATGGCGTCACGCGCCCGAAGTCTCGCCGCCGGTGCGCGAATGGGCGAATCGCGTCAGCGACGAATTCAATCGCGCGCGCTGGCTCGCGGGCGAAATGTTCGCGCAGTGCGAGGCGGTCATCGACCGCTCGCGCGGCCTCGCCGACGCGATGAAAATGGATTTCCTCTTCGATGACGAACGGAAACTTTTCACCATCGGCTACAGCCTCGAAGAGCGCCGCCTCGACGCCTCTTACTACGATTTGCTGGCGTCGGAATGCCGTTTGGCTTCGTTTTGCGCGGTCGCGCGCGGCGATGTGCCTTCGAGTCATTGGCTGGCATTGGGAAGACGTTTCGGCGAAACCCCGGCTGGCCCCGCTTTGATGAGTTGGAGCGGCACCATGTTCGAGTATTTGATGCCGGTGTTGTTCCAAAAAGCGTTTGAAAACTCGCTTTTGGAGCGCGCCATCAAAGTCGCGGTCGGGGCGCAAATCGCCTATGGCAAGCGCCGCGATGTGCCGTGGGGCATCTCCGAAGCCGCGTTTTCGGCCATCGACGCCAACCGGATTTATCAATACAAAGCCTTCGGCGTGCCGGGACTGGGTTTAAAAAGAGGTTTGGAAGAGGATCTGGTCGTTGCGCCTTATGCGTCGCTGATGGCGCTGATGGTGGAGCGCGAAGCGGCTTTGGAGAACCTGAAACGCCTCGAAAAGCTCGGAATGCGCGGCGATTACGGCTTTTACGAGTCGATTGATTTCACGCGCGAGCGTTTGGAAGAAGATTCTCTGGCAGCCGTTGGCGCGGGCGAGACGGCCAAAATCGGCGGGCGCCGCGCGTCTTTGGCGCAAAAAGGCGCCATCGTGCGCTGTTTCATGGTGCATCATCAGGGCATGGGCTTGTTGGCGATGCAAAACGTGCTGTTGGAGGGCGCCGTCCAGCGCCGTTTCCATTCCGATGTCTTCGTCGAAGCGGCGGCGCCATTGCTGTTCGAGAAAATCCCCGAAGCGCCGCCGGTTTTGGAAGATTCGAGCGCCGAGCAGGGCCGTCCCAGCCGCGTCGAAGCGGCGGGCGCGCCCGTCGAGCGCACCCAGGTGCCCGACACGCCCGCGCCGCGCTCGCATTTGCTCGGTTCAGAGCGCTACGGCGTGATGCTCACCGCTGCGGGTGGCGGGTTTTCCCGTTGGCGCGATTTCGAACTCACGCGCTGGCGCAGTGACACCACGCGCGACAACTGGGGCCAATTCCTCTATTTGCGCGACCTGGAAACCGGCGTGTCGTGGAGCGCGGCGCATCAGCCGCTCAAACGCGCGGCGCGGCGCGCGAGCGTGAGTTTTAAGGCCGAAAAAGTCGAATTCGACCGCCGCGACGCCGAAATCGAGACCAAATTGGAGGTTTGCGTTTCTCCCGAAGACGACGCCGAAGTGCGCCGCGTCACGCTCATCAACCATTCCAACCGCGCCCGCAAAATCGAACTCACCAGCTACGCCGAACTCGCGCTCGCGCCGCACGCCGCCGACCGCGCGCATCCGGCTTTCAACAAACTCTTCATCCAAACCGCGATTTTGCCTGAACGCGACGCGCTTCTGGCGTGGCGCCGATTGCGTCAGCCCAAAGATGTGCCGGTTTGGGCCGCGCACTGGATGAGCAGCCCGACTCACGCCGACGAAATCCAATTCGAAACCGACCGCTCCAAATTTTTGGGGCGCGCGCGCTCGGCGGAAAACCCGTTGGCGATGGAAAGCGATTTGAGCGGCACCGTCGGCGCCGTTCTCGACCCGATTTTCTCGCTGCGACGCCGCGTCACATTGCATCCCGGCCAGCGTTTGCAGATCGCTTTCATCACCGGCGCGGCGGAATCGGAAGAGAAAATTCACCAACTCGTCGAAAAATACGCTGATTTTTCGAGTTGCGAACGCGCTTTCGACCTCGCCTGGACGCATTCGCAGCTCGAACTCCATCATCTGCGGGTTCAGGCCGACGAAGCGCAGGCATTTCAGCAACTCGCCGGTTATTTGCTTTATCCGCACCTCGCATTGCGCGCTCCCGCGCGGCGTTTAAGGGAAAATTCCAAAGGTCAAAGCGGTTTGTGGAGCTATGGCATCTCCGGTGACCTGCCGATTCTATTGGTTGCCATCGACAACGCGCGCGATTTGCCCGTCGTGCGTCAGGCATTGATGGCGCACACCTTTTGGCGGGTGCGCGGCCTGCAATGCGACCTGGTCATCGTCAACGAACAGGCGGGCGGCTACAACCAGGATTTGACCGACACGCTCAAAAATCTGATCAGCGGCTCGACGCCTTACACCGGTCTGGAAAAGCCGGGCGGCGTGTTTTTGCGCGGCGCGGACACCATTCCCGCCGAAGATATGACGCTGCTCTTTAGCGTGGCGCGCGCGGTTTTGGTCGCGGCGCGCGGCGGAATCGCGCAGCAACTGGGCCTCATCAACGACGATCTCGAACACGCGCCGCGCTTCACCGCGACCTCCAAAGAGGTCGTCGATGCCACTTTGTCGCTGCCGTTCATGGAGCTGCCTTATTTCAACGGTTTGGGCGGATTCACCGGCGATGGCAAAGAATACGCGATTTATCTCGGCCCCAAAGACCGCACGCCCGCGCCGTGGATCAACGTTTTCGCGCACGAACATTTTGGCGCTTTGACGAGCGAATCGGGACAGGGCACCACGTGGTTTGGCAATTCGCAGTCGAATCGCATCACGCCGTGGAACAACGACCCGATTTCCGACACGCCATCCGAGGCGATCTACATCCGCGACGAGGAAACCGGCGCGTTTTGGTCGCCGACGCCGCTGCCGATCCGCGACGGCGGCGCCTATCGCGCGCGGCACGGGCAGGGCTATTCGAGTTTCGAACACAACGCGCGCGGCATCGAAGCGGAACTGACGACTTTCGTGCCGATGGACGATAAAAACCGGCCCGTTCGCATCCAAAAATTGCGACTCAAAAACCGCAGTGGACGCCGCCGTCGTTTGATGGTGACGTTTTACGCCGATTTAGTGCTGGGCACGACGCGTGAAGAGAATCAGATGCACGTGGTGACGAGTTGGGACACGATTTCGTCGTCACTTTTGGCGCGCAACGCTTATCATCCCGATTTCAGCCATCGCATCGCCTTTGCGAGCGCGACGCCCAAGCCGCAGATGCACAGTGGCGACCGCACCGCGTTTCTGGGGCGCAACGGTTCGCCGTCCAATCCCGCTGCGCTGCGGCGCAAAACCGTGGTCGAAAAAACCGGTGCGGGTCTTGACCCGTGCGCGGTTTTGCAAGTCTGGATTGATCTCGCGCCCGATGAGGAAACGAGCGTCAATTTCCTGCTCGGCGAGGCGGGCGATGTCGATGAAGTGCGCTCGATTGTGCAGGCGTTCCGCGACAACGCCTCAATCGACACTTCGCTGGCGACGACCAAAGGCTGGTGGAACGGCGTTTTGGAAGCCTTGCAGGTCGATGTGCCCGACCCATCGGTCAATTTTCTGCTCAACCGCTGGCTGCCCTATCAAGTGCTGAGTTGCCGTATCTGGGCGCGCTCGGCGCTCTATCAAAGCGGCGGCGCTTGGGGTTTCCGCGACCAATTGCAGGATTCGCTCGCCATGACGACGCTTTATCCCAAAGCGGCGCGCGAGCAGATTTTGCGAAGCGCGGCGCACCAATTCGAGGAAGGCGATGTGCAGCACTGGTGGCATCCGCCCGGCGATGCGGGCGTTCGCACGCTGATTACCGATGACTTGCTGTTTTTGCCCTATGCGGTCGCGCAGTATTTGAAAGTGACCGGCGACGACTCAATTTTGGGCGAAGAAGTGCCCTTTTTGCACGCCGATGTTTTGGCCGAGGGCGAACACGAAAAGTATTTCCAGCCGGAAATTTCAACGGAAAAAGCGACGATCTTCGAGCATTGTCGCCGCGCCATCGAAAAAGGCTGCACGTCGGGGCCAAACGGCTTGCCGCTCATTGGCGGCGGCGATTGGAACGACGGGCTGAACCGCGTCGGCATCGAAGGCCGGGGCGAAAGCGTGTGGCTGGCGTGGTTTTGCGTCGAGGTTTTGAACACTTTCGCCGAAGTTTGCACCCAACAGGGCGAAAAGGAGTTGGCGAAAACTTATCGCGCGCGGGCCAAAAAATATATCGCTAATATCGACGAAAACGCCTGGGACGGCGAGTATTACCGGCGCGGTTATTTCGATGACGGAACGCCGCTCGGTTCCAGTCAGAGCGACGAAGCCAAAATCGACTCCTTGCCGCAAAGTTGGAGCGTGATTGCGGGCGGCGGTGATAAATCGCGCTCGGAACAGGCGATGGCGTCGCTGGAAAAACATTTGATTCTCAAAGACGAGAAAATGGTGCTGCTTTTCACGCCCGCTTTCGACAAAACGCTCAAAGATCCGGGTTATATCAAGGGATATTTGCCCGGTGTGCGCGAAAACGGCGGCCAATACACCCACGCGGCGTGCTGGGTTGCGTATGCTTACGCGCGCGGCGGTTTTGGAAATAAAGCGGTCGAAGTTCTCAATCTGCTCAATCCGGTCAATCACGCGCGCAACATGGAAGAGGCGGCCACCTACAAAGTCGAGCCGTATGTCGTGGCGGCGGATGTTTATAACCTCGAAGGCCAGGTCGGGCGCGGCGGCTGGACTTGGTATACCGGATCTTGCGGCTGGCTTTACCGGGTTTGGATCGAGGAAGTTTTGGGCTTCAAAAAGCGCGGCGAAAAGTTGCTGATCGACCCCGCGATTCCGACAGATTGGCCCGGTTTTTCGCTGAAATATCGCCACGGCGCGACGGTTTACGCCGTTGAAGTGCGAAATCCGAGCGGCGTGCAGCGCGGCGTGGCGCGCGTCGAAATGGATGGAAAATTGGTTCGCACCACGGAAATTCCGCTGGTGGACGACGGCGGGGCGCACAGCGTTGTGGTGATTATGGGGGAAAAGGTGGTGAAGGCTGCCAGCGAATGAATTCGCCGCAAAGAAGAGCGAAGTCCGCCTTCGCGGACTGATGCGGTGCTTCAACCTGCGAAGGCAGGTTTCGTAGGGTTTGCGGCGAATTTATTCGCTGAAACTCATCCGCGCCGCCAAAACGAGTGAAAAGCCAGAACTGGCGCCAAAAACAGAAACGAGACGGTCACAATCACCGCCGACGCCGGGAAATCGGCGACGAACGAGACCCACAGCCCGATCATCACCGCGGAGATGCCGAGCAACGGCGCCACAATCGCGGCGCGATTCCAGCGCGGCGCCAGCAAAAGCGCGCTGGTGGCGGGCGCGATCAGCATCGTCGCCGTCATCAAAACCCCGACCGAGCGAATCGAGAGCGAAACCGCGACGCCAATCGTCAAAAACAGCAAAAAATCCCAGCGCGCGGCGCTAAAACCGAGCGTCGAAGCCATATCGCGGTCGAGCGAAACCAGCAAAAATTCTTTGCCAAAAAGCAGGTGGACGAGCGCAATCCCGGCGAAAACCAGCGCCATTTGAATGGTTTCCGAGGGATAAACCGCCAGCACGTCGCCGCGCAAAAGCGTCAGCATATGACTTTCGCCCTGCGCGCTTTTGGCGATGATAAGAATGCCGAGCGCGGTTGCCAACGTGTAAAAAACGCCGACGACGGCATCGGGCGGCACGCGGCGCGGCGCCCAGCGCCGTGAAAACAGCGCAACGCCAATCACCATGAAGCCCAGCGCGCCCCACAGCGGCGCGAAGCCCAGAAGCAGCCCCAGCGCGATGCCCGCCGAGGAGATTTCGGCCAGCGCGACGCCGATGAACACCATGCGCCGCGCCACCACGAAAAGTCCGAGATAAGAGCAAAGCGCCGCGACTAAAACGCCCGCGTAAAGCGCCTGCCACAAAAATGCGTTGGGATCGGCGACCACATCCGAGGCCAGCGGTTCGTTTTCTTCATGCTGGTGGGTGTCGTCATGCGGTTGAACTCGCGCGGCGCGGTTCGACGGCGCGGGCGTGCCGAGCGTTGGCACCGAGGGATCGTCGAGCGGCAAATCCTCGACATTTTGAGCGAAAACCGGAGCGCAGAGCCACAGGAGCAGGCCGAAAAACGGCAATATACGGCGAAAATTCATAAAAATTAACGGGCAACTTTCAAAACCATTGGCCACAAAAGACACAAAAAGCACAAATATGGCAGCTAAAGGAGAAGAGGCTACACGTCACCAAGTTGAAGTTTCGTCATCCTGAGCCTGCGAAGGATCTCAAGTTGCAGCTTGCAAAACGGGGCAGTGACTTGAGATCCTTCGCCCTTCAGGATGACGAAACTGACATTGTAGCCACTCCAACTATAGCTGCGATAGTGGTGTGAATTACGGGGGTTGGTCAAGTGGCATTGCTATCGTTGGTAGCGGCCGCCTCCGTGCCCCCACCGGAAGCGTTTCTTTTCAGGTCAGAGCCGCGAAAACTCTCTCTTTGTGGCGGCGCGGAGGCCGCCGCTACCAACGATAGCAACGCCACTTGACCACCCCCGAATTTCCATGCTTCGACAACCCATTCTTGTGCTTTTTGTGTCTTTTGTGGCCAATGATTTTTCTTGATATAGCAGCTAAAGTGAAGTAGGCTACACGGCGGCGAATAAATTCGCAGCCAGAAAAAGCCGTCAACCTGCGTTGACGAAATCCCGGCGTCATGCGGTCACACTTGCTGCGGGGTTTCGTCGGCGTAGGCCGACGGCTTTTTCTGGCTGCGAATTCATTCGCTCGCCAAATGTAGCCTACTTTCCTTTAACCGCTATAACCAGCCGGAAACTAAACAATCGCGCGCGCGCCGTCGATTTCCAATACCCGCAGCGGCACGCCGTAAAATTCGCTCAAATAATCGCTTTGCATCACGATTTCGACCGGCGCGAAATCGAAGCGACCTTCGCGGATGAGACCGATGTGTTTGGCATGATTGGCGACCACACCGAGGGAATGCGTCACCATCACCACGGCGATCTGGTGTTTGGCGTGAACTTCATCGACCAGGCCCATGATCGCGCGTTCGCCGACGATGTCGAGGTTGTTGGTGTGTTCGTCCAGAATGAGGATGTCGGGCTGCGCGACGAGCGCGCGTGCGATGAGGGCGCGCTGCTTTTGACCGCCGGAGAGTTCGCGGAACAGTTTGTTTTCCCAATCGCCGATGCCGACTTCCTGCAAGGCCTCGCGGGCGCGTTCGCGCTCGATTTTTCCAGGCCGCTTCAGCGCGCCGAGTCGCCCATAAAGCCCCATCGTCACGATTTCGAGCGCGGTGAGCGGAAAAATTTCGTCGAGGCTGGAAAGCTGCGGCACATAGCCGAAATGCAGCGCGCCGCAGGGCATTTCGAGGCGTCCGCCGACCGGGGGCAAAAGTCCCAGCAGCGTGCGAAGCAAGGTGGTTTTACCCGCCCCGTTGGAGCCGACAATCGCCAGATAATCGCCTTTTTCAATCGAAAACGACAGGTTTTGCAGCACGATGTGGCGCCCGTATCCCGCCGCGACATCGTGAAAGCGGAGCAGGGTTTCGATGGCTTGAATTTCGCCGGACATATTCTGATTCACCCTGTCAATCGAGCGCGGCTTTGGTGCGCGCCACCAGCAAATCGATGAGCGCGAAATAGCCCGCGCCGGAGTAAGACTGCACTGAAACCGGCCCGAACTGCGGGGTGACACCGAGTTGGCGGCCCATCAGATCGGCGAAGCGGCGCGGGTAGATATTTTCCACCAGAATGCCTTTCACGTTGTCGCGCTTCATCTGCGAGATCAGCTGGGAAATGTGCGACGCCGAAGGCGGAATGCCGGGTTTCGGCTCTAAAGTTCCGTATTGGCGCAGTCCGAAGCGGCGCAAAAAATAGTTGTAAACGCGGTGATAGGTCACAATTGGGCGGCCCGCAAAGGGCGCCAGCGTCGCGCGCCAACCGACCATTTTTTGGTCGATGGTGCGGTTGAAGGCGAGGTAATTGGCGCGGTAGGATGCGGCGTTTTTGGCATCGACGCGAATCAGGCCGCGCACGATATTTTGCGCGGCGCGCTTGGCGTAAATCGGGTCGTAAAAGTAGTGCGGATTGCCCTGGGGATGCACGTCGCCCGCCGCTCCCGACACGCTGTCGCCGATCTTTTCGATGACGGGAATGTTGGCCGAAGCATCGACGTAGCCGCGCCCGCCGCGATTGAGGTTGCCATTGCCGGCGGCGTTCATGAGGGAATCCATCCAGCCGTCAAAGGCCAGCCCGGCGCGCACCACCACGTCGGCGCGCGCAATCCGCGACACATCCGAGGGGCGCGGCTCGACGCTGTGATAATCCTGGTTGGGTTTGGCAATCGAATAGACCGTGACCGCGTCGCCGCCCACCGCTTTGGCGATGGCGGCCAGTTCGGGCAAAGACGCGACGACTTCGGTCGCGGCACCCGCGGATTTGGCGACTAAAAGCGCGCCGCACAGCGAGAAAAGGGTGGCAAAATGCCGGAAAAAAGCGAGTTTCATGATGAGAGGGAGGGGATTGGGAAAAAGAGGGTTTTATTCCAGTTCGTGCGTGTGCGGGCCGAGGCCGACCACGAATTGAACGCGGCCTTCGTTGTAATTGGACTCGCCAGGCCGGTCGCCGCGCGTGCCGGTGAAACGGACGTAGTAACGCTCGCTGAAAAGGTGGGTATAAATCAGCGACGCGGCGGTTTCTCTGGCGCCGGGCGCGTTGACGAAATCGGATTTTTCGAGCAGCAAACCGATGTCGTCGAACTTGCTGAAGCGGTAGTTGCCCAGCAGATAGCCGCCGTTGCTGCGGCGTGTCGGCAAACCGCGCGGCGAGTAGCGAAAGAATTCGCTTCGCAGCAGAATCCGTTTGTCGGCTCCGGTGAAGCGGCGAAACGAGAAATCCACGCCGGTGAGGTTGAGTCGTCCCGCCGCGGTATCGACGACTTCGCGGTTGTTGGCGTCCAGTCCGCTGAAATTCTCCAGAAAAGCGCGGCCCTGAGCGCGCGAAACGCCGAGTTCGATCTCGTTATTGGCGCCAATCGAGGTGCCAGTCCACAAGCGCGCATTGTAAAAGCGCGACAATCCCGCGCCGAGGCGATTCGGCTCGCCGCCTTGGAACGGGTCGGACGGATCCGAAGTATTGAGGCGACCGCTGGCGCTTTCGCCCGCCGAAAACGCGCCCAGACTGAGCCGCGCGAAGAACTTTTTGCCGGTCGGCAGCAGGTAATTGAGGTTGATGCCGTTGCCGACCAGGTTTTCCGGCGCCACCAGGTTTTGCCGCGCGATGAACTGGCGCGAATACAGCCACGAGTGCGGGTGCAACTCTCCGGTGCGGCCAAACGGCGCGAATTTGCGGCCGATCTGCACGTTCAAACCTTTGCGAACGCCGAGATAGGTCAAATAGCCCTCTTCAACGCCAAATTCCTCGTTGGCGGGGTTGCCGACGATGAAAGTGTCGTATTTGACGCCCGGAAAAACGTAGCCCTGAATGCCCAGTTCGCCATCGGTGTCGAGTGAACTGCGGCCCGTATCGCGCTTGTCGCTCGATAAGAGGAACTGCGAGGTGCCGATAAAGGAAATATCGGGCAGCAAAAGATAGTTGCGATTGCCGCCGACTTCGCCCGCGTCGGACGAATTGGCGGTTTCGTCGGCGCCTTTCACGGCGTCGGGAGTCGCAGTCGCCTCATCCACAGGAGGCGCAACCGCTGGCGGTAAAACCGCTGCCGTGCCCGCATTTTGCGCCACGTCACGCGATTTTTTGAGTTCTTCGACATCGCGCAGCAAACCTTCCCACACCGCGCGCGGAATCGTCACGGTTTCGCCCGCGCCCGCTGGCGGAGTAACCGGCGGAGCAATTGGCGGAGCAATTGGCGGAGCAATTGGCGGAGCAATTGGCGGAGCAATTGGCGGAGTAACCGGCGGAGTAACCGGGGTGGGCGTTGGCGCAGCGGGTGGTGCGGGCGCCGGAGGCGCAGCAGGAATCGGCTCGTCGGGAATCGGATCGTCTTCGGGATTTCCCTGGGCGAAGAGCGGCGACGTGCCGGACAACGCGAGCGAAATTCCCAACGCCGAGAGCGGGAGAAGATGGGGATGTCGGGGCATAAAAATCGAAAAGGAAAAGCGCAGCGCTCGAATGAAAATGAGATTGCGTTCTCAATTATAGATGGCGTTTTAGCGAGCGTCAACCTCCTTTTTGCGACCCGTCAGGGTGTTTTCATCTTGGATCTCGCTCCGCGCCGCCGCCAAGCCGACATTTCTTGGCAGGGTGTCGCGGGGCCGGGCGTTTTAAACTGCCAGGGCGCGCCACTTTTCCATGCCATCTCTCCACAAGCGTCACCTTTTCATCGCGTTTCTGCTGCTTTTCACGCTCGTGGTCAATGCCGCCATCGCCGGAGTCAACATCGCGCGTCTGGTGGGCAACGAGCGCGCGGTGGCGCGAACTTATGTGATTTTGGCGCAAACCGAAAACCTGATTTCGCTCGGCAAAGACCTCGAAACCGGCGCGCGCGGCTTTGTCACAACGGGCAATCCGGGTTTTGCCAGTCAAATTGAGGCGGCGCGCAACGGTTTAAACGGTGCGATGGCGCTGCTCCAGCGCAACGTTTCCGACGAGGAACAAAAGCGGGTGCTGCCGAGTTTGCAGCTTCGCCTCGCGCGCCACATCGAAAATTCGCAGCGCGCCGTGGCATTGCGGCGGGCGCGGGGATTGGGCGCGGCGCAAAAGTTTCTGGCGCTGGGGCGCGGCAAAACGGCCCAAACCGAGGCGCGCGAACTCGCCGGGCAGATTCAGAGCGGCGAACAGGATATTTTGCAGGAGCGCGCCGATATTTCGACCGATTCGGCGCAAAACGCGACGCGCACCTTTTGGATCGCGTCGGGCGCCAATCTGCTCTTTCTGGGCATGGTTTTGCGGCTTTTGTGGCGCGCTTCGCAGCAAAACGCCCAACTCGAACGCGCTTTCGCCGACCTCAAACGCGCCGAATCGATGCGCGACGGCCTGACCGCGATGCTGATTCACGACCTCCGCACACCGCTGACGACAATTTTGGGACCGCTGCAAATGCTTCACGGCGGCGCGATGGGCGATCTCAGCGCCGAGCAAAACGAACTCGTCGCCATGAGTCACGCTTCGGGCGAGCGACTTTTGGGTCTCATCAACGCACTGCTCGACATTTCCAAGATGGAAGCGGGCGAACTCAAAATCCAGCGCGAAAGCATCGAAATTGCGGCGCTGATTCAGGAAGCGAAGCGCGAAGTCGCGGTAAATGACGCTGAAACGCCGCGAGTTTCCAGCGAAATCGAGCCGGATTTGCCGCCAGTGTGGGGCGAGCGCGATTTGCTGGTGCGTGTTCTCATCAATTTGTTGAGCAACGCGCTGAAATTCACGCCCAACGACGGAGCAGTGACGGTTGGCGCGGGCCGCGACCCCATTTTTCCAAACCTGGCACGCTTCACCGTGCGCGATAGCGGCGAAGGCATTCCCGCCGCTGATTTAGACAAGATTTTCGACAAATTCGGTCAAGTCGAAACCCGCAAAGCCGGACGAAAAATGTCAACGGGCCTGGGTCTCACCTTTTGCAAACTCGCCGTTGAAACGCACGGCGGGGAAATTTGGGTCGAAAGCGAAGTCGGCCAGGGCAGTGTGTTCAGTTTTACGATTCCGTTTGTTAATGCGAAAGCGTGACTTTACCTGGTTCGGTAGGAACCATACTTTTTGAGGCCGTTCAAGTTGCTGGGATAAAGTGCGACTTCATGGATCGCACGTTTGCTGACTTGTCTCCACAAACTAATTTGCGCGCTGTTATCTGGCACGAAAGCCAAAATGTTAGTAGAAGGCTCAAATTGAATTTTTACTTCGTCAACCACTGTGCCTTTAACTACTACGTTGAACCGGGAAGTGTAAAGTGTAGACTTGGAGCATCTTGTCATCTGCTGCGAAAGCAATTGAAATGCTGCCTTAACCCCTGCTGCCTCTGAGTTGAAGTTTCCTGCTTGGAACTCACAATGTTCAGGACAGCGATTTGACCAAGACAAACCAATCCAAGCGACACCTCCCACCATCAGAGGAGCCGTAAACAAAAGCCATTCTTTGCGCTGCAGTTTCATATCACCTAATTATGACAGGCTGCTTGGCTTGAAACACAACGGGCCGCGACTTCGGAAAGTCGCGGCCCGTTTTGCCACCACGCGGATTCATCCCGCCACGTGAAACTGTGCACCTTCAACGCGCAACGCCGTTGCGCGAAGCGGGTTTAAAGCCGACTTCGCCATCCCCACGCGGCGCGGAGGTGTCCTCGCCGAGCATGGTGCGGAGTTGGTCGATGACGCCACTCGCTTCGCCCTTGGAAAGCTGGTCGAGAGGCTTATTGACCATGCGATCCAGGTCTTCTTCGCGCGAATGGCGACCGAAAACGCGGCCCGCTATCGCCAGAATCGCGCGATGCTGCGCGTCGGTGAGCAGTTCGCCCGCACTCGCCGGAGAGACTTCGCGCGGCGCGTTTTGGCGCGGTTGCGGCGCGTCGTTTTGGCGCGAGGGGCGGTTGAAGTCGCCCTGCGCGCTCAAATCGAGGTCTTCCAAATCCTGGGTGAACATACCGCTGGCGCGCGTCGCGGACAGCGTGGCGTCGATAAGGGCGCGTTTTTTCGCCATTTTGAGAATCGTGTTGGCGACGTTGGCCGCGTCCTGATTCTTGTATTTGCGCTCGCGCGAATTGCAGCTTCCTACGCCTTCGGCTTCGATAAGTTGGGTGCGCTTGTTGAGTAGCGTGACTTTGACTTCATAAGCCACGAAACTCGCGTCCCAATCTTCGATGCGGTTGTTGATTTCGACAAGCGGCGAGAGTCCAAACACGGCGTTGAGCTTTTCGGCGCCCGGTTTGAAGAGCGTCGGCTTGTTGCCGCCGGGGATGATGCCGTAATCTTCGCCTTCATTCATGTGTTCGCGCACATAATCCTTGAGCATCGCGGTGCGACGCGTCATTTCGGCGGGATCTACGGCGAAATCGGGGAAAACATCGGCGACCGATGTTTCGGTTTGCGGCGCTTCAATCGGCGCCTTCTCGGTGTCGTTCGCGCTGACGCGAACCTCTTTTCTTGCGCTCATTTTGCGTTCTCCTTGTCCTCAAAAGGACGGTTCAAGGGCGTATTCGTTCCTATTTCACTGAATTGGATGAATTCAGGCAAGAGATATTTTAGCCCAGAAAATGGGGAAGTGCAAGCAGAATTGGATCAAACTTTTTTGGCCTTCAGACCCAACAACGCACCCACGAAGACGCCCAGAAAAACACCCACTTTTGAGAAGTGGGGGACAGAGGCAAAAATATAAAGTGCCCATTGCCCATCTTGGAATATCTCCGGTTTGGTCAATTGCCAAAAGAGCGGCGGCCCAAAGATTCCCACTATAGCGCCCAAAATCAAACCCACAAACGCGCCCAGTATGGCGAAGGAAATGACCCGATTGTAATTCATGGAAACGCAAAAAACTCCGCCGATTTCTCGGCGGAGTTTGCATCTTTTCGATAGCGGCGGGGAGATTTGAACTCCCGACAACCGGCTTATGAAGCCGGTGCTCTAACCAACTGAGCTACACCGCCGAAAGGAGCGAATCGGAGGGTGATTCGCTCGGTTTTCAATCGTCCTGCGAGCGACGACGCTTCTGCTTGCGCTTTTTGAGTTTGCGCTGTTTGCGCTCCTCGATTTTGCGGCGGCGTTCGGTGTGTTCGTGACGCATCGCGTCGCCCAGTTGCTGATCCAGTTGCTGGAGCGGCGAGGCATCGTAAGATTGAAGTTGGATCAGGTTGAGGGCCATTTTGAAAGTTTCCTATAAGCCGCGGCGCCTTGATGAAGGCGCCCAGAGGCCCGTAAAATTATAGCGATCCCGTCTTTGCCTGTCAACGAAACCTTATGAAAACACCTCTCCACGTCGCAATCACCGGCGCTGCCGGACAAATCGGCTACGCGCTCGCCTTTCGCATCGCATCGGGCCAGATGTTTGGCATGGAAACGCCCGTCGTTTTGCATCTCATCGAAATCGAAGCCGCTTTGCCCGCGCTGCAAGGCGTGGTGATGGAACTCGACGACTGCGCGTTTCCGCTTTTGCACGGCGTCATTCCCACTGCGGATTTAGCCCAGGGTTTCCATGGCGTCAACTGGGCGCTGCTGGTCGGGTCGGTGCCGCGCAAAGCCGACATGGAGCGCAAGGATCTGCTCGGCATCAACGGCAAAATTTTCACCGGACAGGGCCAGGCGATTCAAAACCATGCGGCGTCCGATGTGCAAATTTTGGTCGTCGGCAATCCCTGCAACACTAACTGCCTGATTGCGATGAATAACGCGCCGGAAATTCCTGTAAATCGCTGGTTTGCGATGACGCGACTCGATGAAAACCGCGCCAAAATGCAGTTGGCGCACAAAGCGGGCGTTTTGGTGAGCGAAGTGGACAGAACCGTGATCTGGGGCAACCATTCCGGCACGCAGTTCCCCAACTTCGAAAGCGCGCGAATCGGTGGAAAACCCGCGACCGAGGTGATAACCGACCGCACTTATCTCGAAAACGACTTCATTCCCACCGTTCAAGGGCGCGGCGCGGCGGTAATTAAAGCGCGCGGCGCTTCGAGCGCGGGTAGCGCTGCCAATGCGATTATCGATTCCGTCGTTTCGGTCACCACGCCCACGCCGGGCGACGACTGGCATTCGATTGCGCTTTGCTCAGACGGTTCTTACGGCGTGCCGGAAGGCTTGATTTGCTCGTTTCCGACGCGCTGTGACGGCTCCAATGTGGAAATCGTGCAAAACGTGCCGATGAGCGAATTTGCCAGGGCGAAACTTTCGCTTTCCGTTGCAGAGTTGCAAAGCGAACGCGAAATGACGGCGCATTTGCTGCCGGCTTGAGTTCGCTGGCAGACAAAAAAGCCCGGCGCGATTGCTCGCGCCGGGCTTTTTTAGTTTGAAACGCAGTTATTCACCGGAGTCGTCTTTTTTCATGGCGTTGGCCGCGTTGTTGGAAGCCTCATCGTCGCCGCCGCCGCCGCAACCGACGAGCATGGCGCTGGAAAGAATGGCTCCCAAAACCGCGAAAAGCGCGAAACGTTGTGTCCAATTTTTCATATTTCTAACCTCCTTCCCTGAAAAGGGCATTGATTTATTTTTCCGCGGCGCTCTTTGCAAAAAGAGCGCCGCGCGCCAATAGCATCTTAAAACGAGCGCCCGATTTCAAGGGAAAAGAACTTATCTTTTTGATTTATCTCGTTTCTGACGAAGTTGGGCTGGTTGGTATCGATGGTCTGAGCGCGCGCTGTCAGCGAGAAAGAACGCGACAGGTCGTAGGCCACCGCCAAACGGTAGATTTGCTGGCGCGACAAACCGCGCCCACCATTTAAAGCCGAGGCCTGATCTTCGGTGTTGACATCGGCAAACTCCAAGCCCGCATTGATCCGCAGCCGTTGCAGAGGCATATAATGCGCTTCGAAGCGCAGACTTTCCGACCCGCCAAAAGTGGTCGGATCGACGGGCGAAACATTGTAGCCGAGCGGCGCATTGCGGTAGCGGTAGTAGTAATCCTGATCGCGGTCGGTGCCTAAAAACGCCAGATAGGAAATCGAGTTGAGACGGGCATACTCTGCCGTGAAACCGGCTTTGGCGGGGTTTTTCGGGTTAAAGACCTGAACGCCAACCAGACTTCCGTTGCGATTTTCGACGCCGTTTTTCTCGTTGACGGCCAAGTCATCGAGGACGATTTCGCCGTAAACGCGCGCGCCGCGCGCCACGGCAGCTTCGGCAAAGCCGCCCACCACCGCGTTGGTATTGGCGCTACGCTCGCCGCGGCGCAGCACATAAAGCGAAATCGGCGTGAACGAACCTACAAACAGCGTGGGGTCGAAGCTGTCTTTGGGTGATAAAACGGTTGTTGTGAGACCAACCCGTGCGCTGGAGCCGATACCGACGCTTAAATTTTGGCCGTAGAGCGAGCGCTTGCCTCCGGCGGGGCCGCTTCCCAGCGGAGAATAAATCCCTTCGAGGCGATAGGATCCGCGCTCGAACTTGGTCGAAATCGAGTTGAGACCGCCCGGCGCATCGCTGAGAATGGTGGTGCCGAACTGCCCCGGCCCCCACCAAAACTCGCGGCGCCCGATATTCACCGTCAAACCGCGCAGCAAACTCTGCGCGTCATAGGACAAATAGGCTTTGCGAACCTGGAAATTATTGATGACCTCGTTGTCGAATGCGCCTCCGTTGCTGACATCGAAAATGTTGCTGGAGCCGCGCCGGATGTCGTTGCCGTAATCGACCGAGCCGTAAAACGAGAGGTTGTTGGAGATTTGGCCGAAGAGGTTGGTGCGCGAATCGATGCCGGTTTTGGTGCGGCGCGCGCCGTAGCTCTCGGAAAACGGATCGCGCGTGAACTGGTCGGTGTCGCCGCCAGTGACTGTGGCCCGCGAAAAGCCCGAAACGCCGATGCCTTTGCCAGTTGTGAAGGGTAAAAGCGCTGCTTCGGTTTCGCCCTGCGAAAGCAAGTCGCGGCGAAACTCTTTGGTCAAAATCGACAGCGCGGCGCGGTCGCGGCCTTTGAGGTCATCTCCGGCATTGCCAATCGCTTCACGAATGAAAGTTGCGACCTGCGCCCGCGAAAAGAGGATGTCTTCCGCGGTGCGGTGGCGCCGGGCGCCGTCGTCCTGAAACACCGAAGGCGGCTGCGAGCGGATCAAACCGCTCGAAGCGAGCGCGGCGAGCAGTTCATAACTGGGATTGGCTTTGGGAACCGCGAAATTAGACGCGCCGGTCTCGAAAGCGACGACTTTGGCCGTTTCCGGGTTTTGGGCCAAAATCGGCCCGTTTTGCGGCAATCCGACGCTCGGATCGGCGCCGAGCAAGCCCACGGCATCGCCAGGCGCAATCGGCGCGAGCGTTTCATCGCGGTAAAGCACGATGCCCGACGCGGAATTTTCGCTCACCGCTTGCAAACGCAGCAAACCGATGATCTGGCCGCCGCGCAGAATCGGCACATTTTGCGCGGCCCTGGCGCCCTGCGTGCTGCCCGCCGAAATCGACACCACGCCGTTTTTGATCTCCGTCACCGTCGCGGTCGCGCCCGAAAGCGAAGCCACCGGCGAAGGCGCAACGCGAAATCCGCTATCCGTGAGCGGCGGCGCAGCGGGCGGCGCGGGCTGAAAATTGGGAAGCGGAACGTCGAGCGATGGCGCGGGTGCAACCGGCACACTGGGCGGCGCAACGGGAGCGGCGGGCGCAACTGGAGCGGCGGGCGCAACCGGGAGCGCTTCGATGCCAACCAATCGCGTGGTATCGCCCACTATGGGCACGAAACCTTCCTCCAAAATCGTGATGTTAGCGACCGAATCGCTGGGCCGCACCTCGATAATTTGCAAGCGCGCTTTGACGTTCCCCGCCAGCGGCAGCGCGTAGACCGCGCCCGGCACCGCGCCATCGACAGTTCCGATGCCAAGCGTGGCGCGGCTGCCCAAAACGCTCGTCAAAAGCGCCTGCGCCGGGCCGCTCGCCGCTTGATTGGCCGCGTTTTTGGTTGGCGCCGCGGGATTGGATTGGAGTGGCGGTTGAAGCGCTGCTTCGCCCACATAAGTCGCCGTATCGCCAACCGCGATGACGAAATTGGGATCGGCAGCGATGACCATCGCGGTGCTTTGGCCGGGCGTGAGCGCGGTGATCTGAATCCTGGCGCTCGCTGCGTCGCGCGTCAAACGGTAGGTTTGGCCGATTTTGGCGCCGTCGTCGCTGCCCACCGCGAGAGTGAGGCTCATATCGCGCGCGGCGACGATCAGCGCTTCGCGCGGTGCGTTTTGGGCGTAGGCAGCACCGGCCAAAGTAACGGCGCCGGGCAAAGTCCACAACAGAGAGGCGAAAATTCGGGCAGAGGGTCGAAGTCGAGGCATGATAGCTGAAATAGAAGTGCGACTGAAAAGCGAATGAACGGTGCGACAACTCATTTTTAGCAAAAAAAATCACCGCGGGGTCGCAAAGACGCAGAGATTTGCGGAGATTTTAACCCAACCTCCCTTTTCTCTGCGTCTCAGCGTCTCTGCGGTGAATGAAAACTGTGACTCAAATTTTAATCGTAGCGATAATAAACGCAGCAGCGCGAACACAGCGAATAGGCGCCATGCTGCGCCAATCTCATGCGATGGGCGCGGAATTTCTCGCCCTGCCAGATATCCATGAACGAACTGTCGCGGATGTTGCCGACGACGTGATCGAAGCACGGCGAAACGTCGCCGTTGGGAAAAATCGCGGTCTGGAGCCAGGCGCAGCCCGGCGTGCGATTGCGAACCATCTTTTCCGGCTGATTGTAATAGATTTCGAGTTCTTCTTTGCTCAAACCCGGATAAAAGGTGACCGGAATTTTGGCGGTTTTCTCGACGTGTTTCATGATTTCCCACAATTCATCGACATTGACGCCTTCGGTTTGCGTGGTGCCGATTTCTTCTTCGGTGACGGGAAAACATTCGCCCCACTGATTGTTGTGGGCATCGAGCATTGAAGGCGTCATGAACCAGAAATGCTGAAAATTGAGGACATTGGCGCCGAGTTTTTCGGCGACTTTCGCCATTTCCGGCATTCCCCGGTAATTGCGGCCCGAAATCACCGAATTGATGACGACGAGCGGCGAAGACGACCTTTTGCGCTTTTTGATTTCCATCAATTTGGCAAGACCGGCCTCGGCTTTTTCAAAAGTGCCATCGACAGCGCGCATTTCATCGTGGGTGTCTTTTGGCCCGTCGATGCTGATTTGGATGATTTTGGGCGGCGCTTCCATCAAAACTTCGGCTTTGCGCTCCAAAAGGGTGGCGTTAGTCACCATCGTCGCGTAAAGGCCGTGGGAGGCGATGCGCTCCAAAAGTTCGCCGATTTTGGGATAAAGTAGCGGTTCGCCGCCGGTGATGGAGATATACGGCTTGTGCGGCGCCACTTCATCGATCAAATCGAGCCATTCGTTGTCCAAAAAGTAATCGGATTTGCCGAAAACCTGGCCGTTGACGACGTAGCGGCAGAATCCGCAGCGCAAATTGCAGCGAAAAGTCGGCTTGATGGTGATGAAACGCGGCATCTGAGCGCGGCCATCGGCGCGGCCCCACACGTTTTGCTCGAAAGGCAGCGCCACGTTGCGAACGCGATTTTTGAGATACCACGGCAAAAACGAGGCGAGATGCCCGCCCGCCGATTCGAGACCTTCGCGCTGGAGAAAATGACCGACTTTGCCGACACCGCGCCCGACTTCATCGACCCAGTGAATGGTGGATTGACCCATAAAAAACGACCTTAAAATGAATTACTGGCCCGCGTTTCCCGCAGCGGGAGCGGCGGGAGCCGGGGTTGAAGCGGGCGCCGACTCGGTTTTGGCGTCGCTTTTCGCTTCCGTTTTAGTTTCTGTTGCGGGCGCGGCCTCGGACGCCGCTTCCGCTTTGCCCTCGCCTTTGCCGCCGGACTGTTCGGCGCGCAAATCGGTCAGATAAAAGCCGCTGCCCTTAAAATGAACGCGCGGCGGCCCGAAAACCTTTTTGCTCGGCGCGCCGCAGGTCGGGCAGGGCGGCGCCTCGCTGCCCACTTCCTGCCACAACTCGAACTTCGAGCCGTCTTTGGTGCATTTGTATTCGTAAGTTGGCACTGAAAATCCTCTGTTGAAATCGGTGTCGCAGGACGCCTGAAAGCGTGTCAAGACCCCAACTTCTGCTGCCCCAATTATATCCGACACGGCGCCGGTTCATCCATTTGTTGGCGGAGCCGGAAACGCAAGCAGCGCCGCCAAACCGGTTTTGAGACCCGCTTCGCGCACTTCAGCGGGCGCGAGTTCACCGTGATTATGCTCGGCGTGGTGCGAATGCGGCGCTTCTTTTTCGCCCAAAACCGCGCGCAAATCGCGCACGGCGTTGGCGATATTTCCCACTTCCCAAACGCTCGAAATCACTGCGACGCCGCTCGCGCCTACATTCAAACAACTCGCCGCATTTCCCGCGTCGATGCCGCCGACCGCAAACACCGGAATCGCCACGCTCGCCACCACTTTTTGCAAAGTTTCCAATCCCGCCGCGGTTTGTCCAAGGTGCGATTTCGTCTCGAAAACCGGCCCGAACATTAAATAAGTCGCGCCTTCGCTCGCCGCGCGGCGCGCGCCTTCGAGATCGTGAACCGAAACGCCGATTGGCGTGTGAAAACCGAGCGTTAAACGCGCTAAATTCGGCGAGATTTCGCCTTCGGGCAAGTGCAAACCGCCCGCGTGCGCGGCGCGCGCGAGGTCGGCGCGGCCATTGAGAAAGCTCTGCGCGCCGAACTTTTCAACGATGCGCGAGGTGCGGGCAAAAAATTCGAGAACTTCGCGCGGCGCGGCGCTCTTTTCGCGCACACAAAACCATTTCGCGCCGCCAATGCACGCTTCCAAAACCGCCGAATCGAAATCGGGTTTCATGCGCGCGGAGTCGGTCAAAATCAAAAGTTTGGGCAAAGTCATGTCGGTGGGATTTGAAAAGCGCACGCTCACTCGTTCGGGCGCATCCGCTCAGAGTCCGCTCCAACACGTTTAAACTGCGCCGCCGTGCCCGATTCCTTGCTCATTTCTCCCGCCTTTTTGACCGCATTTCTCACCGCCGCGACCGCGACCGCCAAAGTTTTTGCCGTCGGCGCCATCGGATTTTACGCGGCCTGGCGCCAATGGGTTTCGGACGAAGCCTTGTCGGGAATGTCGGCTCTCGTCGCGTTCGTCACGCTGCCCTGCCTGATTTTCACGCGCTTTGCCACTCAATTCGACGCGCAAACTTTTCCGAGTTGGTGGAAAATCGCGCTCGTCGGCACCGGGCTGCAAATCGCGGCAGTGTTTCTCGGCTATTTGGTCGCAAAACGCCACAAAAACCCGGAAACCACCATGCTCATCGGTTTCCAAAACGCCGGGTTTTTCGTCTTACCGATGCTGCAAGCGCTGCTTTCGCCCGCCGATTTCGGGCGCGCGGCGCTGCGACTTTTCGTTTTCATCATCTTTTTCAACTCGTCGCTGTGGATCGTGGGCAACTGGGTTTTGCTCCGCAAACGCGAATTCCACTGGCAGCGCATCGTTTTTTCGCCGCCCGCCTTCGCCACGCTTTGTTCGCTGCTGATTTTCGGCCTTTTCCACGATTTCGCCCACCGCTTCGACACCGGCATTTTGTGGCAAATCTTGCTCGGCGGCAGCGGCGGGCAAAATCGCGCGCCAGGCGCGTTGCAACTCGTCGGCGACATCACCGTTCCGCTCGCCACCCTGGTTTTAGGCGGCGCGATTGCGGGCACCTTGGCGCAAAAATCCGGCATGGAAGGCAAACGTCAATCGCTCGAAATCGCGGGTTGGAAACTGATTTTCGTGCCACTGTGCGGCTACGCTTTGCTCCACGTTTTCAAAATTCAAGACCCGACTCTTCGCTTATTGTGGATGCTCGAATGCGCCGCGCCGCCCGCCATCAACGTCGCGGTGTTTTGCCAGCAAACCGGCTATCCGATGCGCCTCACGCCGACCGCGAGTCTGCTCTGCTACGCGCTGTCGATCCTCAGCGTGCCGTTTTGGGTCGCGCTGGTGCTTTGACAAGCGATTACGAGTTCACCACGCCTTCGATGGGACTCGAAGCGCTACCGTAAAGTCGTTTCGCCATCCGCCCCGCTTCAAACGCCAGGCGCCCGCTTTCGACCGCCAGATTCATCGCGCGCGCCATTTGCAACGGGTTTTGCGCCGAATACACCGCGGTTTGCAAAAGCACCGCGTCCATGCCGAGTTCCATCGCAAACGCGGCCTCCGAGGCGGTGCCGACGCCGGCATCGACGATGACCGGAACGCTCGATTTCGCTTTGATGATCTGCAAATTGGTCGGATTGCGGATGCCCAGACCCGAACCAATCGGCGCGGCGAGTGGCATCACGGCGGCGCAGCCGATGTCTTCGAGTTTGCGGCACACAATCGGGTCGTCCGAGCAGTAGGGCAGCACGATGAAGCCGTCTTTGACGAGTTCACGCGCCGCTTCCAGAGTCGCTTCGTTGTCGGGGAGTAGCGTGTCGGGGTCGCCGATGACTTCGAGTTTCACCCAGTTGGTTTCCAAAAGTTCGCGCGCCAGTTGCGCGGTCAAAATCGCGTCTTTGACGTTGTAGCACATCGCGGTATTGGGCAAAACGCGCACGCCGCGCAGGAATTCGAGCAGATTTTGGCCGTCCTTCTGGTCGAGCGGCACGCGGCGAATCGCGCAGGTTACGACCTGCGCGCCGGACGCTTCGATGCAGCTTTTCATGGTCTCGAACGGGACGTTTTTGCCGGTGCCGAACCAGAGACGCGAATCTAAAGTCGTTCCGGCGATTTGGAGAGAATGGGTGGTCATAAAAGGGTTTCAGCCGCCTTGAACGGCGCGGATAATTTCGATTTTGTCGCCTGGATTCAAAGCGAATTCGGTGTGATGGGCGCGGCGCACCACGCTTTCATTGACCGCGACGGCGATGCCGGGCGGCGCGATTTGCAATTCTTGCAAAAGCTCGGCGAGGGTTTGAGCCTGGGTTTCGAGCGGCTGGGCGTTGACGTGAAGTTGCATGGGCGAAAATGGTTTGTAGTAGCGCCCAAGGCGCGTTGAGAAAACAGGAAAGTTCTTTAGACGCGCCTCGCGGCGCTACTACAAACTCAAAGCGCGAAACGCGCGCTCGAAAACGCGGCGTCGAGGCGCTCGCCTTCCAAAACCGCGCCCGCGATGAGTTGCGAGGTCGCGGGCGTCAGCAAAATGCCGTTGCGCCCATGACCCGTCGCCACGAAGAGGTTGGGAACCGAAGTTTCCCCCAAAAGCGGCAGTCCGTCCAGCGTTGTCGGTCGCAAACCCGCCCAGTGCGATTCGAGCGGCGCATCCAGCAAAGCGGGCACGAGGGCGCACGCCGCGTTGAGCAGTTTGGCGACGCCGCCCGCTGTGACGCGCTTGTTGAAGCCGATTTCTTCGACCGTGGCGCCGATGAGCAAACGCCCGTCGCGGCGCGGCACCAGATAACAGTCGTCGCTGTAAATCACCTGTTTGACCCGTTTTTCGCCGCGCAATTGGACGATTTCGCCCGCGACGGGACGCACCGAAGCGGCGATTTCCGGCGGCAAATCGCCGATTTTGCCGCTCCACGCGCCCGCGCAGAGCAACACTTTCCCGGCGCGAAACTCGGTTTTGTCGTCGGCAACACCGACTGCGACGCCGTTTTCAACGATCAAACGCCGAATGGTGCAGTTTTCCTGAATCGTCACGCCTTTTCCCAGCGCGGCGGCGCGCAAGGCGTCAATGAGTTTGCGGCTTTCGACCTGCCCGTCGTCGGGCAAATGAAGCGCGCCTCTGCCTTCCCACTGCACCGGTGAACCAAAAGCGCGCAATTCTTCCAAGCGCGGATCGTCCGGCGCGGGAGCGACGAAAGTGATGCCCGGCTCGCGCCAATCCCCGATGTCGCCGCCGCGCAAACACAATTCGATGTCGAGCCCGGTTTCCCCGCGCAGTTCGCGTTCAAAAGCCGGATAAGCGTCGCGCGAGGCGAAACACAAATGCAGCATCGCCGCGCGCGATGGCGGCGGGCCGTTCCACGGATGAAGCGCGCTTTCGCAAGCCGGGGCGAGCATGCCGCCCGCCGCGAAACTGGCCTCACGCCCGCTCTGCGCGCGCTCGAAAAGCGTCACGCGCGCGCCGCGCGAGGCCAGTTGCCACGCGCAAGACAGCCCGATGGCACCGCCGCCGATAATGGCGACATCAGATAGGGCCGCACCAGAGTTTTGCATCGATTTTAGTATAAGAGCGCTTCGACTTTTCCATTTCTCCCGACGAAATCGCCCTTGCGGATGCGCCAAAGTCAGTGGTAAATTCCGAAAGGCTGAATTCCGACTGATTAAGTCGGTTTAGAAAGCCACAAAAAAAGGAGACGCGCGCCCGACGAACGCCAATTCAATCGGGAGCGCGCCGGACGCCGCGCGGGTTGCGCTGCGTCCCAAAGCCGCCGATTTCTCGACTGCCTGACACTGCGAGATTATCATGCGGAGCGGCCTCCTTTCAACGCGTGCGGCAACTCAAATTTCAAGGCGCGCGCGGACTGTTGACCCTCCCGAATGATTCTCACTTTCCCATCGCCGCGCCTCATCGCGGCATCGCTTGGCGCTCTCGCGCTTGCTGTTTCGCTCTCGGCTCAGGCCGATACGCGCGATTTTCCCTTCACTTACGAATGGCGTCAAGGCCCCAAAGGCGACCGCGAATTCGAAGTCAAATCGACCTACAACGGCATCGAAAACTCCTTCAAACAGGAAATCGAGGTCGAATACAGCGTCACGAATCGCTTGTTGGTCGCGCCTTATGTGATTTTGGAAAAAGAAGGCGCCGACGGCTACAAATATCGCGGTTTCAAGCTCGAAAGCCGCTATCAACTCGGCAAATTCCAGCGCGACAAGTTTTTGCCGGGCCTTTATCTGGAATTTGAGCGCGAACGCGGTGAAGCGTCGGAACTCGAAGGCAAGCTGATTTTTTCGCGCTACGGCAGCGACGGCTCTAACCTCAGCCTCAACCTCATCGCCTCGCGCGCGCTGGAAAACGGCTCGGAGTTCGGAACCGGCTATTCGCTCGGATACGCCCGCGACATCAATAAAAAAGGTCTGCGCGGCGGTTTCGAATTGATTCACGACCTGTCCGAACATCGCATTCTTGGTGGGCCGGTCGTGTCCAAGCGTTTCGGCGCGATTTCGGTTGTCGCGGGTTATGCGGCGCATCTCAACTCTCGCAACGGCAACGCCGATCAAGCGCGCGTCAACCTCGAATACGAATTTTGAAGCCGCGAAAAAGTCTTAAAGAGCAGTTATTGGCAATTTTTCGCGCCGTTTCGCCTTGTCAGGCATCAAACCACATCGTAAAGTGAATATCCGAGACAAAAAGTCGGATTAAGCGATTTTGCCTCTATCATTTCCGCTCACGCCATGAAATTCCGCTCCCGCCGCGCCGTCGCCAAAGCCGCCGCGCATCACGAACACGAAATCGGTTGCACCTCGCTGTGCTGTGCCAAAAACGGCCAGAATCTGTGCGTGACGCGGTTGTGTGGCGGCCAAAGCGAGTGCGCCAAACTGCGCGAACTGGGTGTCCGCGAAGGCGCGCGCGTCACGGTTTTGCAGCACGGCACGCCGATTTTGATCCGCATCGACGGCGCCCGATTCGGCATCGGACAAAGCGCCGCGCAAAACGTGTTGTGCGACATCGTGAACTGAATTTCTCTCGCTGCAAAAAACAAAAGTTGGAGCCAGATGGCTCCAACTTTTGTCTTTCTTAAACCGCAGTTTTCGCCATGAACGCCGCTCTTTCTCCCGTTTCCGCTCCGACCGGTTTGCGCCGCATTGCGCTCGCAGGCAATCCCAACGCGGGCAAAACCACGCTGTTCAACGCCCTGACGGGAATGCGGCAGCGCGTCGGCAATTATCCCGGCGTGACGGTCGAGAAAAAAGAGGGTAGGGCGCGTTTGGCAGGCGGCGAAAGCGTCTCGATCTTGGATTTGCCGGGCACGTATTCGCTCGCGCCCAAATCGCCCGACGAGGAAATCGCGCGCGATGTTTTGCTGGGACTTCGGCCCGAAACGCCGATTCCCGACGCGGTTGTGGTCGTGGTTGACGCGTCCAATCTGGCGCGGAACCTGTATCTGGCGACGCAGATTCTCGATTTGGGGATTCCGACGGTGATCGCGCTCAACATGGTCGATCTGGCCCAGAAAAACGGCCACGCTATCGACGCGAGCCAACTTTCGCTTGAAATCGGCGCTCCGGTCGTGGAAATCGTCGCGTCGCGCGGCATCGGTCTCGATGAACTGCGCGCCGCGCTCGCGGACTCGATTCCGCGCCCCAAACCGCCCAAATTAAAGCTCGAAACGTCGCTTCAAGCCGCGCGCGACCAATTGGCGACCGCGCTGCAAAATCACGACGAGACGCACGATTTAGAGGGCGCTGCGCTCTGTTTGCTGTGCGGCAACGCCTCGCCAAACGCCGTTGAGCGCATTTACGGAATTGAAGTCGCCGCCACGCTCGCGGATTTGCGAGAGCGCGGCGATTTCGACATCGCGGGCGAAACGGCGGCGCGTTATGACGCCATCGCGCCGATTGTCGAGCGTGTTCGGGTGCAAAACGTCGTCGCCGTCAAAGGCAGTTTCACCGATAAGGCCGACCGCATTTTCGCGCATCCGGTCTGGGGATTGGTCGCGTTTTTCGCCGTCGTTCTGGTGGTTTTTCAGGCGATTTACTCGTTTTCCGAAGCGCCGATGAACGGCATAGAAGCACTCACCGGTTGGGCGGGCGATTTTTTGTCCACCAAACTGCCTGACGGCCCGCTCCGCGATCTGTTGGTGCAAGGCGTGATCGCGGGCGTGGGCGGCGTGATCGTGTTTTTGCCGCAGATTTTCATTCTTTTCTTCTTTTTGGGGATTCTGGAAGACAGCGGCTACATGGCGCGCGCCGCGTTCGTGATGGACAAGCACATGGGCCGCGTCGGACTGCACGGGCGGGCGTTCATCCCGCTTTTGTCGAGTTTCGCGTGCGCGATTCCGGGCGTGATGGCGACGCGCACCATCGACAACCCGCGCGACCGTTTGACCACGATTCTGATCGCGCCGCTGATGAGTTGTTCGGCGCGTTTGCCGGTTTACACCTTGATGATCGGCACTTTCATCCCCGAAATCAAGGTTTTCGGCTTCGTCTCGTCGCGCGCGCTGACGATGATTTCGCTCTACATTCTGGGCGTCGCGGTCGCCATGGCGTGCGGTTGGGTCTTCAAACGCACGCTTTTCAAGGCGCCGACGCCGAGTTTGATGCTCGAACTGCCGCCGTTTCGGATGCCGACGGCGCGCAACGTGCTTTTCGTGATGTGGGAGCGCGGCTCGGAGTTCATCAAGCGCGCCGGAACCACGATTTTCGCGCTTTCAATTCTGCTCTGGTTTTGCCTCAATTACCCGCGCCTCGACACCCTCAAAATCGCGCCGAACACTTCGCCCGAACGCATCGCAGCTTTGCAAAGCCAGACCTCGTTCGCCGGACGCGTCGGCCACGCCCTCGAACCGGCGATTGCGCCGCTTGGTTTCAACTGGAAAATCGGTGTCGGTCTGATTGGCGCGATGGCGGCGCGCGAAGTTTTCGTCTCGACGATGGGCACGGTTTACAGCGTCGGCGAGGCCGATGAAGTCTCCAAACCGCTCCGCCAGGCGATGCGCGATGACAAATGGCCCGATGGTCGCCCGGTGTGGACGACGCTCACCGCGGTGTCGATTCTGGTCTATTTCGTGATCGCCATGCAGTGCGTTTCGACGCTCGCGGTCGTCAAACGCGAAACCGGCGGCTGGAAATGGCCGATTTTCATGCAATTTTACATGACGGCGCTGGCTTATCTGGCTTCGCTGCTCATTTTTCAAGGCGGCAAACTGCTGGGATTTTAGGAGCAATCATGACACAAGACATCGCGGTTTATGGGATTGTGGGCGCGGCAACGCTGTATCTGGCGCGCCACTGGATTCTCACCACGCGCGGCGACAAAAGCTGCGGCGGTTGTGGCGGCTGCAAAGAAGCGCCGAAAAAAGAAACGCTGGTGCAAATTGATTTGGGTGGAAATTGGAAGAAGTAAGCGTTGCTGTTAGGGCGATTCATCTGGCTCTGCGACGGCGCGCGGAGTCGAGATTCCACATTTGCACCGAGACTTTGAAGGGCTGCTTGTAATCGAAATTGTCTTCGGGTTGGGCTTTCTCGTAGTAGAAGGCGGCTATGTTTTGATGGCGCGAAAAGGCGATTTGGGCCACGTCGAGCAGTTGCGGCCAGCGCTTAATTCTTCGGTGGCGGGCGATGTTCCATAGCTCCAAGCCATGCCCGGACTCAAAAAAGCCGTAGCCCAAGCGCGATGGCCAACCCGCGATACAACGCAAGTTCGAGTCGCCGCGCAACTTGACCTTCTTAGCCGGAAAAGCAAAAGAGTAACCACCATAAACCGGGTTCACCGGATCAATGACTGGCCACGAACCAAAGAAGAAACGGTGGTTAGACAAAAAGAAGGCCGCCCCGAACACGGGAGGAGAATCCCAATTGGCTTCATAGTGGGCGAGAACTTTCCCACTACGCATATTCACGATGTCGATGGAGCCGGGGAATCCCTCGCCCATTTCATAAACCCGCGCTACGGTTTGGTCGTCCGGGGAAAGCACGACATAGCCGAAGAGTCCGTGAAACAGGTATTTGGCGGCTGCAAAGGCGTGTTTGCCAAATTTACCGGTGTTCAAATCGACGTGAATGATGCGATTGCTACGTTCAGAGCCGCTGCTCAACAAAGCGATAGCCTGTTCCGGTTTTCCCGGCCAAAAGGCGACTTCCTCAAGAAAGATACCGTGTCCGAAACCGATTTCACGCAGTAGTTTCTTGGTATGAACGCTCCACACAAAGAGCTTCTGCTCATGTCCTACATTCGTAACGCTGCTTGGAATCCCAGTCAAGCGCCGCGCATCCGAGGAAATCTGAAGCGAGTAGGGATGAACCGATTCGGGTGGCATAATGCGCTGGCCGATTTTGCCGGTCGATGCCTGCCAGAAGTCGATGCTTGAAGCGTCGAAAAAATCTGGATTTGTCGTCACAAACTCGTTGCGGCTGAGAACTTCAAATAAGCCTAAGCTGCGATTCTGAGCGTGTCCAATGTAAGCGCCCAGGAAGATGTTGGCGATTGGCCCCTGTTGGCGCGGTTTGGCCGCAGCAAGGTTCGCCGCGCAAAACCAAACCAAAACCCACGCTTGAATGCTTTTTACTATAATTCGCGGGAACATCAGCTTCTCCTCAAAGTTCAACCTGTTGGAACGAAGAATGTAAAAGCACGAGATGCTGCTTGTTCCGCGTTTGAACCAGTCTATGCTTTCCATCCTCATTGTCAACTGGAACACGTGCGAAATGCTGCGCGCTTGTCTCGCTTCGCTTCAAACCCATTTGACCGCGCTCGAACACGAAATCATCGTCGTGGATTGCGCTTCGAGCGACGGTTCCGCGCCCATGGTCGCGCGCGAGTTTTCCAGCCTCGACTTGGTCGCTTCAACCGAAAATCTGGGGTTTGCGCGCGGCAATAATTTGGCGCTCGAACGCGCGCGTGGCGAGTGGATTTGGCTTCTCAATCCCGACACTGAAATCTTAGCGAACGCGCCGGAAGAATTACTTGATTTTTTGTGGAAGCGGCCTCGCGTTGGCGCAGTTGCATCGGCTTTAATTGATGCGCGAAGCGGGGCGATTCAGCGTTCGTGCCGCACTTTTCCCACGCCGCGCGCGCTGTGGGTGCAAAGCCTGGGTCTGGCGCGGCTTTTTCGGCGTTCCAGGCGGTTTGGGTTCTATAAAATGGGCTGGTGGAATTACCGGGACGCGCGCCGCGTCGAGCAACCGATGGCGTCGAGTTTGATGCTGCGTCGCACCGCGATTGAAGCGGCGGGCGGGCTGTTCGACGAAGATTTCCCGATCTTTTTCAATGACGTCGATTTATGTTGGCGTTTGCAAAAATCGGGTTGGGAAATCTGGTATCAGCCGCTCTCGCGCGTGAAACACTGGGGCGGCGCTGCGACCGGGCAGGTGCGCGCTGCGATGATCCGCGAATCGCACGCTTCGCTGCGCCGCTTTTACCAAAAGCATTATCGCGGGCAGATTCCGGCGTGGATTTACTTTCCCACGCTGTGGATGAGCGAGGCGGCGGGCCGGGTGCGCTTTCATCTCGCAAAAAAAGCACCCGGATCGGGATGATCCGGGTGCTTTTTACTGGATGAATGCGGCTTAAATGTGGTCGATGTCGCTGGCTTCGATGACGCCGTAGCGCGCGGTGCCGCTGACCCGGATGCGGTCGCCGTCGCGGTAATTCTTCAGATCCTTGCTGCGAACCGTGTATTGACGGCCGTCGTCGCCGCGCACCGTCGCGCTGCGCCGATCCGAACTGATGCGAACGATCCGCGCGGAAAATTTGACTTTCTGGCTGGTCGAACCGCCATAGTTTCCGTAATCGGCGCCGTTGTCATTGTTGCCGTTGCCGAAAATGCCGCCGCTTCCAAAAATACCGCCAGTGCCGAAGACGCCGCCGACACCGCCACCTTTTTGAGAACTCAAGCGTGCGTCCTCAACGCGGCTCCCGTTAGCGGTTCCGGTGACGCGAACCCGACTGCCCACCTGAAAATCCGCCGCATCGGCGCGCGGTTCGACACGGTAAGTGCGGCCATTTTCGGCGCGAACTTCGAGTTCACCATTGCTAAACACCCGCGTTACGACGCCGGGAAAATTGACGCGCCGGTCGCTACCGGGACGATAATCATTTCCGTAGGGATCGTTTCCGTAGGGATCGTTGTCGTTGCGATTGTCATTGCCGCGACCGGAGATGCTGACGGTGCGGGCGTTGAAGTTGTCGTCCTGATCGAACGAACCGCGCAAAATCACGCGCTGACCGGGGCGCACCCGCACGTTGGAGTCGCTGGTGACATCGAAACTTCTGCCGCCACTCCGCACGCTGAAATCACTGGTTCCGCCGCGATTGTCATCGTTCACGCGTGTCACGACCGCTTCGAGCGTCACGATGCGACCATAGTTGTCGTAGCGCACCCGACCGCCATTGCGGTCATAATCGCGCCCGTCATCGGAGTCGTCATTATAGTCGCCATAGTCGCCATCGCGGTCGTGTTGCCCGTAGGCGGGCGCGTGAGCGGGGGGACGCCCCTGATTTCCCTTGCCGTGGCCCTTGCCGACACCGTGAGAAGGTTTGCCACCTTTACCTTTCGCCTCGGCGGTGTGAGAAAAAGGCGACAGTCCGAAACCGATGGCGCTTAACGCCAGAAGTGAGCGAGTAATGTTGATTTTTTGCATGGTAGCCTTTTAAATCTCCTGAAAAAGGTGTCGCTGCGACGGAAACGGGCGTGCCGGGGTTCAAAAAGTGTTGCTCCGGGCGTGACGAGAGGCGAAATCAATCAGCCCAAGCCAAAACAGGCCGCGATTCGTGCGAATCGCGGCCTGTTCGATATGGAGATGGCTGGTGAGAACTTAAGAGCGAAGCCCACCGCGCGGCCTGGGATTGAGCGCGACAAAAGTCACGGCGGCCACGATGAGGCCAATCAAAATCGCTGGCACGGTTTGATGAATGAAATAGTTCGCCACCAAAAAGCCGAGAAAAAGAGCGGCAACGGCACCTCCCACGGCGACCGGTGAAACGCGCGGCGAGGCCGGGGCTGGAACTCTGGGAGCGGGCGTTTTTACGGTTTGCACCGTGGCTTTGACCGGGCCAGAGCGCACCGGCTGATTCTTGTCCTGCACACCCAAAAGCCCGGTCTTGGCTTCCATGGTTTCGGCGTGACCAAGCAAATCGTCCATAAACGCATCGAAATCGACTTCTGCGGTGCCGGTTTGCACCGAGGCGAGATAAGCGTTGTAGCGCGCGCGTTTTTCAGGTTCGAGCAGGGCCGATTTGGCGCGCGGCAGCCAGTCGAGCAGGGTTTGATACTCGCGGCGCCGCGTCAGGTTGCGGTGGTCGCGGTTGGCCTGGGCCTCGTTGTAAAGCGTCTGAATTTTGGCGCGCAGCGTTTCGGCATCGGCGCCGGGCGATTCTTGAATCAGCGTATAAAAATCGATAGTTCCGTCGTCCAAACCCGCGTCGGCGATATTGTAGAGGTTTTCGGGCATAAAATTTCAGAAAATCGTCAGGAGATGATGGCCTGCGACAAAAGCAGCGCTTCCTCTTCGACTTCGTTGTCGGCGCGCTCGCCGGACAGCGAAATCAGCACCCGGCTTTCGCGCCCGGTGTCGCCGTCGCGCGCCACGGCAATGATGCGCCCGTTTTCGTCGCAGCGGAACTCGACGGCGATATTGGGCCTTCCAGCCGGTCGCGGCGGGTTGGTGTCGAGGTTAAAAATGCCGATTGGCCCGGTCGGATAAGCGTCCGGGTCGCCGGATTCGCCCTCGTAAATTCGCACCTGCACTTTCTCCTGGCCATCCATCGTGGTGGTGTAGCCGCCGCGCGTTTGCGAGCAGGGCAGCGGAGTCAGCGCCGGAATGATGTGATCGATGACGGTATTGCCGTTTTTGACCGTTGCCACGCCCAGAGAATGCGCCAAAACGTGTCCGACATTGACTTCTTCGACGGTTTCATCCTTGACCAGCAAAGCCGCCTGCAAAGCCGCGCCTTTGGCGATACATTCATCGGGATCGTGCAAAAGTGGGCGGCGACCGGAAAGTCGCGTCAGCATTTCGCGCACCATCGGCATTCTGGAGGAGCCGCCCACGCACAATGTCTCGGAAATGTCGTCCCAGGTCAGATTGCACTGCGCGAACACGCTGTCGAGCAGAAGTTCCGTGCGCGACAGCAGATCGGCGCTGAGTTCCTCGAACTTTTCCCTCGCCAGTTCAACGCGCACCGGAATGTAGGTGTCGATGTTGCCGGTTCCGGTCGAAAGCGAGCGTTTGGCTTTGAAGGTGATGGGAACTGTCGGGCGTCCCGTCAATTGGCGCTTGGCGGCTTCCGCCTTGAGGCGCAGTTCGGCTTCGAGCGCCGGATCGGGTTCGAGTTCGTAACCGAATTTCTCGCTCAATTCCGCTTCGATGAAATTCATGATGCGGTCGTCCCAATCTTTGCCGCCCAGATGCGGGTCGCCGCCGATGGCGATCACGTTCAAAGAATCGTTGTCGATGGCCAGAATCGTCACGTCGAAAGTGCCGCCGCCCAGGTCATAAACCAGGATGTTGCGAGGCCGACCGCGCCGCGAGATGCCATAAGCGAGCGCCGCCGCCGTCGGCTCGTTGATGATTCGCAGCACGTTGAGGCCCGCTAGAGCGCCGGCTTCATAGGTCGCGTGACGCTGCGCCTCGGTGAAATAGGCCGGAACGGTAACGACCGCCTGGGTGACGCGTTCGCCCAGGGCTTCTTCGGCTTCCTGAACGACTTTTCGCATGATAATCGACGAAATGAACTCCGGCGAATAATTTTGCCCGCCGATTTGGACGCGATAATCCGGCACGCCCATGAAGCGCTTGATGAACTGCACCACGCGGCCCGGATCGGTCATCGTGGACTGCAACGCGACCTCGCCGACGACGTAGTTGGGCGGATCCACGAACACCGCCGAGGGCGTCGTGGTCTGTCCATCCATATTTTTGATGACCATCGGCTTGCCGTATTCATCCACGCAAGCGACGGCGGTGTAAGTGGTTCCCAGGTCGATGCCAACTGCGCGCGCCAAAAGGATCTCCTTGTGCGTTGCCTTCAACGCTGTGTTTGGTTCAACGTTTGTTCAACGCCGGGCGTGTTTCAACGCTCTAAACCGTTGCCTATCAGCCTCAACGGTTGTGCTTTCCATGAAAAATGATGAGCTTTTCCAGGGCCGCGATTCAATCTATGCCATTTGCTCCCAAGTAGCAACACCGGCACCAAATTCGCCGCGCCAATAAAGTTGGGACTCGCCGCTGGATTCAACCGCGAAATTTGCCGACTACGACATCGGCGGGCCGCAGAAGTTGGCCGTTGAGAAACCATCCCGAACGCACCACGCGCAAAATCTGGTTGTCCTGCGCTTCGGGAACCGGCATCACATCGACCGCTTTTTGGAATTTCGCGTTGAAAGTTCCGGTTGGCGCGTCCATAATCGTCACTTCGCAGGTCTGGAGCGCTTCGATAAGCTGGTCACGAAAATAGCGGATGTTCTCGCGCACCACCGGCGGCGACAAAATCTCGCCCTGCGAAGCTCCGGTCATGGTTTCCTGCGCCATCGCCACTTCGCCGTCGAACTGTTCCAGCGAATCGAACAAAAACAGCAAAGGCCGCACCACCGGTTTGAGATGCTCGTAGAGAAAATCGTTTTTGTAATCGGCGAGTTCCGAGTGCAAAGCATCGAAAATCCGCTCTATCGAAGTCTCGCGCTCGTTGACCTGCGCGACCTGGTTCGACAGACCGCTCAAAACTTCCTGCATCGCCGCCAGTTGACCCGCCACATCTTCGCCGCCGTTTTCACCTTTGGGCGCCGCCTGACGAGCGCCCCGGTTGAACACGCTCTCGCCGCGCGTAAACACGCTGTTGGGCGGGAAAATACTGCTGGAAAGTGGCGCGGGAGGCGAAGAAGAGGTGTCCGTGTCGTCACCCTGACTGATTTCATCCAGTGTCGCGTCGGCTGCGGCCTCGGCGCCCTGAGTGAAAAGTTTGGGAAGCCGAAACCGCGAAGCGGCGGGATTTTTTTCGAGTTCGTCGGCCATAAAATATCGGATTAGTGCCCTCAAAAGAGCGATTCAAGTCGCAGTTTGACGCGAATGAGCGCCGCTGGCACCGCTGCTATTATGCCATGCCTTCTTTTGTGCTGGCAACATTTTTTCCGTCGCGCATTTCAAGCCGCCAAAACCGTCGCGTAACCGCGCGAGGTCGCCCAGTCGAGAAATTCGCGCGCGCTTTGCGGCGCTTTGTCATCGCGCCCGGAATCTTTGTTGGCGCGAGACACGACCTGAGCCGCAAACGCGAGATCGCTCATCGCATTGATGGCGGCGCGCACCAAAAACGGCGCACGCCGCGCCGCTTCACCCTTGACCGCGCGCAAAAGCGCCGCTTCGTCGGGCGCCTCAAAGTTCGCTTTTTGGTCGCCGATGGCGATTTCGACTTTCATGCGTCTCAGTGTGCGCGTTTTGGCGCGGGCGCGGAACCTGAGCCGCATTTGCGGCGTTTTAAAGCGCGTTCAACTTTTGATGGGGGCGACAGGTTTCGATCTTGCGCCGGATTGCATGGGTTGCAGGCGGAGTTGGCTCAGACTCCTTAAACGGGGCCACAAATTTAACTGCCAACACTTATCAAGAGCAAGTCGCTCTCGTAGCCTAAGGGCTGCAAGCTCCCGAATGTTTTGTCCGTTGGACATCGTGAGCTTCACTTAAACGGATGTTTGACTCAAGGTTCCGCTCGTCCCTTGGTTCAAACTGGCTTAATTCGAGATCGAAACCCAGATTGCCTTGTTTCGCGGCGGCTGAAGTTTCTAAATTAACGCGAAAATAAGCCTGTAGACGCCTGTGATAGTCACGCGGGACACGGCGGTTCAATTCCGCCCGCTTCCACTTCAAACACCTCGCTTTCCGCCGAAAGCGAGGTGTTTGTCTTTTTCCTATGTCACCTCGAAAAATTATCCAGGTTTCGCCCCAACTGTCGGTTTGCTATCGTCACGCTGGAGAAATCGGCGCGCCGACGCTAATTTTTCTCCACGCGTTTCCATTGTCAAGCGCGATGTGGCAAGCGCAAATCGAAGATTTTTCGAAAGATTTCGAGTGTTTCGCGCCCGATTTTCGCGGCATCGGAAAAACCTCGGATTTCACCGACAAACCCTCGTTGCAAATTTTGGCGGGCGATCTCGCGCACTGGCTCGAAAAAGTCGAAATTTACGGCCCGATTACGCTCATCGGCCTCTCGATGGGCGGCTACGTCGCGCTCGAATTCGCGCATCAGTTTCCTCAGTTTCTCGGCCAATTGATCTTGTGTGACACGCGCGCCGATGCCGACTCGAATGAAGCGAAAAAAGCGCGCAATGAAATGATTTCGTTCGCCAAAAACAGCGCCGGACGCGCCATTGCTCACAAAATGGTGCCGCGTTTGCTCGGAGAAACTACGCTTCGAGAAACACCGCGAATCGGCCAAACCGTCAAACAGATCGCCTCGCCCAATTCCGGCGAAAATTTGGCTCAACTTCTCGCCGCGATGCGCGACCGCCGCGATTCGACCGAATTTTTGCCGCAAATCACGGTTCCAACTCTCGTTTTAGGCGGAAGGGAAGACGCCGTTTCCAATCCCGAAGTCATGGCGAAAATGGCAGCGCAGATTCCCAACGCGCGCCACATGATTATCGAAGGCGCCGGGCATTTATCGAATCTGGAAAAACCAACCGAGTTCAACGCGGCTTTACGCGCGTTTTTGAACCGAAAAAAATAACCGCAAAGACGCCAAGGCGCAAAGATTTTCTTTTGAATTTCTTTGCGTCTTTGCGGTTATTTTTTTATTTCTTAAATTCCGATAAATGGCAAACCGTGGTGCCAACTTCCTCGCCCATCGCGGCGCGCACCACATTTCCCGGCACTTCCATATTGAAAACCACAATCGGCAGGTCGTTGTCCATCGACAAAGTAATCGCCGTCGAATCCAACACTTTGATGCCTCGATCCAGCACATCCAGGTAGGAAAGTTGGTCGAACTGCACCGCGTCGGCGAATTTGGCCGGGTCGCGGTCGAAAACGCCATCGACATCCGTCGCTTTGAAAATCGCCTGCGCGCCGATTTGCGTCGCGCGCAAAACCGCAGCGGTATCGGTGGTAAAAAACGGATTCCCTGTTCCCGCCGCGAAAATCACGATGCGGCCTTTTTCCAAATGCCGCAAAGCGCGGCGCGGAATGAACGGTTCGGCGATTTCTTTCATTTCGATGGCGCTTTGCACCCTGGTCGCAACCCCGGCGCGCTCCAGATAATCTTGCAGCGCAATCGAGTTTTGCACCGTCGCCAACATGCCCATATAATCGGCCATCGAGCGATCCATGCCCTGTTCGACAGCCGCCTTCATGCCACGGAAAAAGTTGCCGCCGCCGACCACGATGCCCATTTCCACACCCGCGTCGTGAACGCTTTTGATTTCCTGGGCGAGCCGTTTAAGAACGGTGCCGTCAAGTCCGAAACCGGCGGGGCCAGCGAGCGCCTCGCCGGACAATTTGAGCAAAATCCGTTTGTATTTCATGCGGCGAAGCAGTGTAACGCCGCGCGTTTTGGCGCGTCCAAATCCCGTTTTCTTTTCGGCTATGCGTAAATTTCTAATTCCTCTGCTTGTGCTGATTCTCCTCGGCGGATTTTTTGGCTGGCGCGCGCTGCATCCAAAACTTACCGACCAGGAGCAACTCGCCGCCAATCTCGACGCGATTTGCGCTGCCGCCAGAGCGCGTTCACCGCGCGGCATCGCCAATTTTCTCGCCAAAGATTTCAAAGCGGGCGGAATGAGCAAAAGCGAGTTTCAAAACTCGGTTGCGGGCGGGATTTTGCAATATCGCGTCGTCGATCTCAAGGTTTCCAGCGTCCAGAGCGAGCTGAACGGCCAAAGCGCACGCAGCGCGGGCCGCTTTTTACTCAGTCTCAAATCCGAGTTCAACTCGCCACCACAGGTGCAAGGTGGCAAGTTCAATTTGCAGTGGCGCAAAATTGATGGAGAATGGAAGATCACCGGCGCCGACGTGCCAGATCTGGGACAACTGGCGAATTAAAAACGCGGCCAAAACGCACTTTTGCCCCACAAAACGAACCAGAAAATCGCCGCGCCCGCGAGCGTGTTGACGAGCGGGAAAATTCGGTAAATCTTCATTACGCCAGCTTCGGTTGCCGCGCGCAGCGAACGCAGCATGAGTGCGACATAGATTGCGCCCAAAACAACCGAAAGCCACTTTAACGCCCCGAACGCGCAGAGCGCAGCGAAAACATAGAGCGCCAGACAAAACCACAACGTCGCGCGCACTCCCAGAAAAGTAGCGACTGTCGGCACCCCTGCGTCGCGGTCGGCGGAAATGTCGGGCACGGCGGAGTAAGCGTGCATCGCCATCGCCCACGCCCACGCACCGACGAATAAAACCGGCGAGAAATTCTTTCCACCGACCAGAAAATAGCCGAAAACGCCGGGGAAAATGTAGAGAACGTTGAAAATCGAGTCGAGAATCGGCTTGGATTTAGCGCGAATCGGCGGCGCCGAATATTGGAGTGAGAAAAACAGAAAACCCAGCAGAGCGAGCAGGCTTTCACGCGGCAAAACCGGCACGAAAATCAGAAAAGGCGCGCAAAACATCAGCGTCGCGCGATTGATGGCATCGCGCCGGGCGGGTGGCACCAAGTCTTCGTAACCGCTTTTTTTCGCGTTGAGAACGTCGGTTTCGTAATCGAAAACATCGTTGACACCATAAATCAGCAAGTTCGCAGGAAATAAAAAGAACAGCGCAAAAATCAGCGCGGGAATCGAGAAAAACTGCTTTGGTGTCGCCGCGCCGCACAGCGCGCCGACGAGATACGGCCCGAAAATATACATCCAGAAACGGGGGCGCGAAACGCGCAGCAAGCGTGTCATAAGTAAAATAGGCGGGGCGCTAAAAACGCTCTCCACACGATGAATCCGCCTCAATTTTCGCCCAAATCGCGCCGTGCGTTGCTTCTGGGCGCGATTTTTCTGTTTATCAATGGATTTTTCGTCGCCAAAGTCGAAGAAGCCACGCGGCCCGAACTCGCGGGCGTTTCCGCGGCGTTCGTGCTGGTTTTGTGGTTTCCGTCGCTCCTTGCCGCCAAAAATTGGCTCGGCTGGAAACGCGCCGTGCTGCTTTTGGGCACATTGGGAGCGTTCGCCATCGCCATTGAGACCATCGCCATCAAAACCGGATTGCCGTATGGACAATTCTCCTACGGCGACAAAATCGGCGCCAAACTTTTTGGCGTCGTGCCCTGGACTGTGCCGTTTTCGTGGCCGCCGCTGGTTTTGGGCGCGATGGCGCTCGCAGCGCGCATTGCACCCAAACGGCGGTTAATCGGCGGAACGCTAATTTTGCTGTGTTTCGACCTGGTTCTCGATCCAGGCGCCGTGCAACAAAAATTTTGGGCCTATAAAGCGGGCGGGGTTTATTACGGCGTGCCGTTCTCCAATTTCTGCGGCTGGATCGTGTCGGGATGGATCGGGAGTTGGATTTTTCGGCGGCTGACCCAGGAAAAACCCGCGCCGCTAACCCTGATTTCGAGCGTTGCGGTGATTTTGGCGTTCTGGACGAGCGTTACCTTGTTTGTCGGCCTTTGGATTCCAGCACTCGTCGGTTTCGCGCTGTTGGTTTGGATTCGCCGTGAAGTTTCGACTTCAACCGATATCATTCGTGTTTCTTGAGATACTCGATGGCTGCTTGAAGCAACGAAATATCATCTTTGAAAGCGCCCAATCCGTGATTACAAGAACTGCAAAGCAGATCGCGCACTTTTCCTGTAGAATGGTCATGATCAACGGAAAGTAGCCTCAAATAACCCGATTGATGGCGAGTTGAAGAAGGCTTTTTGCAGATGGCACAAACTCCATTTTGGTGTTTGAGACGCGCCTCATACTCTTCCAACCCAATACCATAGGTTTTTAGAAAATGGCCATGTTGCTGGTTAGCACGCGAACGCTCGGGATTGTTTTTGCGCCATTCCGCCGTCTGAATACGGGTTTTTTCTGTTTCCGACAGTTCCGAGGAGCATTGAACACATATCAAGGAGCGTTTGTCCGGCGCTCTGCTATTGTTGGAGCGATAGAAATTACCTTCTGTTTTTTCCACCTTGCAAGCCAGGCAAGTTTTAGTTTGCATCGTTTGAGCTTACATCCTGGTAAAGTTGAATGTAAGGATGAGCTGAGGAAATGCTTATTGTGTAAGCTTGGGTTCTTAGTAGAAAGTGGGGTAACGCCGCTCGTTTACAAGTCTTTAAACGTTTACGCTAAAATATATGGTGAGGTGGAAATCAGCGATGGAAAACCTTTTAACTGTGGAGCAAGCGGCGCGTAGGTTGAAACTGGCGCCCAATACGGTGCGGCTTCATTTGAATCAGGGAATTTTGCGCGGCAAAAAACAGGGGCGCCAGTGGCGTGTTTTCGAGTCGGCTGTGTTGGAAACGGGCGCCTCACAACCAACGGCGCCAGAGCATGAAGTGAAAATTTATGCCGTTCCAGGTGCGCTGTCCGAGGCTTTGGCGCAAATCGTGGCGGTGCGCGCGCAACTCGCCACCGGCATTTCGATGGACGCTGCGCGCGATTTAGCCGAATTACGGGGCGAAATTGGCTAAATTAACGCCTATTTCAGCCATCGTATTAGATGCCAGCGTCGCACTTTCGGCGGTTTTCCCAGATGAAATCCTAAACGCGCGCGCCCTGGAGTTTTTAGCGGCCTTGGCCCAAAATGGCACGATTTTAGTGGCTCCGCCGCTCTGGGAAAGCGAAACCAGTAGCGCTGTCCGTCTGCGCGTGGCACAAAAGAAGGTTCTGGCACCAGCTTTGGAACCTCTCGTTTACAGGCTTTTGGATGCTTTGCCGGTGCAAATTATTCACGACCCCAATGTGAATGCCAGAGCGCGCGCATTGGCGGTAATTTACGGTCGAAATCGGGTTTACGATTCGACTTATCTGGCCCTCGCCCAGCTTCATGGCCTCGAATATTGGACAGCCGACGAAAAACTGTTCAATGTGGTCGCAGGTCAGGGCGCGCCCCAGGGCAAAACTTTGCCTTTCGTGCGATTTTTAGGCGATTTCACGGCCCAATCATGAGTTCTGATTTGAAAACGCCGCGCATTTTGCTCTCGCGCCGCGCCAGTTTTTCGTGTGGGCGCCGTTTGTTTCATCCCGATTGGAGCGAGGCGCGCAACCGCGAGGTTTTTGCCCGCGATTTCGGGCCGCACGGTCACGAATATAGCCTCGATTGCGGGTTTGGCGGCGCGGTTTCGCGCGAAGATGGCATGATCGTCAACATCGCCGACATCAAACCGGTGTTGCAAAGCGCGATTGCGCCGCTCGAAAACGCGTTTTTGCCGCATGGCGTCGCGTTTTTCGCCGAAAATCGCCCGACGGCGGAAAACCTTGCGCTTTTCTTGTGGCAGACTTTGCCGCGCGTCGTCGGAAATGGCACGCTCCAGCGTTTGCGTTTGCACGAATCGCGGCGCACTTTGGTGGAAATCTCGCCGCAAACCATGAAAATTTCTCGCTCTTATGAGTTCGCCGCCGCGCATCGTTTGTTCGCGCCCGCTTTGTCGGACGACGAAAATTTGGCGCGCTTCGACAAATGCTCCAATCTCGCCGGTCACGGCCACAATTTCGGCCTCGAAGTCTTCGTCGAAGGCACACCGGACGCGCAAACCGGCTTCATTATCAATCCGACTTTGCTCGATAAAATCGTCGATGAGGAGATTTTCGCGCGTTTCGATCACAAACATCTCAACCTCGATTGCCCGGAATTCCGCGATTTGATTCCGACGACGGAAAACCTGTGCAGCGTAATTTTCGAGATTCTGCGCGCGCGTTTGGCATCGGAACACTATCGTTTAGCCAAAATCGGACTGCGCGAAACCCAGAAAAACTATTTCGAGGTCGAGGCATGAATCACAACGGAACTCAAAACGGAACTCAAAACGGACAAATCCGGCCCGAAAGCATCGCGCAGGTCGTGGAACACGACTTATTGCCGCTCGAAACGCCGCTCAATTTTCAATACGACCGCGAATTTGAAGCTGATGAAAGCTATGTCGCCACGCTTCCCGATCTGCAAAACGGCGCCGAAATTCACGGCGCGCCGATTCGGTTGGAGAAAGTCGGCATCCACAATTTTCGTTTGCCCATCAAATACCGGCGCCGCGATTCCAAAGATCTCATCGAACTCGAAACCAGCGTTACCGGCACGGTATCGCTCGAAGCGACCAAAAAAGGCATCAACATGAGCCGCATCATGCGCGCCTTTTACGACCATAAAAACACCGATTTCACGATTGACTCCCTCATTCGGATTTTGCGCGATTACAAGCGCAATTTGGACTCGTTCGAGGCGCAAATTCAGCTTAAATTGAGTTATCCGATTATCCAGCCGTCGCTGCGTTCGGGTCTGGAAGGCTTTCAATATTACGATGTCATTATGGAAATGGGCATCGACAAAACCGACAAGGTCAACAAAACGCTGCACTTCGATTTCGTTTACTCTTCGGCGTGCCCGTGCAGTTTCGAACTCGCCGAACACGCGCGCGCGACGCGAAATCAGGCGACGGTTTCGCATTCGCAGCGTTCGACGGCGCGCATTTCGGTGAAATTCGAGGGCATGATGTGGATCGAGGATTTGCAGGAAGCGTGTCTGCGCGCTTTGCAGACCGAAACGCAGGTCATGGTCAAACGCGAGGACGAACAGGCTTTTGCCGAACTCAACGGCTCGTATCTCAAATTTGTCGAGGACGCGGCGCGTTTGCTCTATGAAAGCCTGAGCCGCGACGAGCGGATTTCCGACTTCAAAATTGTCTGTTCGCACCAGGAATCGCTGCATTCGCACGACGCGATTGCCGTTGTCGCCAAAGGCGTCGAAGGCGGCTTTTCGACCGACGTGACTTATCACGAATTCCGGTCTTTGCTCAAATAATTCACCGCAAAGGCGCAAAGACGCAAAGATTTTTAAGGGATTGAATTTAGAAAATCTTTGCGTCTTTGCGCCTTTGCGGTGAATCTTGTTATTTACACTGAACGCTATGATTTCCGCCGACCTTCAACAGAACGCCGCGCCGCCTTCGCTCGATTTGCCGTGGGAGGAGGACATTATCGCGCTGCGCCGCGATTTTCACGCGCACCCCGAACTTGGTTTCGACGAAATTCGCACTGCGGGCATCGTCGCGCAACGGCTGCGCGATTTAGGATTGGAAGTGCGTGAAAATGTCGGAAAAACCGGCGTTGTTGCGCTGTTGAAAGGTGCCAAGCCCGGGCCGTGCGTTTTGGTGCGCGCCGACATGGACGCGTTGCCGATACAAGAAATCAACGATTGGGAATGGAAATCGGAAAACGCCGGAAAAATGCACGCCTGCGGCCACGACGCGCACACCGCGATTGGACTTTCCGTGGCGCGGATTTTGGCCGAAGATCGAGCAAATCTGGCAGGCAGCGTCAAATTTATGTTCCAGCCCGCCGAAGAAGGCATGGGCGGCGCATCGCGCATGATTCGGGACGGCGTTTTGGAAGATCCCAAACCCGATTTCGCGCTCGCGCTGCACGTTTGGACGCCGTTGGAAGCGGGTCAAATCGGAATTTCGAGCGGCCCGGTGATGGCGTGTGCCGACGAGTTCCGGGCGCGCATTATTGGTAAAGGCGGACACGGCGCGATGCCAGACGAAACCATCGACGCGGTTCTGATCGCCGCGCACATCGTCACCGCGCTGCAATCGGTGGTTTCGCGCAGCGTCAAACCGCTCGACTGCGCCGTCGTGACGGTGGGAAAGCTGACGGCGGGCACAACGCACAACATCATTCCCGGCGAAGCGCATCTCGAAGGCACGCTGCGCGCGTTCGAGCCGGAAGTGCGAACTTTAGTTGAAAATCGCTGCCGCGAGATCGTGGAGAACTTGCCCAAAGCCTTCGGCGGGCGCGGCGAATGGAAATTCATTCCCGGTTTTCCTGCGACCGTCAACGACGAAACCATCGTCAACCGCCTGATTCCGACCCTAAAAACCGTCGCTGGAGCGGAAAGCGTCGCGCCTTTCGAACCGACACTCGGCGCCGAAGATTTTTCGCTCGTTTTGCAAAAAATCCCCGGCTGCTATTTCTTCGTCGGCGCGCGCAACGCCGCAATCGACGCGATTTATCCGCATCATCACCCGCAATTCAACATCTGCGAAAGCGCCTTGCCTTTAGGCGCAAAAGCGCTCGTTGCGGCGATCAAAACCCTCCTTTCATGACTTCCCTTTTAGAAATCCCGACGCAAACCACCGACGCCATCAACGCCCAAATCCTGGGTGTTTCCGAAGACAAAATCCAGGGTTTTTCGCCCGATCCGCTCGGTGAAATCGCGCGGCAAAGCGGACTCGAAATCGAACTCGTCATTGACCGCATCCAGGCCATGCTGCGCGCCGGAACGATTCGCCGCGTGCGCCAAACTTTGATGGCGACCAACCTCGCGCCCGGTTCTTTAATCGCGTGGCAAGTCCCGGAAGAAAAGCTGCAAAGCGCCTTCGATTGGATGTTCCAAAACGACCCGTTTTCCGGCCATGTCGTGATTCGCACCACGGACGCGCCGATTGCGGGCGCCAAATACCGTTTGTGGACGACTTTGAAGATTCCGCAGGGCTTTTCGATGGAAAAGCACTGCGAATTTCTCTGCGAAAGAACCGGCGCCACGCATTTCAAATTGATGCCCGCCAAACGCTTATTCGCGCTCGGTGTCGGCCATGTGCGGCGCCGTTTGCTCGAAATCGGGTCGAAAAACGAGGAATTAGGCGCGGTGATGGATACGCAAATCGCACAGCTATCCGACCTCGAATGGCGGGTTCTCACGGCGCTTAAACGTGAATTTGAACCTGAAGAGCTGACGCAAAACCTGTGGCAAGCGCGCGCCGATGAAGCCGGTGTTTCGCTCCAGGAGTTCTTGCAAATCGGCCAGAATTTGAACGCGCGGCGCATTATCGGGCGCTTTTCGACCTTTCTCGAACACCACAAAACTCTCGCCAGCGGCGAGCGCGTCACCAAATTCAACGCGCTGTTTCACTGGCGCGTGCCAATTGGACGTGAAATCGAAGCGGGCCGCGAAGTCGGCAGATTTCACATCATGACCCACGCCTACTGGCGCGAAGGCGGCGCCGAGTTCAACGATGTCAACATCATGGGCGTCGCGCACGGCACCGATAAAAACCTGGTTTTGGCGCACAAAGCCGCTATCGACGCGCACCTCGAAAGCGTTGGCACTGCGGTCAGTTACACCAACGTTTTTTGGGGCGGACGCAGCGAAATCAAACCCAGCGAGATTTCACCGTTCGTTTATGAAGCCTGGGCGCGGGACAATGGCGTTTTGGCTTTGAGTTGAAAATCAAGGTGCAGTTTTGCCCAGGGGCGGCGGGGCGCTGAAATCGCATCGATTATCCTATTCGAGCGTTGAGTCGCTGCGTCAGAGGAAGAATTTTTATGGCAAAAACTAAGGTGCTGACCTCGTCATCCGCTTCCCCGTCGCCTAAAAGCCTCTCTCCGGCTGATATGGCCACCGCAGATGGGCAGACAGTGATACGCCCCCATGTTTTATTGGTCGATGATCGTCCTGAAAACTTGCTGGCGCTCGAAGGCGTTTTGGAGCGTTTGGACTGCGAATTAGTTAAAGCACCGTCGGGCGCCGACGCCTTCAAGCACTTGCTCCAGCAGGATTTCGCGGTAATTTTGCTCGATGTGCAGATGCCAGAAATGGACGGCTACGAAACCGCCGCGCTCATCAAACAGCGCGAGGCATCGCGTCACATTCCCATCATATTCGTCACCGCGATCAACAAGGAGCCGGCCCATGTCTTTCAAGGCTATTCGTCGGGGGCGGTGGATTACATCGTTAAGCCGTTCGAACCGGATATTTTGAAATCCAAAGTCGCGGTTTTCCTCGATTTGTGGCGCAAAACCGAACTCGTCCGGCAACAGGCGGAATTGCTGCGCCAAAGCGAGCAGCGCGAAGCCGAGCGTCTGCTCACCGAATCCAACGAACTGCTGGATCACTTCAAACCGCCTCTGGAAGCCATTTTAGATGGGCTTTTCATGTTCGACGCGCAAAACTGGCGCTTATCCTACCTCAATTCGGGAATGATGCGCCGTCTGGGTTACGATGCCGATGCCAAAGCGGGAATCGAAGGCAAAACGGTGTTCGACATCCTGCCGGAGTTCGATGAGGGGCGCCTACGCGCCCTGGTGACGCCTTTAATGGCCGAAACGCAAAAATCACTGGTGATCGAGACGATGGTGCGTTGCCAAAACGATGAGGAAACGCCCTTTGAAATGTTGCTCCAGTTCGTTAAGCCGCCCCTCGCCGAGGGCCGCTTCGTGGCGACCCTGCGCGACATCAGCGAGCGTAAAAAGGCGGCAACGGAGATTCAAAAGCAGATGCGTCGCATGATGGCGCTGCATCATATCGATACCACCATCACCGCGTCTTCGGATGTGCGCGTCACGCTCAACGTGATTTTGGATGAAGTCACCAGCGTGCTGAACGCGGATGCGGCGGTGCTGCTGCTCAATACCCACTCGCAAACTCTGGAATATGTGGCCGGTCGCGGTTTTAAAACCGAGGCGCTGATTCACACCCGCCTGCGTGTCGGACAAGGTTACGCGGGCCGCGCGGCCCTGGAACGCCAAGTGATCGCCGTTCCCAACTTGCAGGAATCGCCGGGAGCGATGAGCGCTTCGCCGCTTCTGGCCGAAGAACATTTCATCGGCTATTATGCGGTGCCGCTCATCGCCAAAGGGCAGGTCAAAGGCGTGCTCGAAGTGTTTCAGCGCTCCGTGGCGGATGCGGAAAGCGAATGGCTCAACTTTTTGGAAATCCTGGCCGGACAAGCGGCGATTGCCATCGACAATGCGACGCTTTTCGATGATTTGCAGCGCTCCAACATCGAGCTGGTTCTGGCCTACGACACCACACTGGAAGGCTGGTCTCGCGCGCTCGACCTGCGCGACAAAGAAACCGAGGGCCACACGCTTCGCGTGACCGAACTCACCATGCAATTGGCCGAAGCGATGGGCCTGAGCGCCGCCGAACTGGTTCACGTTCGCCGCGGCGCGCTACTGCATGACATCGGCAAAATGGGCATTCCCGATAACATCCTGCTCAAACCCGGCCCTCTGACCGAGGAAGAGTGGGAAATCATGCGACGGCATCCGCTTTATGCTTTCGAATTACTCTCGCCCATCAATTTTCTGCGCCCGGCCCTCGACATTCCGCACTACCATCACGAAAAATGGGACGGCAGCGGCTATCCCAGTGGCCTTAAAGGCGAGCAAATCCCGCTCTCTGCCCGCCTTTTCGCCGTCGTCGATGTGTGGGATGCGCTGCGCTCCGACCGCCCTTATCGCCGTGGCTGGCCCATCGAACGGGTGCGCGAGCAAATCATCGAAGACAGTGGCACGCACTTCGACCCTCAGGCCGTCGCAGCATTTTTGAGAGTGGAAGAGGCCCAATAGAAAATCATCGAGCCTTCTGCATCGAACCGTTATCGAACCGTTTTTCGGACAAAAGAGGATCTCGTTTTGCCCACAAAGCCGCCATCGACGCGCACCTCGAAAGCGTCGGTATCCCGGTGTCCTACACCAAGGTTTTCTGGAGCGGACGCAGCGAAATCAAACCGAGCGAGATTTCACCGTTCGTTCATCAGGAGTGGGCGCGAAGAAATAGAGTATTAGCGTTGCGATAGATTTCGCGTTACGTTGCATCGCACGATGCGCGCCAGTGCGAGAGATAGTTATAATAGATGAGATTATACCGCTTGATCATTTTTGCGGTTTTTTGTGCCTTTTTTCGCGCTCAAAATGCGTGGTTCAGCCGACAAATTTGCGGTTGAAAGGACTTGTTGTGCCGTCGCGCGCAGCGTTTCGGAAATTGCAGTATCCTAATACCAGAAACGGAGGCACGAACATGAGATACCGCGTTTTGATTGAACAAGATGAAGATGGTGTATTTGTTGCGGAAGTGCCGGCTTTGCCGGGCTGCATTTCTGAAGGACACACCAGAGCCGAAGTGGTAGAGAATGTTAAAGAAGCAATCTCTGCTTATCTTGAAAGTTTAGTGGCTCATGGAGAACCGATTCCGCCAGCTATCACCGAAGAACTTGTGGAGGTCATGGCGTGAGCCGATTACCTCAAGTTTCCGGTCGAGATGTGGTGAGAGTTTTACGGAAGATTGGTTACGAGCAAGACCATATGCGTGGCAGCCATATCGTCATGCGGCAAGCTGAACTGCCGCATCGCCGTTTAACGGTTCCTGACCACAATCCCCTAGCAAAAGGCACGCTTCGAGCCATCATCCGACAAGCAGGTTTAACCGTCGAAGAATTCGCCGCGTTACTCTGATAACAACGGCACAACAAGGCGCTGCACCCGACCGCCTACAGCTCCGTTCGTTCCTCACTCCGCTTTCGGCGGCGGGTGAGCTTGGTCGTTGCCCGTCAAGTCAAGCCGCGCAAGTTTGCGCGTTAAAGTTGACATCGAAGGCTTTGCCCGATTTGAGAACACCGTAAGCGAGATGAAGCAGCTTTCGCATCGCCGCGCCCAGAATCAGCATCTT